>OUWB010000722.1_pt2 | contig 15813 bp, 10 predicted proteins | sample 1779821 | NCBI WGS metagenome assembly OUWB01 (sample SAMEA3914806, study PRJEB12502) | metagenome | biome: forest; material: soil | place: Canada | collected 2011-08-03 | depth 0.1 m
CCCCAGGCGTTGACGTGGAACATCGGCACGACAGGCAGAATGGTATCGCGTGCCGAGCAGTTCAATGCATCAGGCAATGCCGCCGCATAGGTGTGAAGCACGGTGGATCGATGACTGTACAGCACGCCCTTGGGGTTGCCGGTGGTGCCTGAGGTGTAGCAAAGAGACGATGCGGTGTTCTCTTCCAGCTGCGGCCACACGTAATCGTCGGTGTGCGCGTCGATGAGGTCCTCGTAGCAGAGCAACGAGGCCGGTAACGTGTCGAGAGATGGCATGTGGCTTCGGTCGCACATAGCCACGAAAAGCGGAGGCGTCGAGAGCCGAGCCGCCAATGCTTCAATGATGGGGAGAAAGCTCAGGTCGAAAAATACGACGCGGTCGTCAGCATGTTCGATGATATAGGCGAGCTGGTCGATGTGCAGGCGAGGGTTGATGGTATGCAGTACGGCGCCGGACCCAGAAACCGCAAAATACAATTCCAGGTGGCGATAGCCATTCCACGCGAGCGTACCCACCCGGTCGCCCGACGCGATGCCAAGGCCCGCAAGCGCGTTGGCCATGCGACGTGAACGCTTGGCGAGGTCGGCGAAGCGATAACGATGAATGTCGCCCTCGACTCGTCGAGATACTACTTGCTGGTCCGCGTGATGCCGCTCGGCGTGCATTAGAAGCGAGGCAACCAAAAGAGGTTGCTCCATCATCAAGCCTTTCATTGTCAGCCGCTCCGGCTTTAGTGATGAATTGCAGCCGGTGCGAAAGTTGAGCTTTCGCACCGGCACTTGCAAGGTGCCTGCATCTGCTCCCTGGAGAACAAGATGCAGGGCGATTTCAGTTATAGCGTGGTGGTAAACGTAAAGTCGATATAGTTGCGATCACGTAGCAACGACGCGAGCCCAGCGCTGGAAGTAACCGTGCCAGCTGCGTTGGTAGCGATGCGGCCCTCATACCCGATGTACTTCAGGTCGAAGCGGTATTTGGTACGGACGTCCGCACCCACGCCGATGGAGAAGTTGCCGTTGCCCTTGTTGCCGCCGAACGTCACGGCGGAGTTACCCACCAGGCCCATCGAATAAGTCAGCGGCAGCAAGAGATCTACACCCGGATAAACCTGGTACCAGGTCGGCGTGAAGTTGACCTGGGTGCCGTAGAAATCCTTGGTCGGCTTGTCGATACCAGTGTAGGTGGGCGCGCCTTCGAAGGCTGCCGCATTCTGGGTCACCTTGGTCCAGTGGTTCCACACGAACTCAACCGTGTACGGGGCGGTGTCCCACAGTGGCGTGTGCGGCGTAATGCCGGCGAAGTCGGTCACGGCGTGCCACGTGTCACCACGGGCGCCGGCGGTCTGCCCTTCTTGGGGCAGCGTACTGATTGCCCCGGGAACCTTGGCGGCCAGCGCCGCCGGCAGCAGCTGCACCGGAATGCTGACAAGCGGCATGTTCTGGCGGTAGTTCACTTCCGCGCTAACGCTGACACCCATGATCTGCTTGGCGAAGCTCGCCCCGTAGATGTCGATGCCGCTGGCATAGCTGGCCATGTACTGGCCAATATTGCCTGCCAGGATTTGCGGGATGGTGGCCATGGCCGGGTCGACATAGCAGATCGTCGGACTGATCGACTTGAGGCCGAGGAACTTGCACGCGGCGGCAGGCACGTTGGGCGCTACAGCGGGTGCCACGATCACCTGCGGCTGGATGTCGGAGGTCTTGCGATAGTACAGACCGAGCGTGGAGTCGATCACGTCCGGGGACCAGTGCATCGCCATGCCCCAGTCGCCCTGGCCATGCGGTGTGATGTCCTCGCCGCGAAGCACGCGCTGAGTCGCATTGATGTAGAGCGACTGGCCACCCTGAAGTACCGCGTCGTTCGGATCCATGTAGGAACCCGATTCGGGGTAGAACACTTGCTGCCACTGAAGGAAGTACTGCGCATCGAACGAGAGGCTGGGCGTTGCCTGGATTTGCGCCGACAGCTGAGGGCGCGGACGGAACAGTTCCTTGGCGGTCGCACCCGGTACCGTGAGCAGCTTGCCAATGTCGAGCGGAGACTGGCCGTAACTGAGGGAGTTGATCGGGTTCAGCAGTGCTTCGCCCCAGAACTCGTCGTAGCGGCCCGCCTTGGTGTTGACGTTCACGCCGTCGACATCGAAGTTGCCGAAGACGAACGCGTCGAGTATCTGACCGGAAGGCCCCCTGAAATAGCTGGCGGTGTAGCTGGGGAGACCAAGCGCAGGCTTACCGTTGACGATGTGATTGGACGATGCAACGTGCGTGTTGTCCAGCGACTGATAGGCCTGGTCGTACCAGCCGTCGCCACTGATGCGAAAGCCGTAGTTCTTCTTGTAGATAAAGTCGAACTCGCTGATCAGATCAAGGCGGTTCGTGACGATGGAGTCGTTGCCGAAATTGCGGTCACCGTCATCGTAGTTCGGGCTGGCGAGAATGGACGGGCTCTGGTTCTGCGCGCGGTGGCCGAGGTTGTAACGAAAGGTGTTGTCCCAACGAATCGAGATGTCCGGATTGCCGGTGTCGATCTCGACCGCACGGACTACCCCGGGGGACGCAAGCGCCGCGGCGACCGCGAGCACCATCAGACGGATGGCCGTCGCACCCCCGTGCTTGTTTGTCCCATAAACGTTCTTCATGCAGTACTCCTCCCCCTTGTACCGTTTCTGCAATCCCGCTGTAGATCCGACAGCCCCTGCCATCCGGACCAGGTATCTGGCGCGGAACGCGTGGTGACGCACATCGGCGGTAGCCGCTGTGAGCCCTGCTTGTCGGCTCGCCACACGCGGGTACGTGTCGCCAAGCGGCCTCAAAAACTCTCCCCGGCCACGCGGCGAATCTCCTACCACTGGTAGCTCTCCCGGACCGCTCAACCCACAGTCACGCACTTCGGTGCGACGTGGCTGATGCCGGGATCGTCATGAACGCTGCACCGCTGGCCAGCATTCATGGCTCTAGTTGCCTGAGAGTTATGCGGGGGCCTTCGCAAGGCCCCCCCCACTCCGATGGGGGAGGGGCGGGGTCGTCGGGAGCGGCTGCGTGAGGTTCTGTCCGTTGGTGCATCGCAGCGACGCGGTGCTGCGCAAGTGTTCGACGCTCAAACCGAGAACGCCCCCAGCATGGCACTCGCCAGCTGTACGGGTTGATGCGCGCCCAGGAGCGGTACGCGGTCACCCAGCACAAAGCCCGGTACGCTGGAAATGCCTCGACGTCCAGCGTCTTCTCGCCATTGCCACATCGACGACTCGTGCACGGGTGGGCCTATGCGGGCGAGGGTGGCTTCGCGCTCAAGACCAAACGCTTCGCCGATACCGGTAAGCACCTGCGGATCGCCAATGTTCTCACCGCGACAGAAGTAGGCGTCGAACAGGCGATCGATCAACTGCGCCTGGAGCACTGCGCCGCCGAACTGTCCCGCATGCGCAATGAGCTGATGCGCCGCGACGGTATTAGGCATCCACGCTATGCGTTCGAAGTCGAAGGCGACGTTGACCGCGCGACCGGCATCTGCAATCTGCTGGCGTCGTGCTGCCACGGCGTTTGCAGAGCCCAAGCGCTGCAGATAGAACGCATCGAACGGGACGCCCTCAAGCGCGATATTTGGCAACAACGGCAGTGATTTCCATTGCACGACAACGTCAACGTCCGGATAGCCAAGCGTCAGCAGGTCGATGGCAAGATCCAGCTGCCGTTTGCCGATCAGGCACCAGGGACAGATCAGATCAAAATAAAACTCGACGGTGATGCGTCGGCGTGCCAGTTGCGGATCGTCTTGGAGATACCGGCTCATCGCAGTGAGTTGATGAGGCTCTCTGCCAGCGGCCACGGCCCATAACCTGCGGCTGGATTGAGGTGGCCGACATCGCCGAGCTCGACGAGGCGACTACCCCAGCAACTAGCCAATTGGGCCGCGCGTTGCGCGCTGCACAGCGGATCGGTGCTGCTGGCGGCGAGCACGCTGGGAAAGGGTAGGCGTCCGTCTGGTACAGGCAGCCAACCGTTGTCGCGCAGCGTATCCATGGTGGGATAAGCCGCTGGCATCGGCGATTCGAGGTCGGCCGGCGTAGCAAGCAGCGCGCCGTGGATGGGGCGTTGATGCGTCTGCGCCCAATGTACGGTGATCATCACGCCAGCGCTGTGCGCGACGAGGATCACCGGGCCATCGATCTCGGCGAGTGCCTTGTCGAGTGCCGCCACGCGCGCCGCACGGCTGAGCTTGTCGTGTTGCAGTGGCGGCACCGAGCGCGCATTTGGAAGCGCCGCTTCGAGCAGGGTCTGCCAGTGCTCGGCAACATGGTCGCGCAGGCCGGGTACCAGCAGGATCGTTGGGTTGGTGGCGTTCTGCATGGTTCGCAAATCCGTGGATGAAGTCAGGGCGCCGCTGCGGAGGCCGCGGCCTGCACGCGGACCAGATCGCTGGCGTAGTGCAGACGGCCGATCCAGAAGGCCGAGGCGGCAAACAACGCCATCAGCGGGATCAGCTGGAAGGCGCCGAGCAGTCCCAGATGGTCGGCCAGCAGGCCGACCAGTACCGGGCCGGGAGCTAGCCCCAGCAAATTATTGGCGAGAGTCAGCGTGGCGAACGCGGAGGCGTGGATGGGCGTCGGCGTGAGATTGGCAACCATCGCGCCGGCCGGCCCTGCCGTGCCGGCGGCGAGAAACATGCCCAGGCCAATCATGACCAGCTGGCCCGGACCCGCCGGCAACTGGAACGCGATGCCAAGCAGCACTGCCGTGGTCAGGCAATATGAAATGGCCATGGCCATTTTGCGCGACGGTTGGTGGCGGCACAGGCGATCCGTGATGGCGCCGCAGATCACCATGCCCAGCGCGCCGATCAGCACAAAGGCTGCAGCGGTGACGCCGGCCTTGTCGGGCCTCATGGCGTAATAGCGGTTGAGGAAGCTCGGCAGCCAGGCCATGACGGCGGCCATGATGAAAAGCTGCAGGCCGCTGCCAACATAGGCACAGATGACGGACGTCGTGGAAAACAGGCCACTGAACAGACTGCGCAGCGACAGGCCAAAGCCCGGACGGGATGCGTGTGGTCGTACAACATCTTCGCTGCCTTCGCGAAGCCTGCGCTCGTTCACCGTCAACGCATAGAGCAGAACCAGCGCCGCGCCAAAGATGGCCATGGCGGCGAATGCCCAACGCCAGCCCAGGTGCGTGGCAAGGATGCCGCCAAGCGCCATGCCGGCAACCGAACCGAAAGCGCCGCCCGCCATGAACGCGCCGGTGAGGGTAGAGCGCAAGTGCACGGGGAAAACGCTGATGATCAGCGCAACACCGACGCTGCCATAGGCGGCCTCACCCAGGCCCACGAAAAAGCGTGCCGCAAACATCTGACCGTAACTCGTGGCCAGGCCGCAGGCGAGGGTGGCGAGGCTCCACAGCGATGCCATCAGGATAATGCTTCGCACTCGCCCCCAACGATCGGCGAGCACCGAAAGCGGGAAGGTGAGCAGCCCCACCAGCAGCGCAACCACGCCGGAGAGTGAGCCCAGCTGCGTATCAGACAGCCCCCATTCGGCCTTGAGCAGCGGAAAGACCGCATTGAGCACCTGGCGTGACATGTAGTCAGACAGCAGCAGCCCAAACGTGAGGGCGAACACAAGCCACGCGTAAAGGCGCGGCTTGGTCGCGGATGCGGTAAACGTGTTCGGCGATGCCTCGGCGACGTACATTCCCAAAGCGGTCTCCTCATGCCGGCAGGATGCCGGCTTTCATGGGAGCGATGAGCAGCGATCTGCTGTGCTGCCCATCGCTCTTGCGACGGCCTCAGGCCGCCTGGTGTGCCAGGCTGACTTGGCGGCTCGGTTTGCGATTCGGTGAAAAGCCGTTGGCGGCCAGCGTCTCCTCGATGGTGTCGTAGAACACGCCGATCTTCAGGATCTCGCGCGCCTCCTTGCCATTGGCGATGTCGCGACCGAACTCCCGCGACATGCGCACCAACTGTTCGATCTGTTCCACCGTGGTCATCTTGGCGGAGCGCGACTGGTTCCACAGGTTGTCTTCGATACCGCAGCGCACATGCAGGCCCATGGCGATGCCCATCATGTTGATCGGCAGCACGTTGCGCATGCTGCTCTCGACCGTCAGCATGGTGCCGTCAGGGATGGCGCGCAGGAAGTTGGACAGGCTGTAGATGGTGGGCTGGTCCATGCCGCCGCCAATCGCCACCCAGTTGCACACCAGCGGACCTTTGTAGATGCCGCGGCGGATCAGGCGTTCCACCGTCTCGTAGCTGTTGATGTTGTAGAACTGGAACGCGCTCTGGATGCCCGCGGCGCTCAGGCGCTTGACGTGCTCCTCGATGAAGCCGGGGCCCGAGGGAACGATCATCTCGCGGTAGGCCTCATGGGTCTGCGGCTCGGCCAGGGACGTCCCGGCGATGTCCGCGAATTCCATCTGCTCAAGTATGTTCATCTGGGTCGTATTGACCGTGACCGTCACCTGATCGGGCTTGGGGTCGAGTTCGGCCAGCATATGACGGGTGTCGTCCTTCAGCCATTTGGCGGCGGAACCGTCGGTCTCGGGCGCGAAGGAGATCGAGCCGCCAACCTGGATGACCATGTCCGGCACCGCCTTGCGCACGCCGGCAATCAGTTCATTGAACATGGTCAGGCGCTTGGAACCCTTGCCGTCCAGCTCGCGCACGTGCAGGTGCAGCACGGAGGCGCCGGCGTTGTAGCAGTCGACCGCCTTCTGCACCTGCTCTTCCATGGTGACGGCAATGTCTTCCGGAAAATCAGAAGGGATCCACTCGGGACCATAAGGCGCTGCGGTGATGACCAGCTTGTCCTGGTTTTCGGGAATCAGTGAACCGTCGAGAAAGTTCATGGCTTGTCCTGTTGATCTGGAGTTGAATGGGGCGATTTCAGAACGTGGCGTCGCCGACGATTCCGGCGCGTTCCATCTTGCGATGGCTGGGCGGGTAATCCATCACGGCGTAATGCTGGGTGCAGCGGTTGTCCCAGATGGCCACGCTGTTCTTCTGCCAGCGCCAGCGCACCTGGTATTCGGGGATATAGGCCTGACTGATCAGATAGGTGAGCAGCTGGCTGGCACCCGGGTTGGCGTCCTGGCCGAACCGCACGTTTTCCTTGGTATGGAAGTTCGTGAAGTGCGTGGTGTAAGCGTTGACGAACAACACCTTCTCGCCGGTCACCGGATGCGTGCGCACCACCGGATGTTCGGCATCCGGATACTGCGCCTTGAGTGCGAGTCGCTTCTCGATCGGCATCGCCGCGCCGAACGAGGCCTCGATGCTGTGGCGTGCGCGAAGATCGGCGATCTGCGCTTTCACGTGCTCAGGCAACATCTCGTAGGCGAGCACCATGTTCGCCCACATGGTGTCGCCACCCACCGGTGGGCACTCCACGCAACGCAGCACGCAGCCCATGGGCGGTGCCTCGCGCCAGGTGGCGTCGGTGTGCCACGCGTTTTCGTAGCGGTCGTTCGGCACGTCCGGCGTCTTGTAGATCTGCACCAGACCCGGCGCATCCGGATGGCTCGGCACCATCGGATGGTCTTCCAGCTCGCCGAACCGGCGTGCAAAGGCAACGTGGTCCTGGCGGCTGATGTCCTGGTCGCGAAGAAATAGCACGCGATGCTTGAGCAGCGCGGCGTTGATTTCGGCGAACAGGGCTTCGTCATGGGCGGCGTCGGCGAGGCTCACGCCCACCAGTTCGGCGCCGATATGACAGGTCAGTGGTTCGATACGCATGACAGCTCCTCAGAAGACGAAGATCGACGAGCCGGTGGTTTTGCGCGCCTCAAGGTCGCGATGGGCCTGCACCGCATCCTCGAGCGCATAGCGCTGGTTGATCTCGATCTTGATGCGGCCGGATGCGACATGGCCAAACAGGTCGTTGGCGAGCGCGGCCTTTTCCGACGGATCGGCAATGTAGTCGGCCAGCGCCGGGCGGGTCAGGTAAAGCGAACCCTTCATGGCCAGCATCTGCGGATCGAACGGCGGAATGGTGCCGGACGCGGTGCCAACGCAAACCATGAGGCCGCGACGACGCAGTGAATCGAGCGAGGCCATGAAGGTGCTTTTCCCGACCGAGTCAAACACGACCGACACGCCCTCGCCACTAGTCATCTCGCGCACGCGCGCAGCGACGTCCTCGTGGCTGTAGTTGATCACTTCGTCACAGCCGTGGGCGCGCGCAACCGCGGCCTTCTCTTCGGTCGAGACGGTACCGATCACGCGCAGGCCAAGCAGTTTGGCCCACTGGGCGACGATCAGGCCGACGCCACCTGCGGCGGCATGCAACAGAATCGTTTCGCCAGCCTCGAACGGGTAAATGCAACGCATCAGGTAGGCTGCAGTCAGTCCGCGCATCGTCATCGCGGCGGCCGTTTCGCTGGCAATGCCCTCGGGCAACCGGATTAACGGCGCGGCGGGAACCACCCGGGCCGTGCTGTACGCGCCGAGCGTGTTGAGAAAGCCGGTGTAGCTGACGCGGTCGCCCACGGCGACGCTGGTGACGCCCTGGCCGAGCTCCTCGACGATGCCGGCGGCCTCCACGCCGATGCCATTGGGCAGCGGAATCGGATACGTGCCGTTGCGGAAATACGTGTCGGCGAAGTTCAGGCCCACCGCCTGGTGACGCAGCCGCACCTGGCCCGGGCCGGGTGCGCCGACCTCGACCTTTTCATAGCGCAGCACGTCAGGGCTGCCGGCCTCGTAAAAGCGGATTGCGTGTTCCAAACCATTCTCCTTGACTCAAAACCCCGGCGGCGTGCGCCCGGGGTGTAGCGGATGACACTTGATCGGTCGATTCAGGTCGGCGCGAAATTGACGATGCGCGAGAACAGTCGTACGTGCTCCGCATCGGTTTCTTCGTCGCCGGTGATGTCGCGATTTCCGACGAAAGCAGCGTGAATCGCGCTCCAGTCGTGTTCGGTGAGATAGCGCTCGGCGGCGGGGATAATGACGCCTTCCTCGCGCCCCATGAGTTCCCACATGAAATGCGCGTACTGTTCGACAGCATCGCGCAGCTCGCCCAGGGTGGCAGCGCCGCGGTCATAGCGATCGAGCAGGGCAGCGTGAGCTTCGACCAGGGAGCGACCACGTTCGTGTTGGCGTTCGAGCTCGTCGAGCTCGGCATGGAACACAGCCGTCCGTTCGCGCAGTCGCTTGTACAGCAGGTCGTGTCCCTTCACGCGGCGCGCCGCCGCGGGAAACTCCACGATGTAGCGGATCATGGAACGCATCAACGGAACGTCGGCGGTGCCACCTTGTTGCGAATACGTGTTGACCAGATGCAGCCACGCATGCAAAACCGCCGCGACCGACCGGTGCTCCTCGCGGATGTTGGCAATCACAGGATTGGCTTCGCCCGAGTCGCGGGTGGATGACACCAACACCGGCAGTTCGGCGTGCGTGAGTACCTTCAGTGTCTGCGAGCCAAGCATCGCGCCCACGTTGGTCTTGCGGGCATTTGAGGTCATGAAGATCAGATCGCAGCCGGTGCCGCGAGCGACTTCGAGTATGGTTTCGTACGGTGAATCGCTGATGCGCAAAAGCGAGTCACACGGTACACCCAGCGCCCGGGCGGCCGACTCCGCTTTGGTCAGCAGCGCGCGGCCACGCTCCTGGTAGGTATCGCGATACTCAGATGGCGTGGTGGGGCGCATCGCGTCGGCCTCACCGATGACTGAGCCGGCATGGTCAGGCTGCACATGCAAAAAACTCACCCGCGCACCCAGCGTGTGCGCAAACTTGACAGCCCGACTCACCGCCTCGATCGAGAGTTCGGTGTCATCGAGCGGAACAAGTAGATGACGATACATACTGACTCCTGACAGGTGTGCTACCCGTGAACCCGGATGGGGTCGATCTACCGGCTGGCCATCGCCTCCCTTCCTCGACGCGGGCACCGATCGATCCCGTCGCTGCTGCTTTCAAGGAGAGCCCCGTACGCGCATTCCATGCCGCCGTTGGTGCGTAACGGTTTTCGAGAGCCTGGCCTGGCACAGGGCACTCCCTGCAGCCGGGAGTCCCCAACCCATAGTGTTGCGAACCCAAGGCTATGCGCGGTCCCCAAGGGGCACCCCCCCCGGCTAGGAGGGGTCCACGAGGGGGCTCGATGGCGAGTGGTAAGGCGCGCCAAGGCGTGTCTACAATGTCTTGCGACCGTGCACTGCGCATGCTCGCGGACAAGTTCTGACGGCGCGTATCTGCGCGCGCAATGGTGTTACCCGTTCAGAGAATCTGCTCCCGCGCACTGGAACCCGTTTGATGGCTATCACGCAAGGCGATGTCGTGCCCGCCATCGCCGAACTCGTTCTGAAGACCACGCCGCCGCGAACGCCTCGGCATCGGCTCAGTCGTCCGCGGCTGGGGCTGGACGACGAACAGTTTCGCGATAGCGCGGTGATCCTGGTGCAGGCGCCGCCCGGGTTCGGCAAGACCTCGCTGCTGGCGCAATGGCGACACGAATTCCTGGCGCGCGGTTCGGCGGTTGCCTGGATTTCAGCCGACGGCAGCCCCGACCCGCAGCGCATGTTGCACAGCCTCGTGCTGGCCGTTCGCATGGGCTGCGGTCGACCGAATTTTGGTGCGACGCTGCTGGAAGGTGGTGCGGCGACCGTGGGCGAATTGGAAGCCATCACAGCCTGGTTGAGCGAGGTCGCGCAAGCCTCGCTGTCGCTCGTATTGATGATCGACGAAGCCGAGCGGATGTCCGCCATTAGCCTGGCGGCGCTCGACTATCTTCTGCATAACGCGCCGCCCAATCTCCGCGTAGTGGTAGCCGGGCGCGGTGTGCTCGATGCCATGGTGGCCGACTTGGTCACGTACGGCCAATGCACGTCGGTCGGCATTGAAATGTTGCGTTTCACGCTCGAGGAAACCATCGCCCTGGTGCGCAACCGCATCGGCGCCAAGGCTGATGCCGACACCTGCGCGCGCCTGCATGACATGACCGAAGGATGGCCGTTGGGGCTGCAACTCGCCCTGGCGGCGATGGAGCGCGGCAGCGATCCGCGCAATGTGGTCGGCACGCAGGTGCCCGGTTCGCGCAACCAACTGGTCGAGGCACTCACGGCCGAGCTGGCACCCGAGGACGTGACCTTTCTTACGCAGATTGCCGTGGTGGACCAACTTCATCCCGATCTATGCGTGGCATTAACGGGTGACGCCGAAGGACCAGAGCGTCTGGTAAGGCTGGCGCGCGACACACCGATTTTCGTGGTGGGCGAGGACTCGGCGTGGTATCGCCTGCATACGCTGGCCCGTGATGCTTTGCGTGAGCGACTGGCGGAGTTGCCGGCGTCGGAGCGCGCCGACTTGCACGGCAGGGCGCAGAGCTGGCTTGCCGCGCACGGCATGTTCACCCAGGCCGCACGCCACGCACGCGAAGCAGGGCGGGAGGGGATGGCCTTCGATCTCGCTCAGCAGGGGCTCTACGAAGCCGTTGCGCAGGGACACATCGGGACGATGCGCGACTGGCTCGAGGTGCTTCCCGAATCCGTGCTGGACCAGCATCCACGACTGCGCCTGGCAGCAGCGTGGGCCCTGGCGGTGAGCGAGCGCTACGAGGAGGCCGAGCGTATGGTCGGATTGATCCTCTCGCGCCCGGATGTCGATATCGCCCTGCGCTACGAATGCGTGCTGATTGCCAGCGGTGCGGCCTACTTTGCCGATGATCCGGATCGCTGCGTGGCCATGTTCGCGCCCTGGAGCGAGGCGCCACCCGGCGTCGAGGCGCGGTTGCGATGGATGCATGTCAATCGGCAGGCCATGCTGGTGCTTTTGCAGGGCGATCCGGTCCAGGCGCGTCGCCTCCTGCAGAGCGTATGGCGCCCGGACCTGCCGCAGGAAACCGACTACGTGGCGCGCTGGGGCGAGTTCATCATCGGCCTCAGCTATCTCTGGGAAGGGCAGCTCTTGCTTGGCGAAGAAGGGCTACGGCAAGCGCTTGTTTCCATCGACGCAAAGCTCGGTCGCCGGCACCCGCTCTCTTGCATGATTGCGGCGCTACTGGCCGCGATGGTGTACGAGCGTGACCGTTTGGACGAGGCGGTGGCCTTGCTCGCCAATCGGCTCGATGTGCTGGAGCGCGTAGCCGCACCGGAAGCGATCCTGGTGGGCTATCGCACGGCCACGCGCGTTACCGCTGCCCAGGGCGAGGAGCATCGCGCACTCGACTTGCTGGAGGCACTGTTTGCCATTGGGGTAACGCGCAACCTGCCACGCCTGTGCATTGCCAGCCTCGGAGAGCAAGTCCGCTTGCATGCCGGGCGTTTCCGTCGCGAAACGTGTGCGGCGCTGATCGTGAGGATCGATCAACTGGTTGCCTCCGAAAGCCCCCGGCGCGGGCCGCTGTGGCGTCGCAACGTGGAGTTGCTTAGCGCCATGGCGCACGCATACGCCGCGCTGGCAGCGCAGGTGTGGCCCAGTGTTCTTGAGGCCTTGGCACAAGCCGCGGCGCTGGCCGATCAGGCACGCCTAGGGCGCTTCCGCATCGAATGCATGACCCTGCGTGCCTATGCGCTGGACCGTAACGGCCAGGACGGCCGCACGCTTCTGCGCGAGGCGATGAGCCTCGCCAAGACCTATGGCCTGATGCGCGTCTTCGTCGACACCCACCCGGTGGTGGCCGATTGGGTATACCGCGTGGCGGGCGAGGCGGGTGGTGAGTCGGGCATCGAGTCGACACCGCCGGCGCGCGTGGTCAATCCATCGGCTGAGCAACGCCAGGGCGGCCCGCGGGTGGTACCGAGCATGGTGCTGACCCCCAAGGAGCGCGAAGTGCTGGAGCTGCTCGCGCGCAACCTCTCCAACAAAGAGATCGCCCAGGCCATGGCCGTTGGCGAAGCCACCATCAAATGGCATCTGAAGAACCTGTTTGGCAAGCTCGGCGTGGGCACGCGACGGCATGTCGTGCACCGCGCCCAGTTGCTGGGCCTGCTGCAGGGGCTGGAATAGCGCCTTTTCGAGGGCCTGGCTCTGCTCGGCGCGTTTGGCGTCCGGGCTTTCGTTTCTGAACGCGACAGTTCGGTGTGTGGCCGAACCTCCCCCGATTGTGGGCGACAAGCCCCTCCCCCGACGTTTTGGGGGGGGTGCGCTTTGCTGTGCACCCAACAATGGTACCGACCGCCTTCCCGCGGTTCCGCGTTTCAACAGGCGGAGCCGGCGAATGCGGACGAGAAGAGCAAGGCGACGTAGTGAGCATCAGCGATGTGCGATTGCACATCGAGGGCCGATCAGTCGATGCCGATCGGGGGTGTGACGGAGCCTGTGCTTATGCCCTGGGAGGAGGCGATGCGATGCGTGCTAGCGCAAGCGTTGCGCCGCTGGATCCCGACATTGGAATCACAATTGTGAGGAGTACGCGCATGCAGTTCCGCAAAGCCCTGATGGCCGGGTCCGTCGCCGTCCTTATCTGCGGCGTGGGTCACGCCAGCGTATCGACCGAGGAAGCACACAAGCTCGGTGCCACGCTTACGGGCGTCGGGGCCGAGATGGCTGGCAGCAGCGACGGTGCCGTTCCCGCGTACACCGGCGGGCTCACCAGCGCGCCGGCTTCGTTCAAGGCAGGAAGCGGTCTTCGTCCAGACCCCTTCGCCAGCGAGAAGCCGCTGTACTCGATCGATGCAAAGAACATGGACAAGTACGCGGCCAATCTGACCGCAGGCACCAAGGCCCTGATGAAGAAATATCCGGGCTTCCATATCGATGTTTATCCCACGCATCGCACCGCGGCCTTTCCGCAGTTCGTGACGGACAACACGGCCAAGTGTGCGACCGAAGCCAAAACCGCCGATGGTGGTCGCTCGATGAGCGGTTGCCACGCCGGCTTCCCGTTCCCGATGCCGCAGACCGGTTTCGAGGCGATGTGGAACCATCTGGTGCGCTTCAACGGCGTGGCCTACGCCGCCAAATACCGCAACTACAACGTGGATGCCTCGGGCGGTGTGGCGCTCACCACCGAAGGCAATGCGTCCGAGGAATACCCGTACTGGGATGTGAACAAGCCCGACGCCAAGGTCTATTGGGAGCAGCGCCTGACCTATACCGGTCCGGCACGTCGTGCCGGTGAGGCGATGCAGATCGTCGACCCGCTCAACTACCAGGACAGCGACCGCCACGCATGGCAATACCTGCCGGGCCAGCGCCGCGTGAAGGTGGCGCCTGATCTCGCTTTCGATACGCCAAACCCCGGTTCGGGCGGCGCCTCGACGTTCGATGATGTGTTCCTCTTCAATGGTTCGATGGATCGCTACGACTTCAAGATCGTTGGAAAGAAGGAAATCTTCGTTCCCTATAACGACTACAAGATGGCGTACGACACGAAGGCGGAGAACCTGCTCAAGCCGGGCTTCGTCAATCCAGACGATGTGCGCTGGGAAATGCATCGCGTCTGGGTGGTGGAAGCGACGCTGGTGGCGGGCAAGCGCCATATCTACAGCAAGCGTACGTTCTATCTCGATGAGGACAGCTGGGCGGCGGTGGCATCCGACGCCTACGATGCGCGCGGCCAGCTATTCCGCACCGGCTTTGCCTACATCGCGCCAAGCTACGAGGTCCCCGCGCCAATCGCCGACCTGCACGGCATCTATGACTTGATTGCGGGCTCGTACTCGCTGACCGCCTTTACGGGTGAAACCGGTGGCTTCCGTTACACCAAGCCGATGTCGGAGCGCGACTGGTCGCCGGAATCGCTCGCAGGGTCGGGTATTCGCTGATCGTTGTTGAAGGCGAGGTCGCGGTGGCCGCCGATGGGACAGCACCTTGCTGTCCCACCTTCCACCGCCGATCGACGGTGAAGACGGCATGCAGGTCAGGTGCCGCTCCATAAGTGGGAAACACGGCCTGCCGCAGGCCGTGTTTCTACCTCACCCGATGGGGGAGGGGCTTCATTGGTTACGAGAGAAGCCTGTTCCACCCCACCTGTGCGCATCGCCTTGCACGACGCATGTTGCCTGGCTCAGGCCTGCGCCAGGCCCCGCGCTCAGGGATTCAACCGTAGGCCTTTTGTTTTCCGGGACGTCCGATGTTTCTGCATAGAGTTCGACGCGCGCTGGTCGCGCTTGCCTTCCTGTTGCCGACCCTCGCGTCCGCCGGCTTCACCGATGTCCTCGATACGCCGGCGGGCATGAGCCCACTAGCGTCGAAGGGTTTGCTCAATGGAGTCGCGCTGGCGGGCAAGCGCCTCATCGCGGTCGGGCAACGCGGCCATATCGTTTATTCGGACGATGCGGGTTCCACCTGGCGACAGGCCACGGTACCGGTTTCGTCCGATCTCGTCGCCGTAAGCTTTCCGACGCCACAGCAGGGTTGGGCGGTGGGACACGATGGGGTCGTGCTCCACAGCAGCGATGGCGGCGCAACGTGGGAAAGGCAGCTTGATGGGCGCCGTGTTGGTCCGTTGATGGTGCAACAGTTTCGCGCGCAAGCCGCCCGTGGCGAGCTTGGCAGCACGGAAGACGCCACCAAGCTGATCGACGAAGTGGGTCGCCTCGCCGCGCAGGGCGCAGAGAATCCGTTTCTGGATGTCTGGTTTGCCGACGAACACAACGGCTTCATCGTCGGCGCCTTCAACCTGATCTTTCAGACCACCGACGGTGGCAAGACCTGGGTCTCCTGGTTCGATCGCACCGAGAACCCCGACCGCCTGCACCTGTATGCCGTGCGCGGCGTAGGTTCGGACGTCTATATCGTGGGTGAACAAGGCCTGCTGCTCAAGCTCGATCACGATAACCATCGCTTCCATGCGATCACCACCCCCTACAAGGGCACCTATTTTGGCGTCGTCGGAAACAGCGACGCCGTGATCGTCTATGGCCTGCGCGG
>OUWB010000191.1_pt7 | contig 15802 bp, 8 predicted proteins | sample 1779821 | NCBI WGS metagenome assembly OUWB01 (sample SAMEA3914806, study PRJEB12502) | metagenome | biome: forest; material: soil | place: Canada | collected 2011-08-03 | depth 0.1 m
CCTTCGACGTCGTCGCCGATGAGATCAAGGATGGGTGCGGCCCACGGCCCTTCGTGGAAATGGCCCAGCGCATTCTTCTGGCCGGTGCGGCTGGTCAGGATCAGGTGGCCACCCTGCTCGACGTACTGCCGCCACTTCTTGGCCAGCGCTTCGCTCACCATCTGATAGGCCGGCGCGATGACGAACGGATAGCGGCTGAAGTCATCGCTTTCCGCGATGAAATCCATCGGTGCGCCGGTGGTTTTCACGGCTTCGGTGTAGGTGTTGCGATAGGCCCAGGTGTTCCACAAGGTGGTCTGCGGCTGGATCTCCAGATCCCAGAACACGTCCTGGCTCCAAAGGTAGCCAGTGGAGCGCGCCGCCATGGCGGCTGGCAGTTTCGCCTTGGCATCGAGCCTGGTTTCGAGCGCCTTGATGTCGTGCAAGGTGTCGACAAATTCCTTGCCCGTGCGCGAGAGCGTCACGCCATCGGTACCCATGATGCCTTCGTGGTACATCTCGCTGCCGCGCAGCGGATGACGGTAACGGTAGGTGCTGAGCAACGAAGCACCTGAGGCAAACGTGTGCCACATCCACATGCTGATGGCGAAGGGCGTCGGCTGCGGATTGATCTCGCCCCAGTTCACCTGGCCCGGTTGCAGCTCCATGACGCCAAACGTGCCGGTGATCGGACGGAAGTACGCCGCCGCTTCCATCAGGTTCGCCGGCTTGCCGATGGCATAGCTGTCGCCGCCGAGCACGTTTGCGCCGGCGACGGGGTAAAGCGTGAAGGTGGCGAAGTCCAGGCCGTGGCTGCGACGCGGATCGGTCGCCGTGCTGACGTTGGTGTAGTTGCTCGTCACCCATTGTTCGGGCGCGGCGTATTTCTTGATGATCGCCGCCTGATCATCAAGAAAATGTGCGGTGGTATCGGCCTGATAGCGCGCAAAGTCGAGCAGGGCGTGCGGGCTCAGTTTGTCTTCTGCCGCCAGCGTGGCGTTGGGCAAATGCACTTGCTCGAAACTGGTGTAGCGACTGCTCCAGAACGAGCCGCCCCACGCCGCGTTCATGGCGTCGATGCTGCCGTACTTGTCCTGCAGCCAGTGCTGGAAAGCGGCGCGGGCGCTATCGCTGTAGTCGGCGAAGGTGCCGGGTTCGTTGTCGATCTGCCAGCCCCAGACGCGAGGGTCGTGGCCGTAGTGCTGCGCCATGGCCGTGACCAGTCGCGTCACGAAGGCCTGGTACTTCGGATTGGCCAGCGATACTTCGGCGCGAATGCCGTGCTCGTGGCGCTGACCATGCTCGTCTACCCGATAGACCTCCGGGTAGTGTTCGTCCATCCAGGCCGGCGGCGCTGCCGAGGGCGTACCCAGAATGACGCGCAGTCCGGCCTTGTTGGCCAGGTCGATGGCTTGATCGAGCCACGCGAAATCGAAACGCCCTTCCTCCGGCTCAAGGTAGGTCCAGCTGAATTCGGCCATGTGCGTAAAGTCGAAGCCGAGCTTGGCCATGCCATTGAAGTCCCGCTGCCATTGCTCGCGGGGCCACTGCTCGGGGTAATAGAAAACGCCAAAGCTCATCGGCTCGCGCTGGTGCAGCAAGGCCGCGCCTTGTAGCGCGGGCACACGCTTGCCGCCCGCATCGTTCGGGCTTGCGGAAGCACCCGTGGACATCACCGCGGCAGCCAGCAGCGCCGCGAACAAGGGCCGAAACATGTGAGCCGCCTTTCGGTGAATTTCAAATGTCAACTTATACTACTATTAGGTCACCCGCAATCATCATGCGTGACCTTAGCCTATGGATGTTCTGACCCCCGCTGCAGCCTTGGTACTGGCCGAACGCCATTGGCGCATCCATGGCGACATTAGCGCCTTGCCATCGTATGCGGACCAGAACTTTCGTATCCGTACCGACGGTGGCGAGTATGTGCTCAAGGTGGCGCATCCGTCCTGGTCGCGTCTGGATCTGGAGCTGGAGAACCAGGCCATGATGACGCTGGCCGAGCGCGAGCCCGCATTGCAGTGGCCACGGGTGCAGCTGGCGGTGGGCGGCGAGCACCTGCTGACGCTGCCGATTGCGGGCCAGCCCTGCCAGGTACGCCTATTGAGTTTCGTGCCCGGCACGACCTATGCCGATGCCATTGGCGCCCTGTCACCATCGCAACGGAAGGCGCTGCACGAAAGCCTGGGTAGCGCGGTGGGTCAGCTGACCCGGGGGCTGCAGGCGTTTCACCACCCGGCCGCTGACCGCAAGCAGGACTGGAACCTGATGCGTCTGCCGAGCCTGCTGGATGAGGCGCCGCATATTGAAGATGCGCTGCTGCGCGCCATCGTCGAGGAGCAGGCTGGCGCGTTTTGCGACCGACTACCGCAATGGCAGGCCGAACTGCCGATCACCGTGCTGCATAACGATGCCAACGACATGAATGTCATCGTGGCCGACGACGGCCAAGGTGCGCAGCGGGTTCGTTCGGTGATCGATTTTGGCGACATGTGCACCAGCTTCCGCCTGGCCGACCTGGCCATTGCATGCACCTATGCCATGCAACACGAGACCGACCCGGTGACATGTGCGCGCACCATCATTCGCGGCTATATCGCGCAATGCCCACTGCTGCGGATCGAGCTTGAACAACTTCCGGCGTTCATCCGCGCACGCCTCTGCCACAGTGTGCTGATGGCCACGCGCGCACATCGAGCGCAACCGGACAACTCCTTCGTTCTTGCATCGCAGCGAGGTGTGCGGGCGCTGTTGCGCCAGCTGGCCGAGGTCGATCAGGATGCCATCGTCAGCCCCTTCCTGGAGCGCACTCATGATTGATCCAATGACCGCCGTGCCGCAGCGGAGCAACGAGGAGATCTTGCGACTGCGCAGGCAGTTCCTTAATCCGACGCTCAGCGTGGCTTACCAGGAGCCGCTCAAGATCGTGCGCGGTGAGGGCGTCTGGCTGTACGACCAGCACGGCCAGGCCTATCTGGATATGGTCAACAACGTTTGCCATGTCGGACACTGCCATCCGCGCGTGGTCGAGGCGGGGCAGGCGCAGATGGCGCGGCTCAACACCAATACCCGCTACCTGCACGACAACATTGTCGAGTATGCGTTGCGCCTGAAGGCGACGCTGCCTGATCCGCTATCGGTCGTGTTCCTGACCAACTCGGGCACCGAGGCGAACGACCTCGCACTTCGTCTCGCACGGGCACATACCGGGGCCAAGGGTGTGGTGGTGGTGGATCACGCATATCACGGCCATTCGCCATCGATGATCGAGTTGAGTCCGTACAAGTTCAACGGCAAGGGCGGTGCCGGGCAGAGCGCGCACGTGGGCGTGGTCGGCATGCCTGATACCTATCGTGGCGTCGTCGGCGACTATCCTGATGCCGGCCGGCAATATGCTCGGATGGTGTCGTCAGCGCTTGAGGGCCTTGACCAACGCGACATGGCGCCTGCCGCGTTCTATTGCGAATCGTTGCTGGGCTGCGGTGGCCAGATCGTGCTGCCGCAAGGCTATTTGCCGGAAGCCTATGCCGCGGTACGCGCGGCCGGCGGTCTGTGCGTCGCCGATGAAGTGCAGGTTGGCTTCGGCCGCGCGGGTGATCATTTCTGGGCGTTCGAATGCCAGGGCGTGGTGCCGGATATCGTGACCATGGGCAAGCCGATCGGCAACGGTCATCCCATGGGGGCGGTAGTGACGACGCCCGAGATTGCGGCCAGCTTTGTCAGTGGCATGGAGTACTTCAACACCTTTGCCGGCAATCCGGTGTCATGCGCCATCGCGCTGGCCGTGCTGGATGTGATCGCCGAGGAACAGCTGCAGGACAACGCGCACCGCGTCGGCGAGTTCCTGATGTCAGGCTTGCGTGAGCTCCAGCAGCGCCATGAAGTTATCGGCGACGTGCGTGGCCGTGGCCTGTTCATTGGCGCGGAGCTGGTGAGCGATCGCGCGGCGAAGACGCCGGATCGAGGCAAGGCCAAGGCCGTGGTGGAAGCCATGAAGGCGCAGCATGTGCTGCTTTCTACCGAGGGGCCGGACGACAACGTGCTGAAGATCAAGCCGCCCATCGTTTTCAGCCGCGCCAACGCCGAGGAATTTCTCGACAAGCTGGACCGCGCGCTGGGCCAGGCGTAAACGCTCAGGAAGCGCTCTTTGCCTTGGCCTTGCGCTTCTTGTGCAGATTGGCCTTGGAGTCGGCCACCATGCCCTGCATCGCCTTGCGCGCGACCTCAGGCTGCCCGCGCTTGATCGCTTCGAGCACCTTCAAGTGATGCGGCAGCGAATACTTGAAGTCGCCGGCGGTCTTTGCCGACAGCACGAAGAACATGCCCAGCGCACTTTCAATGACAGAGAACAGTGAGATCAGCAATTCATTGCCGGTGGCCTGAAGCACGGCATCGTGAAAGCTGAGATCGGCCACGGCCCATTCGTCGGGGTCCTTGGCGGCTTCCATCTTGCGATAGGCATGATCGATCTTGGCCAGCTGCGCCGTGGTGCGTCGCTTGGCTGCTGACGCGGCGGCGGCCGGCTCGATGATCTCGCGCATCTCCACCAGCTTTTCGATGAAGTCATCGGTCGGCATGGAAGCGCAGCGCCAGGACAATACATCGGCATCGAGCTGATTCCACGCGTCCTTGGGTCGCACGCGCGTGCCGGTCTTGGGGCGCGCTTCAATCAGGCCTTTGGCAGAGAGCACTTTCAACGCTTCACGCAGGGCGGTTCGGCTCACCTCCATGCTTTCGGCCAGCACTTCCTCGCGCGGCAGTACATCGCCGGGCTGCAAATCGCCAACAACGATTCGCCGGCCCAGTTCACGAACCACATGCCCGTGCAAACTGCGCGTATCCGTAGCCTTCATGATCAACTTCTCTCCGCAGAGTGGCGCTGGTGGCTTGTCGCGCACGCAAGGCGCGCACGTTGGCTTGCCGTTGTTTCGAGCATCGCTACATGTTGCAGTGCAGCGGCGCCGGGAATTTATCATACAAACGTAGCACGTGAAGTTTGGCCGACGACGAGCGCAGCTGCATCGTTCCAGATCACGTGGTGGTTTCCGTCACGCCTCTGCGTGAGGCTCGCGTGCCATCAACAAGCAGCCGTGCGCTATCGCTCGCCGGCGTTGCATGTCCTTGCCGCTACTTCATTTCTGCGCTGCACAACACGCGGCGTACCCCGACAAAAATTCGCCAGCGCCAGGGCATGACCTTCGGCCCTCGCTTTTCCTGACGTATGTTACTATTGTAGGACAAATAGAAAATCTGAGCTAGGATTCAAGCCCGCCGATGTGTGCGTTGCGGCCCGGCTGGTTGCCAGGGGCGCAGCGTGAAGCAACAGATGGGATCGGCCGGCGCGATGCGCTGACAGATCGGCGCCAGGAAATATTCATTCATACGTCTCGGGGAGGGGATTCATCATGAAAAGTTGCAAGCGGATCAACCGTCGGTTGCTGACGGCAGCCATTGGCGCCGTACTGATGGCTGGCGTCGTTCATGCCCAGGATGCGTCGACCCAGGCCAAGCCGGCCACCGACGACGGCAAGCAAAAGCCGGCCGCACCGAAGTCCACGCAAACGCTCGATCAGGTGGTGGTCACGGGTAACTCGACCGCCGGCGGCATCAAGCGCATCGACGCCAGCTACTCGATCACCACGGCGACGCTGGATCAGATCAAGCAGTCCAATCCGATCAGCGTGGCAGATCTTCTGAAGATCTCGCCGGGTGTGTATCCCGAATCATCCGGCGGCCAGACCGGCGCCAACATCGAAGTGGCAGGTTTCCCCTCCGACAGCGGTGCGCCCTTCGTCACGTTGCAGATGAACGGCTCGCCGCTGTTCCCCAAGTGGGACTACTTCACCGACGCCATGTTCCGCCTCGATGACACCATCGATCGCGTCGAAGCCCTGCAGGGCGGCCCCTCGGTGTTGTACGGCAACGGCCAGCCGGGACTCATCGCCAACTTCATCCTGCGCGAAGGTTCCTCGACGCCGAAGGGTGATATCGGCATCACCTACGGCTCCGAAGGCATGGTGCGTCTGGATGGCTTCTACGGCTTCCCCATCGGCGGCCCGACCAGTGGCTGGTACGGCAGCATCGGCGGCTTCTGGCGCAAGTCCGATGGCGTGCGCGATCCCCAGTTCCCTGCCGATGACGGCGGCCAGCTCACCGCAACGTTGAGCCATGATCTCGAGCACGGCTCGATCATGTTCTATGCGCGTGACCTGAAGGACAAGAACCAATTCGTTACCGATACGCCGATTCTCAACCCGGCGCCCGGCAAGTTCTCCGATTACCCCGGCTTCAGCCCGCTGACCGGCACCTTCGGCAGTAACGCCGATCGCAATCAGTTCTTCCAGACGACGCCTTGCTTCACCGCTGGCTGCACGCCGACCGGCCAGAACATTGACATGGCCAACGGCCAGGGCGGCGATGTGCACATGCTCGGTGCCAATCTGGATCTGGACTTCGACAACGGCTGGGGCATTTCCGACAAGTTCCTGTTCGTGGCCGGCAACATGGACACGACGGCTTTCTTCAGCACCGGCGACAATCCCACCACATTGTCGAGCTACATCGCGGGCGCGGCATCGGATTTCGGCTTGCCAGCCGGCCTCACGGCGACGGCCAGGTACACCAACGGCCAACCGGCTGACATGAACCAGAATGTCTCGGTGCAGAATCCCGAGTACATCCACAAGAAGATTCAGTCGGCCAGTAACGAGTTCCACGTGAGCAAGGAATTGTTCGAGGGCAATACGCTGACCCTCGGCAATTACACCGCGGTGTACTCGGTAGACCACACGGAAGCCGATGGTCTCAACCAGCTGCTGCAGGCCAAGAACAATCCCAATCCCATTGTGGTCAATCTCAGCGACGGCACCAACACGTATGGGCTGACCGACTCGCAGGGCCTGTTCTGGAACAGTCAGCCGCAGTCGTGGATGGCGTTTGCCGAGCATTGGCATGCGACCACCACGGCGTTCTTCCTCGCCGATGAGTGGAACATTGGCAAGTGGCGTCTCGATGGCGGTATCCGTACGCAGCACGACGACATCGGTGGCTGGTTCCAGAACACGGCCTCCGGCGACCTCGATGCGAACCCGTATACGGTCTACAACAACAACGCCGAATACCTGACCAACAGCTACCAGCACCCGTCGAGTTCGCGCAGCGCGCCGTCGTGGACGCTGGGTGCCAATTACGCCATCAACAGCAACATGAGCGTCTACGCGCGCGTCAATGACGGCGTGTTCCTGCCCAGCTTCGATGACATCGTGAATCTTCCGGATACGCCGATCGAGAAGATCCACAACATGGAAGTGGGCTTCAAGTATCAGGCGCCCTGGATCTTTGCCGACATCGGTGCGTATCGCCGCTTGTTCCATGGCGTGCCGTACTCGATCCAGCTCGAAAGCGGACAGGTGAACCTGGTCTACGGCTCGGTGACCAAGGGCCTCAATGCGCAGGTCACCGTGATGCCGTTCGATCATTTCTCGATCGCGCTTAGCGGCGACTACATGGACGGTCACTACTCCGGCTACAACAGTTGCGTGCCCTATGTTGCGCAGGATGGAAGCAACCAGTGCACCAGCATCGACGGCATGGATCTGGATCGCCAGCCGCGCATGCAGTACCGCATAACGCCGTCGTACGTGATCCCCACCACCTGGGGCAGCATGAAGTTCTGGGTGACCTACGAGCACATGGGTGATCGCTACGGCGACCAGCTCGAGCAGCAGCCGCTGGGCAGCTATTACGACCTGGCCATTGGCGCCATCGCCAACATCGGCCAGAACTGGATGCTGACCTTGCGCGGGACCAATGTGACCAACCAGATCGGCATCACCGAGGGCAACGCGCGCTTGTTCGGCTTTGCCAGCGGCGGCGGGGTGATTCTCGCGCGCTCGATCGAGGGTCGTGAGGTCAACTTCCAGGTGAAGTACCAGTTCTGATGATGGGCGTACCGCCTGCCCGACTCACTGTCGGGCAGGCAGCGCACCCAGGCCTTGTGGGGGTATCGGCGCCATGCCGCATTGAGGCATCGTTTCGGAGCGGACCTCACGACGCCACCGGGAAAGCCCAAGACTGCCTGTACCAAGGAATGAAACGCATGCGTCCCATGTTCCGGCCCCTGTTCATCGTTACCGCGCTGGCATTTGCCTTGGCCGGTGGCGTACATGCCCAGCGATCGGACCAGATGACCGACGATGCGCGCTATCTGGACGTGCTCGATCTGCACGGTTCACCCAAGGCGCCAACCGACCGCAGCTTCAACATTTTCTTCGATGCGGGCGCCTGGCACGGCTATAGCCTGCCTACCGCCAGCGATGACGGAACCGGCTTCACCGGTCCGTTTATTCATAGCCTCGGCGATGGCCAATGGGTTGGGGCGCGTTTCGCGCAGTTGGCGCTGAAGGATGCTGCGAATCGGCAGGCCATTTCGCTAGCGTCGATCGACAGTCATGCCGGCCCGGGCTTTCTCGTGCGACGTTTTTCAGCGCCAGGTCTATCGGTGCGACAGACGCTGTTTTTTGCCAACTCCTGGCACGCACTCGTTCGCATCGAGCTGACCTCAACCAACGGGCAGGACATTGAGCTTGCGGTGCAAGGGCATGTGATGCCCAAGACAGGGCTCGCCCAAGACAGCGATGCCGTGACGCAGCGCTTCGCCAAGTCCGATTCGCAATTAAGCACGCGCGTTCATGCCGATGGCATCGATACCAGCCATATCAGCGTGTCGGGCACCGACTATCGCATCGAGCTGGGCCAGCCTCTTCATCTGAAGCCCGGCCAGACAGCCGTGGTGTTCGTTGACCAGACCCTGGCCTATGACATCCACGGCGAGGTGCCGGCGCCGGTCGACCTCGCTACCGCATGGACGCGCAATCGTGAGCGGTGGAATGGTTATCTGGCGTCCTTGCCATCCAGCCATCTGCAGGGCCTGCCCGATGAGGTGGCGCAACATGTGGCCTTGAAGGCCATGCTGACGCTGCTGGGAAACTGGCGGGCGGCGCGTGGTGATCTGCACCACGACGGCGTGATTCCTTCCTATTCCAACCCTGACTTCAACGGTTTCTGGGCCTGGGATTCGTGGAAGCATGCTGCGGCATTGGCGCACTTCGCGCCGGATCTGGCGCGTGACCAGATGCGCGCCATGTTCGACTACCAGGGTGCCGATGGCATGGTTCCCGATTGTATCTACCTGCTCAAGGCCAATGACAACTGGCGCGATACCAAGCCGCCGCTGGCGGTGTGGGCGACGCTGGAGATCTATCGCACCACAGGTGACCAAGCTTTCCTGGCTGAGATGTACGACAAGCTGGTGGCCTATCACCGCTGGTGGTTCAAGGCGCGCGACCATGACCACAATGGGCTGGCCGAATACGGCTCGACTGATGGCACCCGCGTTGCCGCCGCATGGGAAAGCGGCATGGACAATGCTGTGCGCTTCGATCGTGCGGTCATGCTCAAGAACGGTGAGGGCGCCTGGTCGTTGAATCAGGAGTCGGTCGATCTCAACGCCTATCTCTACAAGGAGAAGATCGACCTGGCGCAGATCGCCGGCGTGCTCGGCAAAACCGAGGATGAGCAGGCGTGGCTCAAGGAAGCGGCGGCACTGAAAAGCGCCATCGACGGACGCATGTTCGACAAGACCCACGGATATTTCTTCGATGCAAGGCTGGGCCGCGATGATCTCGTGCAGGTCTATGGTTCGGAGGGTTGGCTGCCGCTCTGGGCGGGTGTCGCTACGCCCGAACAGGCCGCTGCCGTCAGCCGGGTGATGCTCGACCCCAACAAGTTCGCCACTGTCATGCCGTTTCCCACGCTGGCCAAGGACGATCCGCACTTTTCACCGATCAAAGGCTACTGGCGCGGGCCGGTGTGGCTCGACCAGGCTTACTTCGGCGTGGAAGCTCTACGGCGCTATGGCTATCAGCAGCAGGCCGACGAGATGGCGCGACGCCTGGTGCTCAACGCCCAAGGCGTCACGCAGGACGCGCCGGTGTATGAAAACTACGACCCTTTGACCGGCCACGGTTACCAATCGCGCAACTTCAGCTGGTCGGCGGCCAGCTACCTGTTGCTGTTGGAGCCGCAGGCTGATGTTGGAGCTCCGGGCCAGGTATCGGCGACCGCCCGCTAATCCTTGGCGGGCAGCACCATGAACTCCGCCGCCTGCAGCGCGGAGTTCTGCCAATGGCCTTCGCCTGCAGCGCGCCACCACGGTTCCACCGTTTCCACATGGGCCGGCTCGATCGGCTCGCCGAGGCGCGGCATCAACAGCCCTTCCGGTGCCTTCGCCAGCAACACCTCGGCGGGTTCGGCCCATGGATGCATGGCCAGGTTGAAGGTGCCCCAATGCACCGGAAGCAGGCGCCCGCTGCCCAGTTGCTTCCAGGCCAGCAGGGCGTTGTCCGGCCCCAGATGCACGCTGCCCCAGGACGGATGGAACGCACCGACCTCGATCATCACCAGGTCGAACGGTCCGAGTCGCTGACCGATCTCGCTGAAGAGCGGCGATAGTCCCGTATCGCCACTGAAGAACACTGCGTGCCGTTCGCCGCGCAGGGCGAATGACGACCACAACGTGGCGTTGCGGTCGTGCAGGCTGCGTCCGGAGAAATGATGCGAAGGGGCGGCGGTTATGGTGAGTCCGCCCGGCAGTGTCGAGCGCTCCCACCAGTCCAGCTCAGTGATGCGTTCGGCCGGTACGCCCCAGGCCTCCAGATGCACGCCGACGCCCAGCGAGGTGATGAATGGCACGCCCAGCGCAGCCAGCGCGCGAATGCTCGGGTAATCCAGGTGATCGTAGTGATCGTGCGAAATCAGCACCGCATCCAGCGGTGGCAGTGCCGTGATATCAACCGGCACCGGCTGGAAACGCTTAGGCCCCATGAATGAAAACGGCGATGCACGCGGACCCCACACCGGATCGGTCAACACTCGCGTCCCATCGATTTCCAGCAGCGCGGTGGAATGCCCGAGCCAGGTGGCGCGCAAGCCGCTAGTGGCCGGCCGGGTCCAGCCTGGTCGCGGATCAAGCGAAGGCAACGGTTTGGCCGGCGTGCGCCCCTCACCGCGAAACACGAAGTCGGTGAGCGACGGCCGGCTCTCAGCTTCGATCACGGCGCTGGACGGATAAGTGTTCACGAATCTCCCGTCCGAGTACTGGCGCGAGGCCTGCATGCGTTCGAGCCGCAGCCCTTTGGCGTGTCGGGTAAACAGTGCCATCTTCTACCTCGGTGGGCGCGCTCAAAGCCGCTTGCCCGCTTCGCGTTGAGTGGAAAGGTCAGCTACAGGGCAGAGCTGGGGGCAGGCAGCAGGCGACACAATGGGTCGCCATGCGCAGGTCGTTCTCGGTTCGGAACGGGTGCGCACCGGCCCCGTCTCCGGCCAGGTTTGGACAAGACCCGTGGACGAGGCACAATCGTTTCCGAAGGTTGGTATCGCGTATGGTTACCCGTTGCGGTGACTGCTGACGTTTCGGGGGAGTTGTGCTGAGTAGCTTTTTGCGTTGGCGTCCATCCTTTGCCATTTGGCTGATTTGTCTGCTACCGATCATTCTTCAGTGGCCCATGCTATGGGGACGACTGGACGCGGATCCCACGTTATTTGTGGCGGGTGTGGGCGAGCCCGCGAGCCTGCCCGGCGGCATGCCGTGGATCGATCCCAACGTGGGTTATCAGGCTCATGCGCTTGGCAAGCTATCGGCCGATCTGCTTTTGCATGGACAACTACCCTGGTGGAATCCATACAACGGTGTCGGCCTGCCGCTAGCGGCGGAAGCCCAACCGGCCTCGCTGTTCTTGCCTTTCGTACTGCTGTATCACTTCCGCGAAGGCTTCATGTGGGTTGAGGTGTTGCTGCAGATCCTGGCAGGCATCTGCACCTATGCCTTTCTGCGAAAGATGCGCCTCACCGAACTGGCGGCGGTGACGGGTGGCGTGCTGTACGAGTTCAACGGCACGTTCGCGTGGCATGGCGCACCCATCATCGGACCGATTGCGTTCCTGCCGATGCTGCTGCTCGGCGTGGAGCAGCTTATTCAGCGCACGCGCGAGGGGCGCTCGGGCGGGTGGTGGTTGATTCCGATAGCCCTGGCCTGGTCGATCTATGCCGGGTTTCCCGAGACTGCCTACATCAACGGCCTGTTTGTTGCGCTGTGGGTACTCTTTCGACTACCCGACCTTGAGCGGCGCAGCCGACTACCTTTCCTGGGCAACCTGGCTTTGGCAGTCTGCGTGGGATTGGCATTGAGTCTTCCCCAGATCGTACCGTTTGCGGAATACCTGGCGAACGCGTACGTCGGCGGTCACGCCGGCTACTTTGCGCACATCGCCATACCGTGGACCACGACAGCGCTGACGCTCGTTCCGGGACTCTTCGGCCCCATTTTTCGCTTCGATGATCCGGCGAGTCTTATCCATACCAGCTGGGGCGACATCGGCGGGTATTTTCCAGCCCTGCAGCTGGCGCTCTTATTGCTGGCGATACAACTCCGGCCCCGGCGCCTGGTCTGGGTATCGGCGATATGGATCGTGTTGTGCCTGGCCAAGACCTACGATATCCGTCCGCTGAGTGACATGGTCAATCTTTTGCCGTTGATCAAGTCGGCCGCGCTTTACCGATATTCGTCGCCGTCGTGGCAGTTTGCGGGCATCTTCATTATCTGTGTCGGCGTGGATGCCATTCAGCGTGGTGATGTCCTTCGTTACCGCCATGTGCTTGTTGCTTTCGCGGTCACGTTCGTTACGGTCCTCGCGACACTCTGGCTTGCACGCGAGCCCGTCGCTGCTTTGATCGGCGACGCCGTGTCTGCGCGCTTCGTGCATATCGCCGTCACGTGGGTTCTCCTGATGTTGTCGTGTGGTCTGCTACTGACGCTGCTCATTCGTCGTCGAGTCCACGGTGCCCGGTGGCTTGTTGCGCTCCTGCTGGTTGACGCCATCGCTACCTATGCATGGCCAATGCAAGCCGGTGCGAGCCACGTAAAACATGCGCATCCCGGTGTTGATTTCCTGCGTGCGCACGTGGGCCTGCAGCGCACGTACTCGCTGGGTCCCATGGCACCGAACTATGGGGCCTATTTCAAGGTTGCGCAGATCAATCACAACTACCTCCCGGTTTCGAGTGCATGGATTCAATACGTTCGGGAAAAGCTGGATCCAGCGGCTGAAGAAGTGACGTTCACAGGGGGCATCAATCGGAGCAATGGCTACGGCTCCGCCACCGAGCAACTTCAGCAGCGATTGGCGTCCTACGAGGAGGTTGGCGTCAAATACGTTCTGTCACAGCCGGGGGTGAACCCGTTTGCGGCTGTGCTTGCCATGCCAAGTGACCCCGCTAGCTATCATGTTCCGCTTGCGCTGGACACGCAGGGCGCGGTCCTCCACTGGCGTATTCCTGCACAAGGGCAAGCCCGCAGCATCAGTGAAATATCGGTACTGGTGGGGACCTATGTCGGACTTTCCGATGGGTTCCTCGACGTCCGCGCATGCCGCGACGACGGAAGCTGTGTCCAGGGTCGCCGTTCTCTCGGGGAGTCGGTGGACAACATGCCGTTTACCGTCGTGCTGGATCAGCCTTTGCCCCTATCGAAAGACGCGGAGTCGGTCACCGTCACGTTCACTCAAAGTCAGTCGAGCCATCCGGTGGCACTGTGGATATCCGGGGTGCAGGCAGGTCACGCTGGCGAGGTGGTGCTTGATGGCGCGCCCAGCAATACGGCGCCCTCAGTAAGTCTTATATTCGCGGATGCCAAAGCAGGGCAGACGCATCAGAGGGTGTATGACGGAGCAGACATGTCCATCTATGAACTGTCTGCGACCAAACCCTATTTCGAGGCCATCCAGGGCGAGTGCAGGATAGACGCTGCGACGCGGGAGCATGCGCAAGTGGAATGCTCCACACCGGCTGTTTTGCTGCGCCGTGAAGCGATGTATCCCGGGTGGGGCGTATCGGTGGATGGCCGGCAAGCGAATTTGCTGCCTGCGCACGACATCTTTCAGTCCGTGGCGCTTTCACCCGGCGCGCACGATGTTTCCTTCACCTATCGACCCACGTATTGCGCATGGATACTCGGAGGGTTCGTCGCCGGCTTGCTGGCCCTCATCCTGGGTCTAGGACAGGAACTGAAGGCGTGGCGTCGTTCATCCCGCCGACCGGCTGGGGGTGCCGTATGAAAGCCACGTTTGGTCAGTTGCCTCTGCTCTGCTCAGAGGTCGCGAACCCGGGGGCCCGGTCCCGAGGGCGGCATCCGGAATAGGAAGCGTGTGGCCGCGGCGTTCGACGTGGCGGTGAGCGTTCCGCCATGCGCCTTGGCAATCTCCGCGGCGATGAAGAGACCCAGCCCGAGCCCCGGCCTGGGCTGGTTGAATGTGCCGCGCGTAAATGGATGAAAGAGCCGGCGCAGTGTCTCCGGATCGATCGGCGCACAGGCATTTTCCACCCATACTTCAAAGGCGACGGCATCGCTGGACCAGGCGACTCTTACCGGTGCATCCGGGTCGCCGTGGGTCATGGCATTGGACAACAGGTTGCCGAGCAGCTGGGCTACGCGCTGTGGGTCGCAATCGACCGGATGCTGCAGTGACGTTGTCAGTTCGATGATGCGATCGGCATAGACGTTGCGCACTTCGGCCACGATGTGTTCGAGGGTGCAGCCGAGATCGTCCTCGCATTCGCCATTGATCATGATGCCTTCGCCCAGGCGGCCGCGGGCGAAATCGAGAATGTTGTGGATAAGCTCGGCCATGCGTCGGCAGCTCGCCACGATGTGGCGTACGTCGCGCTGGTCGCTGCTTTCAATGGCTGTTTCGCCCAGGTGTTCGGCGCACGTCACGATTGACTGCAGCGGGTTCCCCAGGTCATGTCCCAGCACGGCGACGAACTGCTCGCGCAGCTTGGCCGTCTCCTGCGCATCCAGCAGGGCCGCCTCGGTTTTCTCGCGACGCAGCTCCGCTTCAAACTGCGAGGCGATCAGCTTGGTGAAGAGCTGAAATGTCTGCACCAGGTTGGGGTCGTCGAGCTTCGCCGGCGTGGGATCGACCGCGCACAACGTTCCGAAGAACGATCCATCGGAAAGCATGATGGGAATGGAGATGTAACTCTCAAATCCATAGAGTTTTGGCGTGGGATGGCCCGAGAAGTGGGGATCCTCACTGGCGCGGCCAAACACCACTGGCTGATGATGTTGCCGGATCTCGTTGCAGATGGTGGTTCCCAGCTCCAGCTCGTCACCTGACTTGATGCCGAAATCGATGCGATCGTGCACCGCGCAGGCCGTCCATGACCACTCGGTGACCTTGGCCACCGCGGTAAACCCCATGCCCGTCGTGCGCGCCACCACCTCAAGAATCGTTGGAATCGACTCCAGGCGCCCTATCAGCTTGATGGCTTGCGCGATGTCCCCAGATTCCATAATGCGGCCCCGGTTCGGCGAGGTCCGAGTTTAGCGCTGTGTTGACGGGCTGCCGATAGCGTTTTAGGCATACGAAGGTGCCGATCCGGGCTAGCGGCAGGCGTGGCCGCCATGAGGGCGCCAAGCGAAAGTGATCCTTTCCATTCGGCCGCGTTTGGTGTCAGATGGACACATCCGCAGTGCTGATAACTCGGAGTGCGCCAAGTGGGCGAATATCCGGGTAACCAGTCATGTGGCTTGGGGAGGCCTCATCCGAGCCGCCGCCAAAAAGCGGTGGGAGTTTTGGAAACGTGGGATTAGTGAAGATTGGCTGGCCCGCCCTCAAAGGGGCTAGGGCCACGGGGTCAGAATAACGATGGATATGGCGCGAAAGTCCCTGCTTCGGCGGGTTTGGGTGAGACGTGACGTCTTCTG
>OUWB010000062.1_pt1 | contig 15778 bp, 13 predicted proteins | sample 1779821 | NCBI WGS metagenome assembly OUWB01 (sample SAMEA3914806, study PRJEB12502) | metagenome | biome: forest; material: soil | place: Canada | collected 2011-08-03 | depth 0.1 m
ATCGCCGCGATCACTTCCGGCGCCCGTTTCTGGTAGGCCTGCACCGCCAAGCCAAGTCCGGTCCAGGCGCCCAGCTCGGCGTCGCGCGCCAGCCGGTCGAGCAGCTTGAGCGAGATCACAAGGCGATCGGCCTCCTCGGCGTCGATCGTGAAGTTGATGTCGTGGTGCGCGGCGATCAAAGCCAGTCGCTTGATGCGCGGATAGACTTCGTCCCACACCCGGGCCTCCTGCGTGGCCTCATAGCGAGGCGACAGGGCGGACAGCTTAACCGAGATGCCATGACCGGCCTCCGGTCCGACTACCTTGGACTGGGAGCCGACAGTCTCGATCGCGGCGGCGTAGGAGCGTTCATAGCGTTCGGCATCGGCGGAGGTGCGGGCCCCCTCGCCGAGCATGTCGAAAGAGCAGAGGAAACCTTCCTTCTTGGCCCGCTTGAGGGCGTCTCCGATGGTGCGGCCGAGTACAAACTGCTCGCCCATGATGCGGATCGCCTGGGCCACGGCGGCACGGATCACTGGCTCGCCCATCCGATTGACGAGGCGCTTCACAAAGCCAGGGGCGTCCTGCCTCACGTCATCGTCCACGTCGATCAGCTTGCCCGTCAGCATAAGGCCCCAGGTGGAGGCGTTGACGAACAGGCTCTCGGACTGGCCAAGGTGGGTTGCCCAGTCGGCCGGCCCAATCTTCTCGGCGATCAGGGCATCGCGGGTGTCGTCATCCGGCGTCCTCAAGAGGGCTTCGGCAAGGCACATCAGCGCCAAGCCCTCGCGAGTGGTCAGTGAAAACTCTTGCAGAAAACCCTCGACGACGCCCTGGCGTCGCGCCGACGCCCGGGCCTCACGGACCAGGGCCTGCGCCTCTTCTTTCACGATCGCACGTTCGTAGGGCGCCAATGGCGCCGCCGCCAAAAGCGCCGCCGCCGCGTCGCGCTCAACCCGGAACTTACCGGCGTCCAGGGCATCCCAGTCCATCGAAGCGCCTCCACTAGCCTTGACCATGCTATCGGTGTAGTCGCTCTATCGCCGAAGGTGCTTCGAAGTTTTATGCAATTTGACGAATATCGCTTCGATAATGGAGGGTTGAATGGAGGTTTCTTTGGATGAAACCGACGTGCGATTGCTAAAGGCGCTGCAGGTTGACGGCCGCATCACGAACGCCGACCTCGCGAAGCGCTGCCACCTGTCTCCGGCCGCTTGCCATGACCGCGTGCGACGATTGCGCGAGCGCGGGATCATCGTCGGCTACGCAGCGATCCTTGATCCGGCCAAGGTTGACCGGGCCCTTCTTATCTTTGTCGAGGTGCGCCTCGAGCATACCCGGCGATCCGACTTCGACGCTTTCGCCGAGGGCGTTGCGCGTGTGCCCGAGATCCTCGAGTGCCACATGGTTGCGGGCGGGTTCGACTATCTGGTCAAGGCCCGTGTGAAAGACATGGCGGCTTACCGCGCCTTCCTCGGCGACGTCGTCGTTGATCTGCCAGGTGTTCGCGAGACACGCACCTACGCGGTGCTCGAGGAAGTGAAGCACACAAACGCCCTGCCGCTTTAGGCGCCCGATGGCTGGTCAAATCGATGCTCGGGTTGGTCAATATGGCGGCCGGTGCTTGAATCGCCCTCACTATAAGAACGGCCAATTATTCCTGTCAAAATGGCCATATTAGCGCGTTTTAGGCTCACTGTTGCCCATATTGCTAGGCTTCGTCACGCGCTAGCCTCTCCTCATGATCGCAACAGCGGTTGAATGTGGCGCGCAGTCACGCTCCCAACCGCACCAGAGGAGGGCTTCATGACCGTCGTTTCCCTGTCCGCAACCGCAATCGCGACGCGCTTGGCGTCGCCGACGTTTCTGGTCGTCGACCCCCATTATTTCGACGTGTCTTACACGATCAATCCATGGATGAAGCCGGGAGTCTGGGAAGCCGATCCGCAGCGGTTCAAAAGGGCTTCGCGGGAGGCGTTTTCACGCCTGACCGAAGCCCTCGAATCCGCCGGCGCCCACGTCGAGATCATGACGGGCTTTCCCGGCGCCCCTGACTTGGTGTTTCCGGCCAACGCCGGCGTTGTCCTGGATGGTCGGGCCGTCCTGTCGCGGTTCCGCCACCCCCAACGGCAAGTGGAGGAGGAGATCAATCGGATCGCCTTTGAGGGCCTTAGAGCCCGCGGGCTTGTGTCCGAGGTGATCCAACTGGAATCCGGTTTCCACGAAGGCGCGGGTGATTTCATTTGGGACCCGGTGCGGAGCCTGTTCTGGGCCGGCTTCGGGCAGCGCTCCGACCTGGCCGGCACCGCGGCCATGACCGCGCAGTTCGGCAAGCCGGTGATCAGGCTCGAGCTCGCCACGGAACGGTTCTACCACCTGGACACCTGTTTCTGCGTGATGTCAGGCGGTGAGATTCTCTACTATCCGCCGGCCTTCACCCCTGACTCTCTGGACGCCCTTCGCGGCACCGTCGCCGCCGACCAGCTTATCGAGGCCTCCGACGAGGACGCCGAGCGGTTCTGCGTCAACGCCGTCTGCTTTGATCGCACCATCGTAATGGCCAAGGCGGCTGACCGCCTGCGGGGTGTGCTGTCGGAACGCGGTTATTCCCTTTCAGAGATCGACCTTGAGCCGTTCATGCTCTCTGGCGGCGCCGCCTATTGCATGACGCTTCGGCTGGACCGGGAGTCTGCCTAGAGAGAATTCTCCAATAGCCCGAGACTGGTGTGGACACACTAGACGGTGCTCAGCAGCAGGCTTGTCTCGCTATTAGCGACGCCGTCAATCATCCGCACTTCCCGCAGAACGCGGTCGAAGTCGGACAGGTTGGCTGCGTGAATATCGGCGACGAGATCCCAATTTCCGTTTGTGGTGTGGAGCGTGCGGATTTCGACAATGCCCCGAAGTCTCTGAACGACTTGCGTCGTCGACTTGCCCATCACTTCGATCATCATCACCGCACGGACGCTCAGATCGTCATAATCCTCACGCACACGCACGGTGAAACCGAGGAGGGCGCCGGTTTCGAGCAGGCGATCCAGCCTGTTCTGCACGGTGCCACGCGCAACTCCCAATGCATCGGCCAGCTTCGACAGCGACGCGCGGCCGTCGGTGCGGAGATGCGCGATGATGCGACGATCGAGATCGTCAGGAATGAACTTCGCTATGGCCATGACTTGCCAGCCTACATGTTGGATAGAGTGACGGAATGATCAAACGAACTATCCAGCTTTACTACTTCTCGGCGCTTTTCAAGGCCTGACTGCGATTTCGGCAGACAGACCGGGCCTGTAAGATCGAGCGGCTCGCTCAACCGCAAAGGATCGTCATGCCGCCCGCGCCCTCGCAACTCGCCTATATCCCGTTTGTCAGCGTCGAGAACATGATGCGCTTGGTGCATAATTTCGGCATCGAGAAGGTCCTCCTGGAACTCACCGACGCGGTCGAAGTTGACTACCGTCGCTGGGACCTGTTCGAGAAGACACCTCGCCTCGCCTCGCACTCCCATGAAGGCGTGATCGAACTGATGCCGACGTCGGACGGCGAGGCCTTCAGCTTCAAATACGTGAACGGGCACCCGAGCAACACGGCGAAAGGCTACCAGACAGTCACGGCCTTTGGCTTGTTGGCCCGCGTGGATACCGGCTATCCGCTCATGCTCTCTGAGATGACGCTGCTGACCGCGCTGCGAACGGCGGCCACCTCGGCCATGGCTGCCCGCTATCTGGCGCCGAAGAACGCCACGGTCATGGCCATGATCGGCAACGGGGCACAGGCGGAGTTCCAGGCTCTCGGCATGAAGGCTGTCATCGGAATCGAGGAGGTCAGGCTTTTCGACATCGATCCTAAAGCGACGGAAAAGACAGCCAAGAATCTCCGCGACAGCGGTCTGCGCGTCATCTCCTGCACCAATTCGCAGGAGGCCATCCAAGGTGCCCACATCATCACAACCTGCACCGCCGATAAGGCATATGCGACAATTCTGACCGACAACATGGTCGGCGCCGGCGTCCACATCAATGCGATCGGCGGGGATTGCCCAGGCAAGACCGAACTACACAAGGACATCCTCGCCCGGGCAACCACGTTCGTCGAATTCGAGCCTCAAACCCGCATCGAAGGCGAGATCCAGCAGATGGACGCCAGTTATCCCGTTACCGAACTCTGGCGGGTGCTGAGCGGTGATGCCAAGGGCCGCGGCGACGCCCGCCAGATTACCCTCTTCGACAGCGTCGGGTTCGCGATCGAGGATTTTTCGGCTCTGCGCTACATCCACGCCAAGCTGCACGGCACGGACTTCTTCCAACAAATTGACATCCTCGCCGACCCTGACGACCCCCGCGACCTGTTTGGAATGCTGCAGCGAGCGGCCGCATAACAGGAGCGGCGGGGGATCGAAGCCAGGCAGACCAGGACTCAGCAGGTTTAGTAGCCGAGACCATCGGGCTGTCCGGTCCGTGTTTAGGCAATCCTACGTCACGATCCATCGACCCCATAACCATAGAGAATACACACCCCTCCTATTTGACTTTGACAGCACCCCCCACTCCTCACGCATGCTGAGGACAGACGGCGAAAATCCGACCTGCGTTCCAAACAGGAAAGCTCAGAACTCCCGCGTCTGCGGAGTCAGGCCCTGCCGATCTCACCGGTGGCATCAGATCTCGGATCAAGCAGCGCCCAGTCGGAGAACGCAGTGTCGAAGTCTCAGCGCTGAACATGGACGAGATCGACCAACGGCTCATCTTGGCGCTTCGAGAGGATTCACGGCAGTCGACCGCCAAACTCGGGCGCCGCCTGGGTATGTCCCGAACGACCGTTCAGAGTCGCATCGAGCGCCTGGAGCGGCGAGGGGCGATCAGCGGCTATACGATACGGCAATCGGAAGAGTTCGAGCGTCGACTTGTGCGCGCGCTCATCATGATCACGGTACACCCCAAGGCGGCGGTGGCGGTCGAAAACGCCATGAAGGGCCTTGTGGGGGTTCGCATGGTGCAGTCGGTGAGCGGCCCTTTCGACATGATCGCTCACGCCCTCTGTCCAACAACCGAGGAGATGGACGCCATGGTCGATACGATTGGGCGGCTTGAAGGCGTGGAGCGGACAACGACGGCGATCGTGCTGTCGACCAAGTTCCAGCGCTAAATTCGGGTTCGGCATTTTGCCGACGCAGTTGGCAAATATGCCGACTTCCTGTGCGGTCGTGCGAGATGTGCTGACTGGCAATCGTCCGCCGCCGCGTCAGACTCTCCGCGACATTTCGGAGGGACACACATGCGCAACATAGCCATTATGGGCGGCGGCAAGATCGGCTCAATGATCGCCGATTTCCTGGCCAGCAGCGGCGACTATCAGGTCGAGGTGTTCGACCGTTCCGCCGAACAGCTCGGTAAGCTGGAAACCTCGGCTCCGATCAAGAAGACCGTTCTCGACATCGCCGACGCTGAGGCGCTGACCGCGGCTCTGAAGGGTAAATTCGCCGTGCTGAGCGCCGCGCCCTATCATCTGACGGTGTCGATCGCCGAAGCCGCCAAGGCCGCCGGCGCCCACTATCTGGACCTGACCGAAGATGTCGCCTCGACCCGCAAGGTCAAACAGTTGGCCGTCAATTCCAAGACCGCCTTCATCCCGCAGTGCGGCCTGGCCCCCGGCTTCATCACCATCGTCGCCCATGACCTGGCAAAGAACTTCGACAGCCTCCAGGACGTGCGCATGCGCGTTGGCGCCCTGCCGAAGTACCCATCCAACGCCCTGAACTACAATCTGACTTGGAGCACCGACGGGGTCATCAACGAGTATTGCGAGCCCTGTGAAGCCATCGTCAACGGCGACCTGCGCGAGACGTCGCCGCTGGAGGAGTTGGAGGAATTCGCCCTCGACGGGGTCACCTATGAGGCTTTCAACACCTCGGGCGGCCTCGGCACCTTGTGCGAGACCCTGGCCGGCAAGGTGCGCAACCTCAATTACCGCACCATCCGCTATCCGGGGCACGCGGCGATCATGAAGGCGCTGCTCAACGACCTTGGCCTGCGCCATCGCCGCCCAGTGCTGAAGGACATCCTGGAAAACGCCTTGCCGACCACGCTGCAGGACGTGGTGATCGTGTTCGTCACCGTCAGCGGCTGGAAGGACGGCCAACTGGTGCAGCACACCTACGCCAACAAGGTCTACGCAACTCCAATCGGCGGGCGTATGCGCAGCGCCATCCAGATCACCACGGCCTCCGGCATCTGCACGGTGCTGGACATGCTGGCTGCGGGCGAACTGCCACAGTCCGGCTTCATCCGGCAGGAGGACATCCCCCTGGATCGCTTCCTCTCCAATCGGTTCGGTCGCTACTACGCCGAGACCCAGTCGAACCACGTCGCGGCCTGACGATGACCCAGCACACCTCACTCCTGCCGTCCGCCGCCGCCCAGACGGCCGAGATTCTCGCGCGCCTCGGCGTCGAGGCCTCGGTCCTCAAGGGCGGAACCCTGGTCGCCCGTTCGCCCATCACGGGCGAAGAGACCGCACATCTGGCCGAGATCTCGGCCGCCGACGCCCAGGCCGCCATCGACCAGGCGCACCAGGCCTATCTCGCTTGGCGCAAGATCCCGGCGCCGCGCCGGGGCGAGCTGGTCCGCTTGCTGGGCGAAGAGCTCCGAGCACACAAGGCCGATCTCGGCCGCTTGGTCACTTTGGAGGCCGGGAAGGTGACCTCGGAGGGCCTGGGCGAAGTCCAGGAGATGATCGACATCTGTGACTATGCTGTTGGCCTGTCGCGCCAGTTGTTCGGCCTGACCATCGCCACAGAGCGGGCTGAGCACCGGATGATGGAGACGTGGCACCCGCTGGGCGTTGTTGGCGTGATCTCGGCCTTCAACTTCCCAGTCGCGGTGTGGTCGTGGAACGCGGCCCTGGCCTTCGTTTGCGGTGACAGCGTGGTCTGGAAACCGTCGGAAAAGACCCCCCTGACCGCCATCGCCGTCCAGGCCCTATACGAGCGGGCCGCGGCCCGCTTTGGCCCGGAGGCGCCCAACGGCCTCTCGACGCTACTGATCGGTGGGCGCGAGATCGGCGAAGTGCTGGTGGATCACCCCAAGGCTGCGCTGGTTTCCGCCACCGGCTCCACAGTCATGGGCCGTGCGGTCGGCCCCAAGCTGGCGGCGCGGTTCGCGCGCTCGCTTCTGGAGCTGGGCGGCAATAACGCGGCCATCATCGCGCCCACGGCCGACCTGGACCTCACCCTGCGCGGCGTGGCGTTCGCGGCCATGGGTACGGCCGGCCAGCGCTGCACCACGCTGCGTCGCCTCTTCGTGCATGACAGCGTCTACGACGCCTTCGTGCCTCGGCTGAAGGCGGCTTACGCCTCTGTCACCATCGGCGACCCGCGCCGCGACGGCGTCTTGGTCGGCCCCCTGATCGACGAGGCAGCACATTCCGCCATGGAAAAAACCCTGGACGACGCCAAGGCCGCCGGTGGGGTGGTCGCGGGCGGGGAGCGCGTGTCGGTCGGTCCGGCCGATCGAGCCTACTATGTGCGGCCTGCCCTGGTGGAGATCGGCGAGCAAGCCGACGTGGTCCTGCGCGAGACCTTCGCACCGATCCTCTATGTGGTGAAATACAGCGACTTCAGCGCGGCGATCGATCTGCAGAACGATGCGCCCCAGGGCCTGTCGTCGGCGATCTTCACCAACGACATGCGTGAAGCAGAGCGCTTCGTCTCGGACGAAGGCTCCGACTGTGGCATCGCCAACGTCAATTTGGGCCCGTCGGGCGCCGAGATCGGCGGGGCCTTCGGTGGCGAGAAGGAAACCGGCGGCGGCCGCGAGGCCGGCTCGGACGCCTGGAAGACCTATATGCGCCGGGCGACCAACACGCTGAACTATGGCCGAACCCTTCCGCTCGCCCAGGGCGTCAAGTTCGACGTGTGACGCGGCGGTGCCCTGGCCGCTCCACTTGCGCCCGCGATGGCGCTTGGGGCCGCCTACGGCGCTGTCGGGCACAGGTCAGGAGCATTGGGCTTCGAGGGACAAGGTTGCCCGTCGGAGGGGGCGTTGGTTCAGGCGGTCGGCGGCGGCTTTGATGCGCCGACCGCCTTGGTCAACCAGTCGATGAAGCTGGCCACAAACGGGTCGCGATGCTTTCTCAATGGCGCGACCGCATAGTACGCGCCCACCCCCGGTAGGGCCGGCTCCGTCAAAGACGCCAGGACTCCGCTTTCCAACTCCCGCTCGATGAGGAAGCTGGGGATCAACGCGACTCCCATGCCCGCAGCGGCGGCTTCGCTGGTCATCGAAAACTGATCGAAGATGGGGCCGCGATACGGAAACGGGTGCTCGACCCCCGCCACGTCGAACCATGTCTGCCAGAGGTTCGGCCGGGTCGCCTGCTGGAGTAGGGTCGCCCTCCCCAGGTCAGCTGCAAACCGTATTGCATGGGCGTCGAGATAGGCAGGACTGGAGACCGCAAGGATCGATTCCTCAAAGAGGAAGGTGGCTTCGGCGTGGGGCCAGGTGGCGGCGCCATAGTGGATCGCCACGTCTATGGGCTTTTCGGCGAAGTCAAAAGGCTCCGACTCGCTGAAAATGTGGGTCGCCACGCCCGGGTGGCGCGCTAGAAAGTCCGGTAGGCGCGGGATCAGCCATCGGGCCGCGAAAGTCGGCAAGACCGCGATTTTCAGATTGGCCTCGCTGCCGCCCGACGCCATCACCGCGTGCGTGGAGGTCTCATAGTCTGAAAGGATCTGGCGCACCGTCCGGCTGTATTGCTCGCCCAACGCAGTCATCGCCACGCGGCCGTTGGCCCGGCTGAACAACACAATCCCCAAGGTCTCCTCCAGTTGGCGCACCTGCTTGGAAACGGCGCTTTGGGTGAGGGCGAGTTCTTCCGCCGCCTTGGTGAAGCTGCCGTAGCGGCAGGCGGCCTCAAACGCTGTCAGTTGCTGCAGGGATGGCATCAAGGCGCGTGAGAGGGACACGGAGGACATTCCATATTGGCATACCTGGATTACCTATCATCGTTGGAAAACCAGGGCAAAAGCCACGAAATTCGCGCGGTCTAATCCACATAGGAATTGGCTCGCGCATGACTGCCCATTTTTCCAAGCCAGGACTCTTCCATCCGGCGGAGCGCATCGCCGCCGTTGGCGTCTCTGAAATCCTGGCCATCACCGGCGAAGCGCAAGCCCGTAGGCGCGCCGGCCGGCCAATGATCATTCTGGGCGCCGGAGAGCCTGACTTCGATACGCCGGACAACATCAAGGAGGCCGCGATCCGGGCGATCCGCGCCGGGGCGACGAAGTACACGATCCTGGACGGCAGTCCTGAGCTGAAGGCCGCCGTGCGCGAGAAGTTCGCCCGTGAGAACGGCCTCAAATATGGGCTGCATGAGATCACCTGCAGCTCTGGCGCCAAGCAGGTTTTGGCCAACGCCATGATGGCGACCTTGAACCCTGGGGACGAGGTCATCCTGCCGGCGCCGTTCTGGACCAGCTATGCAGATATCGTCGCGATCTGCGGCGGCGTGCCGGTGACCCCGCATTGTACCGACGCGGACGGCTTCAAGCTGACGCCGCAGCAGCTCGAGAAGAGCCTGACCCGCAAGACCCGCTGGCTCGTCTTAAATTCGCCATCCAACCCGACGGGGGCAGCCTACACCGCTCAGGAGCTGCGCAGCTTGGCCGCGGTTCTTCTGCGCCACCCTCAGGTCTGGATTCTGTCAGACGATATCTACGAGCACATCGTCTACGACGGGTCGTTTGCTACCATGGCCGCGGTGGAGCCGTGGCTTCGGGAGCGAATTCTGACAGTCAATGGCGTCTCCAAGGCCTATGCGATGACGGGCTGGCGGATTGGCTATGGCGCCGGTCCCGCCGCCCTCATCCAAGCGATGGCTGTGGTTCAAAGCCAGTTCACCTCCTGCCCAAGCTCGGTGAGCCAAGGCGCTGCGATCGAAGCGCTGATGGGTCCACAAGACATCATCGCCCAACGCCGCGAGACCTTCCGCGATCGACGCGATCTGGTGGTGACGGCGCTAAACGCGATACCGGGTGTCACCTGCCCAACGCCCCACGGGGCCTTCTACGCCTTCGCCAGCTGCGCGGGCGTCCTTGGCCGGAAAACGGCGGAGGGCAGGCGACTCGACACCGATACGGACTTCTGCCGATACCTCATGGAAGCGGTCGATGTCGCCGTCGTGCCAGGCTCCTGCTTCGGCCTGGCTCCTTATTTCCGCATTTCCTACGCCACGTCCCACGCGGACTTGAGCGAGGCTTGCGCCCGCATCGCGCGCGCCTGCCAAGCGCTGAGCTAGAGGTCAAATCATCATGACGGCTCGCTCCAGTCATATGGCCGCCGACGCCATTCGGACCCTCTTCTCGACGGCGATGTCGCGCATGTACCAGGCAGAGGTGCCACAGTACGCCACCCTCATGGCGCTGGTCGCTGAGGTGAACGCAGCCACCCGGGCGGCGCACCCGGATCTCGACCGGCGTCTGATCGAGACGGGCGAGGCGGAGCGCTTGGACCTGGAGCGCCACGGCGCCATTCGGGTTGGAACTGCTGAAGAGCTGTTGGGGCTTCGTCGGCTGTTCGCCGTCATGGGTATGCAGGCGGTGGGCTATTACGACCTGTCCGTCGCCGGCGTCCCTGTGCATTCTACCGCCTTCCGGCCGATCGATGACGAGGCGCTGCGTCGCAATCCCTTCCGGGTGTTCACTTCGCTGCTGCGGCTCGAGATGATCGAGGATCTTGCCTTGCGCGAGGAGGCCGCGGCCATCCTCGCAAAGCGGTCGATCTTCACGGCCGGCTGCCTTGCCATGATCGACGTGGCCGAACGGCAAGGCGGATTGACGCCGGAGGAGGCCCGCCGGTTCGTCGCGGAGGCCCTGGAAACCTTCCGCTGGCACAGAGAGGCCACGGTGTCCGCCGAGACCTACGACTCATCGCCGATGTGGTCTGCTTCAAGGGCCCGCACATCAACCACCTGACGCCGCGCACCTTGGATATTGACGCGGCCCAGTCCCAGATGGGCGAGCGGGGTTTAACGGCCAAGGCCGTCATCGAGGGGCCCCCGCCGCGTCAAGTTCCGATCCTGCTGCGCCAGACCAGCTTCACGGCGCTAAAAGAGCCCGTGACCTTTCGCGAGGCCGACGGCAAGCCCGTGGTCGGCGGCCACAAGGCGCGGTTTGGCGAGATCGAGCAGCGCGGGGTAGCGCTCACGCCGGCCGGTCGGGCGCTCTATGACCGGCTGTTGGCCGAGAGCCGTGCCGAGGCGAAAGCCACGTGCGACGGCCGCAACGACGAAAGCTACCTGGCGGCCCTCAGCCGCAAATTCGAAGCGTTTCCGGACAGCGAGGAGGGCCTGCGACGGGCCGGGCTCGCCTATTTCCGGTACTCCGCCGCCGGCGCTCAGGCCCCTGCAGCCTCCGAGGACTTGGAGACAGAGATCGCGCGCGGAACCGTGACGGCCGAACCGATCACCTACGAAGATTTTCTACCCGTGAGCGCCGCGGGGATTTTTCGCTCCAATCTCGGCGGTGACCGCCGGGAAGACTTCGCCGAGAACGCCAACCAGGCCGCCTTCGAAGCGGCGCTGGGGGCGGCGGTCCTCGATGCGTTCACGCTGTACGCCAGGGCCGAAACGGACTCGAAGATCGCCACCCAAACTACGCTCAGCCTGGTCGGAAGCTTCGGCCGGGTGTTCGTGGGAACATGAACACCCACGCCCCGCCGCCGCCTCTCAACCCCGATCGCGTCCGCGGATTTCTCAGTCTGTTGGCGTCGGCGGGCTTTACCGGCGACATCGGCCTCGACGAGGCGACGCGCCTGGTCACGGCGACGGACAACAGCATCTATCAGGTGACGCCCGCCGCCGTGGTGTTCCCGCGCACGGGCGAGGACATCAATCTGATCGTGCGATTGGCGTCCGACAGCGCCTTCGCACCCATACCAATCACAGCGCGAGGAGGGGGCACCGGGACAAATGGTCAGTCCCTGACCGACGGCGTGGTGATCGATGTCTCGCGACATCTAAACCGGATCTTGGCCTTCGATCCCGTCGCGCGCCAGGTGACGGTCGAACCTGGCGTGGTGCTCGACCAACTGAACGCCTTCCTCGCGCCGCATGGCCTGTTTTTTCCGCCCAATGTGTCGACGGCCACGCGCGCGACCCTAGGGGGGATGGTCGCCACGGATGCGTCGGGCAAGGGCTCGCGTCTCTATGGCAAGACCTCGGACTACATCGAAGCCCTGGATATCGTTCTGGCGGACGGTTCGGATTTCCACGTGGCGCCCATGAGCGCGGCGGCGGCCGAGGCCGTCCGGCGCGAACCCACCCTCGCGGGGCGGGCGGTCGATCAGGTTCTTGATACGGTCGTCAAATGGCAGTCGCAGATCGAGGCGGTGTTCCCCAAGATGAACCGCGGTCTGACGGGCTATAACCTTCAGGCTGCCTGGAGCGCGGACACCGGACTGGCGCTGCACCGCATCCTGGCGGGATCTGAAGGCACCCTGGCGGTGACCAAGGCCATAACCCTGCGCGTCGCGCCCAAGCCCAAGGTCGAGGCCCTGGGGGTTGTCCGTTACGCGAGCTTCCAGGGCGCTCTGGCCGATGTCGCGCGGTTGATTGGCGCCGACCCGCTGGCGGTGGAGGTCCTGGACGACAAGGTCCTAGGCCTGGCGCGCCAGGACGTCATCTGGTCCAGCCTCGAAACGATTCTCGGGGCGACCGCCAACCGGCCGGTCGGGGGCCTGAGCTTCGTCGAGTTCGTTGCGGACGATCTCGCCTATCTGGAGGTCAAGCTGGTGGGGCTGCGCGACCTACTGAGTGGCGCCCAACCGGCGGCGGTCATCGATTGGCACGTTGTTACCGATCTTGACGATATCCACCAGCTTTGGACCTTGCGGGAGAAGTCCGTCGGGCTAGCCGGCCGGATGGCGGGGCCCCGCCAAGGGGTGGCCTTCGTCGAAGACACCGCCGTCCCGCCAGAGCGCCTGGTGGATTTCGTGCGCGACTTCCGGAAAATCCTCGAAGGCCACGGCCTGACCTACGCCATGTACGGCCACGCGGATGTCGGTTGCCTCCACGTGCGACCAGCGCTGGACATGAAAGACCCCGCCGATGCGGCCCTAATACGGCCGATCTCGGATGCGGTCGCGGCCTTGGTCAAGCACTACGGCGGCCTGCTGTGGGGGGAGCACGGGCGAGGCTATCGCGGCGAATATTCGCCCCTGTTCTTCGGGCCCGATCTCTATGCCGAGCTCTGTCGGATCAAGGGCGCCTTTGATCCCGACAACATATTCAACCCGGGCAAGCTCGCTGCGCCGCCCGGCGGCGCCCCGGTCCAGCGCATCGACGCCACGCGTCTGCGGGGATCCGTCGACGCCGAGGTGTCGCCCCGGCGCGCCCAGGGGTTCGACAGAGCCCTCGCGTGCAACGGCAATGGCGTCTGCTTCTCGTGGGACGCCGATGAGGCGATGTGCCCCTCTTACAAGGCCACCCGCGACCGCGTGCAGTCGCCCAAGGGACGGGCGACCCTGTTGCGCGAATGGGCCCGCCGGCAGACGGCGACGGATCGATCGGGAAACCAAGCTGGCTTGGCCGAACTGGAAACGGCGGTCCACGCCGCGCTGAGCACCTGCTTGTCGTGCAAAGCCTGCGCGACGGCCTGCCCGATCCAGGTCGATATTCCGGCGATGAAGGCCCGCTTCCTGGGGGACTACTACCGCAAGCGGCGACGCCCGGCCCGCGATTGGGTCGTGGCCGCGATGGAGCCGTTGGCGCGGGCGGCATCCCGCGTCCCCCATTTGGCCAACCTCATCATGGGCGGCGCGCCGGGCAAGATGGCCCTGGCGGCGCTGGGCCTTGTCGATCTGCCTCCGTTTTCCGTAGTCCGTGCGCCGAACGGTCGGTTGGACCTAGTCGCCCTGTCGCGCCAGACCCCGCAGCAGAAGCAACGGACCGTCATTCTGGCGCCGGACAGTTTCACCTCGGCCTTCAACTCGAATGCTTTGATCGCCACACAGGCCTTGCTCATTCGCCTGGGCTACGACGTCCACCTGGCTCCGCTGCGCGCCAACGGAAAGGCGCTGCACGTCCTGGGCTTGCTCCAACGGTTTGCGCCCCACGCGCGTGCGGCGCGGGCCCGGCACCGGGCCTACCTGGCGACCGGCGTCGCGGTTGTCGGAGTGGAGCCTGTCGCGGTTCTGATGGACCGCATGGAGTACTGCAACACCGACGACCCGGCGCCCGATGCCGTTGTGCGGACCTTGGACGAGTTTCTCTATGGCGAGATCACGGCCGGCCGGATCGCGCGGGGTGTCGCGTCCGAGAAAGGGTCCATTCGCCTGTTTCTGCATTGCACGGAACGCTCTGCGATGCCTGCCGCGGCCGGCCGTTGGCGAGCAGTATTTGCGGCCTTTGGCCTCTCCGCTGAAACCCCCAAGACGGGCTGCTGTGGGATGGCGGGCCTCTTCGGTCACGAGCGAGAGCACGCGGAAATGTCCCGCCAGCTGTTCGATATGAGCTGGCGCGGGCCCTTGGAAGCCGCTGAGGGCCGCGTCGCGGCCACTGGCTTCTCCTGCCGCTGCCAGATCGAACGCATGACAGGCCGAGTCCCCATGCACCCGGCAGAGGTGCTTTTGGAAACGCTATCACCTCCGCGCGCCGGGAAACCCCTTGCCGCAGCCGAGCGACACGGCCAGCTTGACCGTCGATCTGGGGCGGGCAATGGGTGAGGCTGACCCGCCTTCGCGCCGACCTACTGTTATTGCTATCAGCGGTTAGAAGTCCCCGGCCGAACAGCCGTAGATCCCGATGTCTTGCGGCCTCTAGGTCTTCAGCAGCGCCTTATAGACCGCAAGCGCATCATCGGTCGCGGCGGGGTAGACATGGCTGGGGCCCTGACGATAACGGCCGAGGACGGGGCGCGGGAAATGCGCATTCTTCGCTTCAAGAATGTGGGTTGAGCCTTCGGCGGCGGTGGTGTCTGGGTGGTGTCCAGCCAAAAAAGCGAGAGGGCCGCTTTCGCGGCCCTCATCATAACGCTCTGAATTCCCTAAGAAATTTGGAGCGGGCGAAGAGATTCGAACTCTCGACCCCAACCTTGGCAAGGTTGTGCTCTACCCCTGAGCTACGCCCGCGCTACGCGAGGACCAAGGTCCCCGGTGAGGAGCGCGGCTTATGGCAGAGGGCCGGCCGGTTGGCAAGCGGGGTTTTCGCCCCGCCGGCCGCGGCCAGCCGCCGCGCTCAGCGGCCCAGGCGCGGCGACTTCATGCGCCGCTTGTTGACGTGGGCCTTGGGCTGCGGGCCGGTGTTTTCCGGCAGCTCGCCGCGGAAATAGAACCGCTGCCAGGCCTCCTTGACCGTCTCCGGATCGCCCTTCTCCAGCCGAGTGTTGAACTCCGAGCGGCGGGTCAGCCAGGCGTCGTACTGGCCGCGCAGATCGGGATCGGAATCCAGCTGGCGCTGGACCACGTCGAAATCGGCGGCGGCGCGGTCCTGCATCAGGGTGATGAAGCAGAACGACTCCCCGCGCTCGAACCGCACGCGCCCAGGGCGGGTGAAGATCCAGTTCATGGTGAAGGGGAAGGGCAGCCAGTCGGTCTCGATCAGGCCCACCAGGGGCTGGATGCCGTCCTTCACGTGGTTGGGCGGGCCCATGCACATCATCGACCAGCCCGGCGGCGTGCGGAACAGATAGCCGGTGTGGAAGGTCAGCACCCCGCCGGAGAAGTGCGACTTGGCGAAGTCGTGGAAGTCCGGATGCGGGTGGTCGGGCCACAGGGTGATGTCGTGCTGGTGGCCGCCGCCGTTC
>OUWB010000436.1_pt1 | contig 15763 bp, 17 predicted proteins | sample 1779821 | NCBI WGS metagenome assembly OUWB01 (sample SAMEA3914806, study PRJEB12502) | metagenome | biome: forest; material: soil | place: Canada | collected 2011-08-03 | depth 0.1 m
AGAGTGAAATGAGCGGCTACGCCTTACCCGTACAGCGCTTGCTTGGTGTGCTCTGCATAATCTGGAGCTCGACATAAAGCATCTGGGATTTTTGCCAGGGCATTACCGCCGTCGCCCGCCAGAAGAAGCACCAGGACGCCCGTCTTGAGATGGAAACCAAGGCCAAGAAGCTGATGGCCGCCGTCTGATCCAGCGCGCCGCGCACCAACAGGTGCGTGGCAATTTGCTCCCGGAGCAGGATTTTGCCTCCGAATTAGGCCCTCGACTCCGTCCAACGAAATGTAATAACGATTAGACGATATTTAATATCGTCTAATCGTGTACGTTCGTTTGCGCGGGTGCCCCATGAAAACACTTGTCCTGGCCAATCAAAAGGGAGGCGTGGGCAAGTCCGCGCTCGCCACCCAGTTGGCCCATTATCTCCACCGCCAGGACCGCAAGGTCGTCGTTGTCGACCTCGACCACCAGCAAAATACGTCTCGGCCGCTGCGCGACAATCCGGCCGTTACCGTCGCGGAATTTACCTCAACCGATCTGCTGACCGACCCCAATGTGGCTGACCTCCCGCGCGCCGGTATCGTCATTGTGCCGGGGCACGATAGTCTGACCCAGCTGGAACGCCGCCGCGAAGAGCACAACGCCTTTGCTACCAACCTGCGCAACGCCTTGAAGGCTTGGGCGGACTTCGACGTCTGCCTTATCGACACCAATCCCAATCCCGACATTCGCTACGCGTCAGCCGTGATTTCGACGGACTATCTGCTGGCACCGATCCAACTCAATCAGGAAGCCATCGAAGGCATTTACGGCCTGATCAACCATCCACGCTATGGCATCACGCGCATCAAGGCGACCCTGAATCCCAACCTCACGTTTTTGGGCATCCTGCCGAACCTTGTCGAGCCAACCCCCTTCCAGCGCGGCAATCTCCAGGCCCTGGCCGCCCGGTTCGGGATGCGCCTGCTGTGCCGACGCGACGAAACCGGCGCGATTGCCTTTGGCTATATCCCGAAACGCTCCGCCATGGCCGAGGCCCAGGCCGCGAGCGTCTTTTTGCCCGATCTGCCGAAGACCGCCGCGCGCGACGCCTGGCGCGAGGTGAAACCTGTCTTCGACATGATCCTGGCCGGCATGGCGCTAGAGCCCATCACGGAGGCCCAGGCATGACGCTCAATCTCGACATCCTCGACGATTTCGGCGGGCTCAATGCGGTTGAATCGTCCGGCAGGCCGTTGATGCTGCCCATCGAGATCGTCCACGAGGATCCAAACCAACCGCGCAAGACGTTCGACGATAACAAGCAGTTGGAACTGACGGCCAGCGTCGCCGAGGGCGGAGTCAGGGTGCCCGTCAGTGTCCGCTCCCATCCGAACCTCACCGGCCACTACGTGCTCAATTTCGGGGCTCGCCGCCGACGCGCGGTCCTGTCGGCGGGGCTCACCGAAATACCGGCCTGGATCAACGAACGCTTCGACGACTTCGATCAGGTTATCGAGAACGTGCAGCGTGCCGAACTGACGCCCATGGAAATGGCCATGTTCGTGTCGGACAAGTTGGCCATTGGCCTAAAGGCGGCCGAGATCGCCCAGCGACTCGGCATGAACCGCTCAGCCATCGCGAAATACTCCGCCCTGATCGGCGCGCCGCCTGAAATCGAGGCCGTCTACGCCTCGGGACGGAGCACCTCTCCCGAAACCATCTATGAGTTGCGGGCCATTTTTAACCGCCATCCGCAGGCGGTTCGCGACTGGCTGCAGCAAGACCACGAGGTGTCCAGGCGATCCGTCGAAGCGTTACGGCGCGACCTGTCAGAACAGGAAACGCTGCCTGAAGATACGCCCGCCGAAGCCACGAGGCGGAAAGCGCCTTCGGTCAATCCAAACATCATCAAACGGCCCGTCGTGGCGATCAAGGTTGGGGAGCGCCTGGCCGTCCTTGTGCTGACCCGGCGGCCGTCGCGTGACGACCGGGTCCTGGTCAAATGGGATGACACGGCGGAGATCGAGGAAGTGTCGGTCGTCGACGTTCAGCTGGTCCGTCTGGACGACGCCCGCCGGTACGAGCCGTTGAATCGCGGCATCGCCACGGCGGATGCCATTCCACCCCCTGGGTGAGCCTGCTTATGGCGCCGGCGTCACCGGACCCGTCCGGTCGTTACCGAGCGAGTCCACCCGTTAGCGATAAAAGACAAAAAGTTTCTCATGAGAAACAGCAATTGGATTTTGAAGATGGTTAGGCAGGATAGGCTGAACGCCGGTTTTGTATTACGTGGCCGTTTTATGGGGCAGATGTCGTGAAAGATGTCGCTCCAAGGACAGCCCGGCCGACCAATCTGGTCGTGGACCTCAAGTCCCTAAAAGCGCCTTGGCTGGCCTTGTGCCGGCAACGCGGGCATACGCCAAGCGAAGGGATTCGGCGCCTGATTCAGCAAGCGGTCGACGTCACGCCTGTCGAGGCCGGGACCGATGCGCCGCCGCCGTCGCCGCCGCCGCCGTCGCCGGTCGAGCTGCGTCGGCATGAGCTGCGCATGACCGACGGCGAGGCCACAGCCTTGGCCGATGCTGCGCAGCGAGAAGGGATGAGCTCGTCCCGGTACTTGGTCAGCTTGCTGCGAGCCCACCTAATGGACGTGCCGCCCTATCGGGCCGAAGAGGTCGAGGTGTTGGCTCAGTCGAACCGCCTCTTGATGGGGCTGGTCAATGCCATGAACAAGGCCGCACGCGATCCTTCCACGCCGGCCGAGCAGCGCCGTATCAACCAGGCCCAGGTCCAGTTCATCCGGGATCTCGTCCAAAAGCACGTACGCTCGGTCTCGGCCTTGCTGACGGCCAACAGCCGCCGGTGGCGCCGATGAGCCTGTCGCGCGCCTATGTCGACGGCTTCTTGATCGCCTGGGAAGCTGGCGAATACGAAGCCCAGGTCAAGTCGATGCGCCAAAGGTCAGACGCGCTGACGCCGGTCGTTTCTATTCCATCGAAGGGGGCAGGTAAGACGGCCGCTTCTCAGACCAAACGCGCCGAGGCCATTCGGGATCGTCTGGCCCTCACTGCGCGTAAGGCGCCGGAGGTCATGGTCAAGATCACGTCTTCGAGCAAGGGCATGCGGCAGATCGGGCGGCATCTCGACTACATCTCGCGCAAGGGCCAGATCGACGTCGAGGACCAGGATGCCACGGTCGTCCGCGGTCGGGATGAGTTGAAAGAGCTGAAGGACATCTGGCGCTATGGCGGGCCCGAGGAAATCGGCGACATTAGCGACCGGCGCGACACGCTGAACATTGTCTTTTCGATGCCCGCCCACACCGATGAAGTCAGCATGAAGCGCGCGGTCCGGGCCTTCGCGGCGATGGAGTTCGATGGTCACCAGTACGTCTTCGCCTATCACACCCAGGCCACTGATCCCGATCCCAACCCACCGGCACATCCCCATGTTCACCTGGCGGTCAAGGTTCATGGTCAGGACGGCCGCCGGCTGAATCCACGTAAGGCCGACTTGCAGCGCTGGCGGGAGGACTTCGCGGCGTCGTTGCGGGCTCACGGCATCGAGGCCAATGCGACCAGCCGTCTGGCTCGTCTTCAGCGCAACCGCGGCGCCAAGCGCGCCGTGCTGGCGATTGAAGAGCGAAATGAGCCGCTGCATTCCGTTGGAAAGGGGAGGGGGGATCGGGGGCGCGCGGAGCGCCTGGAGGCCGATCGCGTCGCCTACTACGGCTTAGCGCGCGAGATTCTGAGCCAATCCGAAGACAGTGCCGACCGGAAACTCGCCGACGACCTCAATACCTTTATTGGGGCAGGGAGACCCGGACCTGTTCCGCAGAGCCTTGACGTGACGTCCGGACTGCGTCTTGATCCCCGTGACCGAGACCGTTAAACTCGGCTCCAGGCGCATTCGACTTTTTCAAACTCGCAAATATGCGGTTTGCATTAAAACACTTAACTCACTGATTTTACGCCAAGTTCTGTATTTTTCACTAAAAGCACGGGTTTGCGTTTAAACACTTTTAACGTTCGATTAACTCACGCCCAGAACGGAAGATATCTGGCATACCGTTGCGATTGGGTTTCGGCATCATCCGCCTTGATCAAATCTGCGTCTTTGGTGGCCGAAATGATCAAGGAAACGGTCGCCGCTTTCGTCTCGGACAGCTTAAACCGCTCCCGAAGGGATTGGTTCGACATTTTCTTGTTGCTCACATATTGGAGCGCGCAGTGCTGATAGCACGCCCGTATGCGATCTTCCCGGTTCATTTGCGTGAAGTCTTGGTGGGCAAACATCACTGCTGTTGTCCGCAGCTCGCCGACCCGGAAGTCCGGCGCCGGCAATTGATAAAATTCCGCCGCGTGGATGACTTTGTCGATGCCGCTACCTTTTTCTTCGCAAATACCGAAGCGGCGCATCAGGTCGGCCAGCATTTCGTTTCTCGACCGATATTCGTCGATAAACCGCTCCACGCTAATGCCAGGAATGCCCGGATTTGAAATTTCGATCCGGTCATCATACATCTCGATCATCACCGATGTGCCGGATGCCTGAAAATCCTGGTGGACCAAGGCATTTGCGATGAGCTCACGAAGCGCTTGCTTCGGAAACATCTTCACATCTTCGCGTATGGTCTCCTCAATATAATGATTTTGAGGGGACGATTGACTGAACTATTATCGATATATCAACGCATTATCGAATTGTATTCTGTATATTACGGTAATATGCAGTTATTCATTCAATGAAATTCCCGTTTCCTGAAACAATTTTGTGATTTAAACTTGAGAATTTGTGGATATTTCGCGCCGGTTTGCATGCTTAGCGCTATGGAAAACTTAAAATGAATCAAACATATTAGATTGTCGGTAGAATTTAATCGACAAAACTTCTTATAGGAGGCATTTATGACTAAGGAATCCCACAGCAAAGCGGCTGAAAGCTTCAAGCACGCGTCGAAGCATCATGAAGATGCCGCGAAGCACAGCGAAGCCGGCGATCACGAAAAGGCGGCTCACAGCGCCTCCAGGCGAAGTCGCACAGCGCCAAGGGCGTCAAGCACGCCGAAGATGCAGCCGACGCGCACACGGCCAAGCATGGTGAAAAAGCGTAGCGGTCGTAAATTTACGACGCCATCGTTGAATCAAGGCCCGTCGACTTCAGCGGGCCTTGGCTTGTTTATAGCGTGGCTCCACAAAGTAAGTCGGGGCGGACATCGTCAGTCAATTCGGTACTGGTTTCGCAGCCTTTAGACTTTGCCGGACAGTGGATCTCGCCGCGTGGCATAGACGTGTGTGAATACCGCGCCCAAAAAGAAAATCTGCGCCGAATAATAGATCCAGACCAGCAGAATGATCATTGAGCCGGCCGCGCCATAGGTCGAGCTCAGCGCACTGCGACCGAGATAGAGTCCGATGAGGCTTTTGCCGATGGCGAATAGAAGGGCGGTGACCAAGGCGCCGACCCACACGTCTCGCCAACGGATTGGGGCATCAGGGAGGACTTTGAAGGTCAGTGCGAACAATAAGGCCGTTACGGCGAAAGATAGAGACCAACTGACGATCTGTAGGCCAACGGCCGGGAGATCAGCGCTGAACAGACCCGTGAAAGCGGCCAAGCCAGCGGACACGACAAGCGAGAACAGTAACATGACGCAAATGCCAAGGATCATGCCGAAGGACAGGACCCGCCGTTTGACGAACAACCAGGCAGAGGCATTGGTTTGGGGCACGTCCCAGATCAGATTGAGCGCAGCCTGCAATTGACCAAAGAAGCCGGACGCAGAGACTAACAGCGTCACGACCCCAATTACGGTCGCAATTATGCTTTTGGTTTGGTTGTGCGAATTGACAAGTATGTCTTCAATGGCCTTGGCGCCGTCGCGACCGAGCAGCGTGCGCATCTCGTCCACGATGTAACCGCTTGCGCGATCATGGCCGAACGCCAGGCCGGCCACCGAGATTGCGATCAACAGGAGGGGACCTATAGACAGGACGCTGTAGAACGCAAGAGCTGCGCCGAGGCGGGGCGCGCCATGAGCATTCCACTCCGTGACCGTTCGCTTCAAAAGATCAATCGTCGTCGGATTTAAGGGACGCGAGGCAATGGGTTGCGCCTGAAGTTCGGAAGCTTTTCGAGTTCTGACGAAAGTCACCGCTGCGAGCAGGGCTGTCGAAATGATCAGTTCGAGCCAAGGCCTTGCTGTCGGTGCGTGAGCGGGTTTCGGCTTTGCGGACATTGGACCACCAGGGCTAATTTTGAATGTCCCCTCATGCGAATAAAGCTGAAACGTTTGATTGCGGCTCAAATGTAAAATCCAAGTGCAGGTGCTCACCGTCTCAACATATTGGCCGTAATGAGGTAGCGGCATAAAAATGGACCAGCTGCTTTGCAGCCAAATTTGGAAATTCACTTCCTGGGCTTCTCAAAGTTCATGCAGATTTTATTATCGGCACGCCGCATCGCCGTGCACCCTTACGACAGTGAGCTTAACCCTGTTTTTAGTTTTAACTCACTCGGAGGCGGTCATGCACGTCGAAGGATTACTAAGCATGCTGTTGGTCGGCTTGATCGCCGGCTGGATAGCACACATGATTATGGGCGGCCGCGGCGGCCTTTTGGGCAACCTGATCATCGGTTTGCTCGGCTCAGTAGTTGGCGGTTTTCTCGCCAATATGTTCGGAATCGCCTTTGCCGGCATAGTCGGCAGTATCCTGATCTCCACCGTGGGTGCCGTTGTTCTACTCGCGATATTCCACGCGTTTACCGGTAGGCGAACCGCCTGATCCAGTTAAAAAGTAGATGAAAAGGGCATCCGCCTCAGCGGGTGCCTTTTTCATTTTCGAAAGGAAAATGGGCCGGCCGTGGCGTTTGTATCGACGACGCCGGACGCCTAGCATCGACCGCTGACAAGGGTTTGATTGACATCGGGACATGGCCAATAGCGACATCCAAACTATCCGCTGGCTTTGTCGAAGTGCGCGGAGCGCGCGAGCACAATCTCAAAACGTCGATATCTGCTCGTTCGACATACATACCTTCTTTTGAGATGGCTGCTTCCTGCAAAGCCTTCATATGACCGACGGCGTTTAAATCATCGTGGGTCGATGCCTAGGGCCAGAATACGAATTTCACAAGGATCACCGCAGCTTTTCGGCTTTGATGATGTTCTTGTATTGCGACGTAACCGCGATCCGAAAGCCGTAGTATTCGATATGGAACCGCCCGCCCTGGATGAGCTTACCCTGCACATCTGACGAGTTGAACTTCAGATAGGCCGGGCTGTCGACATTCTTGTAGGTCTGGTCGTCTGTGAAGACGAGATAGATATCTTTGGGCTGCCCGTGGTCGATGACGCGCTTGGTCGTTACGCCGGTGACAGTCACGTCCTTGGCTCCGTGGGTCCAGTAGGGCGTTGTGGCGACACAAAGGAAAGCCAGCACGATTATGACGCCGATGGCGGCGACAATGCGTAGGAAGTTTTTCACGGGAGGTCCGATCGGCGGCCTAGCCGCACGTCTTGCAAAAGCGTCACTTCGCTTCGATTTTCAGCACCTTAAGAAAGGCCGAGTTGATGCCCTGCTCGACGGTAAAGAAGTCGAAACCTGTACCGAAAGCGATACGAGTGACACGCGTATCCTGCTGCTCCAATAGGGGCGTAATGCCATCGGTCCCTTAAGTTTTGCCGGGCAGAATACGCAAGCGCTACCAGAGCTATTGTAAGATTTCAGTCCGTTTCAGGCGGGCGGATTACGGCCTTATTTGCGTCATTAGAACGAATTGATCCAATGTGGGGGAAACTCAGGTCACGGGCCCTTGGAAAATAACCGGGCCCCCTGCCTCTCGTGCTGGCCGCATGCGCAGCAAGCGCGAATTGCCCATAGGTTTCTTACGGGATTTACCTGTCATTTGGCCTCATGAAAAACCACATGAACGCCTACTGGCTCTACGACCTCCCGCATTGGCTTTTTGCGTCGATTATCGTCGTCGTTTTCGTAGGGCTTACCCTCGGCGGCGTTTTCGCGACGAAAGGATGGGTGCGCAAGCTCCATGTCACGGACCATTCGCACAACGATATCGTGGGTTACTTCCTAGCCTTTGTCACTGTGGTCTACGGCATAACCCTGGGCCTGGTCGCGGTCGGCACCTGGGAAAACTATTCGAGGGTGCAGGCGCAGACGGATGGCGAGGCGCAAACGGTAGCGAGCATGTATCGCGACGCGGGCGCCTATGACGAGCCGCAACGATCGACACTGCGCCAGGATCTCAAGCTCTATCTAAGACTTGTAGTCACGCAGGACTGGCCCCTTCAGCGCAAGGGCGTCGTGCCGTCGGCATCTGGCCCTGCGCTCGATCAGTTCGAAACGGACCTGATGAGTGTAAAGGCGACGGATCGGACCGGCGACATAATTCAAGCCGAAATATTCAAGAAGTTCAACGAGCTCGTGGAGGCGCGTCGCAGCCGCCTTCGCTCGGTTGTGGGCGGTCTGCCGGGTGCGGTGTGGTCGCTGGTGATCCTTGGCGGCCTGATAACCATCGTGGTCACCTGGTTCTTCGACGTCAAGAGCCTCGGTATGCACTTGTGGATGACAGGTCTCTCCGCCGCGCTGCTGGGCCTGGTAATCTTCCTCATCGGCACCTTGGACAGCCCCTATCGAGGGACGGCGAGTATCGATCCGGATGCCTACCAGATGCTTTATGACCAGCTGTCTGGGATGCAAAAATGAAGACGACCGAGATTAACTCGTCCGACTAGATTAGGACCTTTTGGGCTTAAGTAACCCCTCGCTCGTGGCCAAGGTCTCTGGACGGCGGGCATCGGCTCGGCGGCCGTGCTCTCCGGTTCAGAATTGTCAGTGTTGGGGTCGGTCATGGAAATGTCCTCTATACAGTGGCGACAATAAGGCTGGTTCAAAGAGCACGCGAGCAGGGGCGCTGCGATATGAAGTTGGATAGCAGGGCCGGAATAAGAATGATCGATAGATCCGTGGCGGATTGATAAGGGGTAAGACGGCTTTCGTTGAATACATGGCATCCTTAGAATCGAGACGCCACAGTGGAAGCGGTGACCTTGGAGTCGACTATGCCAACAAATCCTGCATTCCTATTCGATCTCGACGGGACACTGGTCGATAGCGTTTATCAGCACGTCATGGCGTGGCACGAAGCGCTGCAAGCCGAACGTATCGAACTGTCCGTTTGGCGCATTCATCGGAAAATTGGCATGAGCGGCGGTCTCTTCGCGGATCAACTCCTTAGGGAATTGCGTCGCAGCGTCGAGCCGGAGACGATCGAACGGCTTAAGGAACGACATTCGAAAGCCTATCGGTCATTCTCGCCAACCGTCGTGCCGCTTCCCGGTAGTCGTGATTTGCTGGACCATCTCAGTAAGGAAGGGATTCCTTGGGCGATCGCAACAAGTGGCCGGTTAGCGACAGCACAGGCGAACTTGGACGCGATTGGCGTCGATCCGGAAAAGGTCACTGTCGTCACACGAGACCAAGTCCGGTTTGCAAAACCGGATCCGGACCTATTCATCGAAGCGGCGCGGCGGCTGAACGTGCCGATCGAAGGCGCCATCGTTGTCGGTGACAGCATATGGGACATGCTTGCCGCTGCCCGCTGCCGCGCATTAGGCGTTGGCGTCCTCTCCGGCGGATATGGCGAAGATGAACTGCACCGTAGCGGAGCGTTGCGGGTCTACGACGATCCAGCCGATCTTCTGCTGCATATCGATGAAGTCGCATCGCGCGCGCGATAGAAGACGGTGTTGAGGAGCGAGGGTCTGCGAGATCCCAAAGCTTAATCACACAAATGGCGCCTTGTATCCGGTGGGCCAAGGCACAAGATTATCGGAATGTAGAAACACAACTTACGTTGTCATTACATATTCAGACCGCATTCCCACCACATCGCGTTACATTTCCGCCTATGCTCGTGCCTCAATACAATGGAGGTCGTTATGGGTAGAGGTATTCTTTTGTGGCTTTTGGGCGTGCCGATTCCGGTGATCATACTTCTTGCGCTTGTCTTCCACAATTAAGGGCGCGCAATGAACAGTTCAACAATCACAGATGGTCCGAACGTGGAATCCTCGTCTTCGGGCATTCATTGGTCATCCATCCTGGGCGGCGCCGCCATCGGGACCGCGGTTTCAGTCATGCTCATCCCTTTGGGATCGGCGTTCGGTCTCGGCTCCTTTTCTGTTTTCACCGCCACGGCCGGGAGCGCTGTCGCTTTCACGGCCGGCATGGCAATATGGCTAGTTGTCATGCAGTGGGTGTCTTCCGGCATAGGCGGCTATATCGCTGGACGGCTTCGGGTCAAATGGGCGGACGTTCACAGCGATGAGGTTTTCTTCCGCGACACGGCCCACGGCTTTGCTGCCTGGTCGGTCGCCACCCTGCTAACGGCTACGCTCGTCGTCGGCGCGGCAGTTTCAGGCCTTGGTGCGACGAAGGATGCTGCAACCGCTCTGGCGCCCGAAGCTGCTCAAGGCGTCGCCTACTACAGCGACACCCTGTTCCGTGGAGCGACATTGCCATCGGCTGATGCGTCCGCCGAAGCCGGCCGCATTCTCGCTTTCGACCTCCAAAACGGCTCTGTTTCCGAAAGAGACAAGGCCTATCTCGACACCTTGGTGAGCGCTCATACCGGCCTGAGCCAAGGTCAAGCTGATCAAAGGGTGTCAGCGACTTTGAACGACATCAATGACGCCAAGCAAAAGGCTGCTGAAGCGGCTGAAGCTACTCGCAAGACTTTAGTTGGCTTTTTTACCGCGCTGTTTATCTCCTTGCTAGTGGGTGCATTTATCGCGAGCGTATCGGCGGCAATAGGCGGTCGTGTGCGCGACGAATACTGAACCGACCGTCTCCGGGATTTCAGTTTGCCGCCAATCGGGCAGGAGTCTTCGGATCTCCTGCCTTTTTGGTGGCAGTTGGATTCTCGGACCGTCAGCGGAGTACACGATCACGCACATGTAGAGGTCGACGAAATGGAGGTCGTTCGTCAAGTTTCTTCGGGCGGATGACGATCGAAGAACTGTCGGCACCGCGCCTGAAGGCCGCAGGGTCGAGCGGAACGTGCGCGGTTGGGAAAAGACTTCCAACCACGCGGCGTGGGTTGAGCTCGAATCTTAAGAGCTAGCTTCGAGCCGGAAAAGCCGTAGAACGTGAATTTGCGATTCGGCATTTGCCATTGGCGCGAGTTGAAGAACGCCGCAAGGTACTTGAGCGCTGTCGTTAGTGTAGTCGTGGCAAGTTATTTGCCGTCATTTTCCATCCCATTATCGACCTCGACCTCGCCGGGGAGAATTGTTCCAGTCGTATCGCGCTGCTGGGCTTGCAGAGGCTGCCGTTGAACGGCAGCAGGCGAGTTCGCGACTGTTTTTGACCCGGAAACTTCGTTTGAGTCCGGTTGATTCAGCGTCCCGAGACCGGCGGGATCGGATGTCGTGGCTTGGTCTTGTAAACGGTGAGTTACACGAGCGAGCTTTGTCTTGGCATCATTGGGCATTGAAGGCTCTCCACGGATAGTTTGTTGAATTGACGTTTTGCGATGCCGAAGATGATATTCCAGCGTGCGTAAGTTTGCAGCGCCTTTGACCACCCGGTCTTGGGATTGGCCTGCTTCAAATTCAACCCCCACTAGGTAACGCTCTGCGGTCTAAGTGGGTTCAAAAGCTGATTGCAAGAAAGCTTCCCAGCCAGAAGCGGGATAAGCAATACAAAGCTCATTTGTTTGTTGTTTCGATAGCTTCTCGCCGATTTATCTTCGGATATTGACGAAGAAGGCTTCGGAAGCCTGCGTACCTGGTTCGCTCACGGCACTAAAAAAGAAGCCGCGATCCGCACAAAACTGCCGGGTGACATCCAGGTCGATGGAAAAACCTTCTGCGCGCTCATAACTATCTTTATGGAACGCATAGTCGCCGGGTACACAAGAAATCAGGTCGGCCAGATTGCTGCTTGGCATTTCCATGCTCCAATGACTTGTCAGCCGTTAGAGCGCCACCTAAATGCCTTAATGGTTAACCAACTGTGAATATAGATTTTTTATAATTGCATATTGAGGAGGTTGCCGGGCTCGCATGACGACATGCAATTCGAGCTCCATGATCTAAGAATTCCGAGGCACCGACGTTTATGGTCTATCAGGCCCGGTCTGATTATCATACAGCTCTATAGGCTTGTTACATGGATCATTGGCATCAGGTGACAAGGTATATCGCTTCTTCCTAATGGAATTCTGCGTCCTCTAAAGGTTTCTATAAATAAGTCGGGCATTTCTCGCCATTATAGTGATGGAAAACTTATCTCAAATTAAGCATATCAGGAATGCCGACGCCTTTTAGTCGGCAGCGCATATATAGGAGTGCCATATGCCCAAGGAATCCCACGCCAAGGCTGCCGAAAGCTTCAAGAAGGCTTCAAAGCATCACGAAGATGCAGCCAAGCACAGCGAAGCTGGCAACCATGAAAAGGCCGCGCACAGCGCCGTCCAAGCCAAGTCGCACAGCGGCAAGGGCGCAAAGCACGCCGAAGACGCTGCCCACGAGCATACGGAGAAGCATGGCGAAAAGGACTAGCCATCGCATCCCGTTGCGACGAAAAGAGGCGCCCTTTCACCGGGCGCCTCTTTTTCGTTGGTGATTATCGTAGAGTGACCTTCAAATACCTCATCGTTCCAAAGCGTCTTTGATGGACGCGGGGGCTTCGAAGCACGCCAGGGCGAAACGCGCGATCGCGGGGCTGTAGACTTCGGCGCGCTCTAGGAAGCCCATGTGATTGGCCTTGTTCACTAAGAGAAACTCCGCCCCGGGTAGCTGATCGGCGATGTGGCGGCCCGCTCGCGGCTGCGTGACGATGTCGTCGCGGCCTGCGATCACCAACACCGGCACCGACGTTTGGCGTAGGGCACCATCAGCATTCCAGCGAAACATGGCCAGGTTGCCTTTTGCTTGGGCGCCTGGCGAATTGCGTATGCTTAAGAGAGTTGTGTGTTCCAATTGGCCGTGCGTAACATTGGGACCGAAGCCGAACCGATTGGCCAGGTGCGCTGAGCCATCGAGATAGCTTTTCCACCCGCCGATCCACGCCAACGGCCACAGAATCATGGTTAGGAAAAACTGCGGCTCGATCACCGGGAAGCGCAAGGCCTGTGCAACACCGTTCATAATCATCGTCGTCAAGGGATTTTGGTAGGTGGTGTTTAGAAGGACGACGCCAGCTATACGCTCCTGGAAAAACCTTGGCTTGTCTCGCGCAAGGGTCTGAGTTGCCATGCCGCCGATGCTGTGGCTGACAAGTACGACTTTGGCGGCGCCCGTATAGTCGACAATGCGTTCGAGATTGTCCGCGAAATGTTCCAGCGTCACAGCTGAATTCGGGGCCTTGGACTTGCCCATGGACGGCAGATCCCAGACGATCACCCGAAAACGATCAGCCAATTCGTGGCGTGTGGTGGCCCAAATGGTGCTGTCCAACCCCCAGCCGTGTGTCAGGACAAGGCACGGTTTATCGACTGAGCCATAGGCTTCTACGTAAAGCTTCGCCCCGTGGACACCGTCAATTAACCGGCCGTCTCCACGGGGTGCGGCATAAGGTGTCCTGTCGCGGCGGGCAAGGAATGGTCGCAGGACCAGATTCCCGCCACCGAACGACCAGATCCCTAGGGCGATGCCAGTCCAAAGCCGCCAGCCATGATGCTCGAGATGCAGTACGCCATGCACATCCCTGACCACGTCGCCCTCGTGCCAGGACCACAACAAATATGCTGCACCGGCCAGAATGGCCAGCGAAGCGACGGACAACCAAAAGCGCAGCAATAAGATAAGTGGCATCGAGACTCCTGCCGGCGCGGCCGGACCGTATAAGCAGAGTGAGCGCGTGAGTTGTTGCGAACGTGCTTCCTCCATGGACGGGATCGGCACGCGCTACGCGATTTACTGCGGAGAGTCGGGTTGAAGGGCCTTCATGGCCTCCTCGCGCGGCCAGTGCCGCAACTCGCCGAGGTCTGCCAGGTAATCGTCCAGGGTTTCAGCGGTAAGCTCGATGCAGCCGTCGTCCAGATCGTCGAGAATGCCGGCCTTTTGCAGAAGAGGGACGGCCTCCGGCGAATAGGCCAGGAACTTGAAATGGGCGAAGGCGTCGGCCACGAAGTCGCGGGCCGGCGGCATCTTGGCGAGGACGTCCGCGCCCTTGGCCGAGACCAGCATGACGGGAAAGTCGAAGATAACCGACGGCCCGCCGTCGATCTTGTAATGTCCCTTCACGAGTGATCCATCATCCATTGTAACACCCGTGATCTTGGGAACGACGACCTCCACTACGGCGCCGGCCTCGGTCGCCGCGGCGGTCAGAGCCGCGAAGAGTTCCGCATCTGCGCCATCGCTCAGGAGCACGCCGAACTTGCGGCCTTCGAGCAGTCCGGGGTTGGTCTTCTGGATGCTGAGGGCGTCCGAAGGCGGCAGATCGTCGCGGGTCGGTTGGGCGGCGTCGGCGGGATCCGGCAATTCCGGAAGGCCCAGCCCGTCAGCCACGGCCTGGGCAAGCCCGTCGTCGATATTGAGCAGAAGGCTGACGACGCGTCGGCGGACATCGGCGCGCTCGACCCGGCTCAATTCGAAGGCCAGGGCGTCCTGGATATGGCCTTGCTCGATGTCGGTCTGGCTAATGTAGAATTGGCGCGCCTGGCTGAAATGATCGGCGAAGCTTTCGGGGCGGACGCGTCTCTTGTCGCCGGTCACTTCGTCGGGGACCGATCTGAACCCGCTTGCCGTTTCGCGGGGGCCGCCGTCGGCGCCCAACTCGGCTGTCCAGGAATTGGGCTCATAGTTGGCGCGCCCCTTGGGATTGGTCATAGCCATGTGGCCATCCTGCTGGAAGTGGGCGAACGGGCACTTGGGTGCATTGATCGGGATTTGGGTGAAGTTCGGGCTGCCCAGGCGCTTCACCTGCGTGTCGAGGTAGGAGAAGTTGCGGCCCTGGAGCAGAGGGTCGTTGGTAAAATCGATGCCCGGGACGATATTCTGGGTGCAGAAGGCAACCTGCTCGGTCTCCGTAAAGAAATTGTCCGGCATGCGGTCTAGGACTAAGCGGCCGACGATCTGTATCGGAACCCGCTCCTCCGGGATAAGCTTGGTAGAATCGAGAATGTCGAATTCGAACTCGTCCGCAAAATCGTCATTGAACAGTTGAAGACCGAGCTCCCACTCAGGGTAGGCACCGGACTGGATGGCGTTCCATAGGTCGCGACGATGAAAGTCAGGATCGGCGCCGTTGATCTTGACCGCCTCGTTCCACACGACCGATTGCGTGCCAAGCTTGGGTTTCCAATGGAATTTGACGTATGTCGATTTGCCGGCGGCATCGACCAGGCGGAAGGTGTGAACGCCAAAGCCCTCCATAAAGCGGAAGCCGCGCGGAATGGCGCGATCCGACATGATCCACATGACCATGTGCATGGATTCCGGCATCAACGAGACGAAATCCCAGAAGTTGTCGTGCGCCGTCTGAGCCTGCGGGAAGTCTCGGTCCGGGGCCTGTTTGGCGGCGTGGATGAGGTCGGGAAACTTGATGGCGTCCTGGATAAAGAAAACCGGGATATTGTTGCCGACGAGGTCCCAATTGCCTTGCTTGGTGTAGAACTTCACCGCGAAGCCGCGGACGTCGCGCGCCAGGTCGAAAGAGCCCTTGTTTCCGCCCACGGCGGAGAAACGCACGAAAACCGGCGTCTTTTCGCCGGCCCGCTGGAAGATATCGGCGGCCGTGACGTCGGCCAGGCT
>OUWB010043607.1_pt1 | contig 15752 bp, 14 predicted proteins | sample 1779821 | NCBI WGS metagenome assembly OUWB01 (sample SAMEA3914806, study PRJEB12502) | metagenome | biome: forest; material: soil | place: Canada | collected 2011-08-03 | depth 0.1 m
TCCGCCAGGCTTGATAAACGGTGGCTTTGAGCGTGCGGATAGATACGCCTCGATGCAAGCATCGTACATGCAAAGGCATGCTTCGCCGGCATTCCGAGCAGAGCAAGCTCGGCCTGCCAAAACCTTTTATCGAAGCCCGCGTTATGAGCCACGACCGGATGCTCACCGACGAACTGGGCTGCTTCACGCATTACCTTCGACGCGGGTGGCGCCGATGCGATCATCTCGTTCGTAATGCCCGTCAGATGCACGACATCTGACGGGATGCGTCTTCCCGCATTCATCAAGCTCTGGAAACGGTCGACGATTTGCCCGTCACGCAAAAGAATGACAGCAATTTCCGTGGCTCGGTCGCCCTGATTGGGAGACAGTCCGGTTGTTTCAAAGTCCAGTACGGCTACGGTTTGCAAAGTTCTTCTTCCCTTTGTTAGTCAATAGCCCAGCCGGCGGTTATCGTCGGTAGCCTGCACCGATTCAAATACCGGTTGTGTTTCGGCCGGGCAGGCGAGCGAATTGTGGGTTAAGGAAAGGAAAACCCTGTGGGCGACCGCCGACAAGCTGAGGGCGAATATGGACGCCGCGGAGGCATTTCAAACGCCGCGTTCCGGTTGAGCAATTTAGGCGCTGACAGCCGCGTCTAGTTGCCCCTCGAAAGAGTCGGTCGGGTATGTGGCGAGCGAACCGACGGCCAACTCTACGTGCCTGGGCCTGTTTGGCACAGGTCAGACTGACACCGGAGGAGTCACATGAGTCATAATTGACTTTCATAGGGCTGGATACCACGCCTCGCCGCCGTTTGCGAGAACACTTGCGCAAAGGTCTCAATCACGAAATGCTCTTCCGGCAACTTGGATTGTGCGAGTCGTACCGCCTCTGTAACCGCATCTTCACTGACCCCTTCGATTATCAGGAATCCGCTGAAAGATCTTTCGCCACCCTTACGCATGGACTTTTCGCGAGTGTTGATTTGCGTGGAATCGTCAGCGACGGCGAAGATCCTGGCTCTGGAAATCTTGTCGACGCTCGCCGTCAGGTCGACTAGTTCTTGTGCCTGAGCGCCGGCGCACTTGCTGGGAATATCGCCTTCAAAACGCAATACAGCAATTGTGCCTCCCCCTCCCGATCCACCGCCGCTAGCAACCAATCGTCCGCCGCCCCGGCGAAATCCTCCAAGGATAGGCATGATGCGCTGCGACCATGGCGTCGGGTCATTTAGCCGTGCCAGATACTGGGGGCTGGACACAATCTCCGGGCGATCCAGTTCATAAAGGATGAAATACTGGGAGGGACTGATGCCAAGACGCTTGAATACGCGCCCGGAGAGAAAGCCCTCGACGCCGACGCGCTCGAAAACATGTTCCCGCGTCAGCCAATGAAGGTAGTCGGTTTCGGTGTCGGCCGAGACCGTGCTCCAAATTGCTAGAAATCCGTGAGCGTGTCGTGACATCTGCATTTCCTTTACGTTTCAGTCTTTCGATTTGATCAAGGAGACGTTTCTTAATCCTTACCCTGCGCTTGCAGCGCAAAATTTTCCACACTGCCAATGCCGGCGATGGCCGAGGTCGAATCCACCCTATTCATATCGATGCCGCGGGTTTCCGGGCTGATGATAATCATGATGAGCGACAAGACATTGATGGCGGCGCACACACCCACCACGCCCCACGGTGAGCCATTGCACACCTTCAGCAGCCATACCGCGACCATGGGCATCGGGCCGCCGGCCAATAAACTCGCACCGGTGAATGCGAGCGCCGAACCCGAGTAACGTACATTGGTCGGGAACGCTTCGGCAAAAGCCACAGGTTGGATGCCCGTCTGAAACTGCGTGAAACCAAGGAAGAGACCCATGATGCCCAGCATCGGGAGAAAGCTTTTAGTATCGAGCACCGGGAAGTAGACGAACATGATCAGCAGCGTCGCGATCGAGGCGATCATGAGCGACTTCTTGCGGCCAATGCGATCGCTGAGCAGCCCTCCAACGAGCGAGCCGACGATGGCGCAGACGTTTGCGCCCATCAAAAGGAGAAATGCAGTCTGCCTCGGTATCGCGAGCGTCTTGGTGATATAGCTCAGAGAGAACACGACGATCAGGTAGAACATTGCAGTCGGTGCGCAGAAGAAAAACATTACGCGCAGCACCGTCTTGTAATGCAGGCGAAGTGCATCGCGTAGCGGGCTGCCGACCTGCGCCACTTTCGATTGCTGCATCTGGACGAAAGCGGGTGTTTCGCTGACTTTGAGCCGTATATAAATCCCGACGAGCACGAGTAGAAAGCTAAGCAAAAAAGGAATCCGCCAGCCGTACGACTCGAAAGCGCTGGTACTCATCAGCCACGAAAGCAAAAGTAGCACCGCGTTGGCGAGGATCTGGCTGAGCGGGGCGCACATCCCGATAACTCCTGAGTACCAACCGCGCAGATCCGGTCTCGCATGCTCCAGGGCCATGAGTTGGCCGCCGGTCGACTCGCCTCCCAGTGCAAAGCCTTGCACAATACGCAAGACAACGAGCAAGATCGGAGCCCACAAACCGATTTGGGCGAAGGTCGGCAGCAGACCCATCAGCACAGACGTCAGCCCCATTACCGATACGGTGCCCAGCATCAGGTCCCGGCGGCCCAGCTTGTCGCCGAGATAGCCGCAGATCACCGCGCCCAGAGGGCGAGCGGCCAAGCCGACGCTGAATGTGGCCAAAGACGCGAGCATTGCTGAGGTCGGGTCCATGGATGGAAAGAACAATTTGGGAAGGATGGTGGCGGCCACCGTTCCATATAGCGTGAAATCAAACCATTCCAACGCCGTGCCTATCGTGGCCGCGGTGACGGCCCGATTGGCCATGTCATTGCCGGAATGCTCTACGGATATCCGATCCATTTTTTCGTCTCCTCCTGGTTATAGATATTCTTTTGCGGCTATATCTTCCGGAGCGCCCGTGTCTCGGCGATGCGTATGCCGTCGAAGATGAAGCGAGTGATGTGCAGGAAAATAAGCAGTACTTCAACAGCGGTGCTTCAACAAAGACACTCGACCGACTGCGCGCTCACGATTTGTCTTGTTGTGTGGCAATCAGCTTTCCAGCTAGCGCGAAAGCGGTATTTGCCGCAGGGACGCCAGCATAGATCGATGCCTGCACGATGGTCTCTTCGAGAATCTGAGTTTCGACCCCGGCTCTGAGCGCTGCCCCGACATGAAGTTCGAATTCCTCCCATCGGCCCAGCGCCACCATCATCGACAGAACTGCGATGCGCCGCGTCACATCCTCCAGGCGGCTTGACGTCCATATTTGGCCCCAGGCCACTTGCGTGATAAGCGTCTGGAAGCGTTGATTGAATGGTGTAATCGCGGCCAGGCGTCGTTCGACATACTCGCTACCCAACACCTGCTTGCGCCGCGCCAGACCGACCGAATAGCGCTGTGCTTCGTCGTAGTCAGGTATTGGATCGAGAAAATCCAGGACCGTATCGGACCACAGGCAGGGCAGTTCGGTCATGGGAATATGGGCGCAGGACAGTGTGACAATGCGCGCGCCGGGAATCTGCGCCGCGATCGCCTGCCCGCGCATGGGTGGCGTCGACAAGTCATGCGCACCCGCGATCACCAAGGTAACCGCCGATATACGGGGTAGTGCGTTAGCGATACTCATGTCGCGAATCGCGGCGCAGCAGCCGGTATATCCATGCGGCGTGAGCGAGAGCAGGGTATTGCGCACGCGCTGATATTCCAGACCGTTGCGCGCCACGAAAGTCGGCATATAAAACCGAGCCATGACCGCGTCTGCGATCTGCACCATGCCGCCGCGCCGCACTGCGTCGATGCGAGCATCCCATACTGCACCGTCGAAGTCCGTGGCGGTATTGCTAAGCACCAGCTTGTCAAGGCGGTTGCCGGCCCGTGCCGCATAACTCATGCCGACCATGCCTCCCAACGACACGCCGCAATAGTGGAATTTCTCCAACCCCGCGGCATCGACTACCGCGGCCAGATCGTCGGTAAGCTGGGTCATCGTGTAATCCCCGGCGGGGGCGTCCGAGGCACCGTGTCCACGCATGTCGTAGCGCACGACCCGGAAGTGGCGCATCAAGCGCGGGAGCACTACGTCCCACAGCGAAAAATCGGTGCCTAGGGAATTGCCTAGCACCAGCGTGGGCAGCGCCGTATCGCCGTCGGCGCGCCAGTAAATTTTGGCATCGCCGCTGAGTACGTGTGGCATGGTCGGTCCTGAGTGAATCCAACGAGATCAATAGAAATTGCGGCTGGTCCGCCATGCTTCGAGCACCGCTGTAGACATTGCCTGCGCTGCATCGAGGTGTGCCGTCTGACTGCAAGCAGCCTCGATTTCGAGAACGGTCACGACCGCACGTACCTCGTCGTGGCGGCTAGCCAATTGATGCAAATTGACACCGCGCGCGCTCGCCTCATTGCATAGCTCGCTTACGATACGCTGTGCATGCTCGCTGCCAAGCTTGCGTGTAAGCAGCAGCGAGATACCCTCGGAGAAGATCACGCCATGCATGCGGTCAATGTTGGACTGCATGGCGTGCGGCTCGACACGCAGGCCCTCGGCTGCTTCGACCGCGGCCTCGAGGCTGTTGCCCGCGAGCATGAAGAGATCGGCCAGCACCGGCAACGCATTGGGCCAGCTACCAAGACCACGCTCGTGTTCGGCCGCCAGTTCACCTGTAAGCGTAAGCGCCAGCGCAGGGGCGCGGTAAGCGGCATCGAGCATATGCATGCAGGCAACCGGGTTGCGTTTATGCGGCATTGCCGAAGACCCTCCACGTCCCTCGGCGTGCGGTTCGAAGGCCTCGCCTACTTCGAGTTGCATCAAGAGAGAAATGTCACGGCCGAACTTGCCGACCATGCCACAGAGGATGGCCAGTTCACTGCCCAGGCGCGCCAGGCGATCGTGTGCGCCATGCCAGGAAATGACACTGACCTGCAGCCCCAAGCGCTCGGCTAGCGCGCTGCTAACTTCATGCGCCTGGTCGTGATGCGCCACCAGAGTGCCGTTGGCGCCACCAAACTGCAGTACGCGAGCACCTTCGCCGGCATGGTGCAATGCGTGCGCGCAGCGAGCAATGGCGTCCAGCCAGCCCGCCGCCTTCCAGCCGAACGAAATCGGGGCGGCGGGCTGCAACAGCGTGCGCGCCAATATCGCGGTTCTGGCGTGCCGCTCGACCAACACGGCCAGTGCATCGCCAAGGCGTCGAAGGTCGGCGTAGATTTGCTGTAGCGCTGCTTGCGACACGCACACAAGTGCGGTATCGCATATATCCTGGCTGGTGGCGCCGTAATGCACATAGGAAGCTGCATCGGGTGCTACCGTGCTCAGTTGCGCCTTCAATGCCTTGACGAAAGGAATGGCTGGCGTGCCGGCGCGACGGGCCTGGTCGACCAGCGCGGCAACGTCGAGCTGGATGGTTGCGCACTGCGTTACGATAGCCTGCGCCGCGCTCGCCGGCATCAGGCCGCATTGAGCCTGTGCCTGGGCAAGCGCAGCTTCGAAGCGCAACATCGAAGCGACGACGGCATCGTCAGCCCACAGGGCACGCATAGTCGCGTTGGAAAAAGCGGCACGCAAAGCTTGCATGGGTGCGGATCTCTTAGAGGTCGAAAAAGACGGTTTCTCGTTCGCCCTGCATATGGATATCGAAACGATAAATCGGCTGCGAGGTTCCCTCGCGTCCTGCGTCGAGGCGCGCTATCAGCGTATTGCGGCGAGCCGCAGGTACAGTCTGCAACACTTCATCGCTGGCGTTGGCGTCAGCCTCGTCGTCGAAATAGATTCGGGTAAAGGCGTGCATCAGCATGCCGCGCATTAGGACGATGACGTCAAGGTGAGGTGCGCTGCGCGGTCCTTCGGCACCCGGCTTGATGGTGTCGAGCACAAAGCGATGTTGTTTGTCGGTCCCGGTACCGATCCGACAGAAGCCGCTCATACCCTTGCGCGCAACATCGGCAGGAGATGCGATCACTTGGCCTTGGGCGTCGCATTGCGAAAACTCGAGCAGGGCATCGTGGATGGGCTTGCCGTCACCATCGAATACTTGGCCGATCACCGAAATCTTTTGTCCTTGCACCTGCGGTCCCACCGGGCTGGTCGCGAAGAGGCTTGTCAAATCGTAGCCGTACTGACCTGGTACAAGTCCGTAGGCGAAAAATGGGCCGACGGTTTGCGAGGGTGTCTGTTTTAGCGGCATGGCTTATTTCTCCCACGGCGTTTCGTTGGCGCCACGCAGGACGATGTCGAATTCATAGCCCAGGGCATAGCCGGGTTGCGTGATATCGAGCCTGAAATTGGCGATTAGCCGCTCGCGTGCAGCGGGCGGCACACCCTGGAACATGGGGTCATAGGCAAGCAAGGGATCGCCGGGGAAATACATCTGCGTGATAAGCCGCGAGCCGAAATAGTCGCCGAATAGCGAGAAGTGGATATGGTTCGGGCGCCAGGCATTGTCGTGATTGCCCCAAGGGTAGGCCCCCGGCTTGATGCTCAGAAAGCGATAGCAGCCTTGCGCATCGGTCAGGCAACGGCCCGCGCCGAGAAAATTCGGGTCCAGTGGTGCGTCGTGCTGATCGGTTTTATGCACGTAGCGGCCGGCTGCATTGGCCTGCCAGATTTCCACTAGCGTATTCGCCACCGGCCGGGCGCGCTCGTCGAGCACGCGTCCCGTGACGATGATGCGCTCGCCCAGGGGCTCACCATTCTTGACGGCGTTGCGCGTCAGGTCGTGATCGAGCGGTCCGAGGTCTTCCGCGCCATACACGGGAGCGCGCAGATTACGCAGGTGATCCTTGAGCGGAATCAAGGCCTGAGTTGGACCGCGTTTCACGGTGGAGCGGTATGGAGGGTAAAGGTAGGGCGGGTGCGATTCCCAATCGCGTGGATCGAGCACAGTGTCGGCCACGTCGGTCTCCTGCAAGGGTGAGTTGTTAGCGACCAGGTTGAGAGCAACGTGGCCACGTGAGCCACATAAGTTAAGACTTTCTAAAAATTATAGAAAATGATATTTTTTTAGTTTTGCCATAACCTTTGGATATATAAAGTTGGCAGACGAAAATTCATTCACAGACGGGCGGGTCAAGCTGCGACATCTGCAGTGCCTTTTGGCGGTCGCCGATCTGGGCAGCTTGCAGAAAGCGGCGACGCGGCTTGCGATCACGCAGCCCGCCGTGTCGAAAACACTGGCCGAGCTGGAAGACATGCTGGGTGTTGCCTTGTTCGTACGCGGTCGCAGCGGAGCTGCAGCGACGCGCGACGCCCTGCGGTTCCTGCCTCATGCCCGGGCTTGCCTGGCTGCACTGCGCACAGGCATGGGGGCTTTGTCGGATGTGTCCACGCGTAAGACGGGCTTTGCCAGTCTGGGTATTTTGCCCACGCTCAGCGCGGCGCTCTTGCCGGCGGCGCTGGGCTATTTGCAGCGCGAATGGCCGGATGTGTCGCTGCGGGTCGTGACCGGAACCAATCGGGAATTGTTGATGAAGTTGCGCGCGGGCGACATCGATCTTGCGATTAGCCGAGCGGCCGACCCGGAATTCATGGCAGGCCTGGATTTTGAATATTTGTTCAGCGAGCCGCTGGTCGTGGTGGTGCGCGTCGGTCATCCGCTGCATGCCAAAGCCGGCGGCGACCCGGCACGTATTTCAGGCTACCCCGTGCTGCTGCCGCCCGTGGGAACCGTGATCCGGCAATTGGCCGATCATCTCCTGGCCGCGAGCGGTGTTGTGGCGCTGACGTCGGTGATCGAACTCCTATCGGTGTCGGCCGGGCGCGCGCTCACACTGGAAAGCGACGCGATTTGGTTCGTGCCACGCAGTGCCGTTGCGCGCGATTTGTCGAATGGTTCCTTCACATGCTTGTCGTTCGCCAGCACAGGCACACAGGAGTCGGTGGGCCTGACGGTGCGCGCCGATGGTCTGTGCACACCTCTCTCGCAGGCGTTGCGGGATGCCTTCAGGGCGGCGGCACGCGGCGCGGGGCCGTCGGCTTGATCAACGCCCTCGACTGAATAGCGGCGATGCGTGGCTGGCTGCGGCCAGTTCGGAGGCCGCAGCCATTAATGTCGGCCCGAGCTGGCCCATACGTTTTTCGTCAAGCCGCACCAAAGGTCCAGCGATGCTGATCACTCCCATGGCGGGATAGCCACGTCGTTGTATGGGTGCCGCCATCGCCGTCATGCCAGGGGCAAAGAGTTCGTTGATCGTGGCATAGCCCCGCTCACGCGCCGCATGGATATAAGCCAGCAATCCCGCTACTGTGGTTGGTGCGTTCGGTCCGTATTGTTTGGGCTGGCCGTAGCCTTGGCGCGACACCAATTCGAGCGCGCGTTCGTCTGTCATCGTCAACATCCAGGCATGACCCGTTGCGCTGCACGAGAGTGTCGTGTCCATCCCCATGTCCGGGTCGTAACGCAAGCCCTTTAAGGCGCCTTGTGCCTTGGCCACCCAAGTCAGTCGATCGCCATCGACGATCGCGAGGCGTACCAGTTCGCCCGACAATTCCGCCAGGCGATCGAGTGCGGCCTGGGCGATGTCGACGATTCCCGACGTCGCCAGAAAGCCGAGGCCCAGGCCCACAAGCTTGGTCGTGAGTACATAGTCACCATGCTCGCGCAGTTGGCGAACGTAGCCGCATTGTTTTAGATCGGAGAGCAGGCGATGACAGGCGCTGCGCGGTATGTCGAGGTCATCGGCAATCATTGCCAATGGCGTGCCCTCGACCTGGGTTGCGAGATGTTCGAGGATCGCGAGCGTGCGCTCCAGGACATTGGACATGAAAGGCTCCGTTTGATTTTGACAGAATATCGACGCCCATTATTTACCAATTTCTCATAATAAGAAATGAAATTCCACTTTGGAATAGGGTTCCAGTAGCGCTGCTAGGATTTGTTTGCCATGCGCCATGCATTGCTCCGCGCAGGGTGTTCGACTAAAACGAGTTCACAAGGCCGGGGCCGTGCATCGAAGTGCCGATGCAAGCTACCGATTGACATCCTGCAACATAGCGGGACAAGGAGACAACATGATTCACGAGGCACAACACTATTCGCATGCAGGGATGCGCGCGCGGGCTGTTACGGCAGCCACCATCGGCACCGCGCTGGAGTGGTTCGATTTCACACTGTACGGGGCGCTCGCCGCAACGCTGCTGCCTAAATTATTTTTTCCTTCGATGGATCCCACTTCCGCTTTGCTGGCGTCGTTGGCTACGTTTGGCGTTGGGCTTGCGGCTCGGCCGCTCGGTGCGATCATTTGCGGTCATCTCGGTGACAAGCTGGGCCGCCGAAACCTGATGCTGGCAACCGTAACGATCATGGGGCTCTCGTCCGTACTGATGGGGCTGCTACCGACCTATGCGGATATCGGAGTGTGGGCGCCCGTGTTGCTCGTCGTGCTGCGCATCCTGCAAGGTTTCGCGCTTGGCGGCGAATCGACAGGCGCGCAATTGATGGCAATCGAACACGCGAGCCCTGATCGGCGCGGTAGGTATTCGGGGATTCTTGGCCTTTGTTCGCCGTTCAGCCAGATATTGGCCAACGGGGCGCTGTTGCTATTGGCATCCACGATGTCGGCGACGGCGTTCGACTCATACGGGTGGCGCATTCCATTCCTGTTGAGCTTCGTCCTTGTCATCGTCGGCCTCTACGTCCGTTTGAAAGTCAGTGAGACGCCGGCATTCGAGGAAATGCGCAAGACGCAGATAGTACAAGTGGGTAATCCGCTTCGCGATGCGCTGGTTTTTCACTGGAGGGCCGTCCTTCGCTGGATGCTGTTCTTCTGCGGCCCCGCGGCGATCTTTTACTTGATCGTGGTGTTCTCGCTGAGCTACATCACCAAGACCCTGGCCGTGCCTAAGCAAACGGGTTTCCTGCTGCTCATGGGCGCCAATGTTTGCGCAATTTTCGGCGCCCTGGCCGGAGGCATACTCAGCGACAAGATTGGGCGCAAGAAGGCTCTCGCCCTGGGTTCCATTGCCACGCTGCTGATCCTCTTTGTTTACTTCCAGATTCTCGATACGAAGAGTTTTGGTCCGATGTTGGCCATCATGGGTCTGTTCCTCGGCTTTACGCAATTCCAGAGCGGTATCCAGCCCGTTGCATTTGCCGAGGCCTTCCCGACGAACGTGCGTTATTCCGGTTCCGCGCTAGCCTACACCGGCGCAAACCTCATCGCAGGTGGACCGATGCCGGTATTGGCGGTGTGGCTGTTCTCCATTTGTAATGGTTCTCCGTGGGGCGTAGTAGCCGTTTGCATCGCATTCAACGCCATTTCCTTGATTGCGATTTTGACCGCTCCGGAGACCTTGGGCATCGACATGAACCGTACGGACCCTGCAGCCAAACTGTCCGGCACAGCGGAGTTTGCTGAAGTCGGCCTTTCAGAATCTCACTGAAAAACCTTGGGCGGACCGCTATCCGGCGGCCGCATTGACTGCGTTTAAGCGACCCCACTATGACTGAACTCGTATATGTATTGAATGGCCCGAATCTCAACATGCTGGGAAAGCGCGAGCCTCATCTTTATGGCACCACCACCTTGGCCGAAGTCGAACGCGAAGTGAAGGTCCTGGCACTCAAACTCGACCTCGCATGCGAGTTTCGTCAGACCAATAGCGAGGCGACCATGGTGGATTGGCTACAGGAGGCATTTGAGCGAAACGCAGGGATCATTATCAACCCGGCCGGGTTTTCCTTTGCGTCCATTCCGGTCCTCGATGCGGTCAAGCTTACCCAGTATCCCGTGCTAGAACTTCATATTACAAACATACATAGCCGCGAGGAAACGCATCGCCACTCGCTGATTTCCCGAGTGGCGACAGGGGTGATTTGCGGGCTCGGAGTCGAAGGATATTTGCTGGCGTTACAGGCAATGGCGACCTTGCTGCACAAGAGCTCGTCGTTTGACAGGACACAGACATGATCGACAAAACCGTTGCGGCTATGGAGGCCGCCGTCGCCGGCATCCAGGACGGCGCGACCATCATGATCGGCGGCTTCGGCACGGCCGGTCAGCCTACGGAACTGATCGATGCGCTGATTGCTCAAGGCGCACGTGACCTCACCATCGTCAACAACAATGCCGGCAACGGCGAGCAGGGCCTGGCCGCCTTGCTGCTCGCACGCCGGGTGTGCAAGATCATTTGCTCGTTCCCGCGCCAGACCGATTCGCAAGTCTTCGACGCGCTTTACCGCGCCGGCGAAATCGAACTGGAACTGGTGCCGCAGGGCAACCTGGCCGCGCGCATCGAGGCCGCTGGCGCGGGCCTGGGGGCGATCTACACGCCGACCGGCTATGGCACGCTGCTGGCCGAAGGCAAGGAGACGCGCGAGATCGACGGGCGCCACTACGTGCTGGAATATCCGATTGCCGCTGACTTCGCGCTGATCAAGGCACAGCGAGGCGATCGCTGGGGCAACCTGGTATATCGCAAGGCGGCGCGCAATTTCGGGCCGATCATGGCGAGAGCCGCGCGCTGCACGGTCGCGCAAGTGGCTGAGGTGGTGGCGCTGGGCGAACTGGATCCGGAAGTCATCGTGACACCGGGCATCTTTGTGCAGCGTGTGGTGGCGGTACCGTCCGCTGCCGTCGAAGCGGAGGCGGCATGAATCAGAACAGTCAAACTATCCAGGCGGCCGGCTATACCCGCCTGACACGCGAGCAGATGGCCGCGCGCGTCGCACGCGACATCCCCGAGGGCGCCTATGTGAATCTCGGTATCGGCTTGCCGACGCGCGTGGCGAATTATCTGCCGGTCGATCGCGAAATCTTCCTGCATAGCGAAAACGGTCTGCTCGGCATGGGACCGGCCCCGGCGCCGGGCAGCGAAGACCCCGAACTGATCAACGCCGGCAAGGAGCCTGTCACGTTGCTCACGGGCGGCAGTTTTTTTCACCACGGCGACTCCTTCGCGATGATGCGGGGCGGCCATCTCGACATTTGCGTGTTGGGGGGGTTCCAGGTGTCGCGCACGGGTGATCTGGCCAACTGGCATACCGGCGCACCCGGTGCGATTCCCGCGGTGGGCGGCGCGATGGACCTCGCGCTCGGCGCCAAGCAGGTGTTCGTGATGATGGAACTGCTGACCAAGAACGGTGAATCCAAGCTGGTCGAGCAGTGCGGCTACCCGCTCACCGGCATAGGCTGTGTCGATCGCGTGTACACCGATCTGGCGGTGTTCGATCTTCGTCCGGATGGGGTGCTGGTGCGCGAGCGCGTCGAAGGTTTGAGTCTGGACGAATTGCAGCGCCTGACGGGTTTGCCGCTGCGGGACGATGTTTGACCTCGACCTGCGGGTCAAGAAATAGCAAGAGGACACAATGGAACAAGCATTTATCTGCGACGCGGTACGCACACCGTTCGGCCGCTACGGCGGCGCATTGTCCGGCGTGCGCGCCGACGATCTGGCGGCCTTGCCGATCCAGGCCTTGGTCGCGCGCCATGCCGAACTGGACTGGCGCGCGGTGGAGGATGTGATCTACGGCTGCGCCAACCAGGCCGGCGAAGACAACCGCAACGTCGCGCGCATGGCCGGCTTGCTGGCCGGCTTGCCGCATACGGTGCCGGGCACCACCCTCAACCGCCTGTGCGGCTCGAGCCTGGACGCGGTGGCGATGGCCGCTCGCACCCTGAAGACTGGTGAGAGCGACGTGTTGATCGCGGGCGGCGTCGAGAGCATGTCGCGCGCGCCGTTCGTGGTCGGCAAGGCAACCAGTGCGTTTTCGCGCAGCGCGACGATGGAGGACACCACGCTGGGCTGGCGTTTCATCAATCCGCTGATGCGCGAGCGCTACGGCGTCGACTCGATGCCTGAGACGGCCGAGAACGTGGCCCAGCAGTTCGGCATCTCGCGCGCCGACCAGGATGCCTTCGCCTTGCGCAGCCAACAGCGCGCTGCGGCGGCGCAGGCTGCCGGACGCTTTGACGACGAGATCGTGCCGGTGGCGCTGCCGCAGAAAAAGGGTGAACTGATGATGTTCGCGCAGGATGAGCATCCGCGCGCCGATACCACGCTGGACGCGCTGACCCGTCTGAAAGGCGTGGTGCGCCCGGACGGCACCGTGACGGCCGGCAATGCGTCGGGCGTCAACGACGGCGCGTGCGCCCTGTTGATGGCCAACGCGGCCGGCGTGAAGCGCCACGGTCTCGCGCCGATCGCGCGCGTGGTCGCCAGTGCCGTGGTCGGGATCGAGCCGCGCATCATGGGCTTTGCGCCCGCGGGTGCGGTACGCAAGGTGCTGGCGCTGGCGGGGCTGACGTTGGCTCAGATCGACCTGATCGAATTGAACGAGGCCTTTGCCTCGCAGGCCTTGGCGGTGCTGCGCGATCTCGGTTTGCCGGATGACGCCGCGCATGTCAACGTCAACGGCGGGGCGATTGCCCTCGGTCATCCTTTGGGCGCAAGCGGTGCACGTCTGGTGACGACCGCAGCCTATCAATTGCGCCGCAGCGGTAAACGCTATGCGCTGTGCACGATGTGTATCGGGGTCGGGCAAGGCATTGCGCTGATCATCGAACGCGTATAAGCAACGCGCCAGTGCGTCCATCAAGCCATTATCGCGATTTGCGACTAACAAAAACTGCCGCTTAAGTCGTAACGGGTCCTCCACCTAACGAACGCAGGAATGTGGGAACCTTAGCCTTACTGGTGGTCTGTACACGAGCGATGAGAGCGTGATCGACTTGGACCAGTCCGTAAGTCTGGGTGATATCGTGTCTTAGTCGGTGCCACAGGTGAGTCGTCATTTCAGCGTCGACCATTGCCCGGTGCGCACGCCCGCTCTTGGGCAACCGCAACAGCTCCGCCAGGCTTGATAAACGGTGGCTTTGAGCGTGCGGATAGATACGCCTTGATGCAAGCATCGTACATGCAAAGGCATGCTTCGCCGGCATTCCGAGCAGAGCAAGCTCGGCCTGCCAAAACCTTTTATCGAAGCCCGCGTTATGAGCCACGACCGGATGCTCACCGACGAACTGGGCTGCTTCACGCATTACCTTCGACGCGGGTGGCGCCGATGCGATCATCTCGTTCGTAATGCCCGTCAGATGCACGACATCTGACGGGATGCGTCTTCCCGCATTCATCAAGCTCTGGAAACGGTCGACGATTTGCCCGTCACGCAAAAGAATGACAGCAATTTCCGTGGCTCGGTCGCCCTGATTGGGAGACAGTCCGGTTGTTTCAAAGTCCAGTACGGCTACGGTTTGCAAAGTTCTTCTTCCCTTTGTTAGTCAATTGCCCAGCCGGCGGTTAGACGACCTCTTCGCGCTTGATCCAGCCAAGCAACGTCGGGCTGGTACAGCCGATCTTGGCGGTTCAGTGAGTCGGCTCTAAGCTTACGTCAACCTCACTGGCATTGTTATCGAAGTAGCCGCCTATACGGTGAACAAAAAACTAATTGATAACTTAAAGTAACTAGAGAATTGCCCACGCTGAAATTGATGCACTTATTTTCACGCCTATCGTAGGTGACGACGAGTTCCCATTTTAGACGGCGGAATGCGTAACTCATCGATTACCGAACGCGCATGACGCGAACGAGCAATACCGCTCGATCTTGTGCGCACGATATCTAGGAAACAACGTGATTCCAATCTCTTCCGCGGTCGAGCGTTCGACAATCCGTAAGGTCTCGATTCGACTCGTACCCTTCCTGGCGCTCATGTTCTTTATCAATTTTCTGGACCGGACAGCAATTTCGTTTGCCGGACCGAATGGCATGAACCGAGATCTTGGTCTCACGGCGGCGCAGTTCGGTTTTGCTGCTGGGGTTTTCTTTTTTGGGTACATTCTGCTTGAGATACCGAGTAACCTGGCGCTATACAAATTCGGTGCCCGACGTTGGCTTGCGCGCATCATGGTTAGCTGGGGCATCGTTTCGCTCCTGCTCACCTGGGTCAGCAGCGCCACGGAGCTATATTGGTTGCGTCTCCTGCTCGGCGTCGCTGAAGCCGGATTTGTACCCGGTGTGCTCCTGTACTTGAGCATGTGGGTGCCGGCGCGGTATCGCAGCCAGGTAATGGCACTTTTCTATATTGCGCAGCCTGTCACCCTCGTCATCGGGGGGCCTGTCGAGGCAATGCTTATTAATAATCACGGTGCGTTCGGTCTTGCGGGCTGGCGCGTCATGTATCTTGGCGTTGCCGTGCCAGCGATTGTGCTCGGTGTCGTCGCATGGTTCTTCCTGGTCGACAAGCCCGCCGATGCACGGTGGCTGACCGCACCGGAGCGCGAATGGCTTACGACCGAGCTTGGCAAGGAAGAGGGCACCAAGGCCACATCGCGCAACGTTTTCTCCATTAAGGCGCTGCTGAACCGAAAAATCTGGAAGCTTGCGCTAATCTACTTCGGCGTAGCTTATGGGATCTACGCGCTAGCTTTTTTCCTGCCCACAATCATCAGTGGTTTTGAGTCCCATTACGGAACGAAATTCAGCCTTCTCCAGCAGGGGGTGATCACTGCCGTGCCGTATGTGCCTTCTGCGATTGCGCTTTTCTTTTTGGGGCTCTATGCTGCCCGTCTTGATCTTCGGGCTTGGCACGTTGGCCTGCTGTTGGTGGCGAGCGCCGCGAGTTTTGCACTGGCACTGCATATGAACTCACCGGTGGCGACGATCGCGGTAATTACAATTCCTGCCTGTGCAATCTACTGCATGATGCCTATATTCTGGTCCATCCCTTCCCGTTTCCTGTCGGGTGCCGGCGCGGCGGCCGGCATCGCGCTAATCAATACGATTGGCAACGTGGCTGGATTT
>OUWB010000020.1_pt3 | contig 15747 bp, 15 predicted proteins | sample 1779821 | NCBI WGS metagenome assembly OUWB01 (sample SAMEA3914806, study PRJEB12502) | metagenome | biome: forest; material: soil | place: Canada | collected 2011-08-03 | depth 0.1 m
GGCGTCGAGCGCGGTGCGCAGCTTGGCCAGATCGACGTTACAAGCACTCATGACGGCCGCGGCATCGACATCATCGATGAGGGCCAGCAGGAGATGCTCAAGCGTCGCGTATTCGTGATGATGCGCATTGGCGTGCCCGACGGCACGATGCAGAGTTTCCTCTAAAGCGCTTGAAAAAGACGGCATGACGATCTCCTAAACCTCAAACCACACGGTACTCATACACTTAAAACTCTAACTAAGGCTTGCTAAGGCTTGAGGACTTCAGGATAGACCGCTCAATCTGAACCTTGTCTGAACCCGCAAGATAACTCAGCCTTAACCATCATTCGCCCGCATCCCTCACCGAAAGATTAACGAAATCGCCGGACGGGCGAATTCTGGTTAACCTCTGTGGACGGAACCCGGCACGAAAACGGTCGCACTTTTTTTGTTTCTCCCCGCAGGTAACTTTTAGTCTTTTTCCATCGTGCACTGCAGCGGGTGCTGATGGGCTTTTTTTCGTTTTTGTCATCAGCACGGCGCCGATCCGTCCTTCTCCATCGTGCACTGCAGCGGATGCTGATGGGCTTTTTTCGTTTTTGTTATCAGCACGGCGCCGATCCGTCCTTCTCCATCGTGCATTGCAGCGGGTGCTGATGCCGGGCATTCTTGCGTTTTGTCGCCATCAGCCCATCAATCCTTTTCCATCGTGCACTGCAGCGGGTGCTGATGGCGGGCATTCTTGCGTTTTGTCGCCATCAGCCCATCAATCCTTTTCCATCGTGCACTGCAGCGGGTGCTGATGGCGACGGGCCATATCCACGACCTGCGCCACCTTGGTTTCCGCCACCTCATAGGTATATACGCCGCAGACCCCCACACCGGTTTGGTGGACGTGAAGCATGATGCGGGTGGCGTCCTCGCGCGACTTGTTGAAGAAACGCTCGAGCACATAGACGACGAATTCCATGGGCGTGTAGTCGTCGTTGAGAATCAGAACGCGATACAGCGATGGCTTCTGCACCTTGGGCTTGGCTTCGACCACCGCCGTAGGCGCGGAGCCCGGGCGGGTGACGCCCTTGTCGGCCGCCATGGCGGTGATGGAGCGCGGCATGCGATCCCAGGGAATTGACCAACGACGCGGCAAGTGAAACCTCATAACTCGTGAATACGAAACCCGGGGCACGCGGTCGGCCCCTGCCCCGCTCCCTATCCAAAGATATGAGCGCGAGGCGAAAGTACAAGATAGTCCAAACGGACGTTCTGTTAAGGGGGATAATGACGCCACCGGCCGGGCGCCGATCACAGTTTCTTAAATGTGATGTCAGCTTCGCTTTGCAAGGGAAGTTCGGCCCGGTCGTTTGGGCGGGGCGCGTGGGAGAAGAGGTATAACGCTCTTGACAGGCTGTCGTGCTCCCGAAAGCAAGAAACCCCACCACCACCCTTCGCTGCGCTACGTACCATACCTCCCCAGCAAAGCTGGGGAGGTATGGTACGTACGCAAAAAAGCCCCGGCACGGGGCCAGGGCTTCATTGTCAGCGGTACCACTCCCTTGCGGGAACGCTTAGCGGTACGACTGGAACTTCTCGACGGCAGCGGTCATCCGCGCGTTGATCGGCTTGAAGGTGTCCTTGAACGACGACGACAGGGTTTCCGTCAGAAGGTTCAGTTCGGACACGTAGGCTTCCATCGAAGCCTTGGCATACTTGGATTGCAGTTCGATCACTTCCTGCACGCTCTTGGCGCCGGAAAGGGTCTTGGCGGCCGTGACCGCTTCGTCCCAATTCTTCTTGGAGAAGGCCATGGCCTGGGCGCCGACGGTTTCCGCGCCCTTGGTGGCGGCCGTCAGGCTTTCGACGACGGCTTCGATATTGCCCTTCGACAGAGCGTTGGCTTCGTTCAGGGCGCTCAGGCTCTTTTCGACCGAGTCCTTGAAAGCTTGATTGCCAGCTTGGGCCATTTTTTCGACAGTGGTCTTGATGGTTTCGGAACCGACGTCATCCATTGGAATAACTCCTCGTTATTAAGGTTAAACTCTGGCCGACAAAAATCCCGACCCGGAACGGAGTTGCACTACATGGCGGGTCCGTTCGTCCCGTTTCGAATCTTGGTATAACGCAGGTGCAGCATCCGGTCAAGCATTATTGTGCACTGCACAATACGTTAACATGACTGTGATACACGGGATTCACGTCCCGTGGGAAAAAGCTGGGGAATGATTGGCTTGGCCGATTATCTAGCACACCTGAGAGGGGAAATCCGGTCACATGCGCGTGTCCTTTAAGCTTTGTTTAAGGAAACCCACTGACAGACTAAGGATTAGGCATTATGTTCAAAACCTCGCCGGGTTCGGGCTTGACACCTGATGAAACGGGTGCCGCCCGCGGGGCCGTCCAGAACGGACATGGGGGCCAACGGTATGACTGCGTTCAGTGTAAGTAAGGAAGCTTTGATGCGTAAGGTCGGGCAAGCTTTTTCAAGTTGGAGTAAGACTTTGGGGGGCCAATCTCTCGGAAGCCAATCTAAGGGAAGCCAATCTCTGGGCAAGATCGGGACCGTCGCGCTGGCGATGGCCGCCGCCGGTTCGGCGCTCATGGTGGCGTCGGCGGCCAAGGCCGAGGATCTTAGCGAAAACAATCGTTATGCCGGCATCGTCGTCGATGCGGTTTCCGGCGAGGTAATGTATTCGGCCCGCGCCGATTCGGCGCGCTATCCGGCGTCCCTGACCAAGATCATGACCTTGTATATGGTGTTCGACGCGCTGGAGCGCGGCGACATCAAGCCGGACGAGATGATCACCATCAGCAGCCACGCGGCGTCGCAGGCGCCGGTGAAGGTTTATCTGCGTCCGGGCGATCAGATCGACGTCGATACGGCCATGCGTCTGGCGGCGATGTATTCGGCCAATGACATGGCCGTCGCTCTGGCGGAAAAGGTTGCCGGCAACGAGCAGCGCTTTGCCGCGATGATGACGGTCAAGGCCCAGGAACTGGGCATGACGCACACGCATTTCGTCAACGCCAACGGCCTGCCCGATCCGCGCCAGATTTCGTCGGCGCGCGACCTGGCCATACTGGCGCGCGCGGTGATGCGCGACTTCCCGCAATATTACAGCTATTTCGACCTCAATAGCGTCACCTATCGCGGCCGCACCTATTACAACCACAACCCGCTGCACGGCATGCCGGGCGTGGACGGGATGAAGACCGGCTATACCAACGCGGCCGGTCAGAATCTGGTGGCCTCACAGGTCAAGGACGGCCACCGTCTGATCGCCGTGATGCTGGGCGCCGACTCGAAAGAGCAGCGCCGCGAAACGGTGACCGAGCTGCTGGACGTCGGCTTCAATGTCGAGGGGCGGCGCGACCATGGTGAGGTCATCACGGTGGCGCAGGGCGAGTTCGACCAGGCGCTGGCCATGGGCGGCCGGGCTTACAACTATACGATGCTGGCCCGCAACACCGCGCCGGCCACGGCGCCGACGCCTCTGACCGACGCGCAATTGCGTGACACGCTGCAGGGCTCGGAACAGGCCAACGCCACCGATTCGACCGTGGTTCAGGCCAAGGCGACGATCCAGGCGCCGGATCTGGCCCAGGCGTTGACGGCCCAAGCCTTGACCGCTCAGGCGGCGGCGACCCCGATACCCGCCGCTCAGGCCCCCGCGACTCAGATCCCCGCGGCTCAGATCAACGGCACGCCGGCGGCGCCGGTGCCTTATACGCAATTGGCGGCGACCTCTCAGGCGACGGTGGATGCGGCGGCCGACAAGCCGGCCGTGGCGGCATTTGCGGCCAAGCCGGCGGTGATGAAGGTGGCGATGACGGAAACCGTGGCGCCGAAACCCGCCAGGGCGGACGATCGCGCCAAGCCGGATTCGGACGATGACGGCGATGCGGCGCCGGCCAAGGGCCGCAAGGACCGCAAGCACAAGAACCCGGAGGCCGTGTGGTCGATCCAGGTCGGGGCCTTCAAGGAAAAGTCTTTGGCCAACAACTGGGTGAAGAACATTCAGCATCGCTTCGACGATGCGCTGGCCGATGCGTCGTCACAGGTGTCGAAGACGGATCAGGGCTGGTACCGCACGCGGTTCGCCGCGCTGACCAAGCAGCAGGCGCATGAGGCGTGCCGCGCCATGACGGCGAAGCGGCTGGATTGCATGGTGGTGCGGCCCGACGAAGGGTGAGGAGCGCCATTTTGCCGCAGGCAAAATGGATGAAATCGAGACCGAATGTCTCGATTTCCGCGACGAACGCCCGTAGCCATGCGAAGGGCCGGCGACGGATATTATCGGGGTTTGGGGCCTGTGGCCCCAAGCCTTCCTTTCTAACAAAAAGCCCGCGCCCTTTGGGGCGCGGGCTTTTTGTTAGAGACAAAGATGTGGGGTCACGGACCCCACGCCCCGAAACTATTCTCGTCACCCCCGCCGCAGCAGCACATCCCTGGCCGCATTCAACGCCGCGGCGCGCCCTCCACTTCCCCCTTGATCCGGATGGGCGTCCTTCATCAACCGCTTCCAGGCTGCCTTGATCGCCCCCCGATCCGCGCCGATGCTCAGCCCCAGCGTCTGATAGGCGCGGATTTCCTCGGCGGTGAAGCTGGCGGCGGTCTGGGGTTCCCGCGCCTTCATGCCCGAGAAGCGCACGGTACCGCCCAATACGAAGGCTCCGATGACGCAGGCGATGGCTGCCGGCCATTCCCCCCCGATGGCCAGAAAGCCGGCCGCCCCTAAAAGCAGCATGCCGAGTACGCTGCGCACGGCGCGGAACTGCTTGATCCACGGCCCAGCGGCCAGCCGGCCGAGGCGCGATTGCCGCCCGATCCACGACAGAAACAGGAATGCCGCCAAAGCCGCCAAAACCCACATACCAAACTCCGATTGCACGATGCCGGGTCGTGCGCGATACCCGTCAAAACCTTCCCTCCTCCCCTAGCCGAAGCGCGCCCTCGGGTCTATATTGCCCGCATGACGACAGATTCCGATTTTCTCACCCGCTCCGAAACCATTCGCATCCACTCGGATGAAGATTTCGCGGGCATGCGCAAGGCGGGCCGGCTGGCCGCCGATTGCCTCGACATGCTGATCCCCCATGTGGTGCCCGGCGTGGTGACCTCGAGGCTCGACGATCTGGCGCGCGAATTCATCATGGACCACGGCGCCCTGCCCGCCTGCGTGTTCTACAAGGGCTATCAGCATACGGTGTGCATCTCGCCCAACCATATTGTCTGCCACGGCATTCCGTCGGACAAGTCGTTGCGCGAAGGCGACATCGTCAATATCGACGTCACCGCCATCCTCGACGGCTGGCACGGCGACACGTCGCGCATGTACGAGGTCGGCGCGGTGGCGCCCAAGGCGCGGCGCCTGGTCGACATCACCTATGAATGCATTACACGCGGCCTGGCCCAGGTGAAGCCCGGCAATACCTTCGGCGATATCGCCCATGCCATCCAGGCCTATGCCGAATCACAGCGGTGCGCCGTGGTGCGCGACTTCTGCGGTCATGGCGTCGGCCGCATGTTCCACGACAATCCCAATGTCCTGCATTTCGGGCGCAAGGGTACCGGCCCGGTGCTGGAAAAGGGCATGTTCTTCACCGTCGAGCCGATGATCAATCTCGGCAAGCCCGACGTGAAAATCCTCAATGACGGCTGGACCGCCGTGACGCGCGACAAGATGCTGACCGCGCAGTGCGAGCACAGCGTGGGCGTCACCGCCGACGGCGTCGAGATCTTCACCGCCTCGGCCACCGGCCAGTTCCGGCCGCATCAGGCCACCGCTGCCTGATCGAATGTCGGACGGGGGACAAGCCGAAGGGGTTGCCCTGCCCGAGCCTGGCCTGCCTGAGCATGGCGGCCACCGTCAGCGCCTGCGTGACCGGGCGCGCAAGGGTGGCGTCTCGGCCCTGCCGGAATACGAACTGCTGGAACTGTTCCTGTTCCGCTCGATCCCGCAGCGTGACGTCAAGCCGCTGGCCAAGGCGCTGATCGCGCGCTTCGGCTCGATGGCCGCCGCCCTGTCGGCGCCGCTGGAGGACATGCTCCAGGTGTCGGCGCTCGACAACAAGGGCAAGGCACTCAAGATCACCGCCGATATCGCGCTCGATCTGCAACTGATGTTCGAAGCCACGCGGCGCCTGGTCGCCGAACCGCTGAAGCGGACGACGGTGATCGCCTCGTGGTCGGCGCTGTTGTCCTATCTGCGGCTGACCCTGGCCCACGAGCCGCGCGAGCAGTTTCGCATCCTGTTCCTCGACAAGAAGAATCAATTGATCGCCGACGAGGTCATGGGGCTGGGCACGGTCGATCACGCCCCGGCCTATCCGCGCGAGATCATGCGCCGGGCGCTGGAGCTGTCGTCGTCGAACCTTGTCCTGGTGCATAATCACCCGTCCGGCGATCCGATGCCCAGCCAGGGTGATATCGACATGACCAAGGCGATCGTCGCCGCCGGCCTGCCCCTGAAGATCACCATTCACGACCATCTGATCGTCGGCCGCGAGGGCGTGGCCAGCCTCAGGCAGGTTGGGGCGATGTAAGAAAAAGGCCTGGACCGCGTCCAGGCCTTTTATTCATGTACCGTAAGTAAGACACCCCACCACCGCGCCCTTCGGGCGCGGTCCCCCTCCCCAGCAAAGCTGGAGAGGAGCGACTGACGCGCTGTGCGCGTCAGTCGTGCTCGATGCTCACGCCCAGCGCCTTGACGGCCTCGATCGAAATCTGGCCTTGCGGCAGGTTGCTGTCGGCCTCGAACTTTTGCATCGCCGACACCGTCTTCGAACCGATATGGCCGTCGATGGCGCCCGGATCGTAGCCCTTGGCCGCCAGAGCCTTCTGGATGTCGGTGATCACCGCCGGCGACGCGTTCTTCTGGCACAGCACTTCGCGCCATACCGGGCGGGCGGCGTCGGTGACGCGGGTCTTGGTTTCGTCGTGATAGACGGCCGGCACCTCGACGGTCTCGGTGTGGGCCGGGGTGACGACTTCCTTGACGCGGCGCTTTTCGAAGACCGGCGGCACGGTGTCCTCGACGACGCGCTCCGGCACGTCGACGACGATGCGGCTGACCTGACGGGTGACCGCCGGAATGTCGATATGGCGCGTGGTCGCCGGCGTGACCTCGACGCGGACTTCCTGATCGCGATAGACCGCCGGGATGAGTTGCAGGCACCAGATCGGCTGGGCGCTGCCGCGTTGCAGATATTGGGCGGTGTCTTCCGACGCCGGAACGACGGCGCCGCCGTCCTTGCCCGGCCAGTTCAGCGTGCCGTCGGCCCGGTAGCGCACCGGCTCGTGGTCGCCCGGGGTGACCAGGGCGGCGCCCGTGGCGTAGCCCGCGCTCTTTACCCATTCGCGGCGTTCCGGCGACACCATGACGTGCTGGATGCGGGTCTCGTACCGGGCCGGCACGACCTCGTCGCGCTCGGTGGCCGGGCGGACGATCTCGGTCGCCATTTCGGTGTGGGTGACGGCGGTGACGGTGTGGTGGACCGTATGGGCCGGCTCGACCATCACGTCCTTTTCGACCATCTGCGCCACTTCGGGCACGGTCCGGGTCTCGGAATGCGCCTGTTGAACGATGACGTGGTCGATATAGCTGTCGAACTTCGGCGGCACCAGGAGACGCGAATAGCAGGCGCCCGGGCGCGCGATCTTGCGCAGGCCGTCGGGAATGTCCTTCCAGGCCGCGGCATTGGCCTCGGGCTTGCCGTCCGGGCAATCGACGATCGGCGCGCCGTCCGGGCCCACATTGGCCAGATCGCGCGAATCGATATGGCCCGCAGGCGCGCCCATGACCGGGCCCGCAGGCACCTGGCCGGCCTGAACGGCCGCGTCATGCGCCTGGGCATGGAAGTCCGGCGACAGATCCGGACGATCTCCGCCTTGGTCGCCGGATTGGGCAAAGGCAGGGGCCACGGACAGGGCGACGGCCACCGAGGCAATGGCGACACCGGATTTCAGATAGGACTTCAACACGACAACCCCTCAGCAGGCTTAACGACAACGAACGCGCACGATTAACCTTTTATAAACCCTTTCGCCAAGGTCTTGCACCCGCGAAGAGTAAATTAACTTTAAAATTTCAAATGGGCTTTTCGCAGCGTAGACTCTCGTCCGATTGGGCTAAATCGGTTCGAGGCGCTACGCTTTTTGCTTTGTCGCGCTTCTTATCCGAAAAGTGGCGGCCACTTTGTCGGGAAGCGCTCCGCACGCGCATAATTCCCTTGACACGCCGCGCCGCATTCTCAATCAAGCGCGCGAGTTTTACACACAGGTCCGACCATGATTTCCCGCTATGCCCGCAAGGACGCCGCCGCCATTTGGGACGCCGCCGTCAAGTACAAGATCTGGTTCGAGATCGAAGCCCACGCCGCGACCAAGATGGCCGAACTGGGGGTCATTCCCGCCGATGCCGCCCTTGCCATCTGGGCCAAGGGCAAGGACGCGGTGTTCGACGCCGACCGCATCGACGAGATCGAACGGACCGTCAAGCACGACGTCATCGCCTTCCTGACGCATGTCTCCGAGATCGTCGGACCCGAGGCGCGCTTCCTGCACCAGGGCATGACGTCGTCGGACGTGCTCGACACCTGTTTCGCCGTGCAATTGCAACGGTCGTCGGACCTGTTGATCGAGGGCGTCGACCTGGTGCTGGCAGGCTTGAAGCGCCGCGCGCTCGAGCACAAATATACGCCGACGGTCGGCCGTTCGCACGGCATCCACGCCGAGCCGGTGACCTTTGGGCTGAAGCTGGCCGGCTATTATGCCGAGTTCACGCGCGCCCGCGCCCGCCTGGTCGTGGCGCGCGCCGAGATCTCGACCTGCGCCATATCGGGCGCGGTCGGCACCTTCGCCAATGTCTCGCCCGAGGTCGAGCAATATGTCGCCGACAAGATGGGCCTGACGGTCGAGCCGGTGTCGACCCAGGTTATTCCGCGCGACCGCCACGCCGCCTTCTTCGCGGCTCTGGGCATCGTCGCCTCCTCGGTCGAGCGCCTGGCGATCGAAATCCGCCACCTGCAGCGTACCGAAGTGCTGGAAGTCGAGGAGTTCTTCTCGGCCGGCCAGAAGGGCTCGTCGGCCATGCCGCACAAGCGCAATCCGGTGCTGACCGAGAACCTGACAGGCCTGGCCCGCCTGGTGCGCAGCGCCGTCATGCCGGCCATGGAAAACGTCGCCCTGTGGCACGAGCGCGATATTTCGCATTCCTCGGTCGAACGCGGCATCGCGCCGGACGCCACGGTGCACCTCGATTTCGCGCTGCGCCGCATGGCCAATGTCATCGAGAACCTGCTGGTCTATCCGGAGAACATGCAGGCCAATATCGATCGCCTGGGCGGACTGGTGCATTCGCAGCGCGTGCTGCTGGCCTTGACGCAAAAGGGCATGTCGCGCGAGGATTCGTATAGCGCCGTGCAGCGCAACGCCATGCGGGTGTGGCGCGGCGAAGGCAATTTCCTCGACTTCCTGGCCGCCGACGCCGACGTGTCGAAGTTCTTCACGCGCGAAGAGCTCGAGCCGTTCTTCAATCTCGACTACCACACCAAGCACGTCGACACGATCTTCGCCCGGGTTTTCGGATGAAGCTGCTAGGGGACGCCATCGACGCGGCCGGCTATGTCAGCCGCTTCACCGCCAAGGGTCGGATTCGCCTCGAAGGCGCCGTCGCGGCGGCCGATGCCGAGACCGTACACCACGCGCTGGAACAGCAGACGCCGTGGGAACTGCAACTGGTGTCCGGCGAAGGCAAACCCGAGGTCATCAACCGCGCCGAACTGAACGCCCTGCCCGCCTCGACCATCCAGACGCGGCTGCAGGAAGCCGCCGAACGCGCGCAGTCGGGCCTGTCCTATCTGCGGCTCGGTCTCGACTTGATGGCCGATGACGTGCCGGCTCTGGCCGGGATTACCGGCGTGATCCGGTCCGAGGCCTTCGCGCGGTTCTGCGAAAGCCTGACGGGCCTTAGCGGATTGGAACTGACGACACTCCAGGCGACCTGTTATCGCCCTGGCGACTTCTTCACCCAGCATACCGACACGCAGGCGCGGCTGTGCTTCGAGTGGAATTTCACCCGGGACTGGCGTTCGGACTGGGGCGGCCAAGTGCTGTTCCACTCGCCGTCGGGCGATATCGAAGGCGGGATCATGCCGCGGCTGAACGACCTGTCGCTCTATGCCGGCGACCAACCGCGCAGTGTGGCCTCGATCGCCGCCTATGCCGCCGGCCCGCGGTTCTCGATCAGCGGACGGTTCGGATAAGGATCAACCCGCGCTTTTCAACGCTTCCCGCGCCTGGGCCAGGAACTCGGCGGCCTTGGTGCGCACCTCGCTCTCGCGAACCGGCACGTTCGAGGCGACCAGATCGCCCAGCACCTTGCGAATCACGTCCTCCTCGGAAGGGCGTTCAGTGTGGGCGCGCTCGACGGCTTTGGCGTAGGAATCGCCTTGCTCGGCGTTCAGCCCCATCTTTTCGGCGGCCCACAAGCCGATCAGGTGATTGCGCCGCGACGCGGCCTTGAGCTCGAACGCATCGCCTTGCGGCGCGGGATCGGGAGAAAAAGCGTCGACAATAGGCATATGATTGGATCCCACAACTCGCCCATCAAGTTAGTTCCGGTTCCCAGGGCGCGCAACAGGAAGTGCGCCCTTAACCCAAAAGAAATTCAGGCCCCGAAAAGAATCTTGGCCCAGGATTGGACATGGCCGCTCTTTTTGTTTATTTGCGGCGCTTCACCGCATTCGATAAGATGCGAAGGCTTCAGATTCCGGGGCGCCCCTGATGTCGCGATTCGCGACGAGCCCGTCCGAGCTCGCCGCCGGACGTCGCCCCTTCCAGTTGGGAATGACCATGACCACCCGCCGCAAAAAAATATACGAAGGCAAGGCCAAGATTCTGTACGAGGGGCCCGAGCCCGGCACCTTGATTCAGTATTTCAAGGACGACGCTACCGCCTTCAACGCCCAGAAGAAGGCCGTGCTGGAGGGCAAGGGAGTCATCAATAACAAGATTTCCGAGTTCATCATGACCAAGCTGAACGGCATTGGCGTGCAGAACCACTTCATCAAGCGCCTGAACCTGCGCGAACAGCTGATCCGCGAAGTCGAGATCATTCCGCTGGAAGTCGTCTGCCGCAACATCGTCGCCGGCTCGATGGCCAAGCGCTTCGGCCTGCCCGAGGGCCAGCAACTGCCACGCTCGATCATCGAATTCTACTACAAGAACGACGCGCTCGAGGACCCGATGGTCACCGAGGAACACGTCACCGCTTTCAACTGGGCCAATACCCAGGAGATCGACGACATCCTGGCCATGACGCTGCGCGTCAACGACTTTTTGTCGGGCATGTTCGCGGCCGTCGGCATCACCCTGGTCGACTTCAAGATCGAATACGGCCGCTTGTTCGAAGGCGATTTCTCGCGCGTCATCCTGGCCGACGAGATCAGCCCCGATTCGTGCCGGCTGTGGGACTCGACCACCAACGAAAAGCTGGACAAGGACCGCTTCCGCCGCGATCTCGGCAATGTCATCGAAAGCTATACCGAAGTCGCCAAGCGTCTCGGCATCATGGGCGACATGCCCAAGGTTATTGAAGGCGGTATGCAGTGAGGAAGGTTTGGCAATGAAGGCGAAGGTCCACGTATTCCTGAAACCCGGCGTGCTCGACGTCCAGGGCAAGGCCGTCGAAGGCGCCCTGCATGGTCTCGGCTGGGACGGCGTCGCCAATGTCCGCGTCGGCAAATTGCTCGAGTTCGACCTCGACGGGTCGGACGCCGATACCGCCAAGACCGAGCTCAAGGCGATGTGCGAAAAGCTTTTGGCCAATACGGTCATCGAATCCTACAAGGTTGAAGTGGCGTAACCGCGCCAAATCAGGAACTGCACGCATGAAAACCGCCGTCCTCGTTTTCCCCGGCTCCAATTGCGACCGCGATTGCAAGGTCGCCGTCGAACGCAGCCTGGCCGCCAAGGGCAAGCGCGGCGACGTCACCATGGTGTGGCACGAGGACAATGAACTGCCGTCCGGGCTTGACCTGATCGTCATCCCCGGCGGCTTTTCCTACGGCGACTATCTGCGCTGCGGCGCCATGGCCTCGCTGTCGCCGGTGATGGGCGCCGTCCGCGCCGAGGCCGAACGCGGCGTCAGCGTTCTGGGCATCTGCAACGGCTTCCAGATCCTGTGCGAAGCCGGCCTGCTACCCGGCGCCCTGCTGCGCAATGCCGGCCTGAAATATGTCTGCAAGCCGATCGAAATGACGATCGAGAACCGCAATACCCGCTTCACCACCGCCTTCGGCAATCGCGAAACGGCGTGGATGACCCAGGGCAATGGCGACGGCAATTTCTTCGCCGACGCCGACACGCTGAAGGCCGTGGAAGACAACGGCCAAGTCGTCTTCCGCTATGTCGACAATCCCAACGGCTCGCTCAATGCCATCGCCGGCATAATCAACAAGGCCGGCAATGTGCTGGGCATGATGCCGCACCCGGACCGCGCCTTCGAGCCGGCCCTGGGTTCGGCCGACGGCGCCCTGATGTTCCATAGCCTGGCCGACGCATTGCAGCCGGCCTGAGACCGCAGTCACAAGATTTCGGCTGACGAAGGTTAACAAAGCCGTTAAGCCTGTCGGCATGCCCCATCTTACGCGTCTGGTCCTCGCCACCTTCGTCCTCACCCTGTTGACCGCTGGCTGCGCCAAGGCCGAGCCGTCCGCGCCGCCGAGCCTGGGCTACCACCCCGGCCGTTGCGGGCTTGCCTATGCCGGCCTGCCGCAAAAGGTCGACTGCGGCACAATGGTCGTCGAGGAAACGCGCGGCGCGCACAATGGCCGCGTCGTCGAACTGCCGGTGGTCATCGTCCATGCCTCCGCCGCCGACAAGAAGCCCGATCCGGTGATCTTTCTGCACGGCGGCCCCGGCGGCCGCGTCGTCGACGGCATACCCTATCGCCTGAGGCGCCACCCGGCCCTGATCACCCCCGACCGCGACTGGATCTTCTTCGACCAGCGCGGCACCGGCGACGCCAAGCCGGCGCTCGACTGCGGCCACGCGCCTTTGTCCGACGCCGGTGTGACCAGCGATGCCGGCGTGGCCCAGCTCCAGGCCTGCGGCAAGCGGCTGCAGGCCGCGGGCATCGACCTGTCGCAATATAATTCCGCGGTGATCGCCAAGGACATCCGCGACCTGCGCACGGCGCTGGGCATCAAGACCTACAATATCTACAGCGGCTCCTACGGTACGCGCGTCGCCATGGCCGTGATGCAGCACGACCCGGCCGACCTGCGCGCCGTGGTACTCAACTCGACCTGGCCGCCCGACGCCGACGCCACGGGTCCGCTCGGGCCGCTGGTGTCGCGCGAGGTGCGCCAGGTGCTGGGCTATTGCGCCAAGGACCCGACCTGTAACGCCAAGTTCCCCGATATCGAGGCGCGCCTCGACACGCGCATGAACGTCTGGCTGCAGACGCCGGCCGTCAAGGACGGCAAGACCTACACGGCCGACGAGATGGGCGCGTTTCTGTTGGATGAAATCTACGGCGACGAAGGGGCGCGCCGCCTGCCCCTGACCATCGACACGATTCTGAAGGGCGATTACAGCGCACTCGATCCGTTTATAAAGGTCCAGGCCGGCTACACCGAGGGTCAGTTCTTCACCACCCTGTGCAGCGAGGCGCTGCCGTTCGAAAGCGTCGACAAGGTGCAGGACGGGGGCGGTAAGGACCCGATCGCCGCCGCCGTCGCCCGCGACACCCGCCGCTTCTTCCCGGTGTGCGACGCCTTTCCGACCGGCAAGCCAGATCCGGTGGAGGTCCAGCCCCTGACCTCGGACGTTCCGGCCCTGATGCTGTCGGCCGATATCGACGCCGGCTGCCCGGCGGAGTTGTCGGAAGAGGCAGTCAAGCGATTGAGCCACGGCAGGAACTACTTCTTCCCCAACCGCATGCACACCATCCAGGGCAGCGAATGCGCCCACCAACTGGTCGCGGAATTCCTCGCCACGGCCAATGCCGACGTCAAGGCCGACTGCATCAAGACCGACCGGCCGAGCTTCCCGTTTATCTACAGCGAAAACTAGGCCGGTCGCGGGCCGGTTGACCGCGGCCGGTATTTGAGGCGATATCTCTGAGCGAGGTCGGAGGGGGACGCGATGCAGAACACGCCGGACGTCGAGCTTCTCGGGCCACCGCCCGTCGGCCGGTTCGGCTCGCCCGCCATTTGGCTTTGCACATCCGTCGTCATGGGCGTTGTGAGCTACAGTTCCTGGCGGAAGGGCATTGGCACGCCCGGCAACGGATGGGCTAGCCTGGTGGCCCTACTCGTTGTCATCGCGCTGTTTGCCGCCTTTCTGCAGTACATCCGGCTGGCTGGACGCGATATCGTTCTTTCCGTCGAAGGCGTGCGCAAGGGAAAAGGCCCGCGCTCGAAATTCATTCCCTGGCGCGGCGCCAGCTTCTATTACGACCTGAAGAAAGACCGTTACGTGGTGGCCGCCAAGGGCGTGCAGATCACATTCAAAAAGAGCCATTTCGCCGACGACGATCGGTACGGCGAGGTCGTCGGCTGTATCGAATATGCGATCTACGAACAGGCCCTGCGACGGAACGCGCAGGCGCCCAGAACCATCGCGCCGCTCCACCGGCTGTCCGCCGCGGATCGCGCCGAGTTTCTAGCCTATACGGGCGACGGAATTCTCGCGACCGCGTTGCTGCCATGCCTGGGCTGGTTGGTTTTTGTGTCCTGTTTGGCCTATTGGGCCATGCTCGCTTTGCTGCATTGGCATCCGCCGCTATCCGGGGTCGCCCTGCAGGTCGTGAACTGGATCTTGCGAACCTTTTCGTTCCTGTTTCGCGGATGGACGGGCGGTCTCCTCTTGCGGTTTAGTCCGATGATCGCGATTTTTGGCGGCGTCATGGCGTTCCCTGATGCGGCGCTGCGGAAGAGGATCACAGCCATGCGTACGAGTTGGCTTGAGCAGTTCGACCTGACCCAGGCCATCGCCATCAGCGCTGTCGGCCTGACCTGCCAGACAAATGACGACCACGTTTTTCTTCCGTGGTCCCATATTCTCAAGATCAGCCGGACGCGCGGACTGATCTTGTTCCACTTGACCCCAGAGCTTACGATTTCGATCATCCTGCCTCGGCGGGTTTTCGCCACACCCGCGGACGCCGAGGCTTTCCATCGTCAGGCGCGAGCCTTCAAGACCGCGGCGCAGGCCGAGCCGAATATCATCGAACCCGTGTCCTTCTGGGAAATCGCCTGACGCGCCGGCGGCGGATTTCGGCTGACAGGCCAAGCTGAATCCCCTATATGCGCGGCCATGAGCACCACGACCTCCGCCAAAACCAAGTCCATGGCCGAAAAGGCCGCCGAATATGGCCTCAAGCCCGACGAATATGCCGTCGTCCTCGACCGCCTGGGCCGCGAGCCCAATGACGTCGAGCTCGGCGTGTTCAGCGTCATGTGGTCGGAGCACTGCTCGTACAAATCCTCGCGCAAGCATCTGCGCAAGTTCCCGGTCACTGGACCGCGCGTCATCTGCGGCCCCGGCGAAAATGCCGGCGTCATCGATATCGACGATGGCCAGGCCTGCATCTTCAAGATGGAATCGCACAACCACCCCTCGTTCATCGAGCCCTATCAGGGCGCGGCGACGGGTGTGGGCGGCATCATGCGCGACGTCTTCACCATGGGCGCGCGGCCGGTGGCGCTGTTGAACGCCCTGCGCTTCGGCGAGCCCGACCATCCCAAGACGCGCCGCCTGGT
>OUWB010000394.1_pt2 | contig 15730 bp, 8 predicted proteins | sample 1779821 | NCBI WGS metagenome assembly OUWB01 (sample SAMEA3914806, study PRJEB12502) | metagenome | biome: forest; material: soil | place: Canada | collected 2011-08-03 | depth 0.1 m
CCGAAGAAGTTGTGGCATCACCCATAAACGATGCGCTTCGCTGTGCATTGACGTAGCGATAGTCCCCGCAATCTGAAGTTGAGTATGGGCCAAACCCGCCGTGGAGACCCTTTGGCTGCAAGGCATGGGTAGCTTTTGACGATGTCACCAACGGACTATGACTAACGGCTGGGTCGACGCGTTGAGCGATCCCTCGAGCATGCTGCGATGCGCGTGAAAACGATAACTGCGTCTCGTGGCGTCGCGCGTATAGCCCATATGCCCAAGGCTGCTACGGCCACTGACTTATTCCACGCGGCAGCCTGATCGGCTACCGTTTTTCCAAGGCGTGCAGAGCATCGGAAACATGCGCGCCGCGATCAGGGGAGGGTACGTGCCAGCGCAGCATGGGGTGGTTTATTTCGGCAACGACTGGCATGCGGAAAACCGCACCAGTAGCCATCACGTGGCCGCTCGGCTGGCCGCGAATATGCCTGTGCTGTATGTCGATTCGCCTGGCATGCGCGCGCCTAATGCCAGTGGGCGTGATATCCGGCGCGCCTGGCGAAAGATCCGCGAGGCATTGCGCCGGCCGCGCGCCATGGGTAACAACCTATGGCATTGCACGGTGCCGCAACTGCCGTTTCGCCGCGTGCCCGGAGTGAATGCATTCAACTATGCGTTCAGCCGGTGGGCGGTGCGACGCGCGATGCGTGTGCTCGGCACGCCAGCGTACATTTCATGGTTTGTGGCACCCCATCCCGGATTTCTTGCCCATCGGTTGGGCGAGGCGTTCTGTGTGTATTACTGCATCGATGACTACGCGGCGCATCCTGGCGTGGACGCCGCGACCATTGCGGCGCGCGATCTGGATCTGTCCCGTCGTGCCGATTTGCTGTTCGTCGCGCCGCCGGCCTTGGTCGCCAGCAAGCAGGCGATCAATGTGAACACGCGTTACTCGCCACACGGTGTGGATGCGGCACTGTTTGCACGCGCGATGGACCCGGATACCGAGGTGCCCTCGGCGGCGCGTGACCTGACCAAGCCCGTGGTGGGCTATTTCGGTTCGATCCACGAGTGGGTCGATGTGGAGCTGATCGAGTGGCTGGCTCGCGAACGGCCCCGATGGACTTTCCTGCTGGTGGGGCACGCTGCCATCAAGGTGCCGGGGCTGAGCGCATTGCCCAACGTCAGGCTGGTGGGCGCGCAACCGTATGTCGAGCTGCCTGCCTGGGCCAAGGCATTCGATGTGGCCATCATTCCTTACCGGCGCAACCGACAGGTCGAGAACGCCAATCCATTGAAGCTGCGGGAATACCTCGCCACTGGCAAGCCGGTGGTTGCGGTGAGTAATCCTGAGATTGCGAAATTCGCCCAGTGGGTTCGTATAGCCGAGGGGCGCGAGGCGTTCCTGGCGGAGATTGAAAGTGCCTTGAGCGAAGACTCGCCCGCAGCGGCTACGGCCCGTATGGCAGCAGTGGCCGACCAGACCTGGGACCGCCGGGTCGCCGAAGTGCTCGATGAAGTGAATTCGTCGATGGCGGTTGTCGACATGGAACACCTTGCCAGAGAAGCACAGGAATGAGCGGGCAAACCGGGGATACATTGCGAATTGGCGTGATCGGCGCGGGTTACGTCGCGCGCTATCATCTTGCCGCGCTGAAGCGGCTCGATTTCGTCGAGATCGTGGGTATCTGCGATCTCGACCTCGACGCGGCACGTCGCCTGGCCAAGGATTTCAGCCTTGACCTGGCTACCGCGGATCTCGCCGAACTCGGTGCGAAAAATCCGCATGCCATGTATGTGCTGACGCCGCCGTCTAGCCACTGCGCGTTGACGTTGCGCGCGCTGGACATGGGCTGCCATGTGTTTGTCGAAAAGCCCATGGCCGAATCCGTGGCGCAATGCGACGCCATGATCGCGTACGCCCGCGAGAAGGGTTTGGTGTTGTCGGTAGATCATTCGGACCTGTTCGATCCGGTGGTGAAGCGGGCGCTGGAGTTGGTGCGCTCGGGCGCTTGTGGCGATCTGGTAGCCGTGGATGTGCTGCGCAGTTCGGACTACGCGCCTTACGCAGGGGGTCCACTGCCCGACCAGGTAAGGCAGGGTTCCTATCCGTTCCGCGACCTCGGCGTGCATGGCTTGTACACGCTTGAGGCCTTCCTTGGCGCGATCGATCACGTCGATATCGGCTACCGCAGCAGTGGCCGCTCGGCGCAGCTGAAGTTTGACGAGTGGCGTGCCAGTGCCGAGGGCACGCACGGTAGCGGACGCCTGCTGCTGTCGTGGAATGTACGGCCGATGCAGAGCCGGCTGATCGTGCAGGGCACGCGCGGCATCATCGAAGTGGATCGCTTCCTGCAATTGTGTCGGGTGCGGCGTCTGCTGCCGGGGCCGAAATTCGTGGGCATGGTGCTGTCCTCGTTCGCCGGCGCCGTGCGCGACAGCGTGCGCATTCCGTGGAATGTGTTGCGTTTTGCCACCAAGCGCCTGTTGCCATCGCCTGGCATCCAGGCCAGTGCGCAGGCGTTTGCGCGTGCACTGCATGAAGGCAAGGCGCCGCCGATAAGCGCCGAGGATGGCAGGCGCCCCATCGCCTTGATGGAAGAAATTTGTCGCCAGGCAGATGCCGAACGCGAGCATGAGCTGGAAGGTCGCCTGGTGGAATGGGCGCCCGCCGATGCGTTGGTAACCGGCGCGGCGGGCTTTCTTGGCCGCGCCCTGGTCGCTGCGCTGCGCAAGCGCGGGCAGATAGTCCGCGTGCTGGTCAGGCGCCCCGATACCGATCTGGCTCAGCTCAGCGGCGTGCAGATGGTGGTGGGTGATCTGGGTGATCCACGCATGGTCGAGCATGCCGTCAAGGGTGTGACAACCGTCTACCACGTAGGCGCCACCATGAGCGGGGCACCGCGCGATTTTGAAGCGGGCACGGTGTGGGGAACGCGCAACGTGGTGCAGTCGTGCCTCAAGCACGATACTCAGCGGCTGGTTCATGTCAGCTCGTTGAGCGTGCTGGATCATGCCGGTCGCGACCCGATGGTGGTCGTTACGGAGACATCCCCGTTCGAGCCCTATCCGGAACGCCGCGGAGCCTACACGCAGTCGAAGCTGGCAGCCGAACAGCTGGTTGCCGATGCCATCGTCGAACACGGTCTGCGCGCCGTAATCGTGCGCCCCGGCCAGATTGTGGGGCCAGGAACCGAGCACGTCACGCCCAATGGCGCTTTGGCTATCGCAGGCCGCTGGATTGCGGTGGGATCGCCCAACCAGACGTTGCCGCTGGTCTATCTCGACGATGTGGTCGATGCGCTGCTGCTGGCAGCGGAATCGGCGGCCGCGCAATGGCGCGTGGTACACATCGTTGACCCGCAGGAGATCACTCAGGGTGAGTATCTCGCGCGGGTGAAACGCAAGCGCGGTGCCGGGCTGAAACTGATGCGCCTGCCCACCAGTGTGCTGATGCTGCTTGCCAGTGGTGTGGAGCTGCTCGGCAAGGTGCTTGGGCGTAGTGTTCCGCTGACCCGCTATCGCGTGCGTTCGCTGCGACCGCTGGCCAACCTCGATCCGGAGATTGCGCGCAGCCTGCTGGGCTGGGTGCCGCGGGTGGGCCTGCGTCGTGGCATGGACATCATGTTCGCCGACGAGCCAGGCGTCATGGTGGAGGATCTCGTCGGCGTCGCCAAGCGCTCCTAGGTGACCGAAACATCCGCCGCCGCTTCGCCGAACGTCGCGGTTTGCAGGATCTGCCCCAGCCGATCGATGTTGTCGCTCCAACGGAAGCGACTGGTGTATTCCACGATGGCCTGGCTGTCCCATTCGCGATGACTGGCTTCGATCAACGCGCTGGCGAGAGCGGCGCGATCATGCGGCGGAACCATGATGCCCGCCTGCGGCGGCAGTACTTCAGGGATGCCGCCCACCCGCGTGGCCACCACCGGGATGCCGCAGGCCATGGCCTCCAGCACGACGTTGGGCACGCCCTCGTTATGGCTGGGCAGGCATAGCAGGTCCGCGGCGCGGAACCAGTCAGCAAGTACGTGATGCACGACGGGGCCGGCCAGCAGCACGCGCTCTTCGCAGCCCAGCGCCTTGGCGCGTTCAAGCAGCGGTGCCTGGCAGGCGCCTTCGCCAACATAGACCAGGCGCGCGTTCGGATGCGCGGCAAGCAACGCGGGAAACGCTTCCAGCAGGTCAAGGCAACCCTTGTTGGCCTTCAGGTTTCCCACGTAGAGCACCAGCGGGGCATCGGGCAGCAGCTTCAATCGCCAGCGAGCCTTGTCACGCGAACCCGGTGAGAACAGGGTCGGGTCCACGCCGTTGTAGATCGCATGCACGTGCGCGGGGTCGGCACCCAGCGTCGCGGCCTTGTCGGCAAGCGCCTGGCTTACCGCCACGACGGCGCTGGCTCCCCGCAACGCGGCGCGCACTTGCGGGCGCACCAGCGTCTGCAACGCGTGCACGTTGAGGTCGCTGCCGTGCACCTTCACCACATAGGGAATGCCCAGGCGACGGGCCAGCCAGCGTACCGCTGCCGCATCGGGGTAGGCCCAGCTCACCAGCAGGCAGTCGTAACCGGCGGCGCGCAGCTTGCGTCCGCGTTGCCACCAGAGCGACGCCAGCCAGCACACGGCATGCAGCGAGCGACCAATGCGTGGCGGATAGTAGAAAACGAAGTGATCGGTATGCAGGTGATTGACCTGTACCTCGCCCTTCACGCCGGCCATGCGCTCGGTAAAGCTCACTGCAGTGAGTACATCCACATCGTGATGCTGGCCAAGTCGCTCGAACTGCTGGCGATTGAACGCGCCACGCAGCGGATCCCACGGCGTGGGAAACAGGTTGGTGAGGATCAGCACACGCAATCGCATATGAGTCAGCCTATGGCGCCACGGTAGAGCAGGGCATAACGCCCGGCCATGGTTTCCAGCGAACCGTATGTTTCCACCCACTGTCGTGCGGCGCGGCCACAGGCGCTGGCCTGTTGTGGCTCGCGCAATAGCGACAGCATGGCGTCGGCTAGTACCAATGGATCGCCCGGGGGCACCAACCGCCCGGTGTGTCCGTCATGCACGATCTCGCCATTGCCGCCGACATCGGTGGCGACAATGGGCAACGCCACCGCGCAGGCTTCCAGCAGCGCTATGGAGTACCCCTCGCTCAGCGACGACAGCACGAACAGATCCAGGCCCTGCAGCAATTCGTGTACATCGGTGCGGTCGCCAAGGAAGTGCACGCTGTCGCGCACACCCTCCTGCGTGGCGCATTGCTGCAGCTCGGCGCGCAGTTCGCCATCGCCAATCAGCACCAGCGCGGTATCGGCGCGCTGTGCATGCAGGTGGCGGAACGCGCGGATCAGCCCCACCTGATCCTTGGCCCAGTTGAGCCGGCCGACGTTGCCGATCAACGTGTGTCCATCGTCCAGGCCCAGCAGCCGGTGCAGGCGCTGGCGCATGGCGGGGCAGGCCAGCGAAAAACCTTCCAGTGCAATTCCGTTGGGTACCACGGCGGCCATGAGTTGGGGCACGATGCCCTGCGTCACGGCATCGCGCCGCGCGGCCTCGCATACGGTAACCACCGTATCGGTACGCGTCAGCGCGCGGCGGTAAAGCCACTCGCGCCGGCCGGTGCGTTGGTTCATGCCCATGCCATGGCGGGTGTTTATCACCCGGCGCACGCCCAGCCGGAAGCTGGCCAGCACTGCCAGGTAGTGCGCCACCGCGTTGTGCGTGTGCAGTACTTCGGTGTCGTGTCGTTGGATAAGTCGACGTGCCTGTGCCAGCGCGCGCATGTCCAACCCGCGCCGCTTGTGGCAACCCGTGACCGGTATGCCAAGTGCATCCAGTTCGTGTGCTTGCGTGCCGGGCTCGAACAGGCAGATCACCTGACAGCGATGACCTTGCCGCTGCTGCAGCTTCACCAGCTCCAGCACCATGCGCTCGAGTCCACCACGGTTGAGGTTTTCGACGACGTGGGTGATGTTCACGACGCCAGTTCCGAGATGGTGAGGCGTGTCTTGCCACTGCGGGTGAGTGGAATTTCGTCCACCAGTTGGCAATTCAGCTCGATGCCATCGCCAAGTATCTTGTGGATTTCCTGGTGAATGCGCGCCAGCGAGTCATCGTTGAAGCCCTCACCACGCGCAACGGTGAGATCGAGCCGGTCGAGCCGACGCTGCACCAGCTGGAAGCCGGCGACACCTTTGGTGGAGCACAGCAGGGCGGGGAAGAACTCCCCCGGCAATGCGCGGCCATCGGGTGTGCGGATGATATCGAGCACGCGGCCGTCAATGCGGCCCAGTAACGGCAGTCCGCGGCCGCAGGGGCAGGTGTGGCCGGCGGCCGTCGCCATGTCGCCGTTGGCGTAGCGCAGCAGTGGCATGCCGTAGTTGGACAGGTCGGTGATGACAACCTCGCCAGTCAGCGGGTCGGCCACGTGATGCTCCGGCTTTGCCAGTTCGACCACGAGGTGGTCGATGTTCATGTGCAGGCCATGGCGATGTTCGCATTCGGCGGCAATCAGCATCACTTCGCGGCAGCCGTAGGTGTTGTATGCAGGACAACCGAAGGCCTGCTCGATCAGTTCGCGCTGCACCTCATGCAGTGTCTCGGCGCAGCAGAGCACCGCCTGCGGTCGGTGTACCCGGCGGCCAGTAGCAACCAGCCACTCCGCGAGCCGCACCAGCGCACCTACGTAGCCAACCACGATATCCGGGCGATAGTCGTCGACGGCGTTTGCATACTCAGCCATGTTCGCTTCGCTCATATGGAAGCTGTTGAGCGTGCGGCGGGCGAACGCGGCGGTATAGAGCCGATCCTTCAGGCGTTGGGTCATGTGATGCTGGCCGAGCGCACCCCACAGATACAGCGTGCGGCGACCCATGCGCGACCCGGCCCAGCCATAGCCACGCCACATCACGGCCTGGCGGCGTTCGTTGCTTTCGCGCGTATAGCCCAGCCGTACCGGCTCGCCCGTGGTGCCGCCGGTATCCTTGTAAAGCAGACGGTCACGCCAGGAGTCGGCTTTGAGTGCGTCGTAGTGTTCGCGCATGTCGGTGCGCGTCAGTAGCGGCAGCCGCGCATAGTCATCGAGGTTGCGAATGTCGTTGGGTGTTATGCCCAGCGCGCGCCACTGCGTTTGGTAGTAAGGCACTTCGCGATAGCAGTGCTCCAGCAGTCGCTTGAGCTGCGTCCACTGCAGGGCGGCGAGCTGCTCGGGTGCCAGCCACTGATTGCGCTCGTAATCGGCCAGCCAGGACAGCGTGCGCCGCCGACGAATCCCGCTTTCATAGGCGGGATACAGCACGCGACGAAACGCTTGTTCGTACCAGTCACTCATGGCGCTAATCTCCCCGCGCACGAAGGCGCGACCCCAGGGGGCGATCGATGATCACGCGTGCCTTGTTCATCCGACCGTCCTCAACAACACGGCCACCAGCACGTACAGTCCGGCGATGCTGCCTATGGCTCCCGGCACCCAGCGCCAGCCGCCGTTGCTCAGGCTGAAACCCGGCAGCCACGTCAACCGCTGCCGCAGGCCAAGGTAGTAACCCACCACCATGGCCAGGATCAGGTAAAGCACCACGATATAGCTGCGGCTGAGGAAAAAGGCGCAGGCGAACATGCCGCACATCGACAGCAACAGGGTAAGCGTCAGCGGGCGCTCGGCCTGCCACAGCGCAAACTGTTCGGGCTCGGCGGTGGCGTCGGGCTTGCGCCGCAGCACCACGATCATCATCCACAGGCTGTAGCCGACGAAGGCGAGCCACAGCACGTAGCCGACGAAGCCGGTTTCGGCCAGTACCAGCACCAGCGAGTTGTGTGCGGTGAGAGCGTTATAGTCGGTGAAGTTGCCGGCGCCCACGCCAAATACCGGGTGTTCCTTGAACAGGTCCAGGCCCGTATACCAGGCATCGACACGGCCATTGGCCGACTCTTCACCCGCGTCCAGCTCCTGCATGCGCGAGGACAACAGCTTCATGCAGGTGAGCCCGATCGCGCCGAGTGTGGCGGCGGTGACCAGCCCGCGGCGATGCCACACGTAGATACCCACCACCACCAGCACGGCAAGCAAGGCGCCGCGCGAATTGGTCAGGTAGATGCCGTACAGCAGGAGCAGGGCGCACGCAGGCCAGAACAGCCGGCCAAATATGCTGCCGTAACGACTCAAGAACAGCGCCATCGGCATGGTCGCCACGAACAGCATGCCCAGGTCGTTGGGGTCGTTGAAAATGCCGATGTACTGGATACGCCCGTCTTCACCCAAAAGTATGCCGGTCCAGCCAATGCCGTTCCTGGCCTGTTGAATGCCATGCAAGGCCAGCACGCACGCGCAGAGCACCATCACCGCCATGGTGATGATGACGCGGCGACGGTTGGTGCAGGCCGTTGCCAATACGAAGAACGCAGCTACCGTAGGCCCGAATTTCTCCAGCTGTGCCACCGCGCCGCCGGCCCAGCCATTGACCACCTGCGAGATCATCACCACTAACAGGAACACGGGGAGAATGGCAAATTGCGGCGCCGCAAACGTCCGTTCGCGCGAAAATATCCAGCAGACGAAAGCGAGCCCGAGCGTCACCGGAAGCACGGGCACGCCCAGTAGCGAAGGCATGTATTCCTGTGGCCTCACAATGGTGAGCACCACATAGATCAGGATCAGTGGGAACATACCGGCGATTCGCTCTGTCCGTTGAAGTGCTCTGGCGTGGGGTAGCTCATCAGGTTCGGCATGGTGAGCATGGCATCGAACCAGCCCTTGCCCATGTTGCGCTCCACCGCCAGGCGGTACAGCGAATATCGATTCGACGCGGGCTGCGGATTGGTGCCGCTGATGTAGCTGCAGGCCAGCGCATAGCCCGCATCGCGGGTGGTATCGATGACACGCCGGTCAAAAGCGCGACCGCTTCCCACCGGGTAGGACATAAGCAGCGGAGCCACGCCCAGCTCACGTTCCAGCGCTTCCTTCGACTGGCGCACTTCCGCTTCGAGTTCTGCCTGCGGCAGCTTGGACAGCATCCAGTGATGTACACCGTGCGAACCAATTTCCAGGCCGGCCGCGTGCATCTCGCGCAACTGGTCCCAGGTCATCGGACGGCAGTCGGGCGGCGCGGTGTCAGACGGCATGCCCCATTCGTTTTCGAGTCGCTGGATCATTGCGGCCTGATCCAGCGCGCCAATTTCCTTCATGCGGAACAGCACGTCTACCGCAATTGCGCGGCGGCCGGTGCGATCGGCGGGCAGCGCCACGTCCAGGCCCAGCTCTGGCAGTACCAAACGCGTGGCTGGAGTCAGCAAAATCATGTGCACCAGCCAGTCGTAAGCGTAAGGACGGCCGCTATCGATATGCCCGGTGGAGACGAAGAACGTGGCCGGCACGCCCAGTTCACGCAGGATCGGAAACACCACGTGGTAGTTGTCGTTATAGCCGTCGTCGAAGGTCACCACCACGGCGTCGGCCGGCAGGTCGCGACCTTCATCGATCGCGGCCGCCACATCGCTCAGGCGCATCGGGTGAAAGCGCTGCTTGAGCAATAGCATCTGGTCGCGAAACTCGTCCGGCGGCGCACTGATCAGCCCGAGATCGAATTCGTAGGTGGCCGGGTTGGGCAGTGGCAACACGCGGTGATAGGCCAGCACGCGCAAGTCCCTGCGCCACCACGAGCGGACACGCTGCAGCGAGTGCAGCAGGCCGCTGCTGTAGCAAAGCTGGCCGAGCTGCCCTCGCAGGCCTACGGCCCTGCCAGTGTCTTCCACGTCTGTCACCATGGAGGCGTTCCCTGTTTGCGGGCGTAGGTCACCAGGGCCTGCGCGGAAAAGAGATTGAGGTAATAGAAGGTCAGCGCCAATCGCACCGGCAGCCAGCGCGAGAACAGCGGTTGCACCGACCCGACCGCCACCAGCGCAAGCAGCATGACCAGCAGCGCGAAGGTAAGCAGGCAGTCGAGGTGGTATCGGGCCAATACCGCGGCGGTGAGGGCCAGCACCAGCAACAGCCATGGCGCGGCCAGGCGCAGCAGCTTGTGGCTAACGAAGCGCAGCCACAGCGGATTGCTGCGGGGCGACAGCAACCACGGCGCCAGCTGGATCAGCTGGCAATAACCGAGCAACGTCTGCATGCGCCGTTCGCGATCCTGTTCGGGATGCTGCACCAGGCGATCCCAGGCGAGCGAGCGTGGCTCGAAGATGACGCGTCGCCCGGCGGCCGCCACGCGCATCGGAATCAGCACGTCATCCAGCACGGTGTCGGTAGGCAGTGGCTCGAACAACTCGCGGCGCATGGCATACAGCGCACTGCTGACGCTGATGGTCGAGCCGGACTGGCTCTCGGCCAGACGCAGCGCCTTTTCATAGCGCCAATAGGTATCGATGCCCTGGGCGAAGCTGGATTGGTTGTCGGTGAACAACAGCTCGCCGCTGGCAATGCCCACGCTCGGGTCGGCCAGGTTGGCCACCAGTTCGCGCAACGCGATGGGAGCCAGGGTCTGGCGTGCATCGGTAAACAACAGCACGTCGCCACGCGCGTCGGCAACGGCACCATTGATGCAGGCGGATTTGCCCCGAGCCACGGGATATTCCAGCACGCGTACGCGCCGATCATGGAAGCGGCGGGCCAACCGCGGTGTGCCATCGCGGCAACCGTCGCAGGCAATGATGATTTCCATGCGCTCGCGTGGATAGTTGAGCGTACTGAGGTTGGTCAGTTTGGCCTGGATGTGCATCGCGTTGTCGCGCACCACCATGATGACGCTTACCGTCGGTGTCGCGTTCTGCTTGTCGATGCGACGTGGCCGCCAGCGTGCCAGCAGCCACACCCCGGCGGGATAGCCGGCAAAGGTGTAGACCAGCAGCCATCCTGACGCCAGAAACGCGGCATAGACCAGTGAGCTCATATCGGCTTCCCCCAAACCGATGCGTTCATGTCAGCGCCGTCCGAATAGGTTGCGCAGGCGTTGCCCCAGCGGGGCCGGTCGTTCGTTTTGCGTCGTCGGCTCGCTGGGCAGTTCCGCCGCCAGCGTGCCGAGCGTGCCGTTGGCGATGTCCAGCAGGTTAAGTCGCACGCCGGTTTCACGTTGCACGCGCGCGGCCATTTCCACCGCCAGCAGCGAGTGGCCACCGATGTCGAAGAAATTGTCGCTGGTGCGCACCAGGGTGAGATGCAGCAGTTCACGCCATAGCGCGGCGAGCTGTTGCTCGCCCGGTGTCTTCGGTTGTACGGCCAGTGCCGCGAGATCGTCGGTATGGGCTCCCGGCAATGGCAGTGCGGCGACATCGACGTTGCCGTCAGCCTGCATGGGCAGCGACTCCAGTAGTACCAGGTGCCGGGGCATTTCATGTGCGGCCAGGGTCCGCCCCAGTGCAGTACGCAGCTGATCGCGATCGAGCGCCGCGCCAGGCGCTGCCACCACGTAGGCATCCATCTGCGTGTCGCCCGCCGCATCCGTACGCGACATGGTGATGACCCGGGCGATGCCGGGTTGGTTGCGCAACGATGCTTCCACCGCGGCAGGACTGACGTCGTGTCCATTCACGCGTAGGCGGCGATCAAGGCGACCCAGGGCCTGCACCTGACCATTCGCGAGCCAGCGGCCACGGTAGCCCGTCGGCCGCAAGGCCGGTGCGCCGGTAAGAGACACCATGCGGGTCAGCGCAGCCGTCGCGCGTTGGCCAAACGGCATGCTGAGTGTTTGGCCGGCCAAATGGATTTCGCCGATGGCGCCGATCGGGCATGGCCGCTGCTTGGCATCGAGAATCCACGCCGTGGTGGAAGCAAGCGGACCACCATGATGCAGGCCGTCGGCGGGATGATCGACTTTGCCGAAAGTGGCGATAAAAGCGCTGTCGTCCGCACCGAACAAATTCCACAGGCCGGCGCAGCGGGATGCCAATTGCGCGGCAAGTTCCGGCGTGGGTGCGTCACCGGCGCAGATCGCCTTGAGCTGCGGATCGCCGGGCCAGCTGGTGGCCAGCAGCGTGCGCCATGCGGCGGGCGGGGCGAACATCACGTTGGTGTGGGTGGCCTGCATCAGGCTGGCGAGCAGTTCACCGTCACTGGCATGGTGCAGGCTGGCAAGCACGAACGTTGCGCCGATGCTCAGCGGCAACAGGTGTTCGACGAGGGCGATGCCAGTGTTGGCCGGCGCCATGCCGAGCACGCGGTCGCCGGGCGATAGAGCGAGCGCAGCGCGCAGATCGTTCAACAGCCGGGCCAGCGCGCCGTGCGTCATGGCGGAGCCGTGCGGCCGGCCGTCGCTACCTGGCAGGTACACCACCAGCGCGGCGCTGTCGGGCGAGCGTGGCTCTACCGTCACGCGCTGACTGGAGGCAGCGATGATCTCAGTGGTATCGGCATCAAGCCATAGCGCCTTCGCGCGCGGCCAACCCAGCGATGCCTCCAGCGCAGCATCTCCCACCAGCATGCTGATGCCGGCATCGGCAATCAGGTCTTGCAGTCGTGCCGGCGGATCTTCGGGATCGAGCAACACCACGGTGCCGCCGGCCTTGAGTGCACCCAGCATCGCAGCGAGACGGCCGATGCCCGGCGCCGTGCAAAGCCCCAGCACGCTGCCCTGGCTCACACCACGCTGGCGCAGGCAGGCCGCCATGCGATTGCTGCGGGCTTCCAGATCGGCATAGGTGGTGTTCCAGCCGCCGACGGCAAGCGCCGCCTGCGTGGGCGTGAGATCGACCTGTGCCTCGAATTGCGACACCGCATCGCCTGGCGTGGCGACGGCCGGGGGCTCTGCCGTATTCCAGTGCGCGATCTGTGCCAGCTCATCGGCGCCTGCGGAGTTCAGTGTCTCGATCGATTGGGTCGGGTCAGCGCAAACGCGCGTCATCAACGCGAGGTAACGATCACGCTGCAAGCGCGCGGTGTCGGCTTGCAGGATGTCGGCGTTGTAGGTGACGCCGCCAAGCATGCCCTTGGTGTTCTCCAGAAACCACAGGCCGAGATCCTCGGTGGCGCCACTCTGGAACAGCAGGATCTGCTCGTGGCTGAGGCCACCCCAGTCCACCATGCGCTGACGTGCATCCTGGAAAGAGAACAATGCCTGATACAGCACCGCGCCGTTGCCGTGACCGCTACGCAGTTCGCGCAGCAGATATTCCAGCGGCACGTCCGGATGGCCAAAACTCTCGATGGCGGCGTCCTTCACCTGGCGCACGAAATCAATGAAGCGCAGCGAGGGTTCGACCGTTACATGCAGCGGCAGCAGGTTATTGAAATAGCCCATCACCGATTCGACTTCGGTCTGGTTGCGTGCACGTACCGGCGTGCCCACCACCAGGTGGCGCTGGCCTGACATGCCGCTGAGCAGCACGTAGTAGAGCGCCAACAGCGCCATGTTGAGCGTGGCATCGGCCTGGCGCGCCACCTCGTGCATGGCGTCGGTGGTCTCGCGGGACACGTGTATCCATTCGGTACGACCCACACCCGACATGCCCGGACGGCGCGGGTAATCGGTGGGCAGGGCATCGGTGTCCTGCGCGCGGGTTAGCCGCTCGCGCCAATAGGCCAGCTGGGCGTGGAACAGTTCGCTCTCCAGCCATTGCGCATGCCACGCCGCAAAGTCGCCGTAGCTCACCGGCAACGCGGACAGCGGCGAGGGCTTGCCTTCGGCAAAGGCCTTGTAGAGCTGCGAAAGCTCGGCATACAAAATGTCGAACGACCAGCCGTCCCAGATGATGTGGTGCGGCATGAAGAAGAACACATGTTCATCGTCAGCCAGCCGGAACATGCGTGCGCTGAACAGCGGGGCATGGGTCAGTTCGAACGGCGTGTCGGTCAGTTCCTGCAGCCGCTGCATCAACACCTGTTCGCGTTGATCGTCCGGCAGGGCGGAAAGATCCTCGGCCGGGAACAGCGTCAGCGTGACATCTTCCACGACCTGTTCCACATCGTTGCCGTTATGGCGGAACGCGGTACGCAGGATCGGCTGGCGCCGCATCAGTTCCTGCATCGCCTGTTCGAACGCGGCCTCATGCAGCGAGCCACGCAGGCGATGGGCCGACGGTGCGTTGTAGGTGACGCGCCCAGGTTGCAGCTCATCCAGCGACCACAGTCGACGCTGCATCAACGATAGCGGTGCACGGCCCTGTTCCGCGCGTGGCAGGATCGGCGGCGCCGCCACGGCGTTGCCGCTGGCCTGCAGCTCGTCGACTGTCGCAGCCAGACTGGCGATGGTGGGCGCGTCGAACAGCGTGCGGAACGACAAGGTGATGTCGAACTCGCGATTGAGGCGTGCGGTGAGTTGTGCCGCCAGCAGCGAGTGGCCGCCCAGCGCGAAGAAGTTGTCGCGTACGTCCAGGTCGGGCAGCGCCAACACGGTTTCCATCGCGGCGGCGACGCGACGCTCGGTGTCGGTTTGCGGGGCCTGTCGCTCGCGGTTCGCCGTCACCGAATGCACCGGTGGCGGGGGCAGTGACTTGCGATCGATCTTGCCATTGGGCAGCAGTGGAATGGCGTCCAGCGCCATCATGTGCTGCGGCAGCATGTAGTCGGGCAGGCGCTGACGCAGGCGCGGACACAGCTCGGTCTCCTCGATGGCTGCGCCTTCAGTGGGCACCACATACGCCACCAGGCGTACGTCACCAGGACGATCCTCACGCGCCACCACGACGGCGCGCGCCACTTCGGGCAGATCGGCCAGGGCGGTTTCGATCTCACCCAATTCAATGCGATAGCCGCGAATCTTCACCTGGAAATCCAGCCGGCCGCGATGTTCGAGCAGACCGTTGGCCAGGCAGCGACCCCGATCGCCGGTGCGGTACATGCGCGCCTGCGCATCACCCGCAAAGGGATCGGGCAGGAAGCGCTCGGCATTGAGCTCAGACCGATGGAGGTAACCCAAGGTCACGCCGTCGCCACCAATATAGATTTCGCCAGGCATGCCCAACGGGCAGGGCGTGCCATGCTCGTCAAGGATGTGGACGGTGGTGTTGGCGATGGGGCGACCAATGGAAATGCCCGCGCGTGGATCGTTCACTCGCCACAGCGTCGACCACACGGTGGTCTCGGTGGGGCCATAGGCGTTCCACAGTTCGCCGCAACGCTCGAGCAGCGTCTCGGCCAGATCCAGCGGCAACGGCTCGCCACCGGCAATGGCCTTGAAGCCGGCGCGACCGGGCCAGCCCGACTCCAGCAGAATGCGCCAGCCGGCCGGCGTGGCTTGCATCATGGTGGCGCCACTTTGTTCCACCAGACGCCGCATGGCAGCGCCATCGCGCACGTCGTCGTAGCTGGCGATGGCAATCGCGGCGCCTACGCTGAGCGGCAGCATCAGTTCGAGGAAAGCAATGTCGAAGGAAAGCGTGGTCACCGCGACCAGGCGGTCGTCCTCAGTAATACCCGGCTCCCGCTGCATGCTGCTGATGAAATTGGCGGTGGCGCGATGCGGTACCCGCACGCCCTTGGGCTTGCCAGTGGAGCCCGAGGTGTAGATGAGATAGGCCACCGAATCGGGCGTCGCCGCGTGTTCATCGCGCGGCAGCCGCGCGGGGCTGGCCGCGTCAATCGCCTGTGCGTCTCGCGTAAGCGATAGCACCTGTTCGGCCGGAAATTCGAACGCGGCGGATGCGGCATCGTCCACGATCAAGGCGGCAAGGGAGGCGTCCTCGGCCATGAAGGCAAGCCGCTCGGCGGGAAAGCTGGGATCGAGTGGAACATATCCGGCACCGGTCTTCAGCACCGCGAGCAGCGAGGCCACCATGTCAGCGCTGCGCGCGAGCGACAACCCCACCAGGCTGCCATGGCC
>OUWB011209556.1_pt1 | contig 15682 bp, 13 predicted proteins | sample 1779821 | NCBI WGS metagenome assembly OUWB01 (sample SAMEA3914806, study PRJEB12502) | metagenome | biome: forest; material: soil | place: Canada | collected 2011-08-03 | depth 0.1 m
GGCTTGCCCGACTGGATCAGCAGCGTCTCGTTATCGTTGAGCTCGCGCAGCGCGCGCAGTATCGCGTCGAAGCACTCCCAGTTGCGCGCAGCACGCCCGATGCCGCCATACACGACCAGCTCGGCCGGATTCTCCGCCACCTCGGGATCGAGATTGTTCTGCAGCATGCGGAACGGAGCCTCGGTGAGCCAGCTTTTGCAGCTCAGCGTGGTGCCGCGCGGCGCGCGGATGGTTCGCGTGGTGTCGATACGGGTCGGAGCGTTCATGAAGGGGGCCGGCGGGAGGGAAACACCGATTGTGGCGAGACGGGCGGGCTCCCGCAAACCGCACTGCGGCAAACGCCGCCCCGCCCCACCATCTGGCTGATTGAACGGGCCGTCAGGCCTACCCAGACTGAAGCGGGGCACCGGGCATGGCCGTCGCGAAAGCATGTGGGAGAACCACACCATGAACGCGAAATACCAAGTTGCGTGGGCTGCGGCCACTCTGTTCGGGGTACTCGCCGGCGCGCAAGCCGCGGGGCAAGCCGCACCGTCCGACCAGCAGCTGATCGCAAGCGCGATGCGCGCGGCGCCGCCCGGCATCGCCAAGGACGCCACCATCATCGCCGTCGACGCCCAAGGCAAAATGCGCACGCTGCGCCAGGGCACCAATGGCTTTACGTGCATGCCGGACAACCCTGCTACGCCAGGGCCCGATCCGATGTGCATGGACAAGAATGCCTTGGAATGGGTCAACGCATGGATGGCACACAAACCGCCGCCGGTCGGCAAGACGGGCCTGATGTACATGCTGGAAGGCGGGACAGATGCGAGCAATACCGACCCCTACGCAGCGAAGCCGGAGCCGGGCAACCACTGGATCAAGACCGGTCCGCACGTGATGATCGTGGGCAGCGATGCGTCGTTCTACGACGACTATCCGAAGAACGCGGACCCAGACACCAGCGCGCCTTACGTGATGTGGGCCGGCACGCCCTACCAGCACCTGATGGCGCCGATCCATTGACACTGTCCGTGTTGCGACGGCCCGATGTTCAAAAATGGTGAGTGGGCGTGGATGGCCTTCTCTGAAAAGGGGCTTCACATGAAAGACGCCCCAGCGGGAAGATGATTGCGCGCTGGGGAGCAAAACCCGTATGGCCCGTCGTACCGCGTATCACCACGCCTGACCTGCCAGGAGTCGCCCATGCACGACCCATCGTCTCACCCGTCCCGTAATCACCTCCGCTCCTGGGCGTTGATTGCCGCCGTGGCGGGAATCATTCTGCTTGCGTTCGGCTATGTCGGTGGCTGGCTCGCTCCCGGCCGATTGACCCCGGCGAAGATGGTCAACCAGCTCCAGGCCGACAATGGCACGTTTCCAACTTTTCGCCGCAATCACGCTAAGGGCATGTGCATCACCGGCTATTTCCAGAGCAGCGGGCAGGCTCAGCCCTTTTCCAACGCGCAAGTTTTCGCGTCGGGGCGTACACCGGTGGTGGGTCGCTTCGCGTTGGCTAGCGGCAACCCGTATGCGCCGGACGACAGCGTGCCAATCCGTAGCATGGCGTTGCGCTTTACGCAGGCGAACGGACAGCAGTGGCGCACCGGCATGCTCGATATCCCCGCGTTTCTGGTGAACACGCCACAGGCCTTCTACGAGCTGCTTCAGGCCCAGCAGCCTGACCCTAAGACCGGCAAGCCGGATCCGGCGAAACTGGGGGCGTTCTTTGGCAGCCATCCGGAAACCGGCCCGTTCCTTGCGTGGGTCAAAACCGCAAAACCCTTGCCGAGCTACGTCCCCGATACGTACGGGAGCATGAATGCGTTCGTTTTCGTCGGCCCCGATGGCGTGCGTCATCCGGTGCGCTGGCGCATGGTGCCGGAGACCGCGGACACCGGTGGCGAGCCGGCCAAAGCCGGCGACCCCAACTACTTGGCCGCCGACCTGCTGCAACGCATGGCGCAAGGCCCGTTGCGTTGGCATCTACTAGTCACGCTCGCCGAGCCGGGCGACCCGACCAACGACGCGACCAAAGCGTGGCCCGACAGCCGTCGCACGGTCGATGCGGGCATGCTGGTGATCGAACACGCCGAGTCGCAGGAAAACGGCCCGTGCCGTGACATCAACTACGACCCAACGGTGCTACCGGCCGGTATCGAGCTATCGGACGATCCGCTGCTACCGGCCCGGTCGGCTGTGTATGCCACCTCGTATCTGCGCCGCACCAGTGAGGAAGCCCAGCTGCCCGGCGCCGCCGCCGCGCGCCCGCAAGCGGAGGCCCAGCCATGAACTCGAACAACCCGACTTTCGTACCCGCTGCCCGCGCGTTGCACTGGCTTATGGCGATTCTGATCCTGTCGATGCTGTTCATCGGTGTCGGCATGGTCGCGTCGGTATCGCCACTGCATGACGCGCTGATACGTATCCACAAGCCCTTGGGCATCTCGATACTCGTGCTGGCCGTGATACGGCTCATCGTGCGCCTGCGCAATCCGCCGCCGCCGTTGCCGGCCGATCTTCCGCCGCTGCAAAAGCTTGCCGCACTTGCCTCGCACTGGCTGCTTTACACACTGATGATTCTGATGCCGTTGCTGGGCTGGGCCATGCTGTCGGCCGGCGGTTACCCGGTGATGATGAGCGAATCGATCCGCCTGCCTGCCATTTTTCCGGTGAGCCCGTCCGCATTTGCGGTATTGCGCCATGCGCATGCATGGTTGGCGATGTTGTTGTTCCTGACGTTCCTGGGGCACATGTCGGCCGCGCTTTATCACGGGCTGATACGCCGTGACGGCGTGCTATCGAGCATGACCGGATACCGACCATCGCCACCCGTGCCCCGCGTGCAGGAAGTACCGAAACAGTCAGGGTATTGATGTCCGAAAACGGCGAGTCGTGGGACGGAAGCGGTGCTAGCCTTTAGCCATGCCCTCCGCCCCCGACCATCCGCTACCCGATGTGCGCGCCTGCGAGCAGGCGCGCCTGAGTCGCGACGCGCGTTTCGACGGTCTGTTCTTCACCGCCGTCACCAGCACGCGCATTTACTGCCGGCCGGTGTGTCCAGCGCCCTCACCCAAGCCACAGAACGTGCGCTATTACGCGAGCGCGGCGGCGGCCGAAGCGGCCGGCTTTCGCCCGTGCTTGCGTTGCCGTCCGGAACTGGCGCCAGGCAACGATGCATGGCAACGCGGCGATCACGTCATCGCACGCACATTGAAGCTGATGGAAAACGGCGCGCTTGACGAGCTGTCGATGGAGACCATGGCCGAACGCGTGGGCCTGGGCGCGCGCCAGCTGCGTCGACTGTTCGTGGATCGGCTCGGTGCACCGCCGATCAGCGTGCACACGACGCACCGCCTGTTGTTCGCAAAACAACTGCTCACTGAGACATCGCTGCCTGTCACCGAAGTGGCGCTGGCATCTGGCTTCCGTAGCCTGCGGCGCTTCAATGCGGCGTTCTTGCAGGCCAATCGCGTACCGCCGCGTGAATTACGGCGGCATCCTAGCGTCTCCAACGAAGATGCCATCACACTGCGGCTTGGCTATCGGCCGCCGTATGATTTCGAGGCGATGCTTGCGTTCCTGCGCGGACGCGCGTTGCCCGGGGTCGAGCTGGTCGACGAGCACAGTTATGCGCGTGTGTTCGGTCCTGTGGACGCCCCCGGTTGGCTGCGCCTGAGTGCCTGGCCCGGCGATGAGCATGCGTTGCGACTGCAGTTGCATTGCCCTCAGCCGATGCAGATGCTCGGCGTGGTAACGAAGCTGCGACGCATGTTTGACCTCGATGCCAATCCACAATCCATTGGCGACGCGCTGAAGCAAAGTCCGGTGCTGAAGCCGCTGTTGCGCAAGCGGCCCGGTTTGCGCCTGCCGGGCGGCTGGGATGGTTTCGAAATTGCCGTGCGCGCCATCCTGGGACAACAGGTGAGCGTGGCTGCAGCGCGAACGCTCGCTACGCGCATCGTGCAGCGATATGGCACGCCAGTTGAATCGGCGCTGCCGGGTCTCGAACGGCTATTCCCCGGACCGGAGGCACTGGCCGATGTCGACTTACGCGAGATCGGCCTGACCACAGCACGCGCCGGCACCGTTCGCGGCGTGGCGCAGGCGTTGCTGGATGGTCGCATCGATTTCCGTAGCGAGCAGCCGCTGGACGAATTCGTCGAGCGTTGGGTGGCGTTACCGGGCATTGGTGAATGGACCGCGCACTACATGGCGATGCGCGCACTGAGTCATCCGGATGCTTTCCCCGCCGCCGACCTGATTCTTCGCCGAGCCGCAGCGGGCGATGGCCCTGAACTCAGCACAAAAGCACTCACCGCGATGGCAGAGGCGTGGCGCCCATGGCGTGCCTATACGGTGATGCATCTTTGGCGCAGCGCTACCGACGCAGCCAACGCAACAAGAAAAGTTCCCTGATGCCACGCGACACCCTGTTCTGGTACGACGAACTGCCCAGCCCCATCGGCGTGCTGCGATTGGTCGCCGACGACAACGGGCTGCGCGAAATCTGGTTTGAGCGCGGGCGGCACCAAAAAGCACCGCTGTCTGGCTGGCGTCGTGCTGCCGAGCCGCTGGCCCTGGCGACGCAACAGCTGGAGGAATACTTCGCCGGCGCACGCCAGCAGTTCGACTTGTCGCTGCATCCACGCGGTACGCCGTTCCAGCAGGAAGTGTGGTGGGAGCTGGCGCGCATTCCCTACGGCACCACCATCAGCTACGGCGAGCTGGCACGTCGTATCGGCCAGCCGCTGGCGATGCGCGCAGTGGGCGCCGCGAACGGACGCAACCCGCTGCCCATCGTGCTGCCGTGCCACCGCGTCATCGGCAGCAATGGCAGCCTCATCGGTTTCGGCGGTGGGCTATCGACCAAGCGCTATCTGTTGTCGATGGAACATCGCGTCGCCCATGGCGACCTGTTCGGTGCAGCGCTGCAAACGCGATTGGAAAATTAGCGTCCGCTATCCATCGGCGGCGGCGTCACGGCATTCTGGTATTGATCGATAAGGCCGCGCTGTTGCGGCGCGTAACGATCACCCAGGTGGTTCTTGTCCACCTCGGCCGTACTCGTCGCGCTCTTCGGCGGCACGTGGCGACTGGACACCTGCACATGCGGCGTCGGCTTCGCTACGGATGAACCCGCCTTCGCCGTGGACGCTGCCGTCGCGGGTGCGGCGGCGGGCGGCAGCTGAGCCTCGGCTACACCGGCCCAACCGGACACGCCCAGCAATGCAAACAGGGCAATGTGTGAGAAAGGACGTGTAATGGTCATATGACTAGGCGATCATACGGGGTTTGAATTTGCCTATCGTACGGACTCACGCATGAAAATACCGTTTCGCCTGTTGTTCTGTTCGCTGATTGCGTTCAGTGCAGGTTGCGCCACGCAGCCCACGCCGCCGCCCACCACGCCCACTACGCCCGTGGCGAAAACAGCGCCCGCGCCGCTGCTGCTGATTTCGATCGACGGTTACCGCGCTGACTACATCGAACGCGGCCTGAGTCCGACCCTGGCAGAACTTGCGAAAAACGGCGTGCATGCCACCGGCATGCAACCATCGTTTCCGTCGCTGACGTTTCCGAATCACTACACGCTCGTCACCGGCCTGCGCCCTGATCACCATGGCATCGTCAACAACACCATGGTCGATCCCGTGCTCGGCAAGTTCTCGCTCGGCAACCGCGATGCGGTGAGCAACGGCCAGTGGTGGAACGGTGGTACGCCGCTGTGGGAAACCGCCAGCGAGCATGGCCTCAGGAGCGCCACGATGTTTTGGCCGGGCTCCGAGGCCGACATCCACGGCAAGCATCCGGATTTCTGGAAGCCGTACGACGGCAAGGTGACGCCCGACCAACGCGTAGACCAGGTGCTGGCATGGCTGGATCTGCCGGCGGGCGAACGCCCCACTTTCCTTACGCTTTATTTCGACGACGTGGACCATCAGGGTCATACCTTCGGCCCGGACACGCCGGAGGTCGACCAGGCCCTTCGCGAAACCGACGCTGCCCTTGCACGACTGGTGCAAGGCCTGAAGCAGCGCGGCCTGCTCGATCGGATGAACATCATTGTGGTCGCTGACCACGGCATGGCCAGCGTACCGGCGAAGAACAGCGTGATGCTGGACAAGCTCATTCCGCTCACTCGCGTGGACGTGGTAAGCCTGGGCATACTCGCCGGCCTCAATCCCACTCCGGGCCACGACTTCGCGAAAATCGAAGCACAGCTGGAGAAGCCGCAGAAGCACATGACGTGCTGGGACAAGTCGCGCGTGCCTGCACGCCTGGCCTACGGCAGCAACCCGCGCGTGCCGCAGCTGCTGTGCCTGGCCGATGTGGGCTGGCGTATCACCACCACCGAATACACCAGCAAGAAGAAGGGCAAGCTCAGCCTGGGCGAACACGGTTACGACAACGAGGCGCCGCAGATGCAGGCACTGTTCGTAGCGCACGGTCCTGCGTTCCGCCAGGGTGCCATGGTGCCGTCGTTCCCGAATGTGGACGTCTATCCGCTAATGGCCCACCTGCTCGACCTGCCCGCCGCCACCAACGATGGCGACTATCAGGCCGTAAAGAACATGCTCAAGCCCGACGCGCAGTAAACCCCACATCTGTAGTAGCGCACCCTGCGCGCGACAATCGCCCCGGCGTCACCGCCGACTTGTCGCACACAGGGTGCGCTACTACAGCGAGCGATTACGGCGAGTACCGGCTCACTTCGATCAGGTTGCCGTCAGGGTCGCGGAAGTACACCGACTCGATCGGGCCACGCGCGCCGGTGCGCGCCACCGGGCCTTCCTCGATCACCACGTCGTGGCGATGCAGATGGTCCATCACGTGGGCGATGGAATCGGCAGTCAGCAGGCAGATATCCGCCGAACCGGGCGTTGGTCGTCGCGCCTTGGGCTCGAACTCGTGCCCGTGCGGATGCAGATTGATCTTCTGTGCGCCAAACGCCAGCGCTTTGCGGCCGTTGCCGAAGGTCACTTCCTGCATGCCCAGCACGCGCGCGTAAAACGCGCAGCTTGCCGCGACATTGGCAACGGTCAGCACCAGATGATCAAGAGCCTCGATCTTCACGCGATACGCTCTATTGCGGTAGTGGTGGTTCGGTGCCGGGCGATGGCGGCCCGGGCAAAGGTGGCAAACGATACAAGCGCCAGGCGATCAACAGGCCGGCCAGCACCAGCGTAGCGACAAACAGCGCTACCCCGTTCCAACCATGCCAGGCATAGAACAGGCCGCCGCCGGCGCCTGCCAGGCTTGAACCCATGTAATACGAAAACAGGTACATCGATGAGGCCTGCGCCTTGGCGCTGCCGGCACGCCGACCCACCCAGCTGCTGGCGATGGAGTGCCCGCCGAAGAAGCCGAACGTGATCGCCACAATGCCCAGCACGATCAGCACCAGCGGCCGCATCATGGTCAGGCCAACGCCCAGCAGCATCAATGCAAAGGCGGTCCATAGCACCTTGCGACGCCCCAGCCGGCCGGCCAGATGGCCCATCCATGCCGAACTGAAGGTGCCGATAAGGTACACGCTGAAAATCGCGCCGACCACTGCCTGGCCCAGTCCATACGGCGGCGCCAGCAGGCGGTAGCCAATGTAGTTGTAGATGGTGACAAATGCGCCCAGCAGCAGGAAGCCTTCGGCAAACAGCCAGGGCAGCCCGGCATCGCGAAAAGCCAGCGCAAACCGCCCCACCAGCGCGCCCAGCTTCAAGGGGTGGCGCACGTGATGCCGGGATGGCGGCAGGCTACGCCAGAAGATCAAGCCTGCGATCAGGCCAATCGCACCTACCGCGGCCACGCCGCCCCGCCAGCCCACGAACTCGGCCAGCACGCCGGCGATCAAGCGCCCTGCCATGCCGCCGATGGCGTTGCCGCTGATATAAAGACCCATGCCCAGCCCGATCGATTCGGGATGCATCTCCTCACTGAGGTAAGTCATCGCCACCGCGGGCAAGCCGCTGAGCGTGAGGCCAAGCAGCGCGCGCAGGATCAACAGCATGTGCCAGTCCGGTACCAGCGCCGTAAGCAGCACCAACACTGCCGAAGAAAGCAGCGATACGGTCATTACCGACTTGCGTCCCCAGGCATCGGAGACGCCGCCGGCGAACAGCATGGCAAACGCCAGCACGCCGGTCGTAAGCGACAGCGACAACGCCGCGGTGGCCGCGCTTACGCCGTAGTCCTTGCTGAACTCCGGCATCAAAGGCTGTGTGCAATACAGCAGGCCGAAGGTCGCCACACCGGCGGCAAACAAGGCTAGGTTGGTCTGGCGAAACACCGGCGTGCCGTGCCGGATGAAGCCATGGGACTCAAGTTCCTGCGCGCGCGGCCGATGTCCCTGACGAGACACTGGTTCCACATCTTCCTGCCTTGCCATGCGTGAACTGCCTTGCCAACGTCAACAGCGCACAGCATAGGACTTGCGGTTACGGCGATCGACTCATCGTTCAAACATCTGTTTGGAAAGCATTTCCTTGCGGGATACCGATGTCGTCGACCACTGCATACCACTCGGGAAAACGTGATACATAGTGCACATTGAGACCTCATCCGAAGGATCGGCTGAGCTCATGAACCGGCTACAGGGGGCCGGAAAAGGGGGATCAGTGATTCGCGAGCCCATCGTGGTCTTTGTCGCGTGTTTGTTTGCAGCGCTTTTTGCGCTGGTGGCGCATGCCTCGCCGATGGCTCCGCGGGCACCCATGCTGCAGATTGCAGCGCTTCCCGCCACCACGCCTGCACCCTCACCGGCCCAGGTTGTGAACGGTGACATGGATGCCTCCTTTGTACCGTCTCCGTCGCCCTATACGCCCAACGCGATCGAAACCAAACGTTGGTACCGACTGACCACGAACATCGATTGGAACGGTGCAACCTCACCGGTGCTGAACTTCACCGGCGCCATGTATATCCGTATCACCGCTTATGCGCCGCCCGATTACCGGCCGCATGAACTCTGGTTTGCAAAGACCGAGGACGCACCGCGCTTTTCGCGTCATCGCCTCGCCGTGGAATTGCCTCTCGGCCTTCGCGCCGGGCAGCCGATCTATCTCGAAATTGCCGCAGACAGCTTCACACGGCAGATCAAGCCCGCTCTGACTGACATGGCCACCTATCAGGCCGACGACCTGGAACATGTCCGGCTGGCCACCCTGTTTTCAAGCGTGCAGTTCACCATGATGCTCGCGGCTTTGTGCCTGTGGCTGGTGTTGCGCGATCGCGTGCTGGTGTACTTCATCGGCTATGCGACGTTCCATCTCATCTATGAAATGCTCACCAGTGGCGAGATCTATGAGCTGCCGGGTGGCACGTTACTGGTGCCACTGGGCACGCATGCGCCATGGCTGTTCGCAGCGCTGAGTGCGCCGTTGTCCATCTCATTCATCCTTGAATTTTGCAATCTTCGCCAGATCACGCCGACGGCGGCCAAGATCCTGGGGTGGATGCGCTGGCCGTTCCTGGTTGCCGCGCTGCTGCTGTGTCTGCCATTCGCCGAGCGGGCGCACGCATTGGCCAGTTCGTACAACCTGTGGTTCATGATCACTTCGGCGTGGTCGCTGGGCACGGTGATGCTTGCCGTGGCGCGTCACGGCCGGCAAGCGAAATTTTTCCTGATTGCATGGATGCCGCAGGTGCTGTTTACCTTCCTGCGCCTTGGCCAGGTACTGCTCAGCCTGGATCAACCACGCTGGGTTGAGTACGGCTTCCCCTTCACCATGGCGCTATCGAGCGTCGTGCTCACTATCGGCCTGGCCGACATGTCGCTGCGCGCGCGACGCGAACGCGATGTGGCGCACCATCTGGCCGACCACGACGCGCTGACCGGCGTACTCAATCGCCGGGCATTGGTGCGCAAGCTGCATGCGTGCATCGCCGATGCGCGTGTGCAAAAGGCACCGCTGGCGTTGCTGTTCCTGGACATGGACCACTTCAAGTCCATCAATGATCGTTACGGGCATCCGGTAGGCGATGCGTGCTTGCGGGCGGTGGTTGAGGCCATTGCCGACGAACTGCGGCCGTCCGACTGGCTGGGCCGCTACGGTGGCGAAGAATTCGTCGTTGGCCTGCCTGGCGCCACACACGACCATGCGATGGCCATTGGCGAACGCATCCGCCAACGCATCGAGAAGCTGCATGTCCATTCGCGTGGCTGCACGCTGCAGACCACTGTCAGCATGGGCGTGGCCAGTCTCGATGGTTACGCCGACACCGCCGACGAACTCATCGCGCGGGCCGACGCGGCGCTCTATCGCGCCAAAACCGATGGGCGAAACCGCATCGTCGCCCACGAAGCGCCGCTTGCCGCCACAGGCACCTGACGGACCTACCTGCCGGTTCCGTAGGCCCACTGCAGGAAAAGCGGCAGCATCCGCTTCCACGTAGCCTGGTTGTGCTCGCCGTCCGGTAGCAAATAGAACGCGACGTCGGTGCGGTGCGTCGGGTGATGGATATAGTCCAGCTCCACGCTATAGCCCAGATCGCGCAACCCGCGCAGATAGCTGCCGCTGGCGGCGTGGTAGCCGTTGATCAGATCCTGCACGTCTTCGACGGCATCGATGACACCGTTGCCGTTGCGGTCGTTCGTTTCCTCGCGCCCGCCAACCGAGAACCACCAATGCACGCCGGCGCGCCGCTGCGAGCTGTTCACCATGGCCTGCGCCAGCCTCGACGTTTCGATGGCTTGCGCGTTACCGCGATCCGCCGCTAGCCAGAACGACGGAGAGAAGGCGCCCACGCGACCAAACACATCCGGATACTGCCAGCCCAGATTGAACGCGTTGAGGCCACCGAGGGACCATCCCAATATCGTGCGCCCGCGCACGGATGCCTCGGTGCGGTAGTGCGCATCGATGTAGGGGACGAGTTGCGTGGCCAGCCAGCTGGAGTACTCGTAGGCACGGCTGCCGATGGGACCAATGCGCGAATCGCCCACCATGCTCGTCTTCGTCTTGCGGTCGGATAGCCCGTAGCCGGACGCACGGTCGGCGAGCATGTCGATGGCCACCACGATCACCGGCTCAATGGCGTGATCGGCGTAGAGCTTATCCAGCGTCTCGCGCAAACCTACCGCCGCCATGTCCTGGCCATCATTCGCATAAAGCACCGGGTAATGCTGGCCTGTAGCGGCATAGCCCGGCGGCAAGTACACGGTGAGCTTGATCTGCTCCGGCGCGAAGGCCTTTGCATCCAGCGCCAGCGTCTTTACCTCGATGCCATCGTCAGCCACCGGCGAAGCCACCGCCGGCCCTGCTGCGCCGAGCATCAACAGCAATGCCAGCGCAGTGCGCCGCCACGAATTCCTCACCATGCAATTTCCCTCTGTGTGCGTCTTCATTGCACCACGATAAGCCAGCCCTTGCCCGGCTCTACCGTGATGGCATCATCCGGCTTGAAATGGGCTTGCGGCTGGAAGCCAGCCACTTCCGGCGCCACCAGCGTGACCTTGCGCGGTGACAGTCCCAGCGCCTTCCAGTCAACGGTGAGCTTCACGGCCACTTTCTCCGGCGCCCATGACGCCAGTGCAATCAGCGTCTTGTTGCCTCTGCGCACATAACTGGTGGCCAGTACGTCGTCGCGATTCGTCTTGACCGGCGTGTTGTGCACCCACCAGCCGATCATCTCGGCCTGTGCCATGCCAAAGTTGTCCCATAGCTTCCACAGGCCGCGCGGATCGCTGCCCGGCGACCAACCCAGGCGATTGGTCATGCCGAACAACATGCCTCGCCACGGGTTGCCGTCGTTCTGCAGCATCTCGCCCATCAGGCCATAGGGTATGCCGGAGATCTCGGTGAGCCAGTACGAAGGCGAGGTTTTTTCGTAATCGAATTCCTCGCCAAACCATAGCCGATCGATGTACGGAAACAGCTCCATATAGAGCAACGCGCTGTTGATATAGCCATCGCGCGGGTTGTACTGACTGGCCGAATGCAGGTCGATGAGCGGGTGCGGCCGGCTCGCCTGCAACACCTTGCGCACGCGCTTCATGGTGGTTCGGTCATAGGCGACGTCATCGAGGTACAGGCCATCGATGCCCACATTGCGCGCCAGCCAGTCCAGACCCTCGATGTAATAGTTGTGCCAGCGACTCTGCCCCGCGTTGATGACCGCGGCATCGCGATTCTCCGGCACATGCCAGGCCGCAATGTAGTCGCCATCCAGATGTTCCTGCAGCCAGGAGAAGCCGCCGCCCTTGCCGCTGCTGATCACTTCATGGCCCAGGCTTTCCAGCATCGGCAGCTCCGGCGCACGACCGGACAGCTCGCGCACGGTGTCGTAGATCTTCACGCGCATGCCACGCTGATGCGCCGCGTCGGCGTAAGCGTGCATGGCGTCCGTCTCAAGGAACGGATAGTTGATCCATGGATTGATCGGCGTGGCGTGATGGATATTGACCACGTTGGCACCGTCCGCATTGATAGCGTCGAGATCGTCGTACTTGTGGTAGAAGCGCTCGGCGAAGTGTTCCACCGGGTTGATCGTCTTGAACGGTGTCACACGCATGACGATGTCGTAGCGCAGCGTTTCACCGGCCTGCATGGTGCGCGGACCGCTGAACGCCTCGACCAGGTAGTTGGCCTGCCCCTTGTGCAAACGCACACCACCCTGCCCGCCATTGTCCCAGGACAGCGGCATACGCAGTGGCTGCTGGTGATAGAAGTTGGTGTTCAGCGGGCGCAGGTAGTGTTCATCACGCAGATGGAATTCAAGACCCGCGTTCACCGAGCCGATCCACGCGCCGTCCTGGTTGTTCTGCACGTTCCACGCCCAGCTGAAATCGGCGGGTGCGTGATCGCCCTGCCGACCCAAACCCAGCTGGTACTGCGCAACATCGCGATTCAGCGGCATCTCCAGACGGATATCGCGCAACGTGATCGTTCGCGTGGCAGTCAAGGCAATCGCATAGACCAGCGTGCCATCTGCCTCGAGACTACCTCTCACTTCACCGTGCAGCGGTCCGCCCTGTGCGGCCACTTGCCAGTGCACCTTGGCGGGGCCATCGGCCTGCACGTTGAAGGAACCGACTCCGGCAAGGGCATGCTTGCCGGCATCGTCTTCCACCATCAGTTGAACCGACGCCGCCAGCACGTTCGTCGGCTGCTTGGCAAAGCCGGTCATACGCTCGTCGAAGTGGCTGCTGATCTGCTTGGGCAGTCCGTTCGTATCCAGTGTCACATCGCGACCGAGTATGCCCAGCGTCCGCCCTTGTACAGTGACTGCCGTAAACGGCTTCACCAGCGAATCGTCCTGCGCCAGGGTGGAATTGAGCCAGCGCAGACGCGTCAGCTTGGAGGGATCGTCATCGCCATGTGCGACGGCCAGCCCTTCACCGACGGTGATGACCAGCGGTACTTTCTGCGGCGCCACGCCTTCGGCCAAGATGGTCACCTCGCCGCGATAGACACCGGGCTTTGCGGAGGTCGGCACATCCAGCCCCATCCACAAGGGCTGTACGCGCCCTTGCGTCACGTCGACGCGCAGCGCGAACGGCTTGCCGGTGAAATCCGTGCCGCCGAGATTGAAGCAGGTCAACGCGCTGGCCGGGATGTTCGCGCCGTCGTTGCCCCGCAGATCGCTGAAGGTGACGCGCACGTCGTCGACACGAACACGCGGTGCCCACAGGCCCACTTGAAAACTCACGTATTCGCCGCGTAGCGCGGTCTGACTCAACGTGCCGCCCGGACCTCGCTGCGCCCAGTTCTCCGGCAACGTGTCGAACATGCGCGCCGGATTGGCCCGGGTTTCGGGAAACAACAGCAATGCGTCGTTCCGATGGGCTGCCAGCAAGGCCTGCAGTTCCTGCGGCGTGGCCGTGCGTTCCATCGACGTATAGGCGTCGAAGTCGTCCACCGCCTCGTAGCGCAACACATGCGCCTGCGGCAGTCGCTGCCACGCGTGACCGACGTTACGCGACCAGGACGCGTCCGCCGTGTCCTTGGGCGCGGCATAGGTCACCGTGGGATAGTTGCTGCGCCCGGTGCTGATGTACGGCTGATAGTAGATGGCGTACACGCCGGGCTGCGCGGCCTGAAAAACCAGTTCGCCGCTGGCGCGATCGATAACGCCACGCAAGACATTGGCGACCGGCTTGCCCGTCGGATCGGTGACGATCACCGCCACTTGCTCGGGATGGGCATCGCGACGGCGCCACGGAATCACAACGCGCACCGCGGCAGCCGGTGCATCGACCTGCACGAGGTAGCGATGGTTGCCCAGCGTATCCGCGTCCCAGCGCAAGGCCTGTTGCGACGTTGCAGCGGCGGCGTTTGCCCAGGGCGTTGCCATCAGCAACACGCCCGCCACGATCCATGCACTACGCCGATATCCCATCATTACTCCGGATCCCCCATGACAGCCGGTCACGCTTTTCATGACCGGACTGGCGTGTTTAACCCGAGAAGACAGGGGGGGCAAGTTCCAGAGGTGCCGGTCAGGCGCCCCGATCACTGCGCAATGTGCGTACTGCCTCATCGTGCCCTGCTGCGGATCGACCGCTCACCCAGCCAAACAACGCGATGCCCGCGATGATCATCAGCGCGCCCACGGCGGAGAAGCCATGCGGCCAGCTTTCCCCCAGAAAGCTCGCGCCGATGGCCGTGGCGAACAACAACTCCGCGGCTTGCATAGCCTCCACTGCGGCGAGCGCGGTGGGTTCGCTGCGCACCATGTCGGTGGCGCGGAAGAACAGTACCGTGGCAATCACACCGGAGGACAACGCCACGCCACCCGCCAGCACTATCTCGCGCCATCCCGGCGGCCCGATGGTGAACCAGGCCACCACCGCCAGCACCCACCAGAACGGCCAGCTGCACAAGGTCATGCCGAACACGCGCTGTGTCGCGCCGATGCGCGTGCCGCTGTGCTCAAGATGCAACAGCAACATGCGGTTGCCCAATGGATACGCAAACGCCGAAAACACCACCGCCGCCATTGCCAGCCAGTCACTGGCCCGCAGCTGCCCTTGCGCATGCCCCCACTGCAGCGCAAATACACCCGCCACAATCAGCAGGCCAATCGCCACACTGCGCCAAGCCAGATGCCGCCGCTCATCACGGTAGATAAAAGGCGCCAACAACGGACCCGCCAGCACCGTGGTCTGGAAACTACCGGCCACCAGCCATGACGGCCCGCTGTTTGCGGCCCACGTAAGCGGCAACCCAAACAGCACGAAACCCACCGCGCTCCAGCGCAACCATGTCCGCGGATACTGCCGCAGCTCCTTCGGCAAAGCACCCAGCCCGCCCTGCCACGGCAATGCCAGCGCCAACAGCGGCAGCGTGATCAGATAACGCAGGATCACCGCCCACGCCCAGTGACCACCGCCTGCCACGAGGCTGCGGTTGAGTACGTAGGTCATGGTGAAGAACAGCGCTGCGCACAGCGCCAGTCCCACCGCGGCGAAAGCGTTCGAGCGCATGGAGATCCCGCTGGGAAAAGTTGAGTTTGGCAGTTGGCGACGTGTTCTCGTAAGTCCCCGTTCTTCGTCATCCCTGCGAAAGCAGGGATCTAGTGACTGTTCGCCATGGTTGTCGCGCTATCGCCAGGGTGCTGCTTACGCGGCGGGTTTCAGTTGGAGTGTTATCGCCGGGGTGCCGCTTACGCAGCGGTTTCAGTTGGAGTGTTACCGCCAGGGTGCCGCTTACGCAGCGGTTTCAGTTGGAGTGTTACCGCCAGGGTGCCGCTTACGCAGCGG
>OUWB010002063.1_pt2 | contig 15674 bp, 17 predicted proteins | sample 1779821 | NCBI WGS metagenome assembly OUWB01 (sample SAMEA3914806, study PRJEB12502) | metagenome | biome: forest; material: soil | place: Canada | collected 2011-08-03 | depth 0.1 m
AGGGTGCGCTCCTACAGGAAACCATGCCGTTTGTAGGAGCGCACCCTGTGCGCGACCCGGCGTACGAAAGCTTACGGTGTCGCCTTCAGGGTGATGCTCACCGGCCCGTTCTCGCCGGAACGACCCAGCACGCTCACCCGCGCATCGTTGATGGCCAGCAGCTTGTCGCCCTGCTGCAAGCGCACGTTGATGGCGAAATCCACGCCATCGCGCAGATCGGCAGGGTCATAGCTGAGCAGGAAATCCACCGGCGAGGCACCGACGGGCTGGATGCGTTCCTCGGCAACGGTGCGCGCGGCCACGTCCTGGCGGCTTACATCGGCCAGCGTGATCTGGAGGTAGGCATCGGCCGGCAATGCTTGCGGCAGCTCGAAGCGGACGTCGCCAACGATCGACTTCATCAGCGCCTGATGTACCGGCGCCTGGCTGGTCGGTGCTTCGGTTACCGGCGACGGATCCTTCTTGGCATGATGCGAAAACAGCGAGCAGCCCGCCAGCGCAAACAGGCCTGCGGCGAGCACGGAAAAGCGAAACAACATGCGGATCTCCTGAGGGGAGCCTACTCAGAGGCTCCCGCGATGCTAACAGGCCGACCCGTAACGCCGTATCAGATGCAACCCTTGCCCGCATAGCCGCCGGCAACGCCCTTGCTGGCATAAGCCACGGCGTCGTGCGGGTGCAGGCTCTCCTGATGTTCCACGCGAATGTGGAAGTCACCGAGCCGGGTATCGGCATCGAGCGCCTTCTGGATACGACGCGCCGCGTCTTCGCAAAACATCAGGTTGCCACCGTTGGCGAGCGCGAAGGCCTGTTCGTCCTCGCGCTTCACGGCGGTCTGCACCGGGGTACCCAGGGCTTGTTCGGTCTGATTGATCAGGCTGATCAGGTCGAAATTCGCACCCTCGCTGGGCCGCACTCGCAGGCGCGCGACACTGCGCTGCGCATGCGGGGTCGCCACGATGCCCTTCTCGCTGCCGAGCCAGGCGAATACGGCAGCATGGTCGACCGGTGCCGAAGCATCGAAATCCTTGGCGAACTGGTCCTGGATCAGCTGGCGCGACAGCGCCGCGGATGCCGGACAGGTCGACGAATAAACCACCTCGGTACCGAACTCGAGCAGGAACTCATCGCCAACCAGGCTGGCCTCGATGCATACCGGATAGGCGCGCCAACCGCTGTTGCCGCTGCGCAGCGCCGGTCGACGCACCAGGTGCTCGAAACGGATGCTGAGGCAGGCGCGGTCGGACAGATCCTTGTGCGAATCGAGAAAGCCGCGCAGCAAGTCATGCAGCGAGTTGGCACTGAGCGTCTGCGTGCTCAAGGCCTGCTCCACCAGCAGGTACAGGCGCGACATATGGATGCCGCGCTTGTCCGGTCGACGCAGATTGACGAAGGCGCCGACGCGCGCGCTGGCGCGCTGCACATCGCCATCACCCGCATCGAAACGCACCGGCACTTCGATGCCGTCCATGCCGACCCAATCCAGCTCGCCCACCAAGTGCGGCTGGGCGTGAACTGCCACGTCGGGCAACAGGCGGGCGGTGTTTTCCTCGGTATACATGGGGCAATCCTATGATCCAACGGGCGGGCTGACCGCCGCAGCGACAACAATCTTGGGGCAGCACACCGGCCTCGCAATAGTGGCGCGAGGGAAACGCTGTGGTTCAAGCAGCCTGGTTGCGCCAGGCTCGCGCCGCCTGCCAGGCCTGCCAGGCCACCGCCGGGCCCTGACGCCCCTGCCCTTTGCGCAGCACCGCCAACGGGTCAGCGGCCTTGCGCGCCCGGGTTACCAGGGTATGGCCGTGCCTGGATTCCAGGCCTCGGAACGCACTGAGTGGCCCTGGCAGACGCTCGGACTCACGCCAGGCGATGTCCAGTTCATCCAGTTGGGCTCGGATGGCATCTTCGCGCGCAGTGCTGGCTGTGCGCAGCTCAGTGCGGCTCAGTCCGTAGCGGGCCAGTCGCGCCATCGGCAACGGCAGGCGATCGCGCTCGGCGTCTTCTTCCAGCCGAAGCAAGGCAAACAGCAAGTGGGACAACGTGGCAACGCGGGCCGCGCGCTCGGACGACGCGCCCTCGCCAAACCACCATGCCGTTTCCAGCTTCGCCAGCGCGCCGTGCAACAGCGAGCCTGCCGCAAGCTGCGCCTGGAAGTCCGCCGCGGTGCCTTCTTCCAGCTGGGCCATGGCGGCCAGCACCGGCGCTACCCAGTGCTCGCTGGACAAGGCATGGGCGCGCTCGTCGTCAAACAGCACCTGGGTCAAGGGATGACGTCCGCCGCTGGCGGCCGCGCCGGAAAGCTCCTCGGCCCACCAGTTGAGCTTGGTCGCCGCTACCTGTGGCTCGCGGATGCCGTAGGCCGCGGCAAGCAGCTCCTGCTCCAGCGCGGCCAGGGCGATGTGGCCCGGATAGGTATTGGAGTCGACGAAGGCCAGTGCAATGCGCTGCTGCGGCTGTACCGCAAGCCACTTGTCGATATAGCTTTGCAGCGCGGTGCCGCTCATGCAGTTACCCGGCGCTGCTGCAAAAGAGCGGTCAGTTCCGACGGATGATCGAGCACCAGGTCGGCACCCCACTGCCGCGGGTCGCCGCCATCGAGATAGCCCCAGCTGACCGCCACCGTATACAAGCCGGCGGCCGCGCCAGCGAGCACGTCGCGCCGATCATCACCCACGAACAGGCAACGGGCAGGATCGAGCCTGGCGCGTTCGCAGGCCAACAGCACCGGTGCGGGGTCTGGCTTTTTCACCGGCAAGGTATCGCCCGACACGACGGCCGCCACGCGCTCGGCCCAGCCGATGCGCTCGACCAGTTCATCGGTAAGAAAACCTGGCTTGTTGGTGACGATGCCCCAGGTGAGCCCTTGGGCCTCGATGGTCGCCAGCAATTCGTTGATGCCTTCGAACGGGTGCGTCTTGTGGGCCATCATCGCTTGGTAAAGATCCAGGTAATGCGGCACCAGCGCCAGCAACTCGGCTTCCTCTATCGCAGGGAACGCGCAGCGCAGGATGGCACGCGTACCGCGTGACACCACCTCACGCACAGGCTCAAAAGCAGGCGCGGGCACCTGCATTTCTTCGCATTGGGTTTTCAGCGCCGCATAAAGATCGACGGCGCTGTCGAGCAAGGTGCCGTCCAGATCGAACAAGACGCCCTGCAGATGATCGGGAAAGGTCTTCATGCGGGCTTGCGTGCGCTGATCAGGTAGTTAACCGCCGTGATGCGGCTGAGCCACGCCTTGCGATTGATCGGGTTGTAGCCGAGGCCGGAGACGTCTTCCACTTCGAGCCCCGCATGGCGCATCAAGCGTCCCAGCTCCGATGGCTTGAGGAACTGCGCGTAGTGATGCGTACCGCGCGGCAGCATGCGGGTGATGTACTCCGCACCCAGAATGGCCGCACCAAACGCCACTGGCGTGCGGTTGAGCGTGGACATCACCACCACCCCACCAGGCTTCACCAGGCGAGCCAGGTCGCTCACCAGCGCAGCGGGATCGGGCACATGTTCGATCAGCTCCATGCAGCACACCGCGTCGAAACTTTCCGGTTCAACCGCCGCCAGCTCCGCCGACGACTGCACGCGATAGTCAACATTGAGGTTCGGCGCTTCCAGGCGCGACTCATGCAGGTGCAGGCGGGCGATCTCGATTACCTTGTCACCTAGGTCGATACCAGTGACGTGCGCGCCGGCGCGGGCAAGCGCCTCGCTGAGCAGGCCGCCGCCACAACCCACGTCAGCCACCCGGGCGTTGCGCAAATCCACTCGTCCGGCAACGTAGGCGGCACGCACTGGATTGAGGTCGTGTAGCGGACGGGATTCACCATCCGGATCCCACCAGCGTGCGGCCAGTTTGCCGAAACGCGCGATTTCCTCGGGGCTTACATTGGCTGCGGCTTGCATCGAAAGCATCCTTCAAAGCTGTGTGCAGAGCTTAACGCGCCTGCCATTCGTAGACCGTGATATCCCAGCCGCCACTCACATGCGCCGGGTCTTCGTGCACCGTAGCCAATGCCTCGTCCAGGTCATTGGCGAGCATCAGGTAGGCGCCGCCGGACTGGTCGCTGAAAGGGCCGGTCATCTCTAGACGTCCACCCGCACGCAGGCCTTCGACGAAGTCCTTGTGCGGCTGGACCATCGCCGGATCACATTGGGGACGGCGCATGACCATGACCAGATAACGTTGCATGAGCGTCTCCTCAGCCGGCGTCGATCGCGGCAATACGCTCGCGCCAGGCGTGTGTTTTGGCCAGCACCGCATCGGTATCGATATCGGTAAGCACGCGACCGGCGAGCTTGCGCACACCGTTGATCCACACATCGCTGACCTGATGACGACCGGTGGCATAGGCCAGCTGCGAAGCGATATGGAACAGCGGCTGCGTTTCCAGATCGGACAAACGCACTGCGGCCAGATCCGCCTGCTTGCCTACTTCGATCGAGCCGACCTTCGATTCCAGCCCCATCGCGCGCGCGCCGTTGAGCGTGGCCGCGCGCAGCGCATAAGCCGCGTCGAAAGCCGCCGCATCACTGGCGACGGCCTTGGCCAACAGGGCCGCGGTACGCATTTCGCCGAACATGTCCAGGTCGTTGTTGGATGCGCAACCGTCGGTGCCGAGCGCCACATTCACGCCGGCCTGGCGCAGCTTCTCGGCCGGGCAAAAGCCCGATGCGAGCTTGAGGTTGGACTCGGGGCAATGCACCACCGACACACCCGCTTCGGCGCAGGCAGCGATTTCACCATCGGTGAGCTGGGTCATGTGCACCGCGATCAAGCGGTCGTTGACGATGCCAAGCTTCTGCAGACGCTGGAACGGACGCAGGCCACTCTTGGCCTTCTCCTCTTCCACCTCATGCGCGGTTTCATGCGTATGCAGATGCACCTGGATATCGAGCTGGTCGGACAGCACACGGATGCGCTCGAAGCTTTGATCGGACACGGTGTACGGCGCATGCGGCGCGAACGACGTGCTGACCAACGGGTCGCCGATAAAACTGTCGTGCACTTCGATGGCGCGATCGAAGTATTCGTCCTGCGTCTTCGCCCACGCGGTGGGGAATTCGATCACCGGCAGGCCGACCACCGCGCGAAAGCCCATGCGACGGTAGGTGGCGCCAATGACGTCGGGGAAGAAGTAGTTTTCGTTGGCGCACGTGGTGCCGCCGCGGATCATCTCGGCCACAGCCAGCTCGACGCCATCGCGTACGAACTCCGGACCGATCACCTGGCCCTCCACCGGCCAGATGTGCTTCTGCAGCCACACCATCAACGGCAGGTCGTCGGCGAGCCCGCGCAGCAGCGTCATAGGGTTGTGCGTGTGCGTGTTGATCAGGCCCGGAATCAGCACGTGCTCCGCCAGTACCACGCGCTCGCGCGGCGCGAACGCGGTGCGCGCTTCGCCGATGGGCAGCAATGCCACGATAGCGCCCTTGTCGACGGCGACCGCATGGTGATCCAGCACGACGCCGTGCGGCTCCACTGGCACGACCCAGCGCGCTTCGATCACCAGGTCGATGGATTGCGGGGTGGTCTGGCTCATCCTGGGCTCACTTTTCGAAAGTTGGATACGACATGGGGCGGATCACCTCGCGGTGGCCGCCCCATGGTTGCCTATCGGCGTGACGACTTTTCGTTCGTCATGCCTGCCTTCGCAGGCCTGGCGGACTGGCAAAGCTGCGAGCAGAGCCCGCGCGCCAGTTCGTCACTTGCCGACGCGGCTGACGTACTCGCCCGTGCGGGTGTCGACCTTGATCATTTCGTCCGTGGTGACGAACAGCGGTACGCGAACCACGGCGCCGGTTTCGAGCGTGGCAGGCTTGCCGCCGCCGCCCGAGGTATCACCACGCAGGCCCGGGTCGGTCTCGGTGATCTTCAGCTCGACGAAGTTCGGCGCCTGCACGGAGATGATTTCGCCGTTGAACAGCGTCACCACGCACTCTTCCTCGCCCTTCAGCCACTTCACGGCATCGCCCATACCCGCCTTGCTGGCCTGGTGCTGCTCGAAGCTTTCCTGGTGCATGAAGTGCCAGAACTCGCCGTCGGAATACAGGTACTGCATATCGGTATCGACGACGTCGGCGACCTCGAAGCTGTCGCTGGACTTCATCGTCGACTCGCTGGTGCGACCGTTCTTCAGGTTGCGGATGAAGATGCGGGTGAATGCCTGACCCTTGCCGGGCTTGATGAAGTCGGCGTCGGTAATGACCCAGGGGTCATTGTTGTGAAGGATCTTCATACCCTTCTTGACGTCGTTGAGACCGGCGGTGGCCATGCGATTGCGCTCCAGATGTGACGCCGCCGACAGGCAGCTAGAATATGGGGTTTCCCGGGCGCAGAGCCCGATTCAAGACCCACTATGATAACCGCAAGCCACGCTGCCCGCCTATCTCCGCCCGGACCCGACTGGCGCACACTGTGGCGCGAGGCCGTCACCGACCCGACTGAATTGCTGGCCCTGGTGGGACTGGCACACCTGGCCGACCGCCTGCCCGCCGGTGACGCGGGGTTTCCCGTGCGCGTGCCCCGTGGCTTTGTGGCACGCATGCGCCAAGGTGACCCGCAGGATCCCCTGCTGCTGCAGGCCCTGCCCCAGCTGGCCGAACGGGACGTGGTGCCCGGCTTCAGTACCGATGCTGTCGGCGACATGGCCGCGCGCTCGGCCCAGGGCGTGCTGCACAAGTACGACGGGCGCGCGCTGCTGATCGCCAGTGGCAGCTGCGCCATCAATTGCCGTTATTGCTTTCGTCGACATTTCCCCTATGGCGAGGAAATGGCCGCCGCCGGCCAATGGCGCAAGGCACTGGAGCACGTGCGCCGGGACACTTCCATCCGCGAACTGATCCTGTCCGGCGGCGATCCGCTATCGCTGACCACGGCCAAGCTGGAAGAACTGACCCACGGCCTCGCCGCGTTGCCCCACGTGATTCGCCTGCGTATTCACACCCGCCTGCCGGTGGTGCTGCCCGAGCGCATCGACGATGCCCTCCAGCGCTGGCTGGCTGACTTGCCACTGCAGAAGGTGGTCGTACTGCATGCCAACCACGCCAACGAATTTGACGCCTCGGTGGACGCTGCCTGCGCCCGCTTGCGCGATGCCGGCGCCACGCTGCTGAACCAATCGGTGCTGCTGGCTGGCATCAACGACGATACCGACGCGCTGGCCAACCTGTCCGAGCGCCTGTTCGCTGCCGGCGTGCTGCCCTACTACCTGCACCAGCTCGACCGCGTGCAGGGCACCGCTCATTTCGAGGTGGACGACACCCGGGCACTGGGCCTGGTCGAAGCCGTGCGCCAGCGCCTGCCCGGCTTCCTGGTGCCCAAGCTGGTACGCGAAGTAGGAGGCGAAGCCTCCAAGCGGCCGCTGTAACAGCAAGGCGCTACAGTTGTGGGCTCGGTCACTTCCGGAATATTTCCGCTGGCAGTGACCTGCGGAATCCGCTACAACCACGGATGGCCCGCGCCCTGCTGTCACGGCAGGTTTTCCCTCCAGCAGCGGCGAACAATGGATAGCTCGACGTGCCCATGAAAACAGACCAGGTCATCAAGATCCTTTTCATCGAAAAGTCGGTCGAGGACGCGGAACAGATCATCAGCCTGCTGCGCAACAGCGGCATTGCGGTCCGACCTGCCCGCGCCACCAGTGCCGAGCAGATCAACGCCGCATTGGGCGAACTTGGCCCTGACATCGTGCTGTTCGATCCGGCCGTCGGCACGCTCGAACTGCGCGAAGTCGCGCGCATGCTCGACGCAGACGGCCGCGACCTGTCGTTGATCGCCCTGGTCGGCCAGGTGGACAACGCCGTCATCACCGACCTGTTCGTCAGCGGCGCCCGCAGCGTGGCGCTGCGTCCGCAGCCCAAGCAGCTGATGGCGGTGATCCAGCGCGAGTTCGACGCGCTCAATGCCCGCCGCCAACTGCGCCGCCTGGAGACCGCGCTGCGCGAGTCCGAACGCCGCTGCGATGCGCTGCTCGACTCGTCCACCGATGCCATCGCCTACGTGCACGAAGGCATGCATGTGCGCGCCAACCAGGCCTACCTGGATACCTTCGGCTACACCGAATTTGACGACCTGCTCGGCCTGCCGGTGCTGGACATGGTCGGCCCCACCGACGCCGAAGAATTCAAGGCTACGCTCAAGGGTCTGTCCCGCGGCGAGAAGCCCAACGGCTCCATCGAACTGCAGGCGCGTCGCGCCGATGCCACCAGTTTCAAGGCCAGCGTGGAATTTGCGCACGCCACCTTCGAAGGCGAACCCTGCCTGCAGGTGGTGTTCCGCCGCCAGCAGATCGACGCCAATGTCATCGAGCAGCTGCAGCGCGACCCGGTCACCGGGCTGTTCAATCGCGCCCGCATGCTGGAATGCATCGATCAGGCGGTGGCTGCCGCCACCGAAGGCACCAAGGGCCAGTCGCTGCTGCTGATCGAACCGGACAACTGGCAGTCCATCGTGGCCGGCGTGGGCCTGGCCAAAGCCGACGAGCTGTTGGCCGCCTTTGCCGCCCGCGTGGAGGGCCAGCTGGGTGCCCACGACACGGCCGGCCTGCTGGCCGAACACACCGTTGGCGTCCTGCTACATACGCGTAACGACGAAGGCATCAAACAGTGGATCGCCGGGCTGCAGCAAGCCATTGCCGGCGGCATCTTCGATCTGGGGACCCGCTCGATCACGGTGACCACGAGCATCGGCGGCAGCATGCTGGGCGAGCGAAACGCCAATACCGAGTTGCTGCTCAACCAGGCGAGCCAGGCGCTGCGCAATGCGCAGAGCCAGGGCGGTAATCGCAGCGACCTGCATGACCCCGCGGCGCGCGAAAAGGCCGACGAGGAGCGCGAGCGTTATTGGCTCGGCGTACTGCAGGAAGCGCTCACCCAGAACGATTTCGTGCTTTATCACCAGCAGACCATCAGTCTGCAAGATGCCGAAGGCGAGTTCTCGGAGATCCTGCTGCGCCTCAATGGGCCGCAGGGCGAGGTGCTCCCCGGCTTCTTCATGCCGATCGCCGAAAAGCACAATCTCACGCCGGCCATCGATCGCTGGGTGCTGAACCAGACCATCGAAGCGCTGCGTGCGCGCGACAAGATGGGCACGCCTTCCACCTTCTTCGTCAAGCTTTCTTCCAGCTCCCTGCTGGACAAGGAGCTGATGCCCTGGCTGGGCGAGCGCCTGAAGAACGCAGCGCTCAAGCATGGGCAGCTGGTGCTGGAAACCACCGAGAGCAAGGTGGTGACCTCGCTGCGCCCGGCGCAGGAGTTCATCCAGAGCTGGAAGGCGCTAGGCGGGCAGTTTGCGCTGGAACAGTTCGGCTCGGGCCTCAACTCGTTCCAGTTGCTGAACCATATCGACGCCGACTATTTGAAGATCGACCGCAGCTACATGGCCGACCTGCCCCAGCAGCCCGAGAGCCAGAAGAAGGTGGCCGAGATCTGCCGCCAGGCCCGCGAGCTGAAGAAGCAGACCATCGCCGAGTGGGTCGAGGACGCGGCCAGCACGTCGCTGCTGTTCGCCTGCGGCGTGGACTTCGTGCAGGGCAACTTCCTGCAGGAGCCGCAGCGGTTGGCGTGAGCCGCGCTTTAGCTCCCTCTCCCCTGGGGGAGAGGGCTGGTGTGAGGGGGCAAGCTTGCGATAAGGCAAGTGCAAAGCGCGCGTTGTAGAAGTTCTTCCGCGAGCACCCGCCCCTCAGCTCAATCCTCTCCCCGCAGGGGAGAGGAAGGAAAAGCCAAAGTAAAAAACCCCGCGGAGCGATCCGCGGGGTTTTTCATTGCACCGATGTCGCGCCGAAATTACTCGGCAGCGGCAGCAGCCTTCTTCGCAGCCTTGGCGGCGGAGACGGCGGCGATGTCTTCCTTGATGCGGGCAGCCTTGCCTTCCAGGCCACGCAGGTAATACAGCTTGGCGCCACGGACCTTGCCCTTGCGCTTCACTTCCAGCGAGTCGATGGCCGGGCTATGGGCCTGGAACACGCGCTCCACGCCGGTGCCGTGCGAGATCTTGCGCACGGTGAATGCCGAATGCAGGCCGCGGCTGCGCTTGGCGATGACGACACCCTCGAACGCCTGGACGCGCTCGCGGTTACCTTCCTTCACCTTCACGTTGACCACCACGGTGTCGCCAGGGCCGAATTCCGGCAGCTGGCGGGTGATCTGCTCGGCTTCGAACTGTTCAATGAGTTTGTTCATGGCAACACCTGTTTGATATCAATTGCTGCAGTCACTGTTCGACTGCATCGTTGTGCCGCGTCTGCGATCGTGCATGCTCGCGGCGGAATTCATCCAACAGCGCTCGGGATTCTGCATCCAGCGCGCGCTGCGCCAAAAGATCGGGACGTCGCAACCAGGTCCGTCCCAGCGATTGTTTCAGGCGCCAGCGGCGTATGGCCGCGTGATCACCGGAAAGCAATACATCCGGTACATCGCCCAGTGCGTCATGCACCGGTTTTGCATAGTGCGGGCAATCGAGCAGGCCATCCGAAAACGAATCCTGCTGCGCCGACTGCGCGTCGTTCAACGCGCCTTCCTGCAAGCGGCCCACGGCATCAATGATCACCGCAGCACCCAGCTCACCACCAGACAGCACATAATCGCCGATGGAAAGCTCCTCGTCGACCTCGTGCGCCAGCAGACGCTCGTCCACACCTTCGTAACGCCCACAAAGCAATGCGATTCGCGGCAACTTCGCCAGCGTCTCCGCCCTGCCCTGCGTCAGCCGCGCACCTTGCGGACTGAGGTAAATCACATGCACCGGTTCCGGTGCGGCCTCGCGCATGGCCTTGAGAGCCGCTCGCAAAGGCTGAATCAGCATCACCATGCCGGGCCCGCCGCCACAAGTGCGGCCGTCCACGGTGCGGTAATTGTCGGTGGCATAGTCGCGCGGATTCCAGGTTTCCACCTGCAACAACTCACGCTGTTGCGCGCGCCCCACCACACCAACTGCAGCACACTGACGCATGAAGTCGGGAAACAGCGTGACGACATCGATGCGCATGATCCTCAACCCTTTGTGCCGCGCCAGGCGCGCTCAGAATTCAGGATCCCAGTCCACCACCATGCGCCCGCCGGACAAATCCACCGAACGCACATAAGAACCCTGGACGAAAGGAATCAGCCGCTCGCGCGATTCATCCCTCACCACCACGACATCGTTGGCACCGGTCGCGAACAGGTGAGTGACCCGACCCAGTACCACGCCTTCCGTAGTGACGACCTCAAGACCTTCGAGATCGACCCAGTAATACTCATCCTTGCCGGGAGGCGGCAACAGCTCGCGGGCGACATAAATGTCTTGCCCCACCAGCGCCGCCGCGGCGTCGCGGCCATCCACTCCGGGAAACTGGGCGATAAGCCCCTTGCCCTGCGGACGACCCTTCACTCCCGTGATCTCGGTTGCCACATCCGGCGCCGTTGCCAGCTGCCAGGGTTGGTAACTGAAGATCCGCGTGCGGGGCTCGGTCCAGGATTCGATCTTGAGCCAGCCCTGCACGCCGTACAGCCCGACGATGCGTCCGACCAGGACGCGTCGACCGGCTGCCGTCATACTCAGGCAGCCTGCTGCTTGCCGGCTTCCTTGACCAGGGCGGCGACCTTATCGGTCAGCTGCGCACCCTTGCCCACCCACTCCTGCACGCGAGCCAGGTTCAGCTCAAGGCGCTTGTCCTTGCCCGAGGCAACCGGGTTGTAGAAACCAACGTTCTCGATGCTGCGACCGTCGCGCTTGCTGCGACCGTCAGCGACAACGACGTGGTAGAACGGACGGCCCTTGGCGCCACCGCGCGAAAGACGAATCTTGACCATAAGTAAAAGCTCCAGAATTGCCGGGATGCCGGCCGCACGCACGAAGCCGTGCGCGGTAAACGCGGCATTTTAATGAATTTGTAGAAAAAAGGAAGACCTGACGGGCAAAAACTGGTCGTCGGGACCGGGCGAGCCGTTCAGCCTCAGCGCATCGGCGGCAAACCGCCACCCATGCCACCCATGCCCTTCATGGCGCCGCGCATCTGCCTCAAAAGGCCCTTGCTGCCGCCCTTGGAGAGCTTGGACATCATCTTTTCCATCTGCATGTACTGCTTGAGCAGACGGTTGACGTCAGCCGGCTGTGTGCCCGAACCGCGTGCTACACGGGCACGGCGCGAACCGTTCAACAGGTCTGGATGGCGGCGTTCTTTCTTGGTCATCGACTGGATGATCGCGACCATGCGCTTGATCTCGCCGTCGTTGACCTTTGATTTCACGCTATCGGGCAGGCCTGACACGCCGGGCAACTTGTCCATCAGGCCGGCCAAGCCGCCCATGTTGCTCATCTGCTCGAGCTGGTCGCGCATGTCGTTGAGATCGAAGCGCTTGCCCTTGATGACCTTCTCGGCGAGCTTCTGCGCCTTTTCCTGGTCGACCTTGCGCTCCACTTCCTCGACTAGCGACAGCACGTCGCCCATGCCGAGAATGCGCTGCGCCACGCGATCCGGATGGAACGGTTCGAGCGCATCGGTCTTTTCGCCAGCGCCGAGGAACTTGATCGGGCGGCCAGTGACATAGCGCACCGACAGTGCAGCACCACCACGGGCGTCGCCATCGGTCTTGGTCAGCACCACGCCGGTGAGCGGCAACGCCTCGGCAAAGGCCTTGGCGGTGTTGGCCGCGTCCTGGCCGGTCATGGAATCGACCACAAACAGCGTTTCGATAGGATTGATCGCGGCGTGCAGCGCCTTGATCTCGGCCATCATCGCCTCGTCCACATGCAGGCGACCGGCAGTATCCACCAGCAGCACGTCGACCACTTCGCGGCGCGCAGCGGCGATGGCGTTTTTGGCGATATCGACTGGGTTCTGGCCCGCCTCGGACGGGAAGAACTTGACACCCACCTGCTCGGCCAGCGTGCGCAGCTGCTCGATGGCGGCCGGACGGTAGACGTCGCAGCTCACCACCATCACCTTTTTCTTCTTGCGCTCGGTGAGGAAGCGGGCCAGCTTGGCCACCGTGGTGGTTTTGCCCGCGCCCTGCAGGCCCGCCATCAGCACCACTGCGGGCGGCTGCTGGGCGAGATTGAGCTCGGTGTTGGCCGTGCCCATCAGCGTAGTCAGTTCGTCGCTGACCACCTTCACCAGGGCCTGGCCCGGCGACAGGCTCTTGAGCACATCCTGGCCGACCGCGCGCACCTTGACGCGCTCGATCAACGCCTGCACCACCGGCAGGGCCACGTCGGCCTCCAGCAAGGCGATGCGGACCTCGCGCAGCGACTCGCGGATGTTCTCCTCGGTCAGGCGACCGCGGCCACGCAGGCGGTTGACGGTGGCGGATAGGCGTTGGCTGAGCGACTCGAACATAGGGATGTGGCGACGTAAGAGGATCGCTGAGTATAGCGGAGGTCGGCCCGCGGACCTGCATCACCCGGCAAACCGCGTCAGATGGCCACCCGCTGCACAGGCGGCAGGCTTACCCCGTACACTTCCGCGTCATGGCCACCACCCTCTTTACCCTGCTCACCGTCGCGCTCTACCTCACCGCTGCAGGGGCGTTGGCGCGCCCGCTGCTGAGCGGCGGGAAGCCGCTGAACCGCTCAGCCCTGTCGCTGGCCGGTGCGGCTGTGTTGATTCACGCCGGCATTCTGCTGAGCATCCATCGCGGCGCACTGGATCTGCATTTCTTCGCCGCACTGTCGCTGGTGGCCTGCGTGGTTTCGGCCTTCACGCTGGTGGTGAACATCTGGCGCCCGGTGGCCGCACTCGGCGTGATCGTGTTTCCGCTTACGGCACTGCTGCTGGCACTGGATACGTTCGTGGCGCCAGCGACGGTGCCGCAACCGCTGGAATGGCAGATCAAACTGCATGTGACCGTGGCGCTGTTCGCTTTCAGCGTGCTATCGATCGCCGCGGTGCTGGCCATCCTGCTCGCCATCCAAGAACGCGCCCTGCGCCACCGGCAGTTCGGACCGTGGCTACGCGCATTGCCGCCGCTGACGCTCACTGAGACCCTGCTGTTTCAGCTGATTGGCGCCGGCTTCCTGCTGCTCACGCTGACCTTGCTCACTGGCATCCTGTTTGTCGACAACCTGTTCGGCCAGCACCTGATACACAAGACGGTGCTGTCGATCATCGCGTGGCTGGTGTTTGGCACCCTGCTCTACGGTCGCTGGCGCCATGGCTGGCGCGGGCGCAGCGCGGTGAACCTCACCCTGCTCGGGATGGGCGTGCTGCTGCTGGCGTTCTTCGGCACCAAGCTGGTGCTTGAATTGATTCTGCATCGCACGCCATGAGCGGTGCCGGCCAGTTCGTACTCACCCTGTCGTGCCCGGATCGCTCCGGGATCGTGGCAGCGGTATCGAACCACCTGGCCGCGAACGACTGCAACATCGTGGAAGCTCAGCAGTTCGGCGATGCCGAGACGGGGCGGTTCTTCATGCGGCTGGTATTTGAAAGCGCGCGATTGAACCTGGACGAATTGCAGGTAGGTTTCGACAGCTTCGCTCCATCACTCAGGATGCAGTGGGCTCTGCGTGACCGCGCCCAGCGTCGACGCGTGATGCTGCTGGTGTCGAAATTCGATCACTGCCTGGCCGATATCCTCTATCGCTGGCGCATCGGCGAGTTGCCGATGGAGATCGTGGGCGTGGTGGCGAACCATCCCATCGAGACGTATCGGCACCTGGATCTTGACGACATTCCCTTTCACTACCTGCCGATCAGTCATGCGCACAAAGCGCAGCAGGAAGCGGCGCTGTGGTCGCTGATCGAGCAATCGGGTGCTGAACTGGTGGTGCTCGCGCGCTACATGCAGGTGCTTTCCGGCGAGCTGGCCCAGCGACTGGCTGGGCGCTGCATCAACATCCATCACTCGTTCCTGCCCGGTTTCAAGGGCGCGCGCCCGTATCACCAGGCGCACCATCGCGGAGTGAAGCTGATTGGCGCCACCGCGCACTTCATCACCGCCGATCTCGACGAGGGACCGATCATCGAGCAGGACATCGAACGGGTGACCCATGCAGACACGCCTGACGATTTGATCCGCATCGGCCGCGATATCGAGCGGCGCGTGCTGGCGCGTACGCTACGGCTTTATCTGGATGATCGGGTGTTGCTCAACGGCAGCAAGACGGTGGTATTCAGTTCCTGAGTGGCGACGTATGGCGGGCTTTCCGTAGGAGTGCACCCTGTGCGCGACCAGCCTGCACTGGGGTAGCGACGTGTCGCTGCGGTCGCGCACAGGGCGCGCTCCTACATACGCGAGACGCGAGCATTAACGGCAGGCGTCGATGCCTTCCGAGAGGCGCTCCACCGCTACGACTTCCATGTCGCCGACCTTGCCCTTCTTCGGCGCATTAGCCTTGGGCACGATGGCGCGCAGGAAGCCGTGATGGGCTGCTTCCTTCAACCGTTCCTCGCCGTTGGGCACCGGGCGGATTTCCCCAGACAGGCCCACCTCGCCGAACGCGATGGTCTTCTCGGGTAGCGGTCGATCGCGCAGGCTCGACAGCACCGCGAGCAGCACCGGCAGATCGGCTGCGGTTTCCTGCACACGAATGCCACCCACCACGTTGACGAAAACGTCCTGGTCATACGCGGCCACGCCGCCATGGCGGTGCAACACTGCCAACAGCATCGCCAGGCGGTTCTGTTCCAGGCCGAGTGCTACGCGCCGTGGATTGCCCAGCGAGGATTGATCCACCAGCGCCTGCACCTCCACCAGCA
>OUWB010003776.1_pt1 | contig 15658 bp, 13 predicted proteins | sample 1779821 | NCBI WGS metagenome assembly OUWB01 (sample SAMEA3914806, study PRJEB12502) | metagenome | biome: forest; material: soil | place: Canada | collected 2011-08-03 | depth 0.1 m
ATCCGCTATTCCTGGCGCCTGGTGCTGGCCCCGTTTGCGGTGGCCGACTACGTCGCCGCCCACGAATGCGCCCACCTGATCGAGGCCAATCATTCGCCGCGGTTCTGGGCGGTGGTCGCCGGCCGGGTGGGCGATCACAAACCCCACCGCGCCTGGCTGAAGGCGCACGGCGAGCGGCTGCACGCCTTCGGGGGGTGACTCGCCCCCGCCGACGCGCTTGACCAGACCGATGGTCGAGCCTATCGCCGATTCCACCGGAGGCGGCGCCTTAAGAGGCTGTCCCAGCGCCCGAGAGCGCCGCGCAGGTCCGGCAAGGGGGAGAATATCCATGCGCGTACGCGGCGCCACATTGCGGGCCGGGCTGAGCGGCGCCGTGCTGGCCCTGGCGGCCACGGCGGCGAGCGCCGCGACCCCGACCCTCACTTCGACCCCGACCCTGGCCCAGCTGGCTGCCCGCTACGAGGCCTGGCGCGGCGGGCCGGCGTTCGAGGCGCTGACGTCGATCCAGGTGGCGATGACGGCGCCGGCGTCCAACGGCCAGGTCTGGGACGAGACCATGCGCGCCGCCCGCGGCGGCTGGATGCGGTTCGACATCGGCCCACGCGGCCCGCTGCTCACCCTGGTCGCCACCCCGTTCACCACCTGGCGCCGCTGCTCCAACTGCACGGGCGGATTCGGTCTGTCGGAAGACGCCATCCGCACGCTCGCGCTCGTCCAGTCGCTCGACCTGCCCGGCGCCCTGGAGCCCTCGGCCGGCCGGCCGGTCGCGCTGAAGGGGATCGAGCGCTGGAACGGCGCCGAATGGGCGGTGGCGCACATAGGCGGGGCCCAGGGCGTTGACGTGTTCATCCAGCCGGCGACGGGCCGGCTGGGCGGCTATCGCTTCATGGCGGAACAGGGGCTGGTCACCACCCGATACGCGGACTGGCGCTGGGCGCGCGGCGTGCGGTTCGCCTATGTTCAGACCGTGCGGACCGGAAACACCGCGCCGACAAGCCTGAGGGTGAGGGGGGTCGAGCTCGGCGGCGCCGAAGACGTCTCGGTCTATGCACGGCCCGCCGATGTGGAGGCGGCGTCGTTCCAGCCGGGCTCGACCTCGACCGGATGGCTGCCGCTCACGCCCGGCTATCGGCGTGAGCCGATCCTGTCGATCGAGTTGGACGGAAAGCCGGCCTACGCCCTGCTCGACAGCGGCTCGTTCACCACGATCCTTGGCCGCGACCAGCTGCCTGCCGCCGGGCTCAAGGCCGCCGGGGCCATGCGCATAGACGGCGCGAGCACCGGTTTCGCGACCCAGACCGTGCGCGGCGGCGATATCCGCATCGGCGCCCTGGCGCTGCGCGATCCGCTGATGGCGACCGAAGATCCGGACGCCATGCACGCCCTGGGCGCCGGCGCCCGCGACCGGCCGGTGATCATACTGGGCCAGGACGCGTTCCGAGGCCTGATCGTCGATCTCGACCTGCCCAACCAGCGCGTGGCCTTCCGCACGGCCACGGACGCAGCGCCCCCGCCCGGGGCCATCGAGCTGCCGCTCGCCCCGAACACGTGGCCCTATGTCATCCCCATAACCCTTGAAGACGGCGCGCCGGGGAAGTTCATCGTCGACACCGGCTATTACGGCGCGCTGGCCCTCTCGCCGGCCCTCGCCCACGCCCGCAACCTGCCCGGAGACAGGCCGATCTCGGGCATGAAGCTGCAGGAGGTCGGCGGCAGCGCCGCGGTGACCATCACCAGCCTGCGCCGCATCGCCATCGGCGGCGTGAGCCTGAAGGACGCGCCGGCCGAATTGTTCCCCTCCTGGAAGCTGGGCGACCAGGTCGACGGCCTGGTCGGGCGCACCGTTCTGGAGCGTTTCCGGGTGATCTTCGACGTCGACCACAACCGGCTGTGGCTGGTCCCCTCGCCCGGCCAGGTCGAGGCGCCGTTCTGGCATGCGCATCTGGGGATCGCGTTCAAGGCCGACGCCAACGGCGCCCGGATCACCGGGGTCTATCCGCGCAGCCCGGCGGAGGCGGCGGGCCTCAAGCCCGGCGACGTCATCGCCCAGGTCGACGGCGAGCCGGCCAGCGCGGACAAGGTCAAGGCCGCGGCCGCCAGCCCGAGCGGCACGCGCCTGCGGCTCACCCTCGCCGACGGAAGCGAGCGAGAGGTCACGATCAGCGATTTCTATTGAACGGATGGGATGCGCCTCAACAGGCAGCCCATCTCGTCACTACGGGCCGGGCGCCACGCGATCTTGGCCAGACGGTCAACATCAGCCCGGAGCGGGGTGATTCAGACAGCTTCCCGGTTACCCGCCCGCTCATTCCGGCGAATGCCGGAATCCAGATCCAATCCCAAAATCCCCGTATGAATCTGGGCCCCGGCATTCGCCGGGGTGAGCGGCGATGAACCGTCCCGGGCGGGAAGAGCTCCAAATCTGGACCACGCCCGCGGTCTCGCCGGGATGAGCGGTCTGGTTCACGCCGGCCGAGCCGTGCGCCCTATCCCGGCGGCGGGTCCAGGTCCGGGTTCGGTTGCTCGGCCGCCGCGGGCGATTGGGCGGGCGCGCCGCTGGCGCCCTGGATCAGGTCGCCGATGGTGTCGGCGGGCGGACTGCCGCCGGGGATCGGCTGGACGCTGAGCCGCTTGAGGCTGGGGACCATGAACAGCCGCCACAGGTCCGCAGGCGATGAGCCGCCGGTGACCCGGTGCATGGGGGTGTCGTCGTCGCGCCCGGTCCACACCGCGGTGGTGAAACCGCCGGTATAGCCCACGAACCAGGCGTCGCGATAATCGCTGGTGGTGCCGGTCTTGCCGGCCAGGTCGTAGCCGCCGATCTGGGCGCGGGCGCCGGTGCCCGAGACCAGCACCTGGCGCATCATGCGGATCATCTCGCCCAGGGCCGGCTGGTTGATCACCGTGGGCCTGGCCTGGGCGGCCAGGTGGCTGTCATAGAGCACCTGGCCCTGGGCGGTGCGGATGCGCTCTATGCCATAGGCCTTGGCCGCGACCCCGCCATTGGCGAAGGCGTCATAGGCCTGGGCCATCTCCACCGGCGTCACCTCCACCGCGCCCAGGGCCATGGACGGGCTGGTCTGGATCGGCGAGGTGATCCCCAGGCGGTGGGCGGTCTGGGCGACGTTGTCGGTCCCCACCTCCTGGCCCAGGCGCGCGGCCACGGTGTTGATCGACTGGGCCAGGGCCGTCTCCAGCGTGATCTGGCCGAGATAGTTGTTCTCGAAATTATGCGGCTGCCAATTACCGATGGTCACCGGCTCGTCGACCACCATCTGGTCCGGCGTGCGGCCCTCCTCCATGGCGGTCAGGTAGACGAAGGGCTTGAACGAGGAGCCGGCCTGGCGCTGGGCGCCCGAGGCGCGATCGAACTGGCTCTGGGCGTAGTCGGCGCCGCCCACATAGGCGCGGATGCGGCCCTCGCCGTCCACCGCCACCAGGGCCGCCTGCTGCACTCCGCGCGACGCGTCGCGCTCGACGACCTTGCGCACGGCGTATTCGGCGTTGAGCTGGATCGGCAGGTCCAGGGTGGTCTCCACCACCAGGTCCTCGCGCGGCTGGCCGACCAGGGCGCGGACCTGGGCGTCGATCCAGTCGACGAAATATTGCGCCCGCTGGCTCTCCAGGGTGGCGGAGACCTGAACCGGCGCCTTGAACGCCGCGTCCCGCTGCTCGGGCGTGATGGCGTGGGTCTCGACCATGGCGTCGAGCACCAGGGTGGCGCGCTGGGCCGCCCGCTGGGTGTCGGAGAGGGGGCTGTAGTGGGAAGGCCCCTTCATCAGCCCGGCCAGCAGGGCGGCCTCGCCCAGGGTCAACTTGGAGGCCGGCTTGTTGAAGTAGCGCTGCGAAGCGGCCTCGATGCCGTAGGCGCCTTCGCCGAAATAGACCCGGTTCAGATAGAGGCTGAGGATCTGCTTCTTGCTGAACTTGTGCTCCAGCCACACGGCCAGGATCAGCTCCTGCACCTTGCGGCGGATGTTGCGGTCGGGCGTCAGGAACAGGTTGCGCGCCAGCTGCTGGGTGATGGTCGAGGCGCCCTGCTTGAAGCGGCCGGCGCGCGCATCGACCACCACCATGCGGGCCATGCCCACCAGGTCGAAGCCCCAGTGCTGGTAGAAACGGCGGTCCTCGATGGAGACGAAGGCGGCGGGCACGTAGGCCGGCAGCTGGTCGATATCCACCGGCGGCGAGAACTGGCTGCCGCGCACGGCCAGCAGCGCGCCCGAGCGGTCGAGATAGGAGATCGACGGCTGGCGGGTGACGTCGAACATCTTGGAGGTGTCGGGCAGGTTGGTGGCGAACACGGCCACGAAGGCCACGCCCGCGATCAGCACCCAGATCGCCAGCACCATCGACCAGTAGATCAAGGCCTGCAGGGGCGTGCGTCCGCCTCGAGCCGTCGCCATGGGCCGCCTTTCGTTCGCCGCGGAAGGTCCGCCGCAAGCTGAATAACCAATGCGCACGGGATGCGCGATAGGTTGACGAAAGGTGAATCACGGCTTGAGCGGCGACCCCGCCCCACGGCATGATGCGCGCCGGCGCCCCCGCGCGCCCCGCCGTCATGGAGACCTGATGAAGCGCCTGGTCCGCATCGTTCTGGCTGGCTCGATCCTGGGCGCCTGCGCCAGCCCGCAGGCGACGACGACCGCGCCCCCGCCGCCGCCCGTCGCCTGGATCGGCGGCGATCCCGCGCACCTGGCCGCCGACAAGGCCGATTGCGAAAAGGTGGCCAACCAGACCGACGTCAATGAGAGCGGCAACTATTCCAACACCAACTACGGCGTGACCGCGGCCATGGCCGCCGCCGTGGGCCGCGACAACCCGCTGACCAACCAGGCGGCCAATGTGCGCGCGGCCATGTTCACCACCTGCATGAACGACAAGGGGTGGAAGGCGCCGTAGGGGCCCTCATCGGGGCGAAGGCGCACGACTACTGCCTTCAACCCTTGGCCGCATGAGGCCTTAATCCTTGGAGGCCGAGTCTGCTTGGGCGGCCGACCGTGTCAAGGCGCGCCGTAGGCGCCCGCCGCGCGGCGGCCCCAAAGGGGCCGGCCTTGACCCGGCCGGACGCCCAAGCTTCAATCTCGCCAAGGGTTTAAGGCCAGGTTCGCCGCTGCGCCGGCGTCCATCCACACCCAGAACCAATCACGAATCGGCCCGCCGCATTGGCTCACGCGCCCGGCTCCGTCATAACCCCTTCGTGCCCGCCGATTCGCTCCACCAAGCCGCCCAGGACGCGCTGACGCGCACCTTCGGCCACGCCCGCTTCCGCGGGTTGCAGGAGCCGGTGATCGGCGAGGTCCTGGCCGGGCGCAGCGCCATCGCGGTGCTGCCCACCGGCGGGGGCAAGAGCCTGTGCTACCAGATCCCCAGCCTGGTGCTGGACGGGCTGGGCCTGGTGGTCTCGCCGCTGATCGCGCTGATGGCCGACCAGGTGGCGGGCCTGCGCCAGATGGGCGTGGCCGCCGCGCGGCTGGACTCCACCGCCTCGCCCCAGGAGCGGCGCGAGACCTGGGAGCGGATCGAGGCCGGCCGGCTGGACCTGCTCTACCTTTCGCCCGAGGGCCTGCTTCAGCCCCAGATGCTGGAGCGGCTGTCGCAGCTGAAGCTGGCCCTGATCGCCATCGACGAGGCCCACTGCGTCAGTCAGTGGGGCCATGACTTTCGCCCCGAATATCGCGAGCTGGGACGGCTGGCGTCGATCTTTCCCGAGGTCCCGCGCCTGGCGGTGACCGCCACCGCCGACGCCCGCACCCGCGAGGACATCCGCCAGGAGCTGCACCTGCAGGGCGCGCGCGAGTTCGTGGCCAGTTTCGCCCGGCCGGAGCTGGCCCTGTCGGCCGAGCGCAAGACCGGGCGCGGCCGGCCCCGGGTGCTGCAGCTGGCGGCCGAGCGGCGCGGGCGATCGGGCGTGATCTATTGCGGCTCACGCGACGGCTGCGAGACCCTGGCCAGCGAGCTGGCCGAGGCCGGCCTGCCGGCCGTGGCCTATCACGCCGGCCTCGACAAGACCGTGCGCGCCGAACGGCTGTCGCGGTTCCTGGAGGCCGACGAGGCGGTGATGGTGGCCACCATCGCCTTCGGCATGGGCGTCGACAAGCCGGACGTGCGCTATGTGATCCACGCCGACCCGCCCGGCTCGATCGAGGCCTATTGGCAGGAGGTGGGCCGCGCGGGCCGCGACGGGGCGCCGGCCGAGGGCATCACCCTCTATTCCGCCGCCGACATGGCCTGGGCCCTGCGCCGCACCGACGGGCGCGAGGTGTCCGACACCGTCAAGCAGGTGCAGGTGCGCAAGCTGCGCCAGCTCTACGCCATGCTGGAAGGCATGGCCTGCCGCGCCGCCGCCGTGCGCCGCTATTTCGGCGAGACCGAGGCCGAGCCCTGCGGCCAGTGCGACCTGTGCCTGGCCCCGCCGGAAGCGGTCGACGCCAGCCAGTCGGCGCAGAAGGCCCTGGCCGCGGTGCACCGGCTGGGCGGACGGCTGGGCCGCGGGCGGGTGATCGATCACCTGGTGGGCAAGCCTAATCCCAAGGCGCCGTTCGAGGCCGAGCTGTCCACCTTCGGCATCGGCAAGGACCTGTCGGCCGTCGCCTGGCGCGGCCTGATCGACCAGCTGCTGTTCGAGGGCCTGCTGCGCGAAGACCCCAACGACGGCCTGCCCCTGCTGGCCCTGGGCGAGGCCGAGCAGGTGCGGGCGGTCTATCGCGGCGAGCGCGTGGTGCGCGTGCGCCGGCCAGCTGAGGGCAAGGGCGAGCGCGAAGGCGGCGACCGGGGCGGCCGCACCCGCCGTGCGCGCGGCGCGCCCGTGGATATCGGCGCCGCGGACCAGCCCCTGTTCGAAGCCCTGCGCGCCTGGCGCCGCGAACAGGCGGCGGAACAGTCGGTGCCGCCTTATGTCATCTTCCATGACCGCACCTTGGCCGAACTGGCCCAGGCCCGGCCGCGCGATCTGGAGGCCCTGGGCCGCGTGGGCGGGGTGGGCCAGGGCAAGCTGGACCGCTATGGCGAGGCCCTGCTGCGCCTGGTGCGGGCGAACTGAACGGCCGGTCGCGCTGGGCCACCCCGCTATTGCATCCCCAACCTACGTCATCCTGAGCCGCGCTCGTCAGGGCGCGAGTCGAAGGACGCACGGTGCGGCCACATCCTGCGTCCTTCGACTCGTCGCCGCGCGACGGCTCAGGATGACGTAGGTTTGGTGGCGCGACGCCGCCCTAGCTGGGTCCCATTTCCTGTCGGCAATATGAATACCGCGTCCCCGGCCGGTTCAGCCGCAGGGTCCTAGAACCTGATCACGGTCAATCGAGACCGGGGACAGAGACTTGGAAAGGACCCCTCCCATGAAGAAGCTGATCATCGGCGTGCTGACCGCCGCCAGCCTGGCCGCCGCCCTGCCGGCCTTCGCCCAACCCGTCGACCAGCGCGAGCAGCACCAGCAGCAGCGCATCGACCAGGGCGTCCGCTCGGGCGAACTGACCGGCCGCGAGACCCGCCATCTGGAACGGCGCGAAGCCTCGATCCGCCACGAGGAACGCGTCATGCGCGCCGAGCACAACGGTCGCCTGACCCGCCACGACCGCCGCGTGCTGAACCACCGTCTGAACCGCACCAGCCACGCGGTGTTCGTCAAGAAGCACAACGCCGAGGTCCGCTAAGACCGCCTCGTCCCCTCTCGCCGCCGCGGCCGGGCAATTCCCGGCCGCCCTGAGCCCCGCCCTCCCTCCATCCAGGCCACGGGCTCATGCGCCGCCGGCTCGCCTTCCCCCCAAGGCGAAGCTCGGCGGCGGCGGGAACGAGACGCGTTGGAGACCCTCGCACGCCCCGGCCGCCTCGCGGTCCGGGGCGGTCTTGCGTGAGAGTGCGGGGCCGCCTCGCCAAGGGTCGGTGTAATTCGAGCGCGCTAACGCTAGGATTGAAGGAGAAGGCGCATCAAGGCGCACGGGGAGGGGTCTTGAACCTGCAGCTCGGCTTTCTGGCCATCGACGTGGCCGCCATCGTCTGCGCCGCGATCCTGGGCGTCGGCGCCGCCGCGCGATGCCGGCGCAGCATGAGCGCGCTTTGGCTGGCGGCGATCAGCCTGTGCGACATCTGCCACGTCCTGCTGGCCCGTTTCGAATACCGCTACTGGATCGCCGCGCCCTATCAGCTCGATCTCGGCGCGCTGCAGACGCCGCTCAACCTGGCGCGCAATCTGACGCCGGGCCTGTTCATGCTGTTCAGCCATTCGCTGTTTTCCGAAGGCGGCCGCTTTCCCCGCTGGCTGCTGGGCCTGTTCACCCTGCAGGTCGTGCTGGAATGTCCCCTGCCCTGGCCGGGATCGGCGGCGCCCGAGCATGTGGCGGCGGCGGCGCTGCAGATGGGCTTCGCCGCGGCGGCGGCCTATTGGGCCTTCGAAAACTGGCGGGACGATCTGGTCGAGCGCCGCCGGCGCCTGCGCGCGGTGACCGTGCTGGTGGTCGGCCTCGACGTGGTGGCGGCCAGCCTGCTGCTGCGCATCGTCATTCCGCAGGACACGCCGGCGAATTTCTATGCCCACGAGGTCTTCATCGCCCTCAATATGGTGATCTTCGCCGCGCTGCTGATGCGGCTGGCCGTCGGCGACATGGCTGGCTATCTCGAGCCTGCGCCGGCCAGGATCGCCGAGCCGAGCGCCGCGCCGCCGCGCCCAATCCCCGCGTCCGAGGCCCAGTCGGCCGCCGCGCTGAAGCGGTTGAACGCGCTCTTGCAGGAAGAGCGGATCCATCGCCAGGCGGGGCTGACGCTGCAGGCCCTGGCCGATCAGGTCGGCCTGCCTGCCTATCGCTTGCGCCGGCTGATCCATGAGCAGCTGGGCTATCGCAACTTCAACAGCTTCCTGCACCACTACCGGATCGAGGACGCCTGCGCGCAGCTGCGCGACCCGTCGCTGCGGCGGGTTCCGATCCTGACCATCGCCCTGTCGAGCGGCTATCAGTCGATCAACACCTTCAACCGCGGCTTCGGGGAGGTGGCGAAGATGACGCCGTCGGCCTTTCGCGCCCAGGCCGAGCGGGCGGGCGCAGCGGCCGAAAACCACCCCGAAAACGCGATAACCACGCCGATTTGAGAAATCAGGCGCGCGCCTCGACAAATCGGGGCGCGGACCAGGCCCGCAGCATGCGCACACCTCCCGCGCGCCGCCACCCGGGCGGCCTTGCGGCGGAGAGCCGGGGATGCGGCGGAAATATTATCTCGACTGGCTGCGGGTGATCGCCCTGGGCCTGCTGATCCTCTACCACACCGGCTGCCTCTACGCCCCGTGGCCCTACAATCTGAAGAGCCCGCATCCGCTGCCGCAGATCGAGTGGGCGCTGTTGGCCCTCAATCCGTGGCGGCTGGCCCTGCTGTTCCTGATCTCCGGCGTGGCCTGCCGGTATCTGATCGCCAAGCTGGGACCCGGCGGCCTGGCGCTGGACCGCGTGCGGCGGCTGGTCCCGGTGCTGCTGTTCGCGATGACCGTGGTCATCCCGCCCCAGACCTATGTCGAGCTGCTGTCGAAGGGCCTGACGCGGGAAAGCTATCCGCAGTTCTGGCTGTTCTCCTATCTGGGCGCGGACCAGCGCCTGGTCGCGCCGCTGCACAAGACCATGCCGACCTATGACCATCTCTGGTTCGTCGCCTATCTGCTGGTCTATTCGCTGATCTACGCGGGCGCCGCCGCCCTCTGGGCGCGCCGTGGCGAGGCCTGGAGGCGGGCGCCGGCCGCGGACGCGCCCCGCCGGCTTCCCCTGTGGCTGCTGATCGTGGGCCCGGCGATCTGGCTGATCGCCAGCCTGTTGGTGATCGACCGCTGGTTTCCGCAGACCGGCTGGCTGGGCGACGACTGGGGCGCGCATCTGAAATGGGGCGGCCTGTTCGTCACCGGCGTCCTGCTGGCGGGCCGGGACGACTTTTGGGCCTGGGCCCGCCGCCGGCGCCGCGAACTCGCCGTCGCAGCCCTGGCCGGCCTGGGCCTGCAGGTCGCCGATCACGCCTGGTGGCTGACGGGGCGGCAGGATCCGCACTGGAGCAGCCTGCTGTGGAGCGGCGCCTCAGGCGCCTTCGCCTGGGCGACGATCCTGGCCCTGATCGGCCTGGCGGCGCAGCGCCTGGATCGGCCGTCCCCCGCGCTGTCCTATCTGAACGCCGCCATCCTGCCGGTCTATGTCCTGCACCAGCCGATCCTGCTGGTGAGCGCCTATTTCCTCTTTCCCTTGGGCCTGCCCTGGCCCGAGGAGGCGGGGCTGCTGATCGCCATCACCCTGTTGGGCGCCCTGGCGATCTACGAACTAGCCATACGACGCTTTGGCCTGATGCGGTTCCTGTTCGGCCTGAAACCCCTCTCCCAAAGGGAGAAGGACCGGACTTCGGTTCAGCGGCCCGCCGCCGCCAGCCAGTCCGCGGAGCGCATCTCGTGCAGGCGCGAGGCGGTGCGTTCGAACTCGAACGATCCGTCGCCTTCGGGATAGAGGGCCTCGGGCTCGGCGGCGGCGAGGACCACCAGGCGGGCCTTGGCCTCGTAGAGGGCGTCGACCAGGTCGACCAGACGGCGGGCCTCGTTGCGGCGGGCGGGGGTGAGGATGGGCACGTCCTCGAGGAACAGGGTGTGGAAGCGCGCCGCCACCGCCAGATAGTCCTGCGACCCCAGGGCCGCCGCGCACAGGCTGGCGAAGGAGGTCCGCGCCAGGCCGCCGGCGGCGCGGGGCAGGCGCAGCTTGCGCCCAAGCACCTCCAGGGTCGCGCCGGTCTCCTCGCCGCCGCCCAGGAGGTCGCGCCACAGGGCGTCGAAACCGGCCTCGGCGCCCGCATCCAAGGGCGAGAAATAGACCCGCGCGCCTTCCAGCCGGGCCATGCGGTGGTCCTGGGCGCCGCCGACCTCCACCAGCTCCAGCCGCTGCTTGATCTGGTCGATGAAAGGGATGAACAGCTGGCGGTTCAGGCCGTTGAGATAGAGCTCGTCAGGCGGGCGGTTGGAGGTGGCCACCAGCACCACGCCCAGGCCGAACAGGGCCTCGAACAGCCGGCCCAGGATCATGGCGTCGGCGATGTCGGTGACCTGGAATTCGTCGAAGCAGAGCAGGCGGGCGTGGGCGAAGACCAGCTGGGCCACGGGCGCGATCGGATCGTCGCCCTTGTGCTGGCCGAACTGGACCCGGCGGGCGGCGGCGTCGCCATTGCGCCAGGCGCCGACCAGGGCGTGGACCTCAGCCATAAAGGTCTGGAAGTGGACCCGCCGCTTGCGCGCCACGGGAGCGGACTCGAAGAACAGGTCCATCAGCATGGACTTGCCCCGTCCCACCGGCCCCCACAGATAGACGCCCCGCGGCGCCTTGGGCCGCTGGAACAGGCCCAGGCCGAAACCGGGCTCGGCCAGGGCGTTCAGCTCGCCCTCCAGCCGCGACAGGGCCTCCACCGCCGCGGCCTGAGCGGCGTCGGCCTGGATTTCACCCGCGCGCAGCTTCTGGCCGTAGGCGGACCGGAGGGACTGGACCATGCAGGGGGCTCAGTTCACGCCCAGGTCGCGGCGCACATAGGAAAAGCTCTTGGGATTGTCGCAGGCGCAGGCGCGCATGGCCCCGTCCTTGGTCCACCAGACCAGCAACGGATAGGAGAAGCCCACCCCGTTGTCCTTGAGCAGCGGGGTCAGCCGGTCGACCGTGGCCGGGCCGGCCTCGACCACGGCGCTGCGGGCCACGTCGCCGTCGGCGGGCGCGATCCCGGCCGCCGTCCAGCTGGCCGAAGGCGCGGCCAACCATTTCTGCAGCAGGGGCCAGCTGCGGTTGAACCACAGCTCGGCCACCGTGGCGCGCTCGGCGGGGGTCGACTGGGCCACGCCGTTGAGGTCGTCGCGGGCGATCATGATCACCCGGGTGTCGACGCCGGCGGCGTGCAGCGGGTCGAAGGCCTCCTGCTCGAACTGGACGCAGGCGGCGCAGTCGCGATAGGCGATGACATAGAGCTTGGCGCCCGAGAGGCCCGGCGAGACCCAGCCCGAGGCCTGCAGGATCTTGCCGATCTGGGCCTGGTCCTTGGTCACCGTATGCGGCTGGAAGCGCGCGAAAAGGTTCCACCATTCATAGGCGCCGCCGCCCGCCAGGGCCAGGACCAGCAAGATCAGCAGGGCGCGGAAGGCGCGCATTCGAAACCCCTCGGTTCAGGCGGCGCCGAGATCGGCGCGGATACGGTCGGCGGCCTTTGGATCATAGCCGATATAGGCGCGCCAGCGGCCGTCGGAGCCTTGCCAGATCAGGGCCGGATAGGCCAGGTCGACCCCGTTCTCGGCCAGCAGGTCCGACAGATGGTCGACCGTCGCGCGCGCGGCCTCGACCTGGGCCGCGCGGGCGGGATCGGCGTCAGCCTCCGGCAGCTTGGCCGTCGTCTCCCAAAGCTCGGGCGTGGCGGCGGCCCAGCGCTGGTAGAGGCCCCAGTCGCGGGCGCGCCACAGCTCGGCCACCGTGGCCCGTTCGACGGGGGTGGAGCGGGCCTCACCGTCGCGATCGCGGCGGGCGACCATGATCAGCCGCGTATCGATTCCCGCCTTCTGCAGCCGGGCGAACTGGGTGTCCTCGAACAGCCGGCAATAGGGGCAGGTGCGGAACGAGACCATGTAGAGCGCCCGCTGGCTCCCGGGCGTGGTCACGCCCGGCGAGACCCAGTGCGCCCCGGCCAGGGCCGACTGGATCTGGGCCACGTCATGGGTCAGCACCACGGGCCGGCTGGCCTGGTCCTGGTTGACCATCCGCACGGCGAAGATCAGGCCCAGAACCAGGACCACAAGCAGGAATGGGCGGATCAGGCGCATGCGGGCTCCGGCGGACGGCGGCTTGGCCGCGCCGCCATCTTTGCCATGGGCGCGGGGCGATGAGAACCGGGCCGGCTTGCGCGCGCGCGGCGGCGCGGCGCATCATCCGCCGATGAGCGTCGCAACCCTCCAGACCCGCCCGGCCCTGGGCGAGATCGCCCTCGTCGACGAAGGCGAGACCGCGCGCCTGGGGGCGGCGATCGGCCGGGCCCTGCGCCAGGGCGAGGCGGTGTGCCTGAGCGGGCCGCTGGGCGCGGGCAAGTCGGCCCTGGCCCGGGCCCTGGTGCGCGCCCTGACCCAGCCCGACGAAGAGGTGCCCAGCCCGACCTTCACCCTTGTGCAGACCTATGAGGGCGCGCGCCTGACCGTGGCCCATTTCGACCTCTACCGCCTGTCCGGCCCGGACGAGGCCGAGGAGCTGGGACTGTATGAGGCGCTTGACGTGGGCGCGGCGGTGATCGAATGGCCCGAGCGCCTGGCGGGGCGCCTGCCCAACGACCGGCTGCAAGTGCGGCTGGAGCCGGACGGCGCCGGACGGCGGGCGCAGCTGACGCCCGCGGGCGCCTGGGAGGGGCGGACGATTGAGTTCTGAACGTGAGGCCCAAAAGCGTGAGTTCCTGGCCGCCCACGGCTGGGGCGCGGCGGTGCGCGCGCCCCTGGCCGGCGACGCCTCGACCCGCATCTATGAGCGGCTGACCCCGGCCGGTGGTCCCAGCCTGATCTTCATGGACCAGCCGCCGGCGGCCGAGAGCCTGCCCTGCCCACCGGACGCCAGCCCCGAGCAGCGCCTGGCCCTGGGCTATAACGCCCACGCCCGGCTGGCGGCGGGGCGGATCGAGGCCTTCGTCACCGTGGACGCCTATCTGCGCGGGCGCGGGTTCTCGGCGCCCCGGGTGTTGGCCTTCGACGCCCAGGCCGGCCTGGCGGTGCTGGAGGATCTGGGCGACGGCCTGTTCGCCCGCCAGATCGCCGCCGGCGAGCCGGAGCGGCCGCTCTATGAGGCCGCCGTGGACCTTCAAGCCGCCCTGCACGCCGAGCCGCCGCCCCCGGTGCTGACCGCCGAGGGCCTGAGCTGGCCGCTGCTGGACTATGACGCCCTGGCCCTGGGGGTGGGGCCGGACCTGTTCCTGGAGTGGTGGCCCCAATACGCCAAGGCCGCGCCGGCCTCCGCCGAGGCGGCGGCGGAATGGCAGGCCCTGTGGGCGCCGATCAAGGCGCGCGGGGCGGCCGGGGCGCAGGTGTTCTCCCACCGCGACTTCCATGCCGAGAACCTGGTCTGGCTGCCGCAGCGGTCAGGCGCGGCGCGGGTGGGCTTGCTGGATTTCCAGGACGCGGTGCGCGGCCATCCGGCCTGGGACCTGCTGCACCTGCTGCAGGACGCCCGCCGCGACGTGGATCCGGCGCTGGAGGCGGCCATGCTGGACCGCTACCTGGCCGCGCGGCCGCAGGTCGATCGCGAGGGATTCCTGGCCGACTACCGCGCCCTGGCGGCGCTTAACGCCACCCGGATCCTGTTCATCTTCGCCCGCCAGGTCGCCGGCTTCGGCCGCCCGCGCTATGCGACCTTCATCCCGCGGGTGTGGGGCGCGCTGGAGCGCAACCTGGCCGACCCGGCCCTGGCGCCGCTCAAGGCCTGGTTCGACCGCGAGATCCCGCCGGAGCAGCGGCGATGACCGTTCCAAAGACCGCTCCAAAGACGGCCATGGTGCTGGCCGCCGGCCTGGGCACACGTATGCGGCCGCTGACCGACGACCGGCCCAAGGCGCTGGTCGAGGTGGGCGGGCGCGCGCTGATCGACCACATGCTCGACCGCCTGGCCGCGGCCGGGGTGGAGACGGCGGTGGTCAATGTCCACTATTTCGCCGACCTGGTGGAGGCGCACCTGGCCCGGCGCCAAGCCGCCGGCCTCGGCCCACGCATCGTCATCTCCGACGAGCGCGGCCATCCGCTGGAGACCGGCGGCGGGCTGAAGGCGGCCCTGCCCTTGCTGGGCGGCGAGCCCGTCTGGGTGGCCAATATCGACGCGGTGTGGATCGGCGGCGGCGAGGGCGCGACCCAGGCCCTGGCCGAGGCCTGGGATCCGGCGCGGATGGACGTGTGCCTGCTGCTGACCCCCACCGAGGGCGCGCTGGGCTTCCATGACAGCGGCGACGTGTTCCTGCGGCCGGACGGCCAGGTGGTGTTCAAGACCGCGGGCGAAAATGCGCCCTGGCTTTATGTGGGCCTGCACATCTGCCGCCCGGCCATTGTCGCGGATGGGCCGGAGGGTCCGTTCTCGCTGACGCCGATCTGGCGCGGGCTGGCGGCCGAGGGCCGGGTGGGCGGCGCGGTCTCGCCGGGCGCCTGGCTGCATGTGGGCGATCCGGAGGCGCGGGAGGCGGCGCAGGCCCGGTTGGCGCAGGTGGGCTGAGGCGTGGGCGCGTCGAGCAAAAGTGGGGTCCGGTTTTGCGCCCACGACGCGCCTTGAAATGAGCGCGGCCGACGCCCTGGCCGAGCCGTCGCCGCGCTGGTTCACCATCCCGGCGCACCGGCCCTTCGCCCTGGACCTGGCCAAGGGGCTGCTGGACCGCCTGCCGCCGGGCCATCCTGAGCAGCTGGCCGAGGCCCTGGTGCTCGTGCCCACCCGCCGCGCGGCGCGCACCCTGGCCGAGGCCTTTGTCGAGGCCGCCGCCGGCCAGGCCCTGCTGTTGCCGCAGATCCGGCCCCTGGGCGATCTGGACGAGGGCGAGCCGCCGTTCGAGCCCGGCGACATGGCCCTGGATCTGCCGCCCGCCGTCTCGCCCTGGCGCCGCCGCTTCGAGCTGGCCAGGCTGGCCGCCGACTTCGCCCCCGCCCTGGGCCGCGACCTGGACGCCGCCG
>OUWB010000110.1_pt1 | contig 15624 bp, 14 predicted proteins | sample 1779821 | NCBI WGS metagenome assembly OUWB01 (sample SAMEA3914806, study PRJEB12502) | metagenome | biome: forest; material: soil | place: Canada | collected 2011-08-03 | depth 0.1 m
ACCTCAAAACAAGGTCTCGCTGAGGATCGTGGTAGACCACCACGTTGATAGGCCGGATGTGGAAGCGCGGCGACGCGTGAAGCTAACCGGTACTAATAATCCGATAGGCTTGATCGTTCCTCAATAAAACGCATTAGCGCAAAACAGACAATGCAAAGCCAAACCGAAGCAAAAACGACGTTTTTTGCGTAGGTTTGTCCTTGTTGGCATATGCAAAGTACACCGAGCGCAGCGAGGGACTTTGCATATGAGTTAGATTATGTCTTCTCGAAACTCTGAGCTTTATTGACCTGGTGGCTATGCCGGAAGGTCCCCACCCGATCCCATTCCGAACTCGGTCGTTAAGCCTTCCTGGGCCGATGGTACTTCGTCTTAAGTCGCGGGAGAGTAGGTCGTCGCCAGGTCTATAAAGCTCAGAGCTATCACATACCCTTCATTACAATCCAAAAGGCCGGTCCGATCATACGGCCGGCCTTTTGTTATGTTCGCGTAGGCGTAACCGACTATGCGCACACCTTGGCGCGGGATGGAGCAGTCCGGTAGCTCGTCAGGCTCATAACCTGAAGGTCGTTGGTTCAAATCCAGCTCCCGCAACCAAACATCTTACAGTATCAATTGCTTAGAGGCCTCCTTCGGGAGGCCTTTTGGCGTTTTAGGCCCGAATGTGCCTAGCACCGACCTAGCACAAAATTTGACAATCTGCGTGCATTGCGCATTAATGCCCCCATAGCGATAGTTATGAGGTGCGCAGATGGCGCGGCACGAGGTTCTGGGTGGCAAGGTGCAGGTCTATCGCCGCACCAATACGACCTGGCATTGTTCGGCCAGCATCGGCGGCGTGCAGCATCGCGCCAGCACCAAGGAAGACGACCTGGAACTCGCCAAGGAGGCGGCCGAGGACTGGTATCTCGGCTTGCGCGGCCTGTCGCGGGCTGGCCTGATCAAAAAGAAGGAAATCACCTTCGACAAGGTTGCCGCCCAGTTCGAGAGGGAATACGAGGTCATTATCGACGGCTTGCGCAGCCCGCGCTGGGTCGAGGGCCACAAGCACCGCCTTCGCCTGCACTTCAATCCCTTCTTCGGCAAAATGGGCATATCCGAGGTGACGGCGAGCCAGGTCCAGGCCTACCGCGTGCATCGCGCCGGCCAGACGGGCGGCAAGCCCAAGGCGCCGAAGCCAGACCGGGCCAATCCCGATGCTGAGGTCGAGGTGCCCAAGGCCAAGGCCAAGGCGCCGGCGCGGTCGACGATCCACGACGAGATCGTCACCTTGCGGCAGGTGCTGAAGACCGCGCAGCGCCACGGCTGGCTGACGCACTTGCCGGATCTTTCGCCGCCCTACTGCACGCGCGGTAAGGTCACGCATCGTCCGTGGTTTAGCCCGGCGGAATACAAGCAGCTTTACACAGCCACTCGCGACTATGCAAAATCCGCCTTGCCCCAGCATCGCTGGGCTGCCGAACAAGTCCATGACTTTTGTATTATTCGTTGGGAATACGGGCCTACGTCCCGACGAGGCCAAGAACCTTCAGCACCTCGACGTGACGATTGTCGCCGACCACGACACCGGCCAGTGCATCTTAGAAATCGAGGTGCGCGGTAAGATTGGTGTCGGTTACTGTAAGTCCATGCCGGGCGCGGTCAATGTCTACGAGCGCCTTTTGGCGCGCGCCAAACCTGTAAACCGGGGCAGGGCGCCGCGCGGCAAAAAGGCCAACAACAGGCCGAAATTATTATGCCGACCTTGACCTATCCCAAGCCGAGCGACGCCGTCTTCCCAGGCAATCATATCAAGCTGTTCAATGCGCTCCTTGAGCGCAATGGGCTGAAGGAGGACCGGGACGGCCAGTTGCGCACCGCCTACAGCCTGCGCCACACCTACATCTGCCTACGCCTCATGGAGGGAGCCGACATCTATCAGATCGCCAAAAACTGCCGGACCTCCGTCGAAATGATCGAGAAGTACTACGCCGCCCATATCAAGAACACACTCGATGCCGGCACCATCAATCGCCGCAAGCCCCGGCGCGCGGAAGAATTCGCTACGCCAGATATTCATATCGAATAGTGAGGCGGGAACTGAAGCCGGAACCGGCTACCGCCGAACCGTCAGGCCGCCCGCCGGCCTGGCTTGCCGAGGCGAACGCCGAATGGCAATCTGGGCGAACGCCCTGTGTTATTGTTCCGCTCTATAATTCGTGCAATGAGGAGCGGGTGGATGAAACTGCGGAGACGGAGAGATGCGGCACGCCACATCCCCCCGTCCTTCGCCTCACTTACATCTAACAAAGAACGTAAAGCAGTCAGCATGTTTCGGGTAAACGAGCTTCCCCGTACGCCAATGCTTAAAGCACTTGCAATGTACTCGACGATAACCCTTTCGGGCGCCGGTCTTTTCCATATCGGTGTTCCAAAATGGAAGCCACTTGACACCTGCTACATCCAAATCCCATATGCGGGTTGCGTCCTGGAGTAATTCAGGCCCGTCGTTGGGCGGCTTCTGTGCCCATGACGGATAAAGCTCGCCGCATCTGACCATGTGGCGAGCTTTTATTTTTGCTCTAATCCTGAAGTTCCGGACTATCGTCTTCATCTTCTGTAAGAATTAGATCAATTTGCTTCTTCAAGCGCGCCTTATCACGCTCGTAAAATGGCGTCGGAATGCGCAACCATGCGCGGCGGCCGTTGCCGAGGCGCACGGGGATTTCGTCGAAGTCTACCGGCAACCCGTCGTTAGACCGATCAAATGCATCCGATATTTCTTCGGGTGACTTGGCTACCACTGCGGGAAGGGTTGGTTGTGGTGGCGCCTCAACTAAGGCGTCCTGCGCATTTATATCATAATAGCCGACGAACTCGACGGAGCGCTTGAAGACCTTAAGGCAATCATCTGCGGCTTTGTCAGAATAGCCCTTTTTTATCAGGGTGTAACGAAGGGTCGGGTCTGAAGGTAACCCTGCTGGAAAGTCGTCTTCGAGAAGTTCGCGGAAGACGGCGGGCGATTTTAGCCACTTCACCAAGAGTGCCTGCTTTTCGGCGTGGTCAGGCAACACTTTATATTCGCGCACGTCAGGAGAAACCGCGACCACGCCGTCTCCACGGCGAACCGTCAAGCCGAAATACCCCAGTGCCGCTATGAACGATAGGGAAGCGCCGCTTTTACCATCTTTGTAGCCAGCATGCCGAGCGACGGTATCCGTGTTAACATCGTAACCCTTCTCCTTCTCGTAAATCTTCAGGACCTTTTCGAGGCAATCCTCAAGTGGAAAGGCTGGAGATCGAGGGCTCTTCTTTCGGGCGACCTCATTCATCGGTTAATTCTCCATAAAAATACGTCATGGAGTATATAGGCGAGAATGGAAGTTTCTGGCAAGCGGGATTTTGAGATTTGAAAACTTCGATCTGTTTTTGTTCACGCCGCTGTGCGCCGGACGGCCACCAAAGTTAAAAAAGGCCAATCAAAGTTCTGGAATTGAACGCGATTTGAGGCGAGCATCCTTGGTATTCCCATCACGGGAGTGTCGCCGCTTGGAATCTTCTAAAAAAAGTCCCAGCAACTTGAGGAGCATATATTAAGGTTCCGATCTCGAGAAGAATTGGGGGACAGGAGCACTATTCCCCCTGCTCTTGCAGTGCTGGATCGGAACGTTGGGGAATGGTGCTCCTGTCCCTCTATTCCTCAAATGTTTGATTCGCGTGGCCGTTTTGATTGAGGAGCTGCGCTCCACAACGGCGTTAGGTCGGCATCGTACATTCTTCGGAGGGTGACGCCGAGATATCTGAAAACTGATGTATGCCCTCGACTGATTGTTGCCGTTAATGAGGCATCTTGCCTCCGAGGAGGGTGAGTAGCGCGCCGACCGAGCCCATCCAAGCCAACTTAAAAGTTTCGACCAAAGGCTCATATCGTGTCCACGCGTCTGCTGGTGCCAAAGCCGTAATGGCGATTTGGCTGATGCCCGAAAACGCAGCAATTCCCACTACAATCACGACCAATAACCAAGACCGGCCGGGATCATGCGGTGGGAGATTCGAGGGGAGTTGATTTCTATTCGCCATGTCACACCGCCAAAGCGCGATCCCAAAAAGGTTCGCGGCCATTGAAGCGACGAGTGGCGAGATACTGGCTTAGGAAATACCCGGCGTATAGGAATGATCAGCCTATTGGTAAACCACTACAGTCACGAACGACGTTCGCAGCGAGCTTCGGAAGTCAAGTAACCTAGGCCCTGTCTCAGATAGTACCACTTAGTCTATGAGTACGCCTACTAAACGATTTACGAGCTATCAGACGATTCAGCTTAACAAATCTGCGTACTGCTCATTCCAAACAGACGCCAGAATAAAAATACAACCGAAAGCGTTTGACCCCTATGCAGATTGGTCCACATGGGGGGAATGGTAGCTGGTATTGACTCCATTCCCGCAGCTAGAACTTAACATGAGCTGCCCGGATCGACAAGGTGGCAATCAATTAATTGACGCCATAGGGTGAGCGGCGCGCAAACAAGAATGACAAGAATGGGGGGACAGGAGCACCATTCCCCATGCTCTTGTGGTGCGTAAGCGTCCTGTGATTATTCGGCGGCCTGGATTACAGGGAATGTATCATGCGCAAAATTTGACCTGTGCGCTTTGAAATGCGGCACTCTAAGGTGCCCCCCTTCAGGGTGCTCCCTGTGGGTCCTTTGGCCAGGGTCCCGCTGACAAGCCAAACGTCTCCCTCAAGCCGAGTCTCAAGCGGTTGCTCGTGCGCAAGCACCGCCTTGCCGTAGATTGGTTCAGCAACAACCTCCGCAATCTCAACGGCTATTTTTGCGTTGGGCACGTAGCCTTCGGGCGGCATGTACGAGACGGAATTGGGCTCAGTTTGCTAGGCGCGAGGAATTGGGGGACGGGAGTAATATTCCCCGAACCTTTAGGTCACCGCCCCGGAACCGCAGGGAATATTGCGCCTGGAATTGGGGGACAGGAGCAATATTCCCCGTGCTTTTGTAGTGCCGCGTCTGAGACGTTGGGAATAGTGCTCCTGTCCCCTTAAATCTATCTCCTGTCCCCTTAAATCTATCGACAGGGGAATGTGTCTGGCCAACTCGTTGGCGGGTTGCAGGGTATCTACCTGGACGCGCGCCAGCAGGGCCGATCGTACCGGTCGTAATCGCCCATATTGCCGCCGTCCGGCCAAATTTGCGAAAAATCCGCGCCTGTGACTGCCAATTTGCCTACAAGACGCATTCGATCAAGCTGCAGTGATATGTTATAGCCCTAATAATCGGATCGATTGTTGCGGCGGATACAGCTCTGGATTTTATCCCGAGAACTCAGTTGGGGAGGGTACAATCATGAATAAACTGAAGACAATCGCGATTGCCGGCTTGCTGGCGACAAGCGCACTGACCTGTGCCGTCGCGCCGCATCTGGCCTCGGCTCAAGCCGCGCCGCCCGCCGCGCAACCGGCGCCGGTCTTCGACGCCGCCGCCAAGCGCGACGCGATCGCGGCAGCCGCCAAGTTGCTGACCGACGACTACATCTACCCCGATATGGGCGCCAAGGCCGCCGCCCTGCTGACGCAGAACCTCAGTGCCGGCAAGTATGATGCGATTGCCACCCCGGCCGCTTTTGCCGAGCAGTTGACCCAGGACCTGCAGGGCCTGACCCATGACAAGCACATGATCGCGCGTTCGGACGATCAAATGCGGGACACCCTGCTGACGTCCCTGCCACCGCCCAATTTTTATGGCTTTGTGCAGGCCGACCGGCTGAAGGGCAATATCGGCTATATCAAGTTGGACGGTTTCATGCCCAAGCCCCTGTCCCGTCAGGGCGCCGACAAGGTCATGGGGCTCCTGGCCTCGACCGACGCCCTGATCATAGATATGCGTGGCAATGACGGCGGCGATCCGGCGGCCGTCTCGTATCTGGTCAGCTTCTTTTTCGATGGCAAGACGCGGGTCCATGTCAACGACATAGTCTGGCGCGACCCCGGCACGACCGATTACGAGCGCCACGTCTTTTCGACCGAACCGACGCCCGTCAGCTATCTGAACAAGCCGGTTTACCTGATCACCGGTCCCCATACCATTTCCGGCGGCGAAGAGTTTGCCTACGACATGCAGACCTTGAAGCGTGCCACACTGCTCGGCGAGGTCACCGGCGGCGGCGCCAATCCCGCCAATGGGCAGCCGATCGGCCCGGGTTTGACCCTGTTCGTGCCCAGCGGCCGCGCCGAAAACCCGATCACCCACACCAATTGGGAAGGCAAGGGCGTGTCGCCCGACGTCGCCACGCCGGCGGCGCAAAGCTTTTTCACGACCTATTCCCTGGCTTTTCAAGCGCTCGGCCGTCCGTCGCCGGCGGCCGCCGACACGCCCGAAGCGGTCACCGAAGCCCACCTGCTGGTCCCGCCGCGCACCACACCGGCGCCGGGCAGCAAAGCGGCTCTGCGCGCCTGGGAAGCCGGCATGGCCAGTGGTCATCCGCCCTACGACATCATGAGCGATACCGTGGGCGAGATGATGAAAGCGGCGGTGGACTATATGCCGGCCCAATTGAGCCGTCGGGGGGCGCTGCAGAGCGTGACGTTTCTCCGGGTAGATCTGTACGGCGCGGACATCTACGATTTGACGTTCGCCAACCAGAGCACGTTGCGCTTCGCCATCACTTTGGGGCCGGACGGCAAGATCACGAAGGTCGTGGGGCAGCCGTGTTTAAGAGAGGACGGTCGCAGCTGCGCTGAGCCCGCGCGGCCCGTAGGCGCTCAAAAATGAGGTCTTACATAAGAGCATCTTCGTCAAGAAGAGCGCGACGCAGTTCACCGTTTACATAGATGACAGTGGCAAGATTCTTTTCGTAAGCGTCAAGCCGCGGTGAACCGGCTATCTGGAGGCTGTTCGTCGGCCACGAGGGACCGACGGCCAAGGGCCACCAGTGGTGCGCCGGACGCTTACGTAAAATCCAGCTCCCAGCGCCGTAGAAAAAGCCAGTCGCAAACTCAAGCCCCCGCGGTAGCGCGTAAAAAATGCAAAACGCCGAAAGACTATACGTCCGCAAATCCTACTCCGCCAAACTCACCCTGTTCCGCCCTTCATTCTTCGCCCGGTACAGAGCGTCATCGGCGCGGCTGAGCAGTTCCAATCCGGTTTCGCCGCTCAACCTTTGGGCGATGCCGGCGGACATCGTGACCGAGCCGAGATACTCGTTGGTCGAGCGACGGTGCAGGGCCCGGGCCGAGATCTCTTCGCGCAGCTCATTCACCAATTGTTCGACCGGCTGAGCGGACTCGCCGGGGAAGAGGATGACGAACTCTTCGCCGCCGTATCGCGCCGGCAGGCGCGGCGCACTACAGCTTCGCGCCAGGACACCGGAGACATATCGCAGGACCTGGTCTCCCGTCTGGTGCCCCCAATTGTCGTTGAATTTCTTGAAATGATCGATATCGATGAACGCCAGGGTGAGAGGACCGGACTCGCCGGCTTCCGCGCACATCCGCTCGAGGGTCAGGTCCAAAGCTTTGCGATTGGCGAGACCGGTCAAGGCGTCGGTCACGGTCTCCATGCGCATTTGATCGATGCGCCGGTGCAGCCGGCTGGCCTCGGAGTTTGCCTTCGACAAGCGAATTTCAAGACTTGAATACTCGTCGAGGGCGCCTTTTGTCGCCTGCGAGAGGGTCGACACCAGGGCTTCGAGGCCCTTGATATCACTGGAGGACATGTCCTGAGTCGCGGCGGCCAGGACCTGGCCGTAGGCCTTATGGCTTTTGCGCGCCTCGGCCGCGAGTTCGCTGACCGAGGCCAACTCGCGCATCAGCTTGAACCCTTCATCCCCTACGGTGTCGTCGCCGCCGTGCGTGAGAAATCTCTTGGCGAGGCCCTCGGCGACGCTGTCGCTGATATGTTCACCGGCTTCGGTCAGGCGCCGGATTTCCTGGGCCAGGGCCGAATCCGGCGTGCCCACGACATGTAACCACAATTCATAGTTCGGCGGGGTCGGCCACACGCCATGACTTTGCATCAGGCCGACAGCTTCACTCGCCAGGGTGTGAGCGCCCGGATTTCTGACGAACGTCAGCATGTCGTCGCTCATAAAGCGATATCCTCCCCGTCGGGGTTTTGATCGACGGTAGCCCGTCGTTTTACACTACCCTCCATGTTCCAACAATTTATCTGACAGGTGGTTAACATTGACCGGCGTCAGCCCACCGACTTTGACGAGGTCAAAAGGTCCATCCGCCTCATAGGATCGCGGTAATTTCCACGCCGGCGCCGGCGACCTGGGCATCGTCGCCGATCGCCTTGCCGAGGAGGGCGCGCGCCATCGGCGAGACGTAGGAAATGCTGCCGGCCTGGGGATCGGCTTCGTCCTCGCCGACAATCCGGAAGGTCTGTGTCCGGCCATCATCGCGCTCGACGGTTACCGTGCAGCCGAACACCACCTTGTCAGGCGCCTCGACGGGTGCGATCCGCTGCGCCGAGGCCAGGCGCGCCGTGTAGTAGCGCAAGTCTCGCGTCGCCCGGGCCATTTGGGTGCGGTCTTCACTGACGTCGCCGGCCGCCTGGGCAGCCGAATAAGCGGCCTTGGCGGTGGCGAACGCCGCTTCCAGTTGGGCCAGCCCCTGCGGGGTGACCAGGTTGGGGTGGGGCGACACCGGGCGATCGGGCAGATTGGCCGCCGCGGCTTCGTGGTCTTCGTCTTTGGTAAAGGCAACGCTCATGGGGCGGCATAGCATGCGCGCCCAGACTTGCAAATGTGCCTGTCACGAGAGGCGACGGCCTCAGGGCAGAAGAACAGCCTCGGGCGCGATCCCCTTGAGGATGGCGTTGACGAGGCCGTTGTGGGCCGGATTGGATCTTTCGTCCGCCTGATTGAAAAGCGCAACCAGTCCCAACCCAAGTTCCGGCTCGACGATGCAATAGCTGTTGAACCCTTCGATATTGCCGCTCTGCCAGATCACGCGGCGCCCGCCGCTCGCCAACATCTGCCAGTTCAGGCCGGCTTGATAGGCGCCTGGTCCGGTATAGGACTGGTGCGACAACTTCACCGCCGGGTCGCTTTCCGCCATCTGCCAGGCTGTGTATTTGAGCATGTCGTTGAGCGTCGACTTCAGCGCGCCGGCGCCCTGCAAAGCATCCGGATTATCGGGCGCGGCCGTTCCCGTCGCGTCATAGCCCTTAACCGTCCGTCTCGCCTGGGAGGTCGACAGGGCGATGGTCGTGTCGATCATGCCGAGCGGTTCGGTGATCCTGGCTTTCACCAGGGTCTCGTAGGGCTGGCGATATATTCTTTCGAGAATGTAGCCGGCCAACATGGCGGCGGCATTGGAGTATTGAAATGTCTCCCCCGGCACGTGGGTCAGGGTCACCTTGTGCAGATCCGCGTAAAAGTCCGCGCGGCGATAGGTCTTGTAGATCTCGGCGATGCGCGCGGCGAAGGAGCCACCGCCGGGATAGTCCGGTCGCGTCTCGGGGCGATCGGGCATCATAAAGGGCAGGCCCGAGCGATGATCGACCAGATCGCACAGGCGGATCGGGTGGCCTTGGAATTCGAGATTGGGATAGGTGCCGTCGAGATATTGACGAATATCGTCGTCGAGCCTGAGCCGTCCTTCCAGTTGGCCTTGGGCCAGCAGAGTGCCGGTAAAGGTCTTGGTGATCGAGGCGAGGGCGTAGATCGTATCCGACCTTGGCTCGGCCTCCGCGCCGGGTGCCACGCGGCCATAGTTGAAGCGATGGGTTGCCCCGGCCAGGCAAAGGCCGATCGACATCCCAGTCGATTGCGGACAGGCCGTCAGAAAATCCTGAACCGCGCGATCGACCGTCGCCGCGACCGGAGTGTCCGCGGCTCCGGCAGGCGACGCGGCGACGCAGGCCAGTCCGCTCAGCAAAATACGTCTGGAAATCATTTTGCCCTCCTACGATTTGTTTCGTAGATATCGTAGGCGATTGGGTTTGAATTATGGCCGGTCCCAGGACCGAACATCAATTCGAAGACGGAAACCAGGCTGGCGCCGCCAAAATAAAAGCCGCCCCGAAAGGCGGCCGGTATCGATTTGAAAAAGGGCGCGAAAGAATAGGGCCACATAAACCACACGGCCGTGACAGTCTTATGAAGTCCGCTATTTAACCTTGTCGATAAGGGCGGCGAACCTGTCGAGAAAGCCCTTTAAGAACTTGGCCGTCCCTTCGTTGAGCACCGTGCCGTCGGCGGCGTACACGTCCGGCTTGAAGCTGATATAGACCTCTGGCTCGCCGAGCACATAGGTGCCGAGGACGGTCATGGTGCTGCGCAATTGCGCCTGCGCCACCGCCGTGCCCTGGCTGCCCGGCGAGGCGCCGGTGATGGCCACGGCCTTGCCGGCCCAGGTATTTTCGCCATAGGGCCGTGACGCCCAATCGACGGCGTTCTTGGTCACCGCCGGCACCGAGCGATTATATTCCGGCGTCACGATCAGCACGCCGTCCGCGGCCTTGATTGCGGCTTTCAGCGCCAGCACCTTGGCCGGCGGGTTGTCCCACAGGTCGTTGTTGTACAGCGGCAGGTCCATGTCGACGACGTCGAAGGTAAACTGGTCCGCGCCCAGCTTTTCCAGCGCCTTGGCATAGGTTGCGTTGATCGACTCCTTGCGCAGGCTTCCGACGAGGATGGCGATCCTGTCCATGGCTATGCGCCCTTCGCCAATTCGCGCTCGACCGCGGCGACGAGGACGGGATCGTCGGGCGGCGTGTCGGGCGAGAAGCGCTCGACGACCTGGCCGTCACGGCCGATCAGGAACTTTTCAAAGTTCCAGGTGATGTCGCTGTCCTTGGCGCCGGCCAGCAGGCTTCTCAGCTTTTCCTTCAGTCCCCGATCGCCGGTGGCGTGCGCCTTGGCGGTCGTCAGGGCGTCATAGAGCGGATGGCGGTCGGCGCCCTTGACGCTGATCTTGCCGAACATCGGGAAGGTGACGTCATAGGTCAGCGCGCAGAACTCGGCGATTTCGCCATTGGTGCCGGGTTCCTGGCCCATGAAATTGTTGGCCGGGAAGCCAAGGACCTCGAGCCCCTGGGCGTGGTGGGCGCGATACAACGCCTCGAGCCCGGTATATTGCGGCGTCAGCCCGCATTTCGAGGCGACATTGACGATCAGCAGCACCTCGCCGCGATAGGCGTTCAGCGTCGCCGTCGAGCCGTCGATGCGGCGCAGGGGAATATCGAAAAGGGCGTCGGTCACAGGCGTCTCCTTATATTCGTTCATCCCGTCAGAGCTAGGCGTTAACGCCAACATCGTCAATCTTTTCGCCTTTACACGTCGTCGTGAGGAGACCATTAGCAGCGGGAATTGCCAGACGAGGCGCACAATGACCCGACCGAAGATCCTGATCACCCGCCCCTGGCCTCAGGCCGCCGAGGACGACCTGCGCCGGCGCTACGACGTGACCGTCAATACGGCCGGTCCTCTGGATCGCTCCGCCTTGATCCAGGCCATGCACGATTACGATGCCCTGTGCGCGACGGTGACCGACAAGCTCGACGCCGAGGTGTTCGCCACGCCCGATGCGCGCGTGAAGATGATCGGCAATTTCGGCGTCGGCTTCGAACATATCGACATTGCGGCCGCCAAGGCCGCCGGTATCCGCGTGTCGAACACGCCCGACGTGCTGACCGACGCCACCGCCGACATCGCGCTGCTGTTGATGCTGATGACCAGCCGCCGCGCCGGCGAGGGCGAGCGGCAATTGCGCGCCGGCGGCTGGAAGGGCTGGGGCACGACCCATCTGATGGGCCAGTCGTTGCAGGGCAAGACGCTCGGCCTGATCGGCTTCGGCCGCATCGGCCAGGCCACGGCGCACCGCGCCCACACGGCGCTGGGGATGAAGATCGCCTATCACAACCGCCGCCGTGTCGACGCCGAAATCGAAGGGCCGCTGGGCGCGACCTATGTCGACACCGCCGATGAACTGATCAAGACGGCCGACGTCTTGTCGCTGCATTGCCCGGGCGGCGCCGAGACGCGCCATCTGATCAATGCCGAACGCCTGAAGACGATGAAGCCGACCGCCATACTGATCAATACGGCGCGCGGCTCGGTGGTTCACGAGGGCGATCTGGCCCAGGCCCTGCGTGACGGCGTCATCGCCGCCGCCGGGCTAGACGTTTACGAGGCCGAGCCCACGGTCCATCCGGATCTGCTCGGGCTGGAGAACGCCGTCCTGCTGCCGCACCTCGGCAGCGCCACGGTCGAGACGCGCGTGAAGATGGGCCTGCGCGTCTGCGCCAATATCGACCGCTTCTTCGCCGGAGAGCCGCTGCTTGATCCCGTCGCCTGAGGCCCAAGACCCTGAAGCCCTTCCGGTCATCGAGGCCTTTGTGCGTGAGCGGCTGGCCACGGCCACCGCGCCGCTGATCGTCGGGCTGTGCGGCGCGCAAGGCTCGGGCAAGTCGACCGTCGCCGCTGCCCTGGCCGAACGCATCTCACACACGGTCGTGCTGTCGCTCGACGATCTCTATCTGCCGCGCGCCGAGCGCGAACGCCTGGCCCAGGTCGTCCATCCGCTGTTGAAGACGCGTGGCGTGCCGGGTACGCATGACGTGGCCCTGGGCGAGGCGATCCTGCGGGCCTTGCGCGAAGGCCGTCCCGTGGCCTTGCCGCGTTTCGACAAGGGGATCGACGATCGCGCGCCGGAAAGCGCCTGGCCACGGGTCGAGGGCGCGCGGCTGGTGATTTTCGAAGGCTGGTGCGTCGGCGCGCGTCCGCAATCTGAAGCCGAACGGGCCGAACCGATCAATGAATTGGAACGCGATGAAGACGCCGGCGGCGTCTGGCGGCGCTACGTCAATGCTGCGTTGCGCGGCCATTATTCGGGCCTGTTCGACCTCGATGCCTTGGTGCTGCTGGCCGCGCCGGGCTTCGATGTCGTCTATCGGTGGCGGCTGCAGCAGGAGCACGCCCTGGCCGCCGATATCGCCGCCGGCCGCCGCGCCGGCCGCGCCATAAGCGATGATGAGGTCGGGCGCTTTATTCAGTTCTATCAGCGTCTGACCGAGCATATTCTGCGCGAAATGCCGAACCGGGCCGATCTTGTCGTCCGGCTCGATGCCGACCGAAAGGTAATCAGATGACCTTCGAAGACGCCCGGCACCGCCATGAGCGCTTTGCCGCCTGGCTCGCCGGCGCGCCGCGCGGCCCGGAGGTCATCCGCGGCCTGCACGGCGCCGTCGGCCGGTTGCGCCTGGATGCCGAAGGCAAGGCCGACGAAAGCTGGGACGATCTGCCGTCCGGCACCTTGCGCGCCGGCGGCTATGACGAGGACCGCGCCATCTATGCCGGCGAGGCCTTCACCAATGGTGACGAGCCGCGCACCATCCACCTCGGCATCGATATCGCGGCGCCGGCGCGCACGGAGGTGTTCGCGCCGCTGGCTGGAACCGTACATAGCTTCCGCGACAATGCCGCGCCGTTCGACTACGGCCCGACGATCATCCTCGAGCACATCGTCGCGCCGGACCTGACCTTCCATACGCTCTATGGCCATTTGAGCTGCGAAAGCCTGGCGACCTTGCGCGTCGGTCGCGCCTTCGCGGCCGGCGACGGCATCGCCACGCTCGGGACTTCGGAGATCAACGGCAACTGGCCGCCGCATCTGCATTTTCAGATCATCCTCGACATCGGCGATTGGCAAGGCGACTTCCCCGGCGTGTTCCGCCGGAGCCAGCGCGACTATTGGCGATTGGTCTCTCCGGATCCGCGGCCGCTGTTGGGGATACCGTCTTGACTTTTGTTGCCTGACAATCGTTCCCTCCGGTGACAGGACGCCGGACCCCGGGCGCGAAGAAGGAAACAAGCCATGTTCAAACGAATCGTTCTTGCTACCAGTGTGCTTACCGTCTTCGCCGCCACCCAAGGCCACGCCGGTGTCGTGACCGACGGACAGGTCTATTTCAAAGCCAATTGCGCCTTATGCCATGACGTCAGCCCGGCCAAGAACGCCATGCAGGGGCCGCCCTTGTTCGGTGTCGTCGGCCGCAAGGTCGGCGCCGAGCCCGGCTTCGGCTATTCCGACGCCCTGAAGGGGCAGGGCGCCAACGGCAAGACGTGGACGAAGGCTTCGCTCGCCACCTTCCTGGCCGATCCGCAAAAGGCCGCGCCTGGCACCTTCATGCCGATCAGCATTCCCGACGCCAAGACGCGCCAGGCGGTCGTGGCCTATCTCGGTACGCTGAAAGGCAAGGCGGGTGCCGCTGTGACGCCGCCCGTCGCACCCGCGCCGGTCGCGGTGGCGGCCCCCGCACCCGCACCCGCACCCGTGGAAGGGTCCACGGCGGCTGCTTCAGGTGGGGCCGCGGCCCCCGTGGCCCTGACCGGCGACGACAATCTCGACTGGCGCAAGGATGCGCCGGGCGTACGCCACCACGTCGACCTGGCCACCCTGCCGGCGCCCTACGCCACGCCGTCGGCCAGCAATGCGCCGTCGGTGGTCGACGCCACCAAGGCCGCGCCCAAGGTGCCCGACGGCTTTATGGTGACGAGCTATGTCAGCGACGCCGACCATCCGCGCCAGCTGCGCGTCGCGCCCAATGGCGACCTGTTCGTCACCGAAAGCGGCAAGGGCCAGGTCGTCGTCTATCAGAACGACCACGGCACATTGAAGACAACCAAGTCGGTCTTCGCCAAGGGCCTGACGGACCCCTACGGCATCGCCTTCTATCCGGCGGACAATCCGAAATGGGTCTATGTCGGCGCGATCAGCTATGTGATGCGATATCCCTATAATGCGGGCGACATCGTGGCGCGCGGGCCCGGCGAAAAGGTCATTCCGAACCTGGCGACCGGCGGCGGCCATACGTCGCGCGACATCGTCGTGTCGCCGGACGGCAAATATATCTACGTCTCGGTCGGTTCGGCCTCCAATGTCGCCGACGATATGAGCAAGACGCCGCCGGCCAATTGGGTCGGCACGCATGGTCTGGGCGAACCGTGGGGGTCGGAGGCCGGCCGCGCCATGGTGCTGCGCTTCAAGCCCGACGGCACGGACCGCTATGTCTGGTCCGACGGTATCCGCAATTGCGTCACCCTGGGCTTCAGCGGCCGCGGCGAACTGTTCTGCACCACCAACGAGCGCGACAACCTCGGCGAGAACCTGGTGCCCGACTATTTCACCCATATCGAGGACGGCCATTTCTACGGCTGGCCGTGGTACTATCTCGGCGATCACGAGGACCCGCGCCTGGCCGGGACGCGTCCCGATCTGAAGGGCAAGGTGACGACGCCCGATCTTCTGTTCGTCTCTCACTCGGCGTCGCTGGGCTTTGCCTTTTATAATGCGCCGGCCGGGGCGGCCCATGCCTTCCCGTCGGATTATACGGGGGACGTCTTCGTCGGCCTGCACGGCTCGTGGAACCGCGCCAGCCGGACAGGCTCGAAAGTGGTGCGCGTGCTGATGAAGGATGGCCGTCCGACCGGCGAGTACGAGGACTTCATGACCGGCCTGGTCATCGACGACCACAGTGTCTCCGGCCGCCCGGTCGGCATCGCCGTGGGACCCGACGGGGCGCTCTATGTCGCCGACGACGCCGGCAGCAAGATCTGGCGGATTGCGCCTAAATAGATTCTCTGCCTTTCCTCCCCTGTAGCGAAGCGATGCGGGGGAGG
>OUWB010023092.1_pt1 | contig 15585 bp, 8 predicted proteins | sample 1779821 | NCBI WGS metagenome assembly OUWB01 (sample SAMEA3914806, study PRJEB12502) | metagenome | biome: forest; material: soil | place: Canada | collected 2011-08-03 | depth 0.1 m
CTCGCGCAGCAGCTTGGTCAGTTCGGCATAGGACAGGAGATCCGACATATTGTCCTTGAGGATCTCGGTCAGGTGCGTGGTGATGACGGTCGCCGGATCGACGATGGTATAGCCGAGGAACATGGCCTCTTCGCGCAGGGCGGCATCGATCCACGTCGCGGGCAGGCCGAAGGCCGGTTCCTTCATGTGCTCGCCCGGCAGTTCGACCTGGCGTCCGCTGGGGTCCATGGCCATCAGCGAGCCGATGCGCACCTCACCGCTGCCCGATTCCATCTCCTTGATGCGCACGCAATAGCCCTGGTGCTTCAAGCGCATATTGTCGAGGATGCGCACCGACGGCATGATGAAGCCGTACTCCTGGGCCAGGGTCCGGCGCAGGGCCTTGATCTGGTCGGTCAGCTTGCGGCCGTCGAGATCGTTGATCAGGCCGAGCAGGCCGAGACCGAGTTCGATCTTGACGTCGTCGATGGCGAGGGCGGCGGTGATCGGTTCTTCTTCCGGCGGCTGGGCGGCGCGCTCGGCGGCGGCCGTTTCCTCGGGCGTCGGGCCCTTGGGCTTGCGGCCAACGCGCCACGCCATGACCCCGGCGCCCAGCGAGATGGCGGCAAACGGCAGGAGCGGCATGCCGGGCACCAGGCCCAGCACGCCGGCGGCGGCGGACACCATGCCGAGCACGATCGGGTTGGTCGCCAGCTGGGCGACCAGGGCCTTGTCGGCCGAGCCGTCGACCCCGGCCTTCGACACCAGGAAGCCGGCGGCCAGCGAGATGATCAGGGCCGGAATCTGGGTGACCAGGCCGTCGCCGACGGTCAGCTGGACATAGGTCGAGGCGGCCTCTCCGGCCGGCATCTGGTGAAAGACGATACCGATCAGGATGCCGCCGACAATATTGATGGCGGTGATGACGAGGCCGGCGACGGCGTCGCCGCGCACGAACTTCGAGGCACCGTCCATGGCGCCGAAGAAGCCCGATTCCTGCTCGACCTCCTTGCGGCGGCGTTTGGCTTCTTCCTGGTTGATCAGTCCCGACGACAGGTCGGCGTCGATGGCCATCTGCTTGCCCGGCATCGAGTCCAGGGTAAAGCGCGCCGCGACTTCGGCGATACGGCCCGAACCCTTGGTGATGACGACGAAATTGATCAGGATGAAGATGGCGAAGACGATGACGCCGATAATGAAGTTGCCCTGCATGATCAGGCGCCCGAAGGCCTTGATCGTGGCGCCGGCGGCGATGTCGCCCTCGTGGCCGTGCGACAGGATCAGCCGCGTCGAGGCGACGTTGAGCGACAGGCGAAACAGGGTGGTAACCAGCAGAACCGTCGGAAAGGCCGAGAATTCCAGCGGCCGCTTGATCAGCAGCGCCGTCATCAGGATCAGGATCGCCGAGGTCAGCGAGATCGACAACAGGATGTCGAGCAGGAACGACGGGATCGGTATGATCAGGAAGATGATGACCGAGATGACGGCCAGCGCCATCACGACTTCGCCGCGCTTCAGCCAGCCCTGAATCTCGATGAACTTGAACGGGGCAAGCGGAGTGCCGGCAAGTCCAGAAACGGCAGGAGATGGGGCGTCAGCCACAAGGCCTCCGGTCGATACGCTTATGAAAGGAACGGGCCTCGCACGCGAGGCCCGGCAAAATTTACCCGGTGGGTAGTGAATGAAAGGTTAAGATGGGCGCGGGATAGGCGTTAAGGGGCCAAAGCCAAAGCGGAATTTCCGCGTTTGGCTCTGCATTTGGCATGTCTGCGTACTGACACCTACTGCCCAGCGGCGACCTTCAGTTTGGGATTTTGCCCCGGCGTCGCGGTCCAGATGGCCGGATCGAAGCCCGCCGGCAAGGCGCCGGATTGCAGTTGCGCCGACGTCAAACCACTCCCGCCCGCGCTGGTCGATTGCCCGGATGTATCGGTGTCCCAATAGCTGTTCGTGACGGTCCCGGAGTTCGCGCCGATCAGGCCGCCCATGGTCGAGCCACTGGTCGATGTAACGCTGCCGGTGGCGAAGGTCTGATCGACCATACCTAAATTGTACCCGACAAGCCCCCCCTCCGCCGAGTCCGTTCCGCCGGTGACGTTACCCGTGGCGTAGGACTGGCTGATCGTGGTGCCGCCCTCGGCAAAGCCGACCAGGCCGCCCATGATCGCATTGGTCCCGGTCACATTTCCCGTCGCCGAGGACCGGCTTATGGTCGCGGCATAGCTCAGCCCCACCAGACCGCCGAGATTGTCGCCCGCACTGCCCTCGACCGTGTCCGAGGCGCTGGCATGATAGATCGTGCCATTCGGCGCATAACCGATGACGCCGCCGACATTCGCATTGGGATCATTGGTCGCGTTTACATCACCGCTGACGCTGACATTATAGACGCTGCCGTCGCTATAGCCCGCCAAACCGCCCACGGCCGGGTGGTAACCGTTAGGATCGCTGTCGGTAATGCTTACATTGCCGAGGTTGATATCGCGCCCCAACCCGTGGAAAGCGCCGAACAGACCCACCGCGTCGGACGTGGCGCCATTATCCTTTATGGTCAGGTTGTTGATGCTGTTGTTCAGGCCTTCGAACGTGCCTTCGAAATTGCCGACCAGGTCCCCGGCATAGGTCGTCCCCGCCGCATTGAGCGTGTTGGCCAGCGCATAATTGCCGTTGAGCCCTGGGCCATAGACGCCTTCACTCGCCCCCGTCACACCGTTGATGCCGTCGATGGCGTCGAGCTGCGCCATGGAGTAGATGAGGGTATAGGCGACATTGTTCAGGTTGAACAATCCGCCCTGGCTTGTCGTCGCCACGCCGCCCGTCGAGGTCAGGAACGACACCGAGTCCCCCGAGCCGAAGCTGAAGGCCGACGGGTCGACTAGGCCGCCATTGGTAAGCTGCCAATAGTCGTAGCGCAGATCGGCCAGCCCGTTACCTTTTACGGAAATCGGCGCGTCGATGGTCAAGGGACCGTACGAAATGAACATCACCGTCGCGTGCGGCTCGACCGTGATCGGGGCATCGTCGATCAAGACACCGGTGTGATTGACTTCCGTCACCTTGAACACCTGGCTGACATCCTGAGCGACGTCGACCGTAAAGCTTGGGGCGATCGCATATAGGTCGATGACGCCATAGGCCGCCGTCGTTTTCAGCGAGGCAAACAGGCCGGCGCCGAAGGTCGAGCCCATCGTCGCGACCGTGCTCGACCAGGTGGGATCGGAAACCCATCCGTAGAAGCGACCGAGTTCGAGGCCCCGGTTGTTGACGACGTTGCCTTCGATATCCTGCCGGTCAATAAGTTCGATCGCTCCGATAGTGGTCGTGCCCGCGAGGCTCAGGGTCGTGCCGATGGCTGTCGTGCCGTTGACGGTATAGGCGGGCACGAGGACATAGTAGTAGCCATTGGCGCCGGTCGTCGTCGTGCCGATATCCGTGCCGTTTTTATAGAAATTAAGGGTGGCGCCAGCCAGAGGCGTTGTCGGATAGAGCGCATTCGCCGTTCCGGTAATCGCCTGGACGCCGTTGGGGTAGAAGGATTGGAGATAAGGATAAAGGCCGGCCCCCGTCCCCCATATGGACGGAGAAAAGCCGGTAGGGAGCGCGCCTTGAAGCTGGCCGGTCGTCATTCCGGTGCCGCCCGCACTCACCGACTGACCCGATGTCAGCGTATCCCAGTACGAGTTGTTGACGGTGCCGGCGTTCGATCCCACCAGTCCGCCGTCGAGCGCTGACCCGCTCACCTGACCCGTTGAATAGGAATTGGAAATGACGCCGCCGGCGTCATTAGCACCCATCAATCCGCCCGCCACAAGGTTTGTGTGAACGCTCCCTGTAGCGTAGGAATTCGTTACCGAGCCGCCGGCATAGTCTTCGCCGATTAAGCCCCCGACCCAGCCGGATATGGATGAACTGACGACACTAACATTTCCCGTCGCGTAGGATGAAGCAACAGACCCCTCGCCAAGTTGTCCAATCAAGCCGCCCGCATCACTCCCCCCTGGCCCTACGGATTCGACACTACCTGTTGCATAAGATTCACTAATGCTCGAATCCCAGCTATAGCCAACCAATCCGCCGCTTGTGATCGCACCATTGATATTGCCGCTTGCCCATGAATTATCTATCTGCGTGTAGAAAGCATGCCCGATTAACCCGCCCGCATGGGTGTCGCTCCCGCCAAGCTGGTTCAGGGTAACCGAACTCGTCGAATATGATCCGGTCACGGTTGCTTGGTATGTATTGCCAATCAGCCCGCCGGCGTAATTTGTCGCATTCACCGATCCAGTCGTGTAGTCCGCCAGGAATTGACCGGAGTTACTATATCCAGCCAAAATACCCACATTATCTATGCCAGTGACGGCGCCGTTCGTTGTCGCCAAATCCCTCACGTCTCCGCTCATCTGGCCGAAGAGTCCGGCGTCGTTTGCCGTTGAGACAATCTTCAAATTGGAGAGCGCGTGTCCCAATCCCTCCAATGTCCCACCAAAGGAACTGACGACGGCATTGTTGTAGGTCGTGCCCGACGCATTTAGCGAATTAGCCAACGCATAATTGCCGGCGACGCCAGGCCCGTAGACGGCTTCGCTCGCCCCTGTGACCGCGTTTTGCCCGTCGATCGCGTCCAATTCGCTCATCGAATAGACAAGCGTGTACGAACTGCCATTGATCGTCAAACCCGCGCCCGAACTTGCGCCGCCGGTGAAGCTCAGGCTCCCGTGGAAGCCCGCGGAGGTCAGGCCGAAATCGTAGTCGCCGCCCGTTCCCCCGTCATCGGTGACGATCCCCACCTTGCCGGCGCCGGGCACGCTCAGATTGGTGAGAATGGAGATCGAGTGATGGGAGTCGAGCGTCAGCGTGTCGCCGGCGCCCGTGGCGAGCGCGCCCGTCACGGTAAGATCCCCCGCCGTCGTCTTCAGGGTGAGGTTGCCCCCGGTGGAGGTCACGTGGCTGGCGGTCAGGCTCTGGCTATTGCTCAGGTTGAAATCACCGCCGGAGACGAAATTCGAGACCGTCCCGATCGCATTGGCGCTGGTCAAAGACGTCGCGCCCCACGATGAACCGGTCAGGCTTGTCGTGGAGACAAGACCCGCCGTCTGGTCTATCACGCCCTCCGCCGAGGTCAGGCTGGTGTTGGTGGCGGAGATATTTCCCGCCAGATCGATATCGCCACCCGACGCCAGGGTGGCGCCGGTCGCGGTGAGGCTGCCGGTCGAAGCGAGCGTGACCGAGCTCTTCACCGAGCCGGTGACGATGGCGGAGACCAAGCCGCCGCTCAGTACGGTTTGCGCGGTCGGGCTCGAGTCCGGACCCGTGCCGTCGGCGGCCATCAGCACGATGTCGGTCCCATCGCCCCGCGCTACGTTTGCCGTCAGCCCGCCGCTGACCACGATGCTGGCCGCCGAGGTGGCGCCGGCCGCGGCCACGACGATCCGGTCGGCGCTGACCGAGCCGCCATTGGCGAAGGTGACGCCGCCGCCGTCGGCACCCCGGCCGATGGAGACGCCGCTGAGCGTGAAATAGGTGCCGTTGTCGCCGAAGCCCAGGCTGACATCCTTGGCCGCGACCGCCACGAACTGGGTGTTTGAGCCGGCATTCACCGTGCCGCCCATGTTCACGCTCGGCGCCAGCAGGGCGACGACCCCCCCGCCCGAAGTCACCACGGTGCCGTTCATCACCACGGGGCTGGCCTGGCCGGTGAAGCTCCAGTTCGTCCCGCCGCCCAGGTAATTGCTCCGGTCCGACGCGCTCCAGGTGGCCGACGACAGCACCAGGCCGCCGACATTCAGTGAGGCGCCCGCGTTCACCGTCACCCCGTTCGGGTCGATGATCCAGACCTGGCCGCCGGCATTGATATTCCCCGAAATGGTCGAGCCCGTTCCGCCCACGACCTTGTTGACCAGAATCCAGTTGGCGCCGGTCTGCCCCGATACATTGAACGTATTGCCCGCCGACAGGTTGAAGCTGCTCCATTCCGCGTAGGCGCGGCTGGAGGTTACGGTGAGGGTTTCGGTCGAGCCCACGGTTCCGGCGCTCGCGTGCGCCCAGTTGCCGAGATTTGTCGCAACCGGCACGGATCCCGCACGGGCCGGGGCGCCGAGCGCCACGTTGAGGCCGGCGGCGGCGGTGCAAAGCAGGATGGCGCGGAGGGGGCGTATAATCGCTTTGGACGGGGCAAACATGATGACCTCAATGAAAGAGAAAGACGCGGTTCAGTGAAATAAGAAGGCGCGAAGCCGGTGTTTTGGCGTAGGGCAATGGCGCGCGCAGGGGATCGGCCGCCATGGCGTTGAAATGCAGCGCCCAGGGCAGATCGGCGCGAATGCCACCGCCCACCGAGGCGATGTCGGAACTATAGCTGGTGATGTTTTCGACGCGCGCCGCGTCGTAGAAGATGAAGGGCTCGACCGGCGCCCGTGCGCCGAACAGCACCACCGGCAGTGGCCAACCGGCCTGCAGCAGGGCACCGAGCGCGCGATCGCCGCTGGCCGCGCCCGGATCGTAGCCGCGCCCGATGGTGAAGTTGCCGATCTGGAATTGCTCCGACGCGAGCAGCGAGCGGCCGCTCCATTGCGCCTGGCCGACCAGTTCGATCCACGGCCCGCCGGGGCCGAACGACGGCCGCCCGCCGAAGGTCCAGCGAACGGTCTCCGCCGAACGCACAACCCCCGCGCCGGGATCGCCGTCGGCGCGCGACAGATCGGCGTCACCCACGCGGCTGGATCCCAGTCCGATCACGCCTTGACGATATTCTAGACTGGCGTCGACGGACAGTTGCGGGACCCAATCCGGCGCCCAGTGCAGGTCGCCCTCCAGCGTGACGATGCGAAGCTTGTCGTGAAACAGCACCGGCGTGCCACCACCCAGCCCCTCCAGCGCGCCCAGGCTGTTGCGCTCGTCGGCATATTCGAACCCCGATCGTGCCTGCACGTTAAGCGCCTGTCCACGCACGATCGGATAGTCGAGCCCGATCTTGCCGTCGTAGGAATCGCCGGTAATGCCCAGCGCGCTGATCGCGCCGCCGGCCAGCGTATGGGTATAGGCGAGGTCGAAATCTCCGCGCAGGCCGCTCGCGCCCAGAAAGGCGCTTTCGGTGTCTTCGACCGCCTTTTGTCCGCCGGTGGTCGTTCCCGAAACCAGCAGCGACGACCGCTCGCCAAAAGGGGTGAAGCTGTTGGCGTCGATCCGCGTGAACCCCGTGATTTCGCCGAGCTCGCGCGCGCCCATGTTCTGAACGCCCGCCGATACGTCCACATGCTGAATGGCCGCCGCGTTGGCCGTGAGCTCGAGCGCGCCGGGCCCGTCCGGACTGGCATGCAGGCGCATGTCGATCTGGGCGCCCGGGATATCGCGGGCCAGGTCGACGGCGCGCTCGATATCGGCCCATGCTGTCGGTCTGTGGGCGGTCAGCGGCGCCAGGAATTGCCGGGCGAGGCCCGCGGACGGGCCCATCGGCGCCAGACCGTTAGTGTCGACCTTGGCGACATAGCCTTGGGTCGCGGCCAGAACGAGCACCCCGCCCGTGATCCGCTGGGGCGGCAGGTCGACACGCGTCAGGCGATAGCCCTTGTCGGCGAAGCGTTTGGCAATCCGGTCGCGGGCGTCGCACACGATGCTGAGGTCGCTGTCACGCCCGATCAGATCGGCGACGGCGGCGTTGATTTCCTGGGCGCTCAGCATCGTCGAGCCATGCACCTCGACCCGGCTGAGCGTGATGCGAAGGCCTTGGCCGACAAAGGGGCAATTGCCGGATTGGGGTGAAGGTGGCCCCGGCGCAGCGGCGGCGGGCGCGACCACAGGCGAGGTCTCCACAGGCAATCGCGGACGCGCCGGGCCGGCCGGTTCCTGCGCCCAGGCCACGGAAGCGATCAGTCCCAGGGCGGCAATAGAGCAGGCCGCCACGCGAAAACGGCTGCAAAATGTCACCACACGATCCCCCCGCGTCGCATGCCCTCACAATAGGGATTCCGCAAAAGCAGAACGCTGTTACTCCAGCACACTCTTTACCTATTAGCAACCATTCGCCTACGGCGCGTGCGGTACAATTTTGACCGCCAATTACCGGCCCGCGCCATGATCACTTCACCGAGCTTCAGCCAGCCCGGAATCTCGCCGAACCTGAACGGGGCAAGCGGAGTGCCGACAATGCCGGAAACGCATGGAGATGGGGCGTCAGCCACTAGGTTAAGACCGCCCTCGCCGACCCTTCGTATTTATTCGAAGATCTTTTCGACGGTGGCGCTGCTGAACCTTTCCTTCTCGGCGCGCAGGCAGCTGTAAACGCTGGCATTGATCGACAATATGACGACCCAAAGCGCGCTGAACACGACCGAGATGACAGCCATCCAGACAAAGGGCAGGGTCGGCGGGGCGGCTTGCCGGCCAGCCGCCGCCGCCAGCATCGTCGTCTTGAGCATCGGCATTATCAACGGAAGCTCGATAACCATCGCCACAATGTAAAAGATGACGACCATCAGCACCCACAGGCCGAAAACGCCCCAGCGATGGCCCTTGGTGAGCGCGCGCGAACGTGAAAAGGCGCCGAAAATGCCAGGTTTCTCCGTGACATAGGCCGGGACCACGACGGAAAACCAGGTGCCGAATATGCACGCCGGCACGAACAACAGGACGCTGCCGAAAATCCAGATAAGCGCGCACAACAGATATATCACGAAGATCGGAAAGGCATTGGCGAGGGCGTGCATCAACACCTCGCCCAGTTTCACCGGTTTGCCAGCTTGCGTCAGGACGCAAATTTCGTAGGTCGCACCCATATGCATGAAAGTGAAGAAATAGGTGAGCAGCATCACCGCCGAGGAAATGCCGATGTGGCCTCCCTGAAACGCCTGGGGCGTGCCCAGTGTGAAGCCCATGGCGAGGCGCAGCCCCTGAACCAGACATAGGTTCGGCAATATATAGAGCAATACGGTGACGGCCAGCAGCGGGAGAAATCCCTTGCCCAGGCTGGAAAACGCGCGGCTGAAGACGTTGGCAAGCGTAAATGACATGTGAATCCCCCCAATGGCGATCGAATGACGTGACGACCGCCTTGCGCGAAGGCTAACCGCTGGGACCGCCATTGACAAGATCAAACATGGATGGGGCAGCTACCGAGGATTGCGCCGCCGCCGGCCCATTGAGATTCGGGCCTCTGCGCGCCACAACTTTCTGGCGTTTAACACACTTTAATATTGTTTTCCTCGTCACTTCCGCATATTTGGAAGTGGCTCGTTAGCCGGCCGCCGCGCGCGCCGTCTTCCCTGTTGCGTCAGAGTATCAGTGCATTCGTTCGGACACGGCTCGACTCACAGGCGGGGCAAATACGATGTCGAATACGGCGGGCAAGGCCTACGCCATGAACGTTCTCACGCCGGTTCGACCGTGGCGGACGTGGATAAACGCGCTGATCTTCAGGGTCGCCCGTGCCGTGCCCGCGACGCTGGCGGGACTTTTGGGCCTCTCCCTGATCCACTTCGCCCGCTGGGTGATCATCAAACGCGACCAGTGGCCCGATTACGGCCAGCCGAAGCCCGTGCTGAAGAACGACTACGTGCTGTTCTGCAGCAACTTCAACGGCACCTGGGACCAGTATATCGACGCCTTCGCCGACGGCCTGCCGACCGGCCTCGATCTATTCTGGTATTCGAGCACGAAATTCCCGCATTCGATCCCGATCACGCCGTTCAAGGACTATATCCGGATCAACCAGATCGATACCAACTACTACTACAACGCCACGCCGGGCGCCGGCCAGCGCGACATCAAGCAGGCCCTGCGCCTCACTGGCGCGATCCGGGCGCTGGCGGCCGACATGCCGGACGACCCGGCGGCCTTCGCCTTGGCCTATAAGGACTTGCTGCGCAACGTGCAGGGCGCCATGGGCACCCAGGGTTACGCGCCGGTCGCCAGTCTCGATACTGAGCGCGCCGACGACCATCGCTGCCGCACCGTCCGCGACCGCTGGGGCCCGGGTGGCTCCGGTCCGCAGCCGCCCGCCCGATAGCCAGCTGGAGAGCGAACATGCCTAATCTCGATGGCGGCCACTACTTCTTCACCGCCCTGATCCCGATCGACAATAGCGGCATCGTCGACCACGACGGCTTCAAGAGCTCGCCGGTGCACATGGTGCGCGACGCCCTGGAGGCGTTGCCGACCGCGCTGCAGTCGCCGGCCTCCGAGCAGATCGGCATCCAAAGCCCTTTTGCACGTAACGTTCGCACGCACTTCCTGCGACTCTTCGTCATCGATGCCGCGCACTATAATGGCCGCGATCCGGAGGATGCGATCCTGGAGAGCATCGCCAGTGTCGATTTGCTCGCCTCTCAACCGGTCGACCGGCTTTGCGTCCCCTACCTCGCCTTCGTCGCCGAGTTCGATCCGATGGGCGACGCGCCCGGCGCCTGGCTTGAAGCGCTTTGGGAGACGGCCGAGCCCGAACTGCGGTCGGTATTCCAATATGGCTATGGCTTCGACCAGGTCACCACTGCCGCGACCTTCGCCGCCTTCGTCATGAAGGGGCAGATCGAGACCACGATGCCGTTCAACGATTACTGGACGATCGCGCCGCCGCTGCCCAGCGTGCCGTCCTGGTTGTTTATCGCGCCGCCGGTCCTTGGTCTGCTGGCCGGCGCCCTGATCGCGGGCATGGCCGGCTGGCCGTGGGGGATCGCCGGCCTTGCCGTATCGGCATTGGCCGGCGGCGTCGCGGGCGCGGCGGTCGACTATTGGATCGTGATGACCCGCGGCGCCAAGCCCTTCCCCACCGCGCCCAATACGACCCTGCGCGACATTCTCAAGGCGCTGTACGTGCAGCGGGCCTTCGCCGATTTTGCCGCGAAGAACCAAGGCGCCCCGCCGCAGGCCCTTCAGACGGCGTTCAAGGCGTTCCTGGCCGAGGTCAAGCCCGACGATCTTGACGGCCCAACGCAAAGCCCGGGGGTTATCCGCTGATGCGCCAGCTCGATCTCGCCGACATCCAGGGCGGCATTCTGCGCGCCTATGGCCGCCTGGGCTTCCCCAAGGGCCGCGCCTTTTTCCTGACGGTCCACGATCCCGTCGCGGGACGCCGCTTCGTCGAGGCGCTTCGCCCCCGGATCACCACGGCGGCGCGCTGGCACGATCCAAACCGCGGCACGCCGCTGCTGCGCACGCCTCACCCCAAGCTGACCGACGCCATCCGCGCCGCGGGCATCCCCGACTATCCCGGCGTGGTGCAGCTTGAAAAACCGAAGGTGGCGATCAACGTCGCCTTCAGCTTCCTCGGTCTCCTGGCGCTGCAGGTGCCGACGCGGACGCTGCGCGGCATGCCCGACGAGTTCATGGACGGCATGGAAAGCCGGGCGCCGATGCTGGGCGACACCCCCTTCCTCGACCGGCGCGACGCCATCTGGCGGCAGGCAAAGGACACGCCGATCCACCTGATGGTGTCGATGAACGCCGAGATGGACGACGCCGGCAACCCCGTCCCCGAGCTTGAGGCCGAGACCCGATGGCTGCGCGATCTGTGCGCCGCTTCGGACGAAGGCGTGGCCCTGGTGGCCGGCCATGGCCCGACCGGCGCCGATTACCAGGACATGTCGGCCCTGCTGCGCCAGCAAGACGGCAAGGCCGTGCCGAGCAACCGCGAACATTTCGGCCTGGCCGACGGCTACGGCGATCCGGTCTTCTCCGGCCAGTACGGACCGAAGGCCGCGGCGATCAAGCAGGTCGGCGGCGGCAAGCTCTTGCCGGACGGCACGTGGGCGCCGATCGCCACCGGCGAATTCCTGCTCGGCTATCCGGACGAAGCCCAGGAAATCCCCGGCGCGGCCATGCCGATCGAATTCAGCCGCAACGGCACATTCCTCGCCTACCGCAAACTGCACGAGAATGCCCGCGCCTTTGCGGGCTATGTCGGCGCCCAGGGCGAGCTTATGGCCGGCCTGACGGATATGCCGGCAACGGAGGCCCAGGCCACGGCCTCGGCCAAGCTGGTCGGCCGGTGGGCGGACGGCGTGCCCTTATCCGTCGCGCCGGACTTCGCCGCCTGGCAAAGGTTCAACACCGCGCTCGCCGCGGCGCAAGCCGCCGGCGACACCGCTGCCCTGGCGGCGTTCGCGGCGCAGATGGTCAGCTTCACCCACGCGGACGACCCGGCGGGCGCGTCGTGCCCGGTCACGGCGCACATGCGCCGGGCCAATCCGCGCGCCGGGCTGGGTCCGGTGGCCAACAGCGGCTCGGCCCTGGCCAACCGCCGGCGCATCCTGCGGCGAGGCCTGCCCTACGGATCGGTGGACACGGACACGACGGACGACGCGGGCGAGCACGGCATCGTCTTCATGGCCGTCTGCGCCAGCCTCTTCCGCCAATTCGAGTTCGTGCAGCAGCAATGGGTGCAATACGGCCTCGACTTCAATGTCGGCAGCGACACCTGCCCCCTCGTCGGCAATCACGGACAGCCCGGACAGGCGCCGGCCCACTACGTCATCCCCGTCGATCCGGCGGGACCGGACACCCCGTTCATCTGCCGCGAGATGCCGCAATTCGTCGAGCCGCGCGGCGGCGAGTACTTCTTCGTGCCCAGCATGACCGCTCTGCGCATGATCGGCATGGGCATCGTCGATCCGACCTGAGGATCTCCATGTTTCTGCTCAACCTTCCCACGGCCGCCTGGCGCTACATCGTCCAATTCGTCGGCGGATTGGGCGCACTGTTGTGGATCGCCATAAACGGCCTGTCCAGGGGCTTCGCCGCGGCGCTCGTCTCGCCCGAAGGCCAGCGCCAGGCCTTCGCCGCCCTGCGCGCCTTCCAGCCGAACCTGGTACTGAGCCAGAAGCTGGTAAAGGCCTACGACAATACCGGCACCGTCATCGTCAGCCGGCGCGATGACGTCCGCGAGGTGCTCGAGCGCGACGACCTGTTCGAGGTCGTCTACGCGCCGCGCATGGAAATGATCACCGGCGGCGCCAATTTCTTCCTCGGCATGCAGGACGAGCCCGCCTACACGCGCGATGTCTCCAACATGCGCATCGTCGTCCGCCGCGACGACCTGCCGGCCATCGTCGAACCGTGCATAAGGACGGCGGCGACCGCGATCGTAGCAGAGGCCAACGGCACCCTCGACGTCCCCCAGGCCCTGACCCTGCCCGTCGCCGCGCATCTGCTCGACGTCTATTTCGGCACGCCCGGGCCCAGCGCGGCCGCCATGATCGACTGGACGACGAAGCTCTTCTGGTACCTGTTCATCGACCTTGGCGCCGACCCGGCGTTCGATGCCGAGGCGACGGTCGCGGCCGCCGCATTGCGCGCCTATGTCGATGCCGCGATCGCCCAGCGCAAGGCCGGCGGCGAACGGCGCGACGACGTGCTGGGCCGGTGTCTGGCGCTGCAGGCCAGCGGGACGCCCGGCATGGACGATCTCGGCATCCGCAACAATCTTGTCGGCCTGCTGATCGGCGAGCTGCCGACGACCTCCTGCGCGGCCGTACGCGCGCTCGACCAACTGCTGATGCGGCCCGCGGCCTTGTCATCGGCCCGTGCCGCCGCCCGGGCGCAAGACGACCCGTTGCTGGCCCAGCATGTCTACGAGGCCCTGCGCTTCTATCCGGTCAATCCCGTCATTTACCGGCGCGCGACGCGTGACGCCCTGGTCGCCGAGGGCACGCCGCGCGCCCGGCGTGTCAAGGCCGGCAACCTGGTCATGGCGTCCAATCTCTCGGCCATGTTCGACGACCAGGCCTTGCCGAGCCCGCGCGCCTTTCGCACGGACCGGCCGTGGGACGCCTACATGCTGTGGGGCTTCGGCATGCACACCTGTTTCGGCGACCACCTCAACCGGACGACCTTGCCGGCGCTGTTAAAGCCGCTGCTCGCCCGGCCCGGACTGCGCCGCGCCGCCGGCGCGCTTGGCCAGATCGACAATGCCGGCACCCCCTTCCCGGTCCATATGCACGTCGCGTTCGATGTTTGAAGTGGAATGGCGGGGTTTCTTGCTTTCAAGCGGATCAAGCTGGAGACCTGTGAAGGGACAGCCCAGCCATAGCTGGCCCCCGCCTATTTAGGCAACTTGACGCTCTTCCCCCCCTGCCAAATAGTTCGCCGGCCACCCCCCGCGGCCGCGGGGCCGCGTCGCGAAACGTCGAGAAAGGGTCGAACCTCATGCGTAAGATCGTCTGGCTCGCGCTGCTGAGCGCCCTCACCGTCGCCGGCGGCATCGCTCACGGCACGCCCGTCAAGATGAAATCCGGCTCGCCGGCCTCGGCCCCATCGCACGTGTCCACATCACAGTCATCCACACCGCACGCGTCCATCTCGCAGTCATCCGCGTCGCAGTCATCCCAATCGCAATCCTCCACGTCGGCCAGCGCCAAGGCGGCGACCGCGGCCACGTCCCAGATAAAGGGGACGCTGACCTATCGCGACGCGCAGGGCCAGGTCATCACCTGGCAACGCGGCGCCGTGTTCCCCCCCGTGACCGTGACGGCGACGAACCAGAAAACCCAGGCCACGGTCGCGCACGGCTCGGACTCGTTCGGTGGGTTCACCATCGATAACGTGCCCGAGGGCGCTTACTGGATCGCGGCCAAGGGTCCCTCATTCAACACCACCCAGAGAACCCAGGTTCAGGTCGGGGCCAGTCCGGCCCAGGTAAACCTGGACCTGGTCCAGGGGCCGTCGACCGTGTCGGGGACCGTCAACTGCAAGTCCGTCGCCAACGGCAGGCAGTGCGGCACGATCGCCCAGACGGGGACCGTGGTGAAGTTGCAATCCTTTACCAATAACGCCCTGTCCTATCAGGCGACGACCGACGCCAAGGGCGGCTTTACCATCCAGAACGTGGTGCCGGGCCACTACGAAGCCTCCGTCATGGCCGGCGACAGCTATACCAGCGGCTCGCAGACCTTCGACGCGCCGACGACCAAGTCGGTCGAGGTCGTGGTCCAACCGACCGCCGGCGCCGACGCCAAGACCTATGCCGTGCAGGGGCAGGTGAGCTGCGTGGTGACGAGCAACGCCAGGTGCCCGGCCCGCCCGGTCAGCGGCGCGACGGTCACCCTGCTCGATTCGAACGGCGCGGCGACGCGCGACGCGACTTACACGGCCACGACGGACGCTAACGGCGACTACACGATCCGAAGTGTGCCGGGCGGCAGCTACAAGATCAGCGTCGCCAAGACGGCCGGCACCGCCGCAGTCACGTCGGCGGCCAAGACCGTGCCTGCGGGCGATTTCGCCGTGGAGGTGTCGTCGATCGTATCCTTGCGCGGGACGGTGACGTGCCAGGCGCCGGCCAACAGCGCCACGGCCTGCGCCAGCGCGGCCGTGAGCGGCGCGGTCGTGACCCTGCTGCGGCCGACGGGTCAGGCGACGGCGTTCACCGCGACCACGGCCGGCGACGGTTCGTTCACGATCACCAATGCCGCGTCGGGCGCCTACACGATTTCGGTCGCCGCGACGGCGACGACGGCCCAGGCCCAGATGACGAATGTCCTGCTGCCGTCCGACCACACCGTCGTCACAGTAGCGCCGGCCGGCAAGGCGCAATAGACATCCTGGCCGGGCGCACTTGAAATATAAAAACTTTCCTCCCCTGCGACAGCGGGGGAGGTGGCGAGCTTGTCTCGCCGGAGG
>OUWB010029509.1_pt1 | contig 15552 bp, 18 predicted proteins | sample 1779821 | NCBI WGS metagenome assembly OUWB01 (sample SAMEA3914806, study PRJEB12502) | metagenome | biome: forest; material: soil | place: Canada | collected 2011-08-03 | depth 0.1 m
GAAAATATCTGGCAGTACCTGCGACAAAACAAGCTTTCCAACACGATCTATGATGACTACGAAGCCATCGTTGACACATGCTGCGAAGCCTGGAACTTCTTTGCCGACGACCTAAAGACCGTAACCACAGTCACAACAAGATCATGGGCATCGGTCAATGTTTAGGGCCGTTGGTATGAGAACAGATTTTTCGGCCTTCTGATCGCGCGAAGCGCTTTATCCTCAAGGCCATTCCGAACGTCCGAGTTTGATGCAAAATCTGTGTTCATCTGTGCCATCTGCGCCCCCCCTTTTCTTAAAACCGCTTCGCGGTGGGAGCGACCCAGGTCAGGCACCGGCCTTTTTGCCGAACAGCGCCCGCAGTTCGTCCTTGGCCTTGTTCAATACGGCCTTTTGACTGTCGCTCAGATTATGCCCGGCGCGGTTCATGTAGAAGGTCAGCATCGACATCGCTGAGCGGTACGGGCTCGACTTGCGGCGATGGGAGGCTTCCGCCGACTGTTTCAACGACTTCGCGATGGCTTTCGGGTCGTGCAGCTTGAACACATCGGCCTGCAAATCGAGCGCGTTGGAGTGTTCGGTAACCTCCTGCGACCATTTCCGGATAGGCATGACGGCCTCCTTCATATGAACGAAGCACGCTAGGCGACGAGGTGTCAGGATGAAATGCGAACGGGCGCGCGGCGCATCAGTTGCCGGCAAACGCGGTTACTTTCCCAATACCGCGCTCAGCTTCTTCTCATCGACATAGGCTTCGAGTTCATTTCCGGCGGCCTGAACGTCCGGATTGCCCATGAGATCCTTCATGGCCGAGGCACCGAGCACCTGAAAGGCGACTTCAATCGCGGCCTCTCCGTCGTCCTTGTAGGCCTGCTTGGTCTCGGCGGCGCAGTCTTCGGTCAAAAGCCGGGTAAACAGCGTTCCCGCCTTGCGATTGATCTCGACGCGTTGCGCGTCGGAGATCGTCACCATCGACGCCACGCTCGGATGACGCGCGATCATCGTGAATATCCAGTCGACCAGCGCGATGTGATCGTCGGCCGTGGTCGACTTCACCAGGCAGGCCGACAGCGCGTCGGTCGATGGCCCGGCATGAGCGGCGTTCGCCGCCATCGGCAGGACCATCACAACGGCCAAGCCAAGCATCTTGATCAGGTTTTTCATATTTACCCCCTTTTTGAAGGATCAGCCGCGCCCTTCGCCGCCGATTGGACTTTCACCGCCGCTTCCTATATAAGCCCGGCCCTGTTCCCCTGACAATCCCAGCGCCGTGACCGACTACGTCGCTCACGGCCCTGTTTTTTTGTTTTGTCGCGCAATTTATCCGAAAAGTGGCGAACCACTTTATCGGATTGCGCTTATTCGAAAGCCGCATCCTTGGCCCATACGCTCGACCTGTCCGCAAAGCCTCTGCCCGTCGCCGCCGTCAACATCACCGGGCTGACGCGCGATGAGCTGACCCAGGCGCTGATCGATTCCGGCGTGGTCGAACCGCGCAAGGCCAAGATGCGCATGCAGCAGATGTGGCGGTGGATGCACCACTACGGCGTCACCGACTTCGATCTGATGACCGATATCGCCAAGGACCAGCGCGCCCTCTTCCATGACAAGTTCATCCTGGGCCGGCCAGAGGTCGTGGAGCGCCAGGTGTCGAAGGACGGCACGCGCAAATGGCTGATCCGCATGGCGCCGGGTATCGAGGTCGAAACCGTCTATATCCCAGATGTCGGCCGCGCCGGCGCCTTGTGCGTGTCGAGCCAGGTCGGCTGCACGCTCAACTGCACCTTCTGCCACACGGGCACGCAAAAGCTTGTGCGCAATCTGACAGCCGCCGAGATCGTCGCCCAGGTCCAGGTGGCGCGCGACGACCTCGCCGAGTGGCCGTCGCCCAAGGAAGACCGCCGCCTGTCGAACATCGTCTTCATGGGCATGGGTGAGCCGCTCTACAATCTCGACAGCGTCGCCGCCGCTATCGACATCATCTCCGACAACGAAGGCATCGCTATTTCGCGCCGGCGCATCACCGTCTCGACCTCGGGCGTGGTGCCGGAACTCTTCAATCTCGGCAACCGCACGGCGGCCATGCTGGCCATCAGCCTGCACGCCACCAATGACGACCTGCGCGACGTTCTGGTGCCGCTCAACAAGAAGTACCCGATTGCGGACCTGATGGATGCCATCCGCGCCTATCCCGGACTCAGCAATGCGCGGCGCGTCACCTTCGAATACGTCATGCTGAAAGGCGTCAACGACAGTTCGGCCGAGGCGCGCGCGCTGATCAACCTGCTCAAAGGCATTCCCGCCAAGATCAATCTGATCCCGTTCAACCCGTGGCCGGGCACCGATTATCAGTGCTCCGACTGGAAGACGATCGAGTCCTTCGCCGCCGTTCTCAACCGCGCCGGCTACGCCTCGCCGATCCGCACGCCGCGGGGCCGCGACATCCTGGCGGCCTGCGGCCAGCTCAAGTCGGAGAGCGAAAAGCAGCGCGCCAGCGTGGTTCGCCGCCAGCAAAAAGCAGGACAGGCCGAGACGGCTGAGACTGCCTCAAATGAGGACAACGACCATAGCGAAAGCCTGCCTTTCGCCCACCTCGCCGCCGGCATGGTGTCGTAAGACTTTCATATTTCTGGTAAAATCTCACAGTCCTTGCGTCATACGGATAATTTATCCACAGTGCCGGCGGCGGGCCTTGATCTTGCATGGACATTACCGCAATAGTGCCGCACCGCGCCCGGAACGAGCAGGCGCGGCTTTCAGGAAACAGGCGGGACCCTAAAAGCGTATGACGACCAATCCCCTCAATCTGAACTTCCTCACACCGGAAGTCCTGCGCCCTGAAATGCAGGCCTTTGGTTCGGGCTTCGTCATCACCCTGCTGCACGCCGGCGTCACCCTGGCCCTGTTGCTGGTGGGCGCCACCCTCTATTCGATCCTGACTCCCTACAAGGAAATAAAGCAGATCCGCGAGGGCAATTCCGCCGCCGCCGTCGGCTATGGCGGCGTCATCATCGGCCTGGCCATTCCGCTGGCGGCGTCGATGGCCGCCTCGACCGACGTGCGCGAAATCCTGCTGTGGGGCTGCGCCACGGTCATTCTGCAACTGTTCGTCTTCCGCGTCGTCGATCTCGTCCTGGCCGGCCTGCCCACGCGTATGAATGAAGGCGAAGTCTCCGCCGCCGTGCTGCTGGTCTCGGCCAAGCTCGCCACCTCACTCATCCTGGCCGCCGCAGTCAACGGTTAGGGACCCTAATCATGCGCATCCCGGACCGGTTTTTCTATCTGGTCGTGCTGATCGGCATCGTCGCCGTTACCGGCTACTGGCATGAAAGCTCCGATGCGCCGCCGGCCCCGCCGCCGCCGGGCCGCGGGGAAATGGCCCTGTTCGCCAACTTCACGCCCTTCTCGGCCATCTCGATCATCAATCTTCCGGTCGACGACCAGAAGACCATGACCGGCACCGCCTTCTCGATCTCGCAGAACGGGCAATGGATCATGGGCGCCGACAGCATTCGCGGCTGTCCGCATCCCTTCCTCAATATCGGCGGCAATCTCGGCGTTCCCTTCACGGTGACGCACGTTGCCGGAATCGACAACTACGTCGTCGGCACCACCGAAGGCGCCGGCAAACCCCTGCCGCTGACCGATCCCAAGACGATCCAGCCCGGCATGCGCGGCTTCGCGGTCGGCTTCCCGGCCGGTGAAGCCGGCGAGGCGACGGCGAGGCTGATCGGGCGCACGGTGATCGAACGCCACAAGCGCTTCCAGCACAACGAAGAGGTCTTCGCCTGGGCCCAGGCCGGCCGCACCGCCGGCATCAAGGGCAATCTCAATCAGATGCTGGGCGGCCCGATGGTCACCGACCAGACCGGGGTGGTCGGCGTCGTTCTGCGCGAAAGCCCGCGCCGCGGCCGCATCTATACCTCGACCCCGGAGACGGCGGCGAAACTGGCCGCCACCGCGCCGCGCACGCCGGACTTCGAATCCAGCGACACCCTGACCAAGCGCAATTACGGCATTGTCGCTGACACTTTACGCAGAGAATACCGCGTCGCCCAAGTCGGCTGCATTAAATCATAGTCCATTCACGGGGATGTGGGACGACGCTTGGCCGCCGCGAATACCGCGGCGCCCAGGTCGGCTGCATTAAATCATAGTCCATTCACGGGGATGTGGGACGACGCTTGGCCGCCGCGAATACCGCGGCGCCCAGGTCGGCTGCATTAAATCCTGAAACCGCAAGAAACGGCGTGCTGCTGCCGCTTCCGTGCCCTAGGTGGCCTCACCATATGGCCACCATGACCGAATCCCCCCTCGACCCGCTTCATCTCTCGGCGCTCGCTGAAGCCGATCCCAAGCTCAAGCCGCTCACCGAACGCTTCAGCCACGTCATCTATCGCCAGCGCGAGGGCGGCTTTACCGCCCTGTTGCGCCTCATCGTCGAACAGCAATTGTCGGTCAAGGCCGCCGACACCATTACCGCGCGGCTGCACGCGGGGCTCGGAGACGTCAGCCCGCAAGTCCTTCTGGCCCACGATGACGCCCGGATGCGCGGCTATGGCCTGTCCCGCCCCAAGATCGCCTATGCCCGCGCCCTGGCCGAGGCCATTGATAGCGGCGCCTTCGATGTCACCGCCCTGCGCGAACTGGAAACCGAGGATGCGGCGAAGGCCCTGATCGCTCTGAAAGGCATCGGGCGCTGGACGGCCGAGGTCTATCTGATGTTCTCGGAAGGCCGGCTCGATCTGTTCCCCGTCGGCGACATCGCGCTCCGCGAAGCCGTCGGCTGGCTGGACGGCCTGAACGAACGGCCGAACGAGGCCTATTGCGCCGAACGGGCGGTCGCCTGGTCGCCCTATCGTTCGATTGCCGCACATCTGCTGTGGGCCTGGTACGGTGCGGTGCGGCGCGGAGACATGGAAAAGCCTATACCGGCCTGATCGCGTCGCCGATCCTGACCATGCCGCCCTCAAGCACGCGCGCCGTGATGCCGCCATGCCCACGCACCGCGTTGTATCCGCCGGGGCCGAATATCTCCTCCATGCGCGAACACGGATGGCAATCGCCGGTCATTTCCAGCACGGCCCCGCCCAGTCGAAACCGCCACTCCTTCAGGGCCAGCAGATTGAGGCCGGATACGACGATGTTCCGCCGCAACTGTTCGGGCGGAACAAGGTCCACACCCAGATGCGCCGCGATGGCTGCAAGGTTTTCCAGTTGTATCAGGGTCACATGACGTTCGCCGCTTCGCCCGGCGTAGCGGTCACCCACGATCCCGGCCTGGATATCCAGAGACGCGGCCTCGACCGCCTGCATGGCCGCGCGCCGGGCCGGGCGCAGGCCTATCCATTCCACCCGTCCCGGACGGACCGGGGCATTCATCAGGGCGGCGAGCGGCGAGACTGGATTGAGCATCCTCGCCTTTTAGCCCGGCTTCACACGACAGGCCAGATCAGCGTTGCGGCTTGGTATTGCCGCCGACCACTTCCTTGACCCGATTGCCGGGCACGACCTCGACATCGGGCGTCAAGGCGTGATTGTTGGCGTCGTGCGGCACATTGTAGTGCCGGTCATTCTTCGGATGGAAATAGTCCTTGTCCTCACCCGACTGGTTGAGTTCACCGGGCGTGAAAACCGTTCGGCCGACATGGTCGTCGGCCCCGGCTGGGCCTTTTTCGGCGGGAGTCTTGGTGGTCATGGCAACCTCCTCTGTTGGCCCTCCACTATATCCCTGCGGTCGTAAGGGACGTGTGGCGTTTCAGCGGCCCGTTGATAAGGCACGCCTAAAAATCCTTGCGGCATTTTTATGCGTCCGCGCCCCAAGTCTATTGGTTTGCTTATGCCGCACCTGCGAGTGTCTGTGCTGGGCTCAGGGGCTTTTCCAGTTGAGGATCGCGTCATGGACACCATTCACGCCACCCGACCCGATGCCGCCCTGCGTTACGGCATCTATGTCGATCTTTACGCCAAGCCGGGGCGTGAAGAGGAACTGATCGAGTTCCTCAAAAATGCAAGGCCGATCGTCGATGACGAAGAGCGCACCATCGACTGGTACGCGCTGCGCCTGGGCGATTCGCATTTCGCCATCTTCGACACCTTCAGGGACGAGGAAGGCCGCGAAACCCACCTGGCCGGCCGCGTCGCCCAGGCCCTCGCCGACCGGGCGCCCGACCTGTTGGCCAGCCAGCCCGTCATTCACAAAACCGAGATTTTGGCCAGTAAATAGCCGAATACCGGACGCCGAATCGCGGGTGACGCGGCGAATTTTATATAAAATTCAAGTAAAACAATGAATTGGAGCGGCAATCACGTCAAACTGACGCAGGTGCCGCTCCAACAATTGATAAGCACTTCATTAAGCGCTTTATGGAAAACTGGCCTTTGTTTATTTGGCCTGCTCGACGGCGGCTTGGGTATTTAGCCCCGCGGGTGGACCGGACCGCCCCGTCCGTTGCCCGCGAGTGTAAGAAATGAGTGCACCCCTGTCGAAGCGCGTCCTGATACTTGAAGACAGCACGACCCAGTCGCGCATCATCGCGAAGATGTTCGGGAAACTGGACTTTACCGTCGCCGCGGTCGCCGACCGGGGCGCGTTCCTCAAGCTTTTGTGCGACGAAAACTGGGACCTTCTGGTCATCGACGTCTTTATCGAAGGCGAGAACTCGCTGGAACACCTCAATGAATTCCGCGCGCTCAAGCCCGACGTGCCGATCGCCATCATGACCGCCGGCAAGGACGCCCATATGGACGGGGCCAGCGCGGCGCTCAATCGCGCGCGCCGGGCCAATGTCGATTTCCTGTTGCCCAAGCCTTTCGACCTGATCGACATCCAGCAGATCAGCCGCGCGCTCGACGCCGCGGCCATCAACCGATCCATTCGGGTCGAAAGCGACACGGTTTATCTGGAATAGGGAAAGCTCCGAAAACTCTTTCGGAACAAAACTTAGCCCAATCCCTTGGCGCCTTCGATCAGGTCCTTGACCACGCCCGGATCGGCCAGGGTCGAAATATCACCCAACTGATCCGGTGCGCCCTCGGCGATCTTGCGCAGGATACGGCGCATGATCTTGCCCGAGCGTGTCTTGGGCAGGCCCGGCGCCCACTGGATGACGTCCGGCGCGGCGATCGGCCCGATTTCACGGCGCACCCAGTCGCGCAGTTCCTTTTTCAAGGCGTCCGTACCGGTGACGCCGGCCTTCAGCGTGACATAGCACCAGATGCCCTGGCCCTTGATGTCGTGCGGATAGCCGACGACCGCGGCCTCGGCGACATCGTGGTGCGAGACCAGGGCGCTTTCGACCTCGGCCGTGCCGATGCGGTGGCCGGAGACGTTGAGCACGTCGTCGACGCGGCCGGTGATCCAGTAATAGCCGTCCTCGTCGCGGCGACAGCCGTCGCCGGTGAAATACTTGCCGGGATAGGTCGAGAAATAGGTTTCGAGGAAGCGGGCATGATCGCCGAAGACGGTGCGCATCTGCCCGGGCCACGAGTCGCTGATGCACAGATTGCCTTCGACCGCGCCGTCCAGCACCACGCCATTGGCGTCGACCAGGCACGGGAACACGCCGGGTAGCGGCTTGGTCGCCGAGCCGGGCTTGAGCGCCGTCGCGCCCGGCACCGGGGTGATCAGATGGCCGCCGGTCTCGGTCTGCCACCAGGTGTCGACGATCGGGCATTTGCTGTTGCCGACGACGCGGTGATACCACAGCCAGGCTTCCGGATTGATCGGCTCGCCGACCGAACCCAGCAAGCGCAAGCTGGCGCGCGAGGTCGATTGCACCGGCGCGTCGCCTTCGCGCATCAGGGCGCGGATCGCCGTCGGCGCGGTATAAAAGGTGGTGACCTTGTGCTTGTCGATCACCTGCCAGAAGCGGCTGACCGTCGGATAGTTGGGCACGCCCTCGAACATCAGCGAGGTCGCGCCGTTGGCCAGCGGCCCGTAGACGACATAGCTGTGGCCCGTGACCCAGCCGATATCGGCGGTGCACCAGTAGACGTCGCCGTCCTGGTAATCGAACACGGTCTTGAAGGTATAGGCCGCCCAGGCGAGATAGCCGCCCGTGGTATGCAGCACGCCCTTGGGCTTGCCGGTCGAGCCCGAGGTATAGAGGATGAACAGGGGATCCTCGGCGCTCATCGGCTCGGGCGCGCACGATTCCGACACGCCTTCCAGCGCCTTGGCGACAGCGATGTCCTTGGGGCCCTGCGTCCAGCTTGACGGCGTGTGTTCGACGACGAAGACGTGCTTGACGTCCGGGCACTGCTTCAGCGCCTCGTCGACATTGGCCTTCAGCGGGATCGCCTTGCCGCCACGCAGGCCTTCATTGGCGGTGATGACCACGTCCGACTGGCAATCGATGATGCGGTTGGCGATGCTGTCGGGCGAGAAGCCGCCGAAGATGACGCTGTGCACAGCGCCGATGCGCGTGCAGGCCAGCATGAAGAAGGCGGCTTCCGGCACCATCGGCAGGTAGAGGGTGACGCGGTCGCCCTTCTTGACGCCGTATGACTTGAGCAGATTGGCGCGTTTGTTGACCTGTTTCGCCAGCTCGAAATAGCTGACCGTATAGGACACGGACGGGTCATCGCCCTCGAAGATCAGCGCCGTCTGGTGGCTGCGCGTCGTCAGGTGACGGTCGATGCAGTTGGCGGAGACATTGAGCACGCCGTCATAATACCAGCGAATGCGGAAGTCCTCGCGGTTATAGCTGACGTCCTTGACCTTGGTGAACGGCGTCATCCAGTCGAGGGCCTTGCCCAAGTTCGTCCAGTGGGCGTCCGGATCGCGCGCCACCAGGTCGTGTTGGGCCTGAAGCACCGCGGCGGTCACGGTCTCGCTGCGGGCAAAGCCTTCCGGCACCGGAAAAATGGCGGGAGCGTGCGAAGCGTGATCGTCCATGGAAAAATCCTCCGGGAGTGGCTGTGACGGCCTGATTATGGTTTCTACGCCAAGATTACCAAAGGTCGGTCGCGCGAGTCGATAAGACCACTGCGAAAAACATTGGCTTTCGCCGATCCTGCGGCCTATGTCGTCTTAAAAAGCGACATTTGTTGCGAGATTTCTCCGGGACGGAGTTTCCCCATGCTGCTTCACCTGTCCACCTGGTGCGAGATCGACGAACGGCTGAAGGCGTCGCGCACCGTCATCGTGCCGATCGGCTCGAACGAACAGCACGGGCCGATGGGCCTGTTGGGCACCGACTGGCTGTGTCCGGAAATCATCGCCCGCGCCGCCCATGAAGAGGGCGACCTGTTGATCGCGCCGACCTTCAATATCGGCATGGCCCAGCATCATCTGGGCTTTTCCGGCACCATATCCTTGCGCCCCTCGACCTTCATGGCGGCGATTTCCGACTGGGTGTCGTCGCTGGCGCGGCACGGCTTCGACCGCATCTATTTCCTCAACGGCCATGGCGGCAATATCGCCACCATCGAAGCGACCTTCTCGGAAATCTACGCCGACTATTCCTACAGCGCCGAGCCCTGCCCCTTTATCCTCAAGCTGCGCAACTGGTGGGACCTGCCGGGGATTTCGCGCCTGTGCGCCAAGCTCTATCCCAACGGCCACGGCAGCCACGCCACGCCGTCGGAAATCGCCGTGACGTTCGCCGCCTATCCCGACCACGTCAAGTCCGCCGCCCTGGAACCGCCGATCGCGCCGACCGGACCGATCCGCGACGCGCTCGATTACCGCTCGCGCTTTCCCGACGGCCGCATCGGCTCGGATTCATCCCTGGCCACCGCCCTGCAAGGCCACGAGATCATCGCCGCGGCGGTCAAGGGCCTGATCGACGACATCAATAAGTTCGACGAGGAATAGCCCCATGTTCAGCCGCCTGATCTTCGTCCCCGCCTTGGTCGCCATGTCAATGGCCCTGCCCGCCACGGCGCAAACCGCCGCACCGCAATCGGGCGATCCTGTTCCGGGCCCTCCCAGTCCGGGTGAGATCGCGCTCATGCTGACGCCGGACGGCCATACTCAATTCACCCTGATCACGCCCGACGGCCATGTCGGCTTCGCCGCCGGCGATTGGCAGGTCTTGAAGGCGCATGGCGACCTGCCGTCGGCGGGCTTCGATTTCCAGGTCCCCGACGCCGCCGACCAGGGCACGGAGGAATCGACCAATATCAGCATCGATGTCTATCAGCCGGACACCCGGGCGGACCGCGACGCGCAGGCCGACTTCGGCAAGTCGCTGGAACCCGCCGGACGGCCGAAAAAGGAAACCTATAACGGCTGGACGATCTATAGTCAGAGCCTCGTCGCCAAGGGCACGCCCTACACGATCATCGATGCCGAAAGCCGTCAGGCCGATACCGACGTCATCGTCCACCTCAACTGGCCGCACCTGACGGGTCAACCCGGCACGCACAATGCCGATATGCGCACCATGTTGTTGAAGACGCTCGATTCGGTCAGCGCCGGGACCGGTCCCTACGCCCTTCATCCCGGCGAAGTCGTCCGCCGCGCCCCGGCGCAGTAGACGAATTATTCTAAACTTTTTCGCTTTTTAGCGGCCGCGACATCAGGCCGCCGACGGCGTCATCGACGCTGATCCGGCCCGACAGCACAGCCGCGACCGCATTGCAAAGCGGCAGCTCGACATTGAAGCGCTTGCCGAGCTCGACCACGGCCGGCGCCGATTCGACGCCCTCGGCCACAGAGACCTTGCCCTCCAGCGCCTGGGCCAGGCTCAGCCCGCCGCCCAGCGCCAGGCCGACGCTCATATTGCGCGATTGCGGCGACGAACAGGTCAGCACCAGATCGCCCATGCCGCACAGGCCGGTCATGGTCTCCAGCCGCGCCCCCATGGCCATGGCCAGGCGCGTCATCTCGGCGAAACCGCGCGTGATCAGGGCGGCGTGGGCGTTCCGCCCCAAGCCCTTGCCCTCGGCGATGCCGCAGGCGATGGCGATGACGTTCTTGATCGCCCCGCCGGACTCCGCGCCGATCAGGTCGGTCGTCAGATAGGGCCTGAAACTCGGTCCGGCCAGGGTGGCGGCGATGCGCGCCCCGACCGCCTCGTCGGCGCAGGCGATCGTCACCGCGCTGGGCAGGCCCTGCGCCACCTCGCGAGCGAAATTCGGTCCGGCCAGCACGGCGGCGATCGCCTGAGGCAAGGTGTGCGCCAGCACCTCGGTCATCAAGGCGTCCGAGCCGCGCTCAACCCCTTTCGAACAGAGCACGACCGGCAGACCCTCGCGGGCAAAGGGCGCGAAGGCCTTGAGCGTCGCACGCATATGCTGGGCCGGCGGCACGGCCAGCACCAGGTCGCAGTGACCCAGGTCGGCGATATCGTTCGTCGCCGTGACCTTGCCGGACAGGGCGACGCCGTTGAGAAAAAGCGTGTTCTGATGCCCGCCGTTGATCGCCTCGACCACGTCCGGCTCGCGCGCCTGCAGCAGAGCCTTGCGGCCGGCCAGGGTCACGACCTGCGCCAGGGCCGTGCCCCAGGCGCCGGCGCCGATAATGCCGACCGATGTGAATGCTTGCGTCACGCCTTCGCTCCCTTGCGTCCCGCGGTCTTGTGCACGGGGTCCGCTTCGGCGCGCCCGGGATCGAGCGGCCAGCGCGGCCGGGCCAATGTGGCCATGCTTTCCGCCAGGGTCAAGTGCGCCGCCTGGCCCGTCGCGCGAAGCTGTTGATAGTGCTCGAGCCCGGCCAGCGCGATCATGGCGCCGTTGTCCGTGCAGTATTGCAAGGGCGGCGCGTGGAAAACGAAGCCTTTGCGCGCGCTCAGGTCCGTAAGGGCCTGGCGGACGGCCCCATTGGCCGCCACCCCGCCGGCGACGACGAAGGCCGGATCGGTCACGGCATTTTGAGTCTTGAACAGATCCATGGCGCGCTGCGAGCGTTCGACCAGTTGCCGCGTGATCGCCGCCTGGACACAAGCGCAGAGGTCGGCGCGGTCCTGTTCGGTCTTTACCTGCTCATGGGCGATCTTGGCGGCGGCGGTCTTCAAGCCCGAGAACGAGAAATCGCAGTCCTTGCGGCCCAAAAGCGCGCGCGGCAGGACAAACCGCGCGGCATCGCCATCGCGGGCGCAGGCTTCCAGCGCCGGTCCGCCCGGATAGCCCAGGCCCAGCACCTTGGCGATCTTGTCGAAGGCCTCGCCGGCGGCATCGTCGATCGTCGTGCCCATGCGTTCATAGTCGCCGACGCCCTTGACCGCCAGCAATTGACAGTGACCGCCCGACACCAGCAGCAACAGGAAGGGAAAGGCGACGTCCCCGGTCAACCGCGCCGACAGGGCATGGCCTTCGAGGTGATTGACCGGGATCAAGGGCAGGCCGCGCGCCAGGGCGTAGCCCTTGGCGAAGGACAGGCCGACCATGACCCCGCCGATCAGGCCCGGGCCGGCCGTCGCCGCCACGGCGTCGAGGTCACCGGGGGTGAAGTCGCCCGTCGCTTCGGCCGCCTGCAGGGCCAAGGCGCACAGGCTGTCTATGGTTTCGACGTGAGCGCGGGCGGCGATTTCCGGCACGACCCCGCCATAGACGGCGTGCTTGACGACCTGCGAGTGGATCAGATTAGAAAGGACGCGCGTGCCCGAGGCATCACGGCGCACGACGGCGACGGCGGTTTCGTCGCAGGAGGACTCGATGCCGAGAACGGTCAGGGATACGCTTTGGGACATGACCTTCCAAAGACCGTCAAAACGCCGGCGTCAAGTCTTTTGCCCAGTCTTTTACATTGCCCAGGCATGCCCATATGGCTTACGACACGCGCGTTCGAGGACCTTCCCATGACACCCAAACTGAGAATCGGCACACGCGGCTCCAAGCTGGCCCTGGCGCAATGCGGCATGGTGCAAAGGCAGATCGTCGCCGCCATGGGCTATAATCCCGCGGACGCCGATGCCATCGCGCCGCTGACCGTCATCACCACGACCGGCGACCGTATCCAGGATCGCCGGCTGATCGAGGCCGGCGGCAAGCAGCTCTTCACCAAGGAGATCGAGGAGGCCCTGCTCAACGGCGAGATCGATGTCGCCGTGCATTCGCTGAAAGACGTGCCGGCCGAGGACGTGCCGGGTCTGGTATTGTGCGCCCACCCCGAGCGCGAGGATGCGCGCGACGCCTTTGTCAGCCTGAATCACGCGACCCTCGACGACCTGCCCCACGGCGCCCGGCTCGGCACGGCCAGCCTGCGCCGCCAGGCCCAGGCGCTCCACCGCCGGCCCGATCTCGACATCGTCTTGGTGCGCGGCAATGTCGATACCCGCCTGCGCAAGCTCGACGCGGGCGAGATCGACGCCCTGTTGCTCGCCGCCGCCGGATTGAACCGGCTAGGGCTGTCGGAGCGTATCCGCAGCCATATCGACCCCCGTCTTTACGCCTCGGCGCCCGGCCAGGGCGCCCTGGCCATCCAGTGCCGCGTCGACGACGCCGACCAGGACTGGATCCGTGCGATCCATCACGAAGCGACGGGTCTGTGCATCGCCGCCGAACGCGGCGCGCTGACGGCGCTGGAAGCCTCGTGCCGCACCGCCGTGGGCGCCTATGCGACGCTTGACGGCCGCGAGCTGTCGCTGTTCGTCGAGGCGCTCAGCAGCGACGGCAAGACGCGCTGGCAGAGGCGGGCGACGCTGGCCGCGCCGACCTTGGGCGGCGCGCGGCGGCTGGGATTGGAACTGGGCGAGGAAATCAAGGCGGAAGCGGGGCCCGACCTCATCACGGTATAACCATCATGAACCACGAAACCCTGCCCTTGCCGCCCGAGCGGCCGCACGATCCGCCGCCGCTCAAGCCCGTCGTCTGGGTAACGCGCACGCGCGACGGCGCCGAACGTACGGCCAAGGCCATTGCCGATCTCGGCGGCGAGGCGCTGATCGCCCCGGTGATGGAGGCGGTGCCGGTCAAGGCCCACATCGCGCCCGACAGTTTCGACGCCCTGGTCGTCACCTCGGGCAACGCGGTCGGCGCCTTTTGCGAGATGAGCGCGCGCCGCGACATGCCGGTCTATTGCGTCGGCGACCGCACCTGTCAGGTCGCCGCCGACAACGGCCTGGCCGGCGCCAGGAGCGCCAGCGGCGACGTCTCGGCCCTGTTCGACCTGATCTGCGCCGACGCCCCCAAGACGACGCGCCTGCTCTACGCCGCGCCGCACGACCCCGCCGCGCCCCTGGCCGACTGGCTGAGCGATCAGGGCTATAGCGTGCAACAGGTTACCGCCTACGAGACGCGGTTGGTCGAGCCGGACCTCGGCGAGGACGATTTCCGCCGCATCACCCACATCCTGATCCACTCGCCGCGCGCCGGCGCCGCGACCGCCCAGGTGCTGATTGGGCGCGCCCGCGACGCGCGCTTCGATAGCTTAACCTTTGTCTGCATATCTGAAGCGGCATGGCAGGCGGCGCACGCGGAAATCAGGAAAGCCGGCGGGGAAAATTCAGTCGCCGGACGGCTTGTCGGACGCATTTCCGCGTTTCCAGACGAAGCTTCCATGCTAAGCTTGATTGGATGACGGTCATCGGTGGATGCCCGCGTGGGACTATAGATAAATGGCTGAACCGAGCTTTGTTTCCGACACGTCCGACCGCGCGTCGCCGCCCCCGATGATCGCGGCCGAACTCGAGGATGGGCACAGCCCCGGGGTGCAACGTACGGCCCGCCTGATGGCCGTGGTCATCCTGCCGTCGATCTTTGTCATTCTCGTCGCCCTCGCCGGGGTGCTGTTTCTGTTGCAGCATTTCAAGGCCGGCCATGCCGCCGCGCCGCAACCGGCCGCCGCGACGGCGATGGCCGCGCCCGCCGACAAGGACGCCCAGATACTGGCCCTGCAAAGCCAGATCGCCACCCTGCAAAATCAATTATTGATTCGCCAGGTGGCGCCCAATACCGGCGTCTCTCCGAGCGCCGCGCCCGTCCTTGCCGCCGATTCGGCCGCCCTGACGCAACTGGCGGCGCGGGTCGACCGCGTCGAGGCCAATCAGCGCGCCCTGGCCCATGCGGCCGCCGCCGCCGCCGCCGCCGAGGCGCTGCAAAACGCCGCCGATTCCGGCGCGCCCTTCCCCACCGAACTGGCCCTGGCGCAATCCCAGCTCAACAATCCGCACCTGCTCGACGCCGTGCGGCCGTTCGCCGGCCGCGGCATCCCGTCCAAGGTCACCCTGGCGGCGCAGTTCCCGCGGGTCGCCGCCGTGGCCAATAGCGCCGCCAAGGTCAATAACGGCGACAAGAGCCTGCTGGGCAAGATCGGCCATGCGCTCAGCACCTTCATCTCGGTGCGCCGCACCGACGCCGCGCCCACCGGTGTCGGCGTCGAAGCGACCCTGGCGCACGCCGAGGCGCGCATCAATGGCGGCGACCTGGGCGGCGCGGTGAACTATCTCAACACCCTGCCCGCGCCGGCCCAGACGGCGATCAAGCCGTGGCTCGACGAAGCCCGCGCCCGCGTCGCGCTCGACATCGCCACCCGCCAGATCAGCGAAGCCGCCTTGGGCACATTGGGCCAGACGGGCGGGGACGCCACGGGAGGCGCGCTGTGATCCGCACGCTGCTCATCCTGCTGGCCATCATGACCGCCGTCGCCGTCGGCATCGGCGTGCT
>OUWB010018453.1_pt1 | contig 15519 bp, 14 predicted proteins | sample 1779821 | NCBI WGS metagenome assembly OUWB01 (sample SAMEA3914806, study PRJEB12502) | metagenome | biome: forest; material: soil | place: Canada | collected 2011-08-03 | depth 0.1 m
TTGGCATATACAGGTAACAACATTGGCTTTTTTCTGACTTGGAAGTCAGCTAAAATGTAAGACTGAATCGGGTAATTTTGAGTCTACAAAGCCGCTCTGACCTGCCATGCTGGATAAGTCTTTACCCCGCCAAGCGTCATCCACCGCCGCCGGCCCGCCCCAGGCGCGGCTTGGCGGCTTGCGCTCGAACCGGGCGGCAAACGGCTATTCGGACGCGGCCGGCACCGAGCAGTGCGCGGCGCGCGAAAACGAACGCTTGCGACTGGCTTATGAATTGCACGACACACTGGGCGCGCACCTGACCGCGCTACGCCTCGCGCTCGCCCGGCTCGAACCGTTGCCCGCCGCCGACAGCGAGGGCGGCAATACCGCCTGGGACGGCACCCAGCAAGCGCTGGACGCGTTGTGCGAAGCGAATCGGCGGCTGATCGACAATCTGCATGGTCTGGCGCCCCATGCCGGCCTGCTCGCCCCGCTGTCGCGCTGGGTCGCCCAGTTTCAGTCAGCCACCGGACTACCGATCAGTCTGGTGTATACGGCCGATCCGCGCTTGACGCTGCTGCGCCAGGAAGCCGCGACCACGCTATTTAGAATCGCCCAGGAAGCCGTCAACAATGCCGCCAGACATGCGTCGGCGACGCACCTTGAACTGCGCATCAATACACTTCCAGAGCACATCGACCTGACCATCAGCGATGACGGCAGCGGCTTTCACGCCACCCAACGCACACGGCGCGGCCACTACGGCATTGCCGGCATGCGCGAACGCTGCAAAAGCTGGGGCGGCACCTTGCGCATCGCTTCGCGCCCCGGCGCCACCTCCGTCCGCGCTCGCCTGCCGTGGTCAACGCTGCTGCCGACTAGCGATCACCCTCCGCGCGGGGTCGCTCGATGACATTCAAGATCCTGCTCGTCGACGATCACGCCATCGTGCGCCAAGGCGTGATGCAGTTGCTGATGGATCGCGGCATCGCGTCACAAGTGGGGGAGGCGGAGAACGGCGCGGAAGCACTGGCGCGAGTCGATCAAGCGGAGTGGGACCTCGCGCTGCTTGATATATCGCTGCCGGACATGAACGGCATCGAGGTACTCAAGCGCCTGCGGCGCAAGGCGCCGCGCACGCCGGTGCTGATGTTCAGCATGTATCGCGAAGATCAATTTGCGGTAAGAGCGCTGAAGGCTGGTGCGGCAGGCTACCTATCCAAGACCGCCAATACCGCGCAGATGATCATGGCAATCCAACAAGTCGCGGCCGGCCGCCGCTACGTCAGTCCGAAGATGGCGGAAGCCCTGGCCGACTATATCTCCCTCGACAGCGATCAGCTGCCGCACGAGAAACTATCCGATCGCGAGTACCAGACGCTGTGCATGCTGGGCTCGGGCAAGCGCCTGACCGACATCGCCCACGCCCTCTCGTTATCGGTCAAAACCGTCAGTGTGTATCGCACACGCCTGCTGGAAAAGATGGGACTCGCGAACAACGCCGAACTCACTTACTACGTGATGAGCAATCATCTGGTCGACCTGAACGCGCCCAATCCCTGAGCGCCATACGCGGCAAATATTACAAAGCATCGCCGCTTCCTTGCCGCACGCGTCACTGCCGCCCCATCCGCAAGCCCCGCCACAGCACGATGCAGCCCTTTTGTCGGCACCGGCCAATCGGCCTCAAGTCCAATCTGGACAAGCATTGAACAGGTCGGCCATATGGCAATTCCGGACAAATTCAAACTTTTTCTAAAGCTTTGGCGTGTGCATCCGATAACCCAAGTAACGGTGGCAGCTTGTGAAACGTAATTGATGCCGACGTTACGGCACGTTTTGCCGGATTGCACCAACTCTTGGGAATAGGGAGATTCAAATGACGACCGTCATCAACACCAATATTGCGTCGTTGATTGCGCAGAACAACCTGCAGAGTACGCAAAACAGCCTGACGACCGCAATTACCGATCTGTCCTCGGGCTTGCAGATCAACAGCGCTGCGGACAATCCCGCCGGCCAGGCGATTGCCACCAGCCTGCAGTCGCAGATCAATGGTTTGACCCAAGCGCAAGCTAATGCGAACAACGGCATTTCGCTGGCGCAAACCGGCGAAAGCGCGCTGACGCAGATCACGGACAACCTGCAAACCATCCGTACCCTGGCCGTCGAAGCTTCGAACGCTTCGCTGACCTCGGAAAACCGCGCTTCGCTGAACCAGGAAGTGCAGCAATCCGTGGCGCAGATCAACACCATCGCGCAAACGACGAACTTCAACGGCGAAAACCTGTTGGATGGCACCTTCGGTCTGCAAAATTTTCAGATCGGCGCGAACGCGGGTCAGGTCATCGGCGTGAACCTTTCGCAAGGTGCGGAAGCCAGCCAGATCGGTCAGACGGATACAACGACGCTGAGCCTGGAAGGCTCGACCGGTCTCGCAAGCAACACCTTCAACGTCTCGGTCGGCGGCGCCGCCACCGTGTCGGTCGCCAACGCGACGGCGGGTACGGGTGCCGGCCAGACCTCAGACAGCGCGTACGCCGCTGCCGCAGCGATCAACAATTCGGACATCTCCGGCCTGACCGCAACAGCATCGAACACGCAACAGTTCTCGCTGACCAACGTGAGCAACTCGGGGGCGTCCGCGGAAACCTACAACCTGACCGTCAACGGCGTGTCGATCTTCGGCGCGACCGGCGAATCGGTTGCAGGCGGCGGTTCGGTGTCGAGCACGACGATCTTCAACGCGATCAACGCAGACTCGGCAAGCACCGGCGTAAATGCTTCGTTCAACTCGGACGGCTCGATCGACCTGACCTCGGCGACCGGCGTCAACATCACGGTCAGCGAATCGACCAACGCAACCGACGGTTCGGTGTCCGGCGGCCTGTCGAACACCTCTTACCTGCAAAACAGCGCAAGCGCCGACGGCACCCTGAGCGCAACCGGCTACGGTACGTCCGCTACCGCGCTCAGCAGCAGCTCGGGCGAATTGCAAGGCTCGATCACGCTGTCTTCGTCGAGCAGCATCGCCCTCAGTGGTTCGGCGATCACGGATTCGGCCGCGACAGGCGGCATCGCGCTTCAGTACGGCAATACCAACAACTCGGCGGACAACCTGATTGACCTGGGTACCACGGTGACCGGTAGCGCCGCCAGCGCTGGTACGACCGGCATCCAGGGGACGTCCGGCGACCAGTTCATCGTCAACGGCCAATCGATCGTGGTCGGTTCGGCAAGCTCGGCCAGCGGGGAAGCCTCGGCGATCGCCACCAGCATCAGCACCAACAGCGTGCTGAAGGCCGAAGGCATCAGCGCATCCGTATCGGCGGCCACCGGCATCCTGACGATTACCGGCGGTACGCAATCCCAAGTCAACATCACGGGTACCGCCAGCGTAATCTCGTCGGTTATCGGCACCGGCGCCGCGGCGCCGACCGTGAATTCGTATCAAGCGGCAACCTCAGGCTCCTTGGCCGGTGTCTCGGTGACGTCGGTGGCGGGGGCGCAAGCCGCGATCGAAACGGTCGATGCCGCACTGAACCAGGTCAGCGTGCTGCAAGGTCAGCTCGGCGCAGTCCAGAACCGCTTCACCTCGGTCATCTCGAACTTGACCGCGTCGACGCAAAATGCAAGCTCGGCGCAGTCAACGATTCAGGATACGGACTACGCCTCGGCAACCTCGCAACTGTCGCGGGCCCAGGTCTTGTCGCAGGCGGCGACGGCGATTATCGCCCAAGCCAACCAGCTGCCGCAGCAGGTGCTGAAACTGCTGCAGTAAGCGGTTAGCAGGTTACGGCTGGTACTTCGGTGCCAGCCGATTTTTACCATTAACAGCTTTGCAAGTCGTCGTAATAAGACGTTTCTTGTTAAGATTGGGCTTCTGCACAGGGGTTTGCGTATCATAGGCGGGCTCGCTGCTCGAATTGCGCATCGTGGCTGAATTCGGCGGTACATCGGCCGATCGCAAGCACAGTGGTCGCTCGCCACACCACGACAGCCGATTGCAATATTCGTACAGCAAGCAGCCGATTTTCGGTAGATATTGCGCGCCTAGCCGCTGCATTTACGCTGCTTACCCAGTAGAGGCCTAGTATGTCGTCCACCATTTCCTCGGTCAGCCCGACGCCTACAAGCGGTTACACGAGCGTCACCACCACCTCGGTTCCTTCCGGTTCGTCCATCATTTCCAGCGCCGGCATCGGCCTGGGTTCGACCTTTCCGATCAGCCAGGTGCTGACCGGCTTGATGGAAGTCGAAAGCATTCCGCTGACCCAACTGCAGGACCAGGCTGCCGGCGTCCAGACCGAAATCTCGGCTTATGGGATGCTCAATTCGGCGCTGTCGACGTTCCAAAGTTCGGTCGAGGCGTTGACCCTACCGACCGATTACGAGGTCTATTCGGCCAGCTCGAGCAGCACCAGCGTGGTCACGGCCGCGGCGGTCGCCGGTTCGCAGACCGGCACCTACAACATCGACGTCACGCAGCTGGCCCAGCCGCAAACCCTGGTGGCCGCTGCGCAGGCAAGCGAGAGCTCGGATCTGGCCACCGGCACCGGCACCGCCACCGTGACCTTCAGCTTCGGCACCACGACCGGCACCGGCAGCAACACCACATTCACGCCGAACGACGCCCAGGCGAGCGGCAGCATTACCATCAACAGCAGCAACGACACGCTGTCCGGCATCGCCAATGCGATTAACGCGGCAGGTGTGGGGGTGTCCGCACAGATCGTCACGACCGGCAATGCAGCCGATCCGTACACGCTGGAACTCACCGGCTCGTCGACCGGCGCCGACGAGAGCTTCCAGATTTCGGTCAGCGGCGACTCGAATATTTCCTCTCTGCTGACCTACCCGCCGGCGTCGGGCGCAAGCGGCGGCCTGACGCAGACGTCAGCAGCCCAGAACGCCGAATTGACGGTCAACGGCCTGGCCGTCACCAGTTCCACCAATACGAATACCGCTTTGCCCGGTATCGTGCTGGAGCTGAACCAGACCGGTACCTCGACGGTCACCGTTTCGCAGAATATTTCCGCGATCGAGACGAATATCAACAACTTCGTGTCGGCCTACAATACGCTGCAATCGACCATCGCGTCGCTGACCGCCTACAATTCGACCGGCGGCGCCAACGGTCCGCTGATCGGCGACCCCACCACCGAACAGATCCAGACCCAGCTGCAGCAGATTGTCGCCAGCTCGATCTCCGGTACCGGCGGCGGCTTGTCCTCGCTCGGCACGGTCGGTGTCACATTGGGTTCCGACGGCACGCTGTCAGTCAACGACACCACGCTGGTGCAGCAGTTGCAGTCCAACGGCGCCGAATTCGCCGGTCTGTTCGGCACCGCAGGCTTCGCAACCAACTCGAGCGTGTCCTACATCACGGGTTCGAGCAGCACACAAGCCGGCTCCTATCAGGTCGACATCACGCAAGCCGCTACCCAGGGCAGCGCCGTCGGCTCGACCGCATTGGCCTCGTCGACAGTGCTGTCCGCCGCCGCCGCTCTGACTGTGACGGTCAACGGCGTGGCGGCCAATATCTCGATCCCGGCCGGCACCTACACGCAAGGGCAATTGGCGACCGAGATCCAGAATCAGGTCAATACCAATGCGGCAGTCGAAGCCGCGGGCTATTCGGTCGACGCCAATGTCAACAGCAGCGGACTGCTCAGTATCAGCTCGACGACTTGGGGTAATACCTCATCCGTCGATGTCGCCGGCAATGGCGCCGCGCAATTGTTCGGGACCGTAAGCACCGCAATCGGCGAGAATGTCGAGGGCTCGATCGGCGGCCAGACGGCGACAGGAAGCGGGCAAGTCCTGACTGCATCCACCGGCCCCGCCGCCGGATTGGAGATCAACGTCGGCGGCGACAGTACCGGCAACCTGGGGGTAATCAACTATTCGCTGGGCTATGCCTCGCAGCTGAACAACGTGATCAGCGCCGCGACGGCGGCTTCGACCGGTTCGATCGCGACGGCAACCACACAGCTGAATACGCAGATTTCCGGCATCGAAACGCAGGAAACCAATTTGCAGCAGTATATCGACCAGGTCCAGGCCCAGTATCAAACCGAATTCACAGCGCTCGACGCCACTTTGTCGCAATTGAATTCGACCTCGACGTTCTTGCAGGAGACCTTCAATCCGACGACGTCGTCGGCCTGAGGGCGTTAGAATCCTGGTATTGCTTTTGTTCACGGGGCACACGAGATATTCGCCCCCACGCGTAGGAAGGAGAGTTTCATGTATCAGCCACCCAACTCCGGAGTGAACGCTTACGCCAAGGTAAGCCTGGAAAGCAATGTGATCGGGGCCAGTCCCCATGAGTTGATCACCCTGCTGTTCCAGGGTGCGCGCCGGGCGATTTCGCTTGCCCGCGTGCACATGCAGCGCCGAGATTTCGGCGCCAAGGGCAAGGCCGTCGGTCACGCGATCAACATCATCGGCGGTGGCCTGCAGCAATCGCTGAATCTGGACAAAGGCGGCGACCTGGCGGCACGGCTCAACTCGCTGTACGACTACATGAGCCGCCGCCTGCTGGAAGCCAGTCTGAAAAACGACGAAGCCATCCTTAACGAGGTCGACGCCCTGCTCGCCACCATCGAGGAAGGGTGGCTGGCCATCGGCACGAACTCGCCGGCGGGCGCGGGTGCGGCACAGAAGACCGTCGCCACCGCCTGATATGGAAACTGTCGAACAGCTGTTCCAGCGCTATGAAGCGATCGCGAAAGTAGTCGGCGAAATGTTGAACGCGGCGCGGGCGGATCAGTGGAACACTTTGATACAACTGCAGGATCAATACACCGCGCTGGTCGACAGTCTGCGCCCGGTGGACGCTTCATTCGATCTCGATGAAGCACAACGCGCGCGCAAGCATGAACTGATACGCCGCATTCTGGCGGACGACGCCGCGATCCGCGACCTCATCACCCCGCGTCTGGCTCGGCTGTCGGCACTCCTCGCCAGCAGCCGCCACACGCGCGCCCTGCAGGAAATGTACGGGACGAAATCCAACAATAGAGCTTGAGCGGCATGCCGATCTCTGCTTAACTACAAAAGCCGGCCTCCTTCCGGAGCCCGGTCTGTAGGCATTTTGCCATCCATCGAACACTCTCGTTTCTTCATCTAGGCGGCGACCATGAACGGGCTGGATCCGATCATCGCAACGACCCTGGCCACCCGCATCGATAGCTTATTGAACGCGGTTTCCGGCAGCGTCGGAACGACGCAACCGTATACGGGCGCGCCGGAAACCGTCTCGACACCGACGCCCGCCACCGGTGCCGGCACCAATCAGGCCGGCCAAGCCGGCAACAGTCAAACGCCATCATCGGCCGAGACTTCGCTGAGCAATACCGCCATGACGCTCGCCGCGGTCCTGCGCCTGGACGCCGCTCTGCTGTCCGGCACCGGTCCGCAGCAGCGCACCACGCTGCTGTCCACGCCACCATCCCAGGCCAGCGAATTCACCGCCGCCGACGAAGCGGCATCCGGTGCGCAGGCGGCACTGGAAAGCCCCGCAGCGCTGCTGGATGCGGTAGTCGCCGACGGCAGCACGGCAACGGCGGCGGCATTGCTCGCGTCCGAGGCCGATGCCGACGTCGCCCAAACGGCCAGCCTGGCGACGGCGGGGGCTGCCGCCAGCGCCTTGGCGGCATTAGCCAATCCGGGCGGCGACGCGCTGAGCGCGGCACTCAACAACGCGCTCCAGCAGACCCTAGGCAACAGTGGCTTGTTCTACGAATCGCATCTGGTCCAATGGCTGTCTGGCGAGCGCAGTAGCGACAGTCTGCAAAGCGAACCGCAGGCCCAACTGGGCAACAGCAACGCCGGCGCAATGGCCGGAGTCGGTCAAAACGGCGCTTCGCCGCTGGGCGACAAGCTGAGCGAATCAATCACGAACTTCTTCACAGCCAGCGGCGGCGAAGCCAATGCTGCGGCCAGCCCGGCCGCGGCCTCACTGTCCAGCGCCGCGCAGGCCGGCGTTCCATTGCACCCCGATTCCGTCGCCTTGGTGCGTCAACAATTGGACCTGCTTGCAACCTCGCATTTCCAATGGAACGGCCAGGCATGGCCCGGCACCTCGATGAACTGGGAAATCGAGCGGCGCGCCAGCGACACCGGCTCAGTCCCGGACGGCACTCAGGTCTGGCATACCCGGATTTCCCTTGAGCTGCCCCATCTGGGCCGGGTCGATGCCGTGCTTGCGCTGTCCGGTTCGCAGCTTTCCGCGCGCGTCACGGCCAACCCGCAGAGTGCGGTCGCCCTGAGCGGCGGCAGCAATGACTTCCGGCGCCGCGCGGCCGCGGCCGGCATCGACCTGGCCTCACTCCAAATTCGCCGCGCGGATGAGCGTGCCGGCAGCGATACCGCTGATGCGGCCGGTGCAGTGTCGGCCCCCCTTGCCAGCACGGCCGAAGCGCCGTCCTTCACGCCGTCGCCCGACACTGCGGTGCTGTTACAGGCTTACGCACGCGGAGGACGTCGATGACAGCCGAGAGAGACGGTCGACGCAGCGCGGTCGCGCTCAGGTACGACGAGAGCAAGAACGATAAGGCACCGCGCGTCGTCGCCAAGGGCTACGGGCTGGTTGCCGAGATGATTATCAAGCGGGCGCGGGAAGAGGGCTTGTTCGTGCACGAATCGCCGGAGATGGTGTCCTTGCTGATGCAAGTCGATCTCGACAGCCATATTCCGCCGCTGCTGTATCAGGCCGTGGCAGAACTGCTGGCCTGGCTGTATCGGCTGGAGGCAGGTACCCGGGACGAGGATGCCCCGGCCGCCTTCAAACGCTCATCTGCATGATGTCGTTATAGGCCGTCACCAGCTTGTTGCGCACCTGGACGGCAGTCTGGAACTCGATATTCGCCTTCTGTCCGTCCAGCATCACGTCGTTCAGACTGACGTCCGGCGCCCCCAATTCGAAGGCCTTCGCCTCGGTCTCGGCGGATTGCTGGGAGGCATTGACCTTGTCCAGCGAATTCTTCAGATAACTCGCGAAATCACCCGAACCGGCGACTTGGTCGGCCGATGCCGAGGCACTCGGGGTCGCCGCCTCGTTTGCCATCGCCTGCATTTGTTGCAGTGCGGAAGCCATCGGATTGACTGCTGAGACCATGATTTCTCCCTGAGAGCGCCCGGCGTTTTCCGAGCGCACCGCCGAAATCCCAACGGTTTTCGGCAAATAGGACAATAGCACCGCCCCCGGCGGTTTTACCCTCGAATTTAATGGGTAATTCCGCTTCTATTCAGGTGATGCCCCGGCTGCATTCCGCTGATAATGCAGAGGATGGCGTTGGTGTGCCCGGCGTTTTCGTGCCCGCGCGGCGCCCTTCCTGCATTCGGAGACAAGATTTTGCCAATCGCCCTCTTTTCTGACGCCCGAACCGCAGTCGCGGTTCTGTCTCGAGGCGCCCGATGAGCGACGTGCAACCGCTGGCGGGCGGCGCTACGGCCACACCCGAGGCCGGGAAGCCCTCCATCCTGCAACAGCTGCGCGCGAACCCGCGGGTGCCGGCCATGATCGGCGCCGCGCTGGCGGTCGCGCTCGCCATTGCGCTGTACCTGTGGAGCCGTGCGCCCGACTACCGCGTGCTTTACAGCAATCTGTCCGACCGCGACGGCGGTGCGATCATCACCGCCCTGCAGGCGATGAATGTCCCCTATCAATTGTCCGGCAGCGGCAACGTGATCCTGGTGCCATCCGACCTCGTTGCCGACTCCCGCCTGCGTCTCGCGCAGCAGGGCCTGCCCAAGGGAGGCTCCGTCGGCTTTGAACTGATGGATACGGAAAAGTTCGGTATCAGCCAGTTTGCCGAGCAGATCAATTACCAGCGCGGCCTGGAAGGTGAACTCGAACGGACCATCTCGTCTATCGCCTCGGTGCAGTCCGCCCGCGTCCACCTCGCGATTCCAAAGCCGTCGGTATTCGTGCGCGAACAGCGGAGCCCGTCGGCATCGGTCCTGGTCAATTTGTACCCCGGCCGCGTGCTCGACGACGGCCAGGTCAGCGCGATCGCGCATATGGTGGCGTCGGGCGTGCCGGACATGCCCTTGTCGAACGTCACGATTGTCGACCAGAACGGCGATCTGCTGACTGCGCCCAGTACTGGCAGCGGCCTCGATGCCAACCAGCTGAAATATGTGAAGCAGATCGAGGACGACGCCCAGCAACGCATCCAGGCGATCCTCTCTCCGCTATATGGGATGGGCAATGTGCGTGCGCAGGTCAGCGCCGATATTGATTTCTCGCAAGCCGAACAAACAGCCGAAACCTACGATCCCAACCCAACACCGGCTTCGGCCACCGTGCGCAGTCAGCAGTTGAACGAGGCATCCGATGTCGGCGCCCGCCCGACCGGCGGCGTCCCGGGGGCGCTCTCCAACGCACCGCCGCAGCCGGCCAGCGCGCCGCTGCAAAATCCGGCACTGGCCAGCGGAGCAAGCGGAGCCAGTGCGTTGCAGGGCCCGCTCAGCGTACGCAAGGATTTGACGACCAACTATGAAGTCGACAAGACCATCCGCCACGTCGAGCAACCGATGGGCGGTATCAAGCGTCTGTCGGTCGCGGTCGTCATCAATTATCGGCGCCAGGTCGATGCCAACGGCAAAAGTCAGATGGTGCCGCTCAATCCGCTCCAATTGGCGCAAACCGAGCAGTTGGTGAAGGATGCGATGGGCTTCGACGCATCGCGCGGCGACGTCGTCAACGTGGTCAACAGCGCATTCAATACGGGCGACCAAGGCCCCATCGGTCCCGCGCAGCCGTTCTGGAAGCAGCCCGACAATATCGAGTTCGCCAAGAGCCACTTCAAATACGTGATCTATTTCCTGATCGCGCTGTATTTGTATTTCGGCCTGTGGCGGCCGTCGATGCGCAAGCTGTTCAAGCAGCCGGAGCCGCTGCCCGCCGAACCCGCGCTACCGACCTCGATGGAGCTTGACGAAGATGGCGCCGCGATCCCGGGCACGGGCACAGGCGCGGAAGACGAAGAACTGGCAGCGAGCGAAGCCAGAGCTTCTACGCTGACCCGCTACCAGCGCAACCTGGAAGCGGCCCGACAACTTGCCAAGGACGATCCTCGTGTCGTCGCAACCGTCTTGAAGACATGGGTGTCCGATGAACGCTGAAGGCATACAACGTAGCGCGCTGCTGCTGATGTCGATCGGCGAGGACGAAGCCGCCGAGGTGCTGAAATATCTTGCGCCCCGCGAAGTGCAGAAAATCGGCGCCGCGATGGCGTCCATCAAGAACGTCACGCGCGATCAACTGGAGGAAGTGCTGCAGGATTTCTGCACCGAGGCCGAGCAGCATTCGGCGGTCAACTTCGTCTCCGACGACTACATTCGTTCGGTGCTGACCAAGGCGCTCGGCAACGACAAGGCCTCCAGCCTGATCGAACGCATCCTGCAGGGTGGCGATACCAGCGGTATCGAGGGTCTGAAGTGGATGGACTCGGGCGCGGTCGCCGAACTGATACGCAACGAACACCCGCAGATCATCGCGACGATCCTCGTGCATCTGGACCGCGACCAGGCGTCCGAAGTATTGGGGTTTTTCACCGAACGGCTGCGCAACGACGTGATTCTGCGGATAGCCACGCTGGACGGGATTCAGCCAGCGGCCTTGCGCGAACTGAACGATGTGCTGACCAAGCTGCTGTCAGGCAGCGACAATATCAAGCGCAGCCCGATGGGCGGCATCCGCACCGCTGCGGAAATCCTGAATTTCATGGGCAGCGTAAACGAAACGTCGGTGATCGAGAACATCAAGACTTACGACAACGATCTCGCCCAGAAAATTATCGACCAGATGTTCGTCTTCGAAAACCTGCTGGAAATCGACGATCGCGGCATCCAGAGTTTGCTGAAGGAAATCGAGTCGGAATCGCTGATCATCGCCTTGAAGGGTGCGCCGCCCGAATTACGCGACAAGTTCCTGACCAACATGTCGCAGCGCGCGGCCGATCTGCTGCGCGAGGATCTCGAGTCGCGCGGGCCCGTGCGGGTATCGGAAGTCGAGACCGAACAAAAGAAGATTCTGCAAATCGTGCGGCGCTTGTCCGACGCCGGTGAAATCGTGATCTCGGGCAAAGCGGATGATTCTTATGTTTAACGACTATCTTGACCACCGGGCCATCACCTCGGCTGGAGCCGCTCAATGAGTTCGAGCCGCTCAGCACCGAAGGTTCAAGTCTCCGCGTACCAGCGCTGGGAGATGGCATCGTTCGACCCGCCGCCGCCCGTCGTGCCGGAAGTCGTGGTGCCGCCGGACCCGTATCTGGGTGAACTTGCACAGCGCCGGGAACAGGCTCATCAGGAAGGCTACGCTGCAGGCTATGCGAATGCCCAGGAAAGCGGGTTCGCCGCCGGACGCGAACAGGGTTTCAAGCAGGGGCTGATCGAAGCCCAGACAGAAGCAGCCGTGCTGCGCAGCGTGTCATACCGGTTCGCCGAGGCCCTGCGCGCGGCCGAAACGGAAATCGCCGAGAATCTGATGAATTTGGCTTTCGACATCGCCCGCCACGTGGTCGGCCAGAACATCGCCATCGATCCCAGTTGCCTGGCCAATGTCGCACGCCAGCTGATCGAATCGGAGCCGACGCTCAAAGGTGGCCAGCACCTCATCGTCAATCCGGAGGATCAGCCTATCATCGAGGCCTATCTGAAAGACGAACTGCAGGCCGACGGCTGGACCCTGCGCGTCGACCCGTCGATCGAACGCGGGGGATGCCGCGCGTATGCCGAGACCGGCGAGATCGACGCCACGTTGAAAACGCGCTGGGAGCGCGTTGCGGCTGCCATCCGACGCAATGAACCATGGTAGAACCCGCGTCCATCGCCGCCGAAGCAGACAACCTGGCCGTGCTGGCAGGCGCGGCCGCGGCTGTACCGCGTGACGCGGTGGACGAACTCGCCGAGGACCTCGACCGCTGGACCGATCTTGCCCGGCAACAAGTCGGCAGCAAGCGCACGGTCGCCGAACTCGAAGCGGAACTTGACGCACATCCCGACGAAGATTTGAGCGAACCGGCGCAGGCAGGGCCGATTTCGACACGCGCTGAGCAAGATGAAGACGTCGTCACGAACGTGGCAGACACGGCAGCCGCGGAATCTGCTCACGACCCGGCGCCGATCCCCGGCGACGTGCCGGGCGAGTTGCCCGGCGACTTTCCCGATCTGCCCGAGCCCGAGCGCGAGCCCGAGGAAGAACCGGTCGAACAAGACGCCACCACCGTGCCGAGTTTTCCGCCGCGCGACCCGGCGCTCGCCGACAATCCCCATCTGAATCGGTGGCACGCCGTGCTGGATGAAGCGCGCGCGGGCCTGGCCCGGTCCAATCCGATCCGCGCGTGTGGCCGCCTGACCCGCGCCGCTGGACTGGTGCTCGAAGCGGTCGGCATACGCATGCCGGTCGGCGCGGGTTGCATGATCGAACTGCCGCCAGGCAACGCCATCACCCTGGCCGAAGCCGAGGTCGTCGGCTTCTCAGGCGATCGCCTGTTTCTGATGCCAATCACCGAAGTCTCCGGCCTGCTGCCCGGTGCGCGCGTCTATCCGCTCGAGGTCGCGCCCATCCTCGATCCGTATGCGGGCGCAAAGCGTCTGCCGGTCGGCATGGGCATGTTGGGGCGGGTGGTCGATGCGAGCGGTCGGCCGCTCGATGATCTCGGCCCCCTGAATACGGACCAGGACGGTCCATTATCCGCACCGACCATCAACCCCTTGCTGCGCGATCCGATCCATGAAGTGCTCGATGTCGGCGTGCGCGCGATCAATGCCCTGTTGACGGTGGGACGGGGACAACGCATGGGCTTGTTCGCAGGCTCCGGCGTCGGCAAATCGGTGCTGCTCGGCATGATGGCGCGCTATACCGGCGCGGATGTGATCGTAGTCGGTCTGATCGGCGAGCGCGGTCGGGAAGTCAAGGAATTCATCGAGCAGATTTTGGGGCACGAAGGTTTGGCACGAGCCGTCGTGGTCGCGGCGCCCGCCGACGTCTCCCCGCTCATGCGGATGCAGGGCGCAGCCTACGCCACCTCCTTGGCCGAGGCGTTTCGCGACGCCGGCAAGAATGTGCTGCTGATCATGGACTCGCTAACCCGTTACGCGATGGCGCAGCGTGAAATCGCGCTGGCGATTGGCGAGCCGCCCGCGACCAAGGGTTATCCCCCATCGGTATTCGCCAAGCTGCCGATGCTGGTCGAACGTACCGGTAACGGAGAAGCGGGAGGCGGTTCGATCACTGCGTTCTATACCGTTCTGACCGAAGGTGACGACCAACAGGATCCGATCGCCGATGCGGCGCGCGCGATTCTGGACGGCCACATTGTGCTATCTCGGGCATTGGCGGAATCCGGCCATTATCCGGCGATCGATATCGAGGCCTCGATCAGCCGGGCAATGGCATCGCTCGTCACTGACGCGCAGTTCGACACGGTACGGCAGTTCAAGCAGATGTTGTCGCGCTATCAGCGCAATCGGGACCTCATCAATGTCGGCGCCTATGCGCAAGGTCGCGACCCGTTGCTCGATCGCGCGATTGCACTGTATCCACGAATCGAGGCTTATTTGCAACAGCGCATGAACGAACGCTGCGATCACGCCACCAGCGTCGCGCAGTTGTCCGTGCTGGTACGTTAACAGGTCTGGGAGAACGAGCCTGATGAAGCAGTCGCTGCCACTGAAAATCCTGATCGAGCTGGCCCAGGCCGAGGTCGATGACGCGACACGCCGGCTCGGCACGCTGCAGCAGCAACGCAACGATGCCCAACGACAACTGGATGCGTTGACGCAATACCGTGACGAATACCGGAAACGGCTGACGCAGGATGCGCAGGGCGGGATCGACGCCGCCAATTGGCGTAATTTCCAGCAATTCATCGACACGCTGGATGTCGCGATGAGCCAACAACGCAGCGCGGTCGACGCGTCCGAGGCACGCTTGCATACGGGCCGACTCGACTGGCAAACACGCAAGCAGAAACTGAGTTCGTTCGAGACCTTGCAAGACCGGGCTCAGCAACGCGAAAACCTGCGCCTGGCGAGGATAGAACAGCGCGAATCCGATGAGTTCGCTGCCAAATCCTCGCGCTTGCGCGGCCAGCTCAATTTTGAATAACGCATTTCGACGCTTTAGGAAGGTGCCATGTTACAAGCCAATCCACTGAACGGTATCGCTTCGACCTTCACGCCGGACAGCATGTCGAGCACACAAACTCCCACATCCGGCAGCACGTCGAATTTCAGCCAGACGCTGCAAAGCGCCCAGAGCAACGCAGCGCAGCAGCAACAAACGGCTCAGCAAGCGGCTGAGGCACAACAGGCGATCAAGGCGCAGCAACAGACGCAGCAACAGGCACAGCTGCAAGCCCAGCAGGCCCAACAGGCAGCACTCGCGGCGCGCATGGCTGCGGCCCAGGCCAGCGCCAAAGCCAGCAACGCGGCACAGTCCGAGGCTTCCAGTGCCCAGGCAGCGCAGCAAGGCGCCTACCCGACACAGGACGACAGCGACGATACGACAGCGGCCAG
>OUWB011203797.1_pt1 | contig 15467 bp, 9 predicted proteins | sample 1779821 | NCBI WGS metagenome assembly OUWB01 (sample SAMEA3914806, study PRJEB12502) | metagenome | biome: forest; material: soil | place: Canada | collected 2011-08-03 | depth 0.1 m
GGGGGACCGGCGGTAGATCTTGGCTCTGCCTGAAGCTATTGAGAAGCGGATAGGTCCGGATCCCCCTCTCACCACCGCTTCGCGGCGGTCCCCTCTCCCCGTAAACGGGGCGAGCGAAGTAAGAACGGTCGTTTCCAATGGAAATCATAATGATCTAGATTTCCGAACGCTCTTGCGTTCGGCAAGGGCGACCGCCCGCCCGAGCTGATGCGAGGAGCCTCGCGGCGCTTGAGCGAAACAACAATGAATAGGTATGCAGTGCGTTGACAGGGGAACTGTATCCAATTCTATTGCGCAAAAGTCGGACAAAGCGGGAAGGAATAGGATGATGATCAACAGAAAAAGGCCGAGCCGTCTGTTGCCCATGGCCGCCTCGCTGCTGGCCCTGGTTGCCGGCGCCGCCCACGCGCAAAGCAAGACGATGGACCGCTTCGTCTTCGACCATGACGGCATCCGCCTGGAAATCAGCGCGCCGCGCAACGACATCGTCCGCATCCGCGCCGGTCAAGACAACACCCTGCCCGAGGACGCGTCCTGGGCCGTGCCGGCCGAGGTTCGCGCGCAGCATACACCGCTCCATGTCGTCGAATTGGATGGCACCGCGGAGATCACGGCCGGGCGCTTTCACGTCCATCTCGACGAACAGACCCTGGCGATTACCATCCAGGATTCCCAGGGCCGCATCATCCTGGCCGATGCGCCCGGTCAGTCCCTGCGCTTCCAGGACGGCGGTTTCCGCCTGCGCAAGGCCATGCCGGACGACGAGCACTTCTTCGGCCTCGGCGACAAGACGGGTCCGCTCGATCGCCGCAATGCCGCGTTCCAGCTGTGGAATACCGACAATTTCGGCTTCGGCGTGTCGACCGACCCGCTCTACAAGTCGATCCCCTTCGTCATGGGCGCCGACGAAAGCGGCCATGCCTACGGCCTGTTCCTCGACAATACCTACCGGACCTTTTTCGACTTCGGCCAGAGCGAGCGCAGCAATTTCGACCTGGGCGCCGAGGGCGGACCGGTCGACTACTACATCATGATCGGGCCCGATCCCAAGGCGGTCGAGGGGCAATATGCCTATCTGACCGGCACGCCGCCTCTGGCGCCGCTGTGGACGCTGGGCTTCCAGCAATCGCACTGGAGCTATATGACGCAGGGCGAGGCCGAGGGCATCGCCGATCGGTTGAAGGCCGACAAGATCCCGGCCGATGCACTCTATCTCGACATCGATTACCAGGACCGCGATCGGCCGTTCACCATCAATAGCCAGGCCTATCCGGACATGGCGGGACTGGTGTCGCACCTGAAGGCCGACGGCATGCACCTGGTGCTGATCACCGACCTGCACATCGCCTATGCGCCCGACCAGAACTACGCCGCCTACGATAATGGCACCAAGCAGGGGCTTTGGGTGCGCAAGGCCGACGGCTCGATCTTTGTCGGGCCGGTGTGGCCGGGCGATGCGGTTTTCCCGGACTTTACCCGTCCCGCGGCGCGCGACTACTGGGGGACCCTCTATAGCGGTTTCGTCAAGGACGGGGTCGCCGGCTACTGGAACGACATGGACGAGCCGTCGGTCTTCAAGACGCGCAGCAAGACCATGCCGCTGGACAATCTCGACCGCATCGAGGAGCCGGGCTTTAAGCCGCGCGACGCCACCCAGGCCGAGATCCACAACGTCTTCGGCATGCTGAATTCGCGGGCCACCTATGAGGGCGTGCTGAAGCTTGACCCCGACCAGCGGCCGTTTGTCCTGACGCGCGCCTCCTATGCGGGTGGCCAGCGCTATGCGGCGACCTGGACCGGCGACAATTCCTCGAGCTGGGCGCACCTGAAGCTGTCGGTGACGCAGTTGAACAATCTCGGCGTCTCGGGCTTTGCCTATTCGGGCGACGATATCGGCGGCTTTGCCGGCGATGCGCCGGCGCCGGAGCTGTTGACCCGGTGGATCGAGATCGGCGCCTTCAATCCGATCTTCCGCGACCACTACCAGAAGGACAAGGCGCCCCAGGAGGTCTGGGTGGGCGGCCCCGACCAGGAAGCCATCCGCCGCCGCTATATCGAGGAACGCTACCGGCTGATGCCGTATATCTACGGCCTGGCCGAGGAGAATTCGCGCACCGGCCTGCCGATCATGCGTCCGGTCTTTCTCAACTACCCGCTGGTGCTGGGCAAGGGCGACCGGCTGGGCGAGACCCAGGACCAGTTCATGCTGGGTGGCGACCTGTTGATCGCACCTTCGCCGACCATGGAATCGCCGGCGGCCTATACGGTCAATTTGCCGGGGGCCGGGTGGTACGACTATTGGACGGGCACGAAGGTGACCGCCGATACGGTCCAGGTGACGCCGAAGCTCGATGTCTTGCCGGTCTATGTCCGCCCGGGCGCCATCATTCCGAAGCAGCCCCTCATCGAAAGCACCATGCAGACGCCGAAGGGGGCGCTGGAGCTCAATGTCTATCCGGGCGACGACTGCCACGGTTCGATCTACCTCGACGACGGGGCGAGCTTTGCCTATCGCAAGGGTGTGTTCCTGCGCCAGGCGGTGACCTGCACGGCGGACACAATCGCGTTCTCGACGCGCGAAGGCAGCTACAAGCCGTGGTGGACGGGGATCAATGTGGTGATTCATGGCTGGACGGGTGCCGCGCCGAGGGTGACGCTGGACGGCAAGGCCCTGCCGGTGACGCTTGACGCGGCGGCCCAGACGGCGACCATCGCGCTTGCGGATATGGCGAAGGCGTCGGAAATCAGGATAGCGAAGTAACTTTCCTCCCCTGCGCCGCGGGGGAGGAAACACATTTGATTCCGACGCAAACGGAGTCATATCAAAGGCATGGCATCCTTTATCCTGGCTTTCGATCAGGGCACGACGTCCAGCCGCGCCATCGTCTTCGACGGCGAGGGCCATATCCGTGGCCAGGCGCAACGCGAATTCCGCCAGATCTTCCCGCAGCCCGGCTGGGTCGAGCATGATCCGAGGGACCTGTGGTCGACCCAGTTCGGGGTCGCCCAGGAAGCCATCGCGGGGGCGGGCCTGCGTGCCACCGATATCGCCGCTATAGGCATCACCAACCAGCGCGAAACGACCCTGATCTGGGACCGCAAGACGGGGAAGCCGATCCACAACGCCATTGTCTGGCAGGACCGGCGCACGGCCGGTATCTGCGACGACCTGCGCGCGCAGGGCTGTGAGGATATGATCCGGCAAAAGACCGGGCTTCTGCTCGATGCCTATTTCAGCGGCACCAAGATCAAGTGGCTGCTCGACCATGTTCCTGATGCACGCGCGAAAGCCGAGCGCGGCGAACTGGCCTTCGGCACGGTCGACACCTGGCTGGTGTGGAACCTGACCGGTGGCGATCAGCATGTCACCGATGCCTCCAATGCCGGCCGCACCCTGCTTTACGACATTCATACGGGCGAGTGGGACGACGATTTGCTGCGCACACTCAACGTGCCGCGAAGCCTGTTGCCGCAGGTGCGCAACAGCAGCGAAATCATCGGCGAAACGGCACCTGGTCTGTTCGGGGCACGCATTCCCATCGCCGGGATCGCCGGCGACCAGCAGGCCGCCACCTTCGGCCAGGCCTGTCTGGCGCCCGGTATGGCCAAGAACACCTACGGCACCGGCTGCTTTATGCTGATGAATACCGGTGAAGAGGCGGTGCCGAGCCAAAACCGTTTGCTGACCACGGTGGCCTGGCAGTTGGACGGCCACCGCACCTATGCCCTGGAGGGGTCTGTCTTTGTCGCCGGCGCCGTGGTGCAGTGGTTGCGCGATGGGCTGGGCATTATCCGTTCGAGCGACGAGATCGAGACCTTGGCGGCAAGTGTGCCGCACAGTGACGGCGTCTATATGGTCCCGGCCTTTACCGGTCTGGGGGCGCCGCACTGGAATGCCTATGCGCGCGGCACGATACATGGCCTGACGCGGGGATCGACCAAGGCACATATTGCGCGCGCCGCCCTGGAATCGATCGCTTTTCAGTCCGTGGAGGTGTTGGACGCCATGCAAAAGGACAGCGATGTTGCGCTGCAGCAATTACGCGTCGATGGCGGCGGCTCGCGTAACGATCTGATGATGCAGTTCCAGGCCGACATATTGGGCGTGCCGGTGGTGCGGCCGAAGATCACCGAGACGACCGCGTTGGGGGCGGCCTATCTGGCGGGTATGGCCGTCGATCACCAAGACGGCGGCGCCTGGCGCACGCGATGGCAGCTCGATCGCATGTTCGAGCCGGCCATGTCCGCCGACGAGCGGGAAAATCGCATGGCGCATTGGCGCAAGGCGGTAACGCGCAGCATGGATTGGGCGGAATGAGCGATCCGCGTCCGGATATGTTGCGCGCGGCGACAGCCGATATCGAGTGGGATGTCATCGTGATCGGCGGCGGCGCCTCGGGCTTGGGCGCGGCGGTCGAAGCGCAAACGCGAGGTTACAATACCCTTCTGCTCGAAGCGCATGACTACGCCAAGGGCACCAGCAGCCGCTCGACCAAGCTGGTCCACGGTGGGGTACGCTATCTGGCTCAGGGCCACCTGCACCTGGTGCGAGAAAGCCTGCACGAACGCGGCATTTTAAAGCGCAATGCGCCGCATCTGGTGCACGATCTCGGCTTTTGTATCGCGGCCTATCGCACTTGGCGCATTCCCTTTTATGGCATCGGTCTCAAGCTTTACGACGCCCTGGCTGGACGGCTCAATCTGCGGCCCAGCCGCTGGCTTGATCGCCGCGCGGCGCTGGCCGAAGTGCCGACTTTGCGGGCGCAGCATTTGCGCGGCGGTGTGCTCTATTTCGACGGCCAGTTCGACGATAGTCGGCTGGCCATCACCCTGTTGCGGACCTTCGAGGATCACGGCGGCGTGGCGTTGAACGCGGCGCCGGTCAAGCAATTGCTGCAGGACAATGGTCGCATTGCCGGTGTCTGCTTTAGCGATGCCGAGACCGGGAAAAGCCATACGGTAAAGGCAAAAGCCGTCATCAACGCCGCCGGTATCTTCGCCGATAGCGTGCGGCGCATGGACGATCCTGAGGCCGAAACCATGCTGTCGCCGAGTCAAGGCGTGCACCTGATTATTGCGCAGCATTTTCTGCCTGGGCGCACGGCGCTGATGGTGCCGAAAACCGATGACGGCCGCGTCCTGTTCGCCGTGCCGTGGCATGGCCGCACCCTGATCGGCACCACGGATACGCCGGTGCCGCGGATCGAGCTGGAGCCGCGGGCGCTGGATGCCGAGATCGACTTCATCCTGGGCACGGCGGCGCGCTATCTCGATCCGGCGCCGACCCGCGCCGATATCCTCAGCGTGTTTGCCGGCTTGCGCCCCCTGGTCAAGGCTCCAGAGACGATAAAGGCGGTGGCGGACACCAAAACCTTATCGCGCGAACACGTCATCGTTGTCTCGCCAAGCGGCCTGGTCACCCTGGCCGGTGGCAAGTGGACGACCTATCGCCGCATGGGCCAGGATGTCGTCGACCGGGCCGCCGAACTGGCCGGCCTGCCACCGTCGCCAAGCCGGACCGAGGATCTGCGTCTGCATGGTTGGTCGCCGACGCTTGACGGCCATGGCAGCGACCGCGCGGCGATTGCCGCCTTGCCGGGCGCCTACGTCTTGCTGCACCCGGACCTTCCGTATAGCGAGGCCGAGGTGCGCTGGGCGGCGCGCTGCGAACAGGCGCGCACGGTGGAAGATGTGCTGGCGCGTCGGACGCGGGCCCTGCTGCTCGATGCGTCGGCCGCCGTGGCTATGGCGCCGCGCGTGGCCGCCATCCTGGCCGAGGAACTGGGCCGCGATGCCGCCTGGCGGACGGCGCAGATCAAGGCCTTCGCCGATTTGGCGGAACTCTATCGCGTGTGATCGTCACGATTTGTGACGCGTGTGATCAAATACAGGGACGAAGTGCAATGAGAGGCTTGGCCAATTCGTGCGTCTGTGGCATGACTTGCCTGACAACTCTGAAAAAACAGGAGGAGGAAACGATATGACTAAATTCCGCTTGGGGCTCGCTCTCGCCACCGTTTTAAGTCTGGCCGGCGCCGCCTATGCGCAGGACGCCGTCAAGCTCCAGCCGGGCCAGCCCTTGCCGCCGCCGGCCGCGGGCCAGGATAAGCCGGCCGCCTTCGCCGGTATCGCGCCCTATCGTTATAATGACGTGCTGTGGGAAAACGACCGCACGGCGCACCGTATTTATAGCACCGATCTCGAAGTGCCCCAGCCGCCGTCGTCCTCGGGCATCGATGCCTGGGGCAAGAATGTGCGCTGGCCGTTCATGGAGCGCCAGCTGCATGGCGGCGACCAGCACCAGTATCACGGCGAGGGGCTCGACTTCTACGATGTCGACACCTTCCGCGGCATGGGTGGGCTCGGTATCTGGTACGACAACAAGCTGTGGGTGTCGCGCAACTATGTCCACGCCAAGATCCTCAATCCGGGGCCGAAGGTGGCGAGCTTCGCCGTCGATTACGCGCCGTGGCCGGTCGACGTCGATCGCAAGGTCTGGGAAAAGCGGACCTTCACCTTGCCCATGGGCACCAATTTCACGCGCATGGTCTCGACGATGAACTCCGACAAGCCGGGCGAGCTGATCGTCGGCATCGGCATCAGCAAGCACCCGACGACCTCGGCCAACGGCACCTTCGAGGCCGACAAGACGACCGGCCGCTTCGTCTGGTGGGGGCCTGAAGTGCCGAACAAGGGCACCATGGGTGTCGCCGTCATGGTCGATCCGAAGCAGATCGTCGACGTCAAGGCGGACCAGGACAATTACCTGATCCTGGTCAAGGTCATGCCGGGCAAGCCCTTCGTCTACTATGCCGGCTCGTGCTGGTCGCAGGGGCTGGACTTCCACACCAAGGCCGACTGGGACGCCTATGTCGCCTCCGCACCTCAGGACTTCGATCCGAGCCACGATTGAGTTTTTGCAATTCAGGCTGGAAAAGGTCGCGTAATCCGGGCAGACTGTTCGGTTCCGGGGACTACTTTAATTTGGCCTAAGCCGCTCTCGTAAAACATGTTTTACGGATACCGACGTCGTGCGTTCCGCGGCGGAGGCAAAGGGGGCGCGGGCCGGGAAGAGTCTTCGATGGCCGGCGTGGACGTGGCGGAAAAGCGGGTCACCGCAAGAACGCGGGAATGGCGCAACGTCGACTACGCGACCTTTCATGACGACATCCGGCCGCTCAACCGGCCGGCCGTACTGAAGGGCCTGGTCGGCGATTGGCCGGTCGTGCGCGCGGCAAGGCAATCGCCCCAGGTCTTTCACGACTATATCCGCCAGCGCGATACCGGGCGGCCGACGGAGACCTATGTCGGCGCCCCGGCGATCAACGGCGTCTTCTTCTATCAGAACGATATGAGCGGGCTGAACTTCGAGCGCCGCATGCAGCCCTTTTCCGAGACGATCGCCGCGATCATCGCCCTTGGCGATCGCGCCGACGCGCCGGCCCTTTATGCGCCCGGCGCGCAGGGGGCGATCTTGCCGGACTTCGTGCGCGAGAACACCCTCGATATCCTCAAGGACGCGGACTTGCGCCTGTGGGGCGGCAATGCGGTCACCACGCCGACCCATTACGATACGACCGACAATGTGGCTTGCGTCGCCGCCGGACGCCGGCGCTTCACCTTCTTTCCGCCGGATCAGTTGCGCAACCTCTATATCGGGCCGCTTGACCTGACGCCGGGCGGCATGCCGACCAGCCTGGTGCGCGTCGCCGAACCGGATCTTGAGCGCTATCCCGACTATGCCAAGGCCCTGGCGGCCGGCGAGTCCGCGGAACTGGAGGCCGGGGACGCGGTCTTTATCCCCGCCTATTGGTGGCACAATGTCGAGTCACTCGAAGCGGTCAATCTGCTGGTGAACTTCTGGTGGCTGGACGGGGCGCCGTCGCCGGCCGCACCCTTTACCGCCCTGGCGCATAGCTTGCTCGCCATCTCAACCCTGCCCGACAGCCACCGCGAGGTGTGGCGGCAGATGTTCGACCACTATGTCTTCAAGACGCACGGCGAGCCGGTGCCCTATCTGCCGCCCGACCGGCGCGGCATGTTGGGACCGATGACCTCGCAGCTCCAGGCCTATCTGAAGACCCAGATCATCCGTTCGATGACCCGGACCCTGCCCAAACCCATTCGCGAGCAGATCCAGACCTGGATGATGTCGCCGGCGCCGACAGGGAAGGATTAGGCGCTCGCTTTTCACGGAATTTGCATTCCGGCGGGCGCAGGCATAGCGTGAGCAAAACAGGGGGATTTTGTGCGCGGACTATCGGCGAAACATACTTTTCTCGTCATGCTTTGCCTGAACCTCCTGGCCTGTGCCGCGTTGGGGTTCGACATGCACTATCTGAAAACCCATCGCCCAGCCGTTGCCGATCCGGCTCGTGGTTTCGTCATTCGCCAGGAAACCCGCAATCCCGATGGCGTCTATTATGAGTCCGCGCACGACCGGACGATTTATTGGACACTGGGCGGCCTGGACATTGCTGCCTTCTCCGCGTTCGGGGTTATGACCTATCTGGTGTCCGCGCGAAGGCGACGTGGGGCTTAAGCCGTTAACTCCAGCACCTTTACGCCGTGCAATGGAACATCGGCGGTCACGACACCGCTGACCGAGCCCAGGTCCTGATGGGCCCACAGGTCGCGCACGGCCGCGGTCTTCAGGCCGATGCGGCCGAGGTCGAAGCTGAAGGTGCCGTCCTTGTCGGCCGTATTGAAGATCGCCAGGTAGGACTTACCCTTTTGCGCAGCGTCCGCCGTCCAGATATTCCAGCCGTCGGCCAGGAAGTGGGGCTGGTTGTTGCTGGAATGCTGGTTGATGGCCAGAACCTCGTCATTGGTCAGCAGGTCGAGCGTCCACGCGTCGAGTTGCCGCAGGTCCCCGCCCATGATCAGCGGTGAACGGGCCATGCACCACAGCGACATCAGGGTCCTCTGTTCGTCGTGGGTGAACTTGGTGTCGCTTTGGCCCAGGCGCAGCTTGCCGAGCGGCAGCATGTCGGCGTCGGGCCAGGCGCCCGGCCGGCGGTGGCTGTTCCAGTTTTCCAGCCGTGTGAACTGCGGCTTCAGAAGCGCCCAGTCGTCCCAGAAGTCGTCGCTGATCCGCCACATCTGGGCGTATTGCGCCACATGGTCGGCACGCGGCACCGGCGTCTCGCCGGGCGACAGCGAGAGGATGATCGGCCGGCCGGACGCTCCGATCGCCTTGTGCGCCGCCTCGATCTCGGGCGCGTGCGCATCGTAGGGCCGGCTCATATCGTCCATCTTGACGAAGTCGACACCCCACGACGCCAGGAGCGCAAAGACACTGTTATAATAGGCCTGGGCGCCGGGCCTGGTCATGTCGACACCGTACATGTCCGGATTCCACGGGCAGGTGCTGTGGATATTGGCGATGTCGCGGGCATGCAAGGCCGTGCCGAGGATCGGCAGGTTCTTGTCGACCGCCAGGCGCGGAATGCCGCGCATCAGGTGGACGCCGAACTTCAGGCCCAGCGCATGGATCTGGTCGGCCAGGGGTTTGAAACCGTGGCCACCCGCGCTTGACGGAAAGCGGTTGGGGGCGGGCAGGAGGCGGCCGTAGCCGTCGAGTTCCGGCACCGGGGTTTTGCTGTATTCGAAGCCGGTGGCGCCGCCCTCGTACCACTGGATATCGACGGTGAAGACGTCGTAGCCGTGCGGGCGCAGCTTGTCGGCCATGATATGGGCGACATCGAGCGCCTGGGCCTCGGTGATCGTGGTGGCGAAGCTGTCCCAGCTGTTCCAGCCCATCGGCGGCGTGGGCGCCAGAATCGCCCCGGTTTTACCCGACGCTTTACCGGGCACCTTGGCCGACGCCCCGGTCGCGCCCAGCAGTCCCAGCCCGGCCGTTGCGGCCATCAATCCCCGGCGATTAAGCGACATTGGTCGGTCCCTGCAAAAGCGCTCTTCATGGCGCCTTCAACGCCTAAAACGCGGCGGTGTCCGTGTCAATAAATCAGACAATTGCGATTGTCTTTGACATCGATGACAGCGCTGCCACAAGGTGGGACTCAATGCGCGAAGGTCGAACCAAAGGCCAGACCAAATATAAAAACAATTTCACAGGTAAATCGCCGTAAACGTGATCAAAATGTCCATCGATGTCACTATTTTCAACTTTCGATATAAGTATTACAATGAAATGCTGAATTATCGCGAAAAGCATGACTAGGCCAAATTCCTGCGACATTTATGTAACTCGGTGAAAAACCCTGCATAAAATCAAAAGGTCTGACCTGGAGCAAAATTGACAGCGTTATCATCGGATGTTACCCGTTTTTTCAATTCGGAGCTGGTATCGCTAACATGTTTGCGGTAACAATAAGGATTACCGTGAGACGACTCTATGATGCGTGTCACGGTTGAAGCGGCGGTTTTTCGGGAGGGCAAATCCCCGGATGAAGCGCCAAAAGCGTACGGTAAGCGTAGCGTAATCTTAATGAAAGTGGGATGGCCGGACCGGGCGCAAGCCGGGTCTGCGTGAAGACCGTCCTATCAGGGAATGTAAACGCTGAGGGTCAAAACCCCAGGCGAATTTCGAGCATAGCTTTCCTGTCGCGATGGTTCCGGCCTGTCGCGACATGGAGAAAGTGCGTCCGTAAACCGGCGCGTCCTTAACTGCGGTCAAAACGCAGGCGGGCGCACGATGGGGGGCGCGTAACCTTGTGGCTGGATCACGTTGGGAGGATTTTCTTATGAGAAGTACTGTATCTGTTAATCGGGTCGGTCGATTGCTGCGCACGATCGTGCTCGGCGGCGTCTCGACCGCGGCGCTGGCGTTTGCAGCGCCGGGCTTTGCGCAAACCACGACAACCCCGGCCGCCACGCCCGCGGCCACGCCGTCTACCGACAGCACGCTGGTCGTGGTGACGGGCCTGCGCGGTTCGCTGCAAAAGAGCATGAACGTCAAGAAGAACGCCGTCGGCGTCGTCGACGCCATCTCGGCCGAAGACATCGGCAAGTTCCCGGATTCGAGCCTGGCCTCGGCCATTCAGCGTATTCCGGGCATCTCGGTCAGCCGTGGCGTCAGCTCGATGGCCTCGACCGGTTCGACGACCTCGACCGGTGGCGCGACCGAAATCACCGTCCGCGGCTTCGGTCCGACCTTCAACGAAACCCTGTATGACGGCCGTGAAGCGGCGACGGGTACCAATACCCGCGCCTTCGACATGAGCTCGGTCGGTTCCGACTATGTCGGTGAAGTCGATATCCTGAAGACCCCCGATGCGACCCTGTCTTCGGGCGCCATCGGTGCCACCGTCAACATCAAGTTCCCGAAGCCCTTCGACCATCCGGGCTTCCAGTTCTCGGCCGGTGGCGACTACAGCAAGTCGAGCAAGGCTGACGGCACGGGCAGCGGCGGCTTCCTGATCAGTGACACCTTCGCCAACGATACCCTGGGTATCCTGGCCGACTATCACACCTCGGACAAGAAGACGTCCGCCAACCACATCAATATCCAGGGTTGGGAAGGCACCACCATCGCCGGCTCGCAACTGGCGACGCCGACCGCGGCTTCGGCGATCAATGCCTGGTACATCCAGGACTACGGTATCTATCACGAAGAAACCGACGAAAAGCGCACCGACGGCCGCCTGGCCTTGCAATGGCGCCCGAACTCGGACTGGGATATCACGCTGGACGACAACTACTCGAAGGACACGGTCCAGCAGTACCAATACGGTATGTCGGTCTGGTTCAGCGCCGGCAGCCTGACCAACATCAAGCAGGCGTCGGACGGCACGATCACCAGCTTCGTCCAGCCCGGCACGCCGCAGGACTTCCAGGCCCAGTTCAACGGCCAGGTTCTGCAGAACAACGATGTCGGCCTGAACGTCAAGTGGCACGCCAGCGACAAGTTGTCGTTCCTCGTCGACATCGCCGATTCCGACTCCAAGCTGAACCCGAACGGCCAGTACTCGTCGCTGGACATGGACTACGGCTACGGCGGCACCAATACGACGAACCTCGGCCTGACCGGCGTCGCCGTCGGCGCCATTCCGTACCTGACCAACTACGGTCCGAACGGCAATGCCTCGCAGTTCGAGGATCCGGCGCTCATCGGTTCGCACGTCGCGCCGCTGACCAGCCAACGCAACGACGACCGCATCGACCAGGAAAAGTTCGAAGCCAAGTGGACCGATGACAACATCGTCCTGACGGGCGGCGTGCAATATATCGAAGACGACAAGAAGCTGTCCGAATACGACACCTTCACCAATAACGACTGGCAGGCCTTCTCGGGCTACGGTCCGGCGTCCGGCGGCGGCGGGGTGTCCTTGCCCGCGTCGTGGTTCACCAACAGCTTCTCGACGTCCGACTTCATCCACGGCTTCGCCAATTCCGGCAACCTGCCGCCGGAAATCCTGGAAACCAATCCGTTCACCATCCTGAACTACCTGAACGGCCTGGGCAGCAACCCGGCGGCCATCGCCGCCGCCAATGCCGACTGTAAGTGTAACTACAACGGCACGATCACGATGGCGGAAAGCCCGTCGTCGCTCCAGGAAGTCAAGGAATCGACGCTCGCCTTCTACGGCAACATGCTGTTCAAGTCGAAGATCGAAGACATGCCTTTGACGGTGAATATCGGCCTGCGCGACGAGCAGACCGATGTCGTCTCGACGGGTGAGGGCGAGCTTCCGATCGCGCTGCAAGTCCAGACCAACGACCACACGGCCTATGAGACCATCTTCGGATCGATTACGCCGGAACGCGGGAGCAACAAGTATCGCTACCTGCTGCCGAACATCGACATCAACCTGCAGGTCAACGACCAGTGGAAGGTGCGTTTCGACGCCTCGCGGACCCTCACCCGTCCGCCGATCAGCGACCTGACGCCTGACTTCAACTATTCGAGCGGTCCTCGCGTCGGCCAGTTGACGGGTACCGCCGGTACGCCGACGCTTCTGCCCTTCCTCTCCGACAATATCGATGTCGGCGCGGAGTGGTACTACAACCGCAACTCCTACCTGTCGGCGGATGTGTTCGTGAAGGACGTGACGAACTTCATCAACAACAACTCCTTCACGCAGACCCTGGCCGGGGTTCCGGAAGAAGACGCGACGGGTGCGGTGACCTCGACCTCCAGCACCTGGACGATCAGTGACAACGCCAATAGCGGGTCGGCTGAAGTCACGGGTCTGGAACTGGCGTGGCAGCACGTCTTCGGCGATACGGGCTGGGGCTATCAGGCCAATGCGACGTTCGTTCACACGAACAATCCGTATAATCCGAACCTGCTTGGCACCTCGTCGGCCCTGCCGGGCCTGGCCAACTCGGCCAACTTCGTCGGCTTCTACGACAAGAACGGCCTGCAGGCGCGGATCGCGGTCAACTACCGTGCCGCCTACCTCGACCACTTCGGCCAGCTGCAAAACGGCTCGGCCTTCGGCATCGAACCGACCTTCGTCAATTCGGCGACGACGGTCGACTTCTCGGGCAGCTATGCCTTCGCCAAGAACTGGTCGATCTACCTGACCGGTGACAACCTCACCAACGAGACCTACAGCACCCACGGCCGTTACAAGGAACAGCTCCTTGACGCGGTCGACTACGGCCAACGCTGGACCGTCGGTTTCCACTACAAGTACTAAGACCATCACTTTGAGGGGAGGGGATCGCCAATCGCTGGCGGTCCCCTTTCTCTTTGCTTTATAGTTTCAATTCCCAGTACCCATTGGTTACCCTGAAGATTATGACCCAGTTGGTGAAGAATATCGTTGTTGTCGGCGGGGGAACTGCCGGTTGGCTGACCGCCGGCGTGATCGCCGCACGCCACCAGGGCCGCATGAAGGCCGGTTTCACGGTCACCCTGGTCGAATCGCCCAATATTCCGATCATCGGCGTCGGCGAGGGGACGTGGCCCAGCCTGCGCTCGACCCTCGAAAAGATGGGCGTGTCCGAAACAGACTTCTTCCGTCACTGCGACGCCGCCTTCAAGCAGGGCGCCAAGTTCGCCAAGTGGACGACAGGCGCCCCTGACGACTGGTATTATCACCCATTGATGCTGCCGCAGGGCTTTACCCAGCTCAATCTGGCGCCGCACTGGCTGCTCGATGAACAGGCCCGCAGCTTTTGCGACGCCGTCTGCCCGCAGGGTATCCTCTGCGACGACGGCCTGGCGCCCAAGACGATTACCACGCCGGAATACCAGGCGGTCGCCAACTACGCCTATCATCTCGACGCCGGCAAGTTCGCGCCGTTCCTGACCAAGCACTGCACCGAAAAGCTCGGCGTGCGCCACGTCCTGGCCGACGTCACCAAGGTCAATGTCGGCGAAACCGGCGACATCCTCAGCGTCTCGACGCGCCAGGCCGGCGACATCGAAGGTGACCTGTTCGTCGACTGCACCGGCTTTCGCTCGCTGCTGCTGGGCGACGCGCTGGGCGTACCGTTCAAGGATTGCAGCGACGTCCTGTTTTGCGATACCGCCCTGGCGGTCCAGGTCGACTACGAGACGCCGGATGCGGCCATATCGTCGCACACCATTTCAACGGCCCAGTCGAACGGCTGGATCTGGGATATCGGCCTGCCGACCCGGCGCGGCATCGGTCATGTCTATTCCAGCCGCCACACCACCCAGCAGGCGGCCGAGGACGAGCTGGCGACCTATGTCGGTCCGGATATCAAGAACCACAGCGTCCGCAAGATCTCGATCCGCTCGGGCCACCGCGAGACCTTCTGGAAGAACAATTGCGTCGCCGTCGGTCTGGCCGCCGGCTTCCTGGAGCCGCTCGAAGCCTCGGCCATCGTGCTGATCGAGCTGTCGGCCAAGCTGATCGCCGAGCAGATGCCGGCCAATCGCGAGGTGATGGACATCGTGTCGCGGCGCTTCAACGAGGTGACCGGCTATCGCTGGGGCCGCATCATCGACTTCCTGAAGCTGCACTATGTGTTGACCAAGCGCACCGACAGCGCATTCTGGCGGGACAATGTCGATCCGGCGACGGTGCCGGAGCGCCTGCAGAACCTGATGCGCCTATGGAAGCACCAGTCGCCGGGCTTAACCGACGAGTTCGATCGACTGGAAGAGGTCTTTCCGGCGGCCAGCTATCAGTACGTGCTCTACGGCATGGGCTTCAAGACCGAGGTCGAACCCTACGACGCCGATGCGATGCGGCCGATGGCGCGGCGCCTGTTCGACGAGAACACGCAACTGACCCAACGCATAAGGTCGAAACTGCCGAAAAACCGCGACCTTATCAAAAAGATTCATGAATTCGGCCTGCAAGCCATATAGGAAGACCCCGCGTGACCGATATTGCCATCCTGAACCGTCAAACCCATCGTGACGTCCGCGTCAATGCGTCGGCCGGTGCCCATCTCGGCGACAACCAGCGCTTCGTGGCGATCGTCGTCGGCGAATTCACCCAGGTGGCCGCCCTGGCGCCGATCCTGTTTTCCAAGGATGCGGAAAACGGGACGTTTTATCCCGGCGCCATGCTGGGCTTCGA
>OUWB010000313.1_pt5 | contig 15457 bp, 14 predicted proteins | sample 1779821 | NCBI WGS metagenome assembly OUWB01 (sample SAMEA3914806, study PRJEB12502) | metagenome | biome: forest; material: soil | place: Canada | collected 2011-08-03 | depth 0.1 m
ACCAGGTCGGACAGGATGCCGTAACGCGAGTCGACTTCGGCATGATTGATATAGGCTGCGGTCGCCAGATAGATGGCGGCGAAGACGCTGGTGACGCGGAAAACCTCTTTTTGCGCCGGGTCGTCCTCGGCCATGTAGCGCACCAGGCTGAACACCACGACGAACAGGTTCTGCACGTCGAACATCAGCTGGATATTGCGCGTGCCGGCGGGATCGGCCGCGGTCACCGTGGCGAAGGTGAAGGTGCCGGCGAACAGAAGCGCGCCGAGCGCCAGGCACAGCACCGCGTCGATCAGGCGCGCGCCCCAGAAATCTTCGTAGGGGCTGGCCACCAGGAAGGTCAGCGGCACACCATAGAAGACATATAGCAGTACCGACAGGCCGGAGACGCCGTTTCCGCCGTGGAAGACGTCGATATACATGCTGGCCGTCATGCCGCAGGCCCACAGCAACAGGGCCAGCGCCAGCACATACCAGGCTTGCGGGATCGCCCCCGAGCGAGCGCGCGACAGGCACGCCACCATGGCCAGCAAGGGGGCGCCGATCAGGAAGGTATAGGATATGACCTGCGCCTGGCCGGCGAAGACGAGCAACTGCATCAAGTGGGCGCAGACATAGGTCACGGCGATCGTGGCGATCACCACGACCTCCAACCGTCGCCGGGCAAGTTCGACGAACGCGGTCCGTCTTCTGTAAGCTATTTCCTTTACCACGACGGGTTTACGCTCCTACTCAGCCATGGAGGATAACCCTGTCCTTTTAATGGGCCGCTAAACGCAGTGGTTAATGCGATTATCGGCTAGATTGGCCGAGATCGAGAAAGAAACGGACCATTTCGCGGCTGGCGTCGGGGCCGCGGGCATCGGCATAGGATCCGGCCGGGCTGCCGCCGGACCAGGCATGGCCGGCGCCATGGATCGTCCATTGTTCAAGGCGCGGTATGCCCGCTTCGTCGATCTCCATTTCGCGCCTATAGGCGCGTCCCCCCGCCTCGCCGCTTTCGCTTAGGGTCGTCAGGCGGACATCGTGGCGCGCCTGGTCGATGACGTGGCCGCCATTGACCGGATGCACCGTGGCGTCGCCGTCACCATGAAAGACGATGGTCGGCTTGAAGGTCCGGTTTGCGCCCGTCTCTTGGCGCGTGCCCTGGTGGCCCTGCTGCATGGCGCGAAAAGCCGAGGCGAAATCGCGGGCGGCGCCGCAGGCCAGGCCCGAATGCACGCCGACGGCGGCGTAGAGCTCGGGATAGACCTGGCCCATGATCGCGGCCGCCGCCCCGCCCGCCGACAAGCCGGCAATGAAGACGAGGCTTTCGTCGACCGGATAGCGCGCCATGATCTCACGCGTCAGGCCGGCGATCAGGGCCGGCTCACCCTTGTCGCGCTGCTGGTCGGTGGCGTTGAACCAGTTCCAGCACCGCGACGGGTTGGCGGCCTGGCTCTGCGCCGGATAGGCGACGAAAAAGCCATGGGTCTCGGCCAATTCGTTCATACGCGTGCCGGCGGCGAAGTCGTCGGGCGATTGGGTACAGCCGTGCAACATGACGATCAGCGGCAGCGGGCGGCCGTCGAAGGCTTGGTCATTAAAGCAGGCCGGCACATAGAGCTTGTAGGCGCGATGGCCTGTGGCGCCGAAATAGGTGGTTTCGGCGAAACTTGCGCCCGGAGACCGCTCGGGCAGTTCCGTTGGCGGCTTCGGATTGCGCCCCGGCACGACAAAATCGGGGGCGAGCGAGACCTTCAATTCCGCCGCGCCGATGCCCAGGGCCGCCTGGATGCTGCGCACGGCGTCATCCAGCTTGCCCAGCCGTGTCAGGCGTGTCGCCGCCTTCAGGTCGATGTTGAACGGCAGGTTCATGGAACACTCCTATTTTGCATGTGCGAAATAAAAATCCGTTCACACGCTTCGATTCTAAGTATCATATGGGAATGATTATGCCGCAATGCACCATAAAGTGATGGCGGATGCGCCGTTCCGTATAGACATGGACGGATGACAGCGGCGAGGCGCCTCATTTCAACGTAGACATATTTATTTTGAACAATGTTCAAAATGATGTAGCCGCCGCGCTGCGGGTGGTATAGGATCGCCTCGGTTTCACGCACGGGCCCGCCCATGACTTGCTCCACGCCCTACCCCATCCCCGTTGCCATCCGCGGCTGCGGCCGGTACCGGCCGCGCACCGAACAGCCGTCGGACGCGCTCGACGCGGTATACGGCCAGGCCGATGGCTGGACACGGCAGTCGTTCGGCATCGACGTCCGCGCCATCGCCGAACGCGACGAGACGACCTCGTGGATGGCGGCGCGCGCCTGCGAGGCGGCGCTGGCCGAAGCCGGTTGGGACGCGTCGGACATCGACCTCCTGGTCGGCGCCTGCGGCGTCATGGAGCAGCCGATCCCCGGCACGTCGGCCCTGGTGCAACATCAACTTGGGTTGGCAAGCTCCGGAATTCATTGCTTCGACGTCAATATGACCTGTCTGTCCTTCATCAATGCGCTCGACCTGGTCAGCCTGATGATGACCTCCGGCCGGGCGCGCCGCGCCCTGATCTTTTCCAGCGATATTGCCTCCGCCGGCCTCGACTACAGCCAACCCAAGGCCTCGGCCATCTTCGGCGACGGCGCCGCGGCGGTCTGTCTTGAGGCCCACGACGATCCTGACGGTCCCGCCGTCCTGGCTTCGCATTTTCGCACCTTCAGCTCGGGCAAGGATACGGCGCAGCTGCGCTCCGGCGGCACCGGCGTGCGCATTGCCGACGGCTTCGACGCCCTGCGCGAAGGCGCCCTCTTCCGCATGGATCCGTTTGCCATTTTTAAAAGCGCAGGCAAGCACTTACCGGGTGTTTTGAATGTCGTGACCGAAGCCGCGGGCGTCAGTCTTTCGGCGATCGACGTCTTTATCTGCCACCAGGCCAGCCACCCGGCGCTGGAATATCTGCGTCACTATCTGGGTGACCGGCCCGACCGAGTCGTCGACATCTTCGCCGACCACGGCAACCAGATTGCCGCCTCCCTGCCCAACGCCCTGTTCGCCGCGCGCCGGCAAGGCCTGTGGCGGCCGGGCGGCCATGCCCTGTTGCTTGGTACCTCCGCCGGCATCAGCCTGGGCGCCATGGTGCTGCGCGCATGAGGCGGGTTCTGGTAACCGGCGCCACGGGCGGCTTGGGCCTGTCTCTGGTCGAGGCTCTGCGCGCGTCGGGCTATAGCGTACGCGCGACCGGCCGCAACCCGGCCGCCGTGCCGCGCCTGTTGGCCAGCGGCGCCGAATGCGTTGTCGCCGACCTCAATATCGCGTCGGTTGCGGGTGAGCTATGCCGCGGCATGGATAGCGTCATCCATGCCGCGGCCCTGTCGAGCCCGTGGGGCCGGCGCGGCGATTTTCATCGCATCAATGTCGAGGCGACGGGGCGGCTGTTGATCGCCGCGCGCCAGGCCGGATGTGGACGCTTCGTCTTCGTCTCCTCGCCCTCGGTCCATGCCCGGGCGCGCGACCAGTTCGGCCTGACCGAAGCCGATCCCCTGCCCGCAACCTTTCTCAACGCCTATGCCGCCAGCAAGGCCGCAGCCGAACGCCGGGTGATGGCCGCCAACCATGCCGATTTCGCCACGATCTGCGTGCGGCCGCGCGCCATTGTCGGTCCGGATGATAAGGTGCTGTTGCCGCGTTTTCTGCGGGTCATCGACAAGGGCGTTTTTCCGCTGGTCCGCGACGGGCGGGCCCTGATCGAGCTGACCGATGTACGTGACGTCTGTGACGCCCTGATCCTGGCCGAAGCCAAGGCGCCGGATCTTGGCGGCCAGGTCTTCAACATCTCCGGCGGCCGCGCGGTCAGCGTCCGTGAGACGGTGACAGCCTTGGCGCAGGCATCGAACCGGAGCGTGCGCTTTGTCAGGTTGCCGTTTACGCCTTTGCGTCTGACCGCCGGCGCGCTTGAGACGGCGGCGCGCGCCTGGCCCGGCCAACCCGAACCGCCGCTCACCGTCTATAGCCTCTGCACGCTGGCTTTTTCGCAGACCTTCGATCTCGGCCTTGCCCAGGCCCGGCTCGGCTATAGGCCGCGTCACGACGCGCTGGCCTCGGCCGTCGCTGTGGTCCGGGGGCTGAAGCGATGATTGAAAGCTGGCATCTGCTGCGCGTCGGCGCCTGCCGCCACCCCGAAGCCATGACCCTGCGGGGCGGCCATTGGTGCCCGGTGTCGTTTCCCGCTCTGGTCGGCCTGATCCGTCACCGGGACTTCGGACCGATCCTGTTCGATACCGGCTATGACGACCGCTTTTTCGTAGCGACCGAACCCTTCCCGGAGCGGCTGTACCGGATGGCCACCCCGGTTGATTTTGACGCCGGCGACCGACTGCCCGAGCAACTGGCGCGTCATGGCCTTGGGCCCGATGATATCGCTGCTGTCTTCGTTTCGCACTTTCACGGTGATCATGTCGCCGGTCTCTCGGCCTTCCCCAAGGCGCAAATCCTCTGCGCGCGCGAGGGCTTGCAGCGCCTGCGCCGCGGCAATCGCTTCAGCCGGGTGCGTCAAGGCCTGCTGAGCACCCTGGTGCCGGACGATGTCGACGATCGCGCCCGCTTTTTCGAGGATTTGCCGGCGGTTGCCCTGCCCGAGGCCCTGGCGCCGTTCACGCAGGGCGTCGATGTGCTGGGTGACGGGACCTTGACCGCCGTCGAGTTGCCGGGGCATTGCCCGGGCCATTGGGGGCTGCTGATCCGGCCTCAGGGGCAAAAGCCCGTCTTCTTCATCGGCGACGCCGCCTGGTCGATGACGGCGATCGTCGAAAATCGCCCGCCGCCCTACTTTACCACGACCCTGTTGGGCGATACGCGGAGCTATCGGCAAAGCCTGGCCGCGTTGCAAAGCGTGGCGCGGACGGGTGGCGTCGAGATGATCCCTTCCCACTGCCAGGCAACGGCGGACAAATGGCTCTGACATCCTTTCTTTCGGCCTATATGGCCGGTCTCTATGCCGGGAGCTGGACCGGCCGCGCAGAAATCGCGCGCCGTCAGGATCGCCTGTGGCGGCGCATGACGTTGGGCGACTATCCGGCGCTGCGCGATTTTGCCAAACAGCCGTTCGATCGCTTTCCGATCGTCGATATCGCCGACTACCGGGCGCAATTTTCGGCCTATAACCGCTACGGCCTCAGCCTCGAGGACGCCACCCAGGCGGCGCTTGACGCCGAAGCCGGCAAACCGTCCGCGCTGCCGCACGGCTTGAGCGCCGGCCTGTCGACCGGGACAAGCGGGACAACGCGCGGCCTCTTCGTCACCACGCCCGACGAGCGCGCCATCTATGCCGGCACGGTCCTGGCCAAGCTGGTCCAGCCGGCGCAGTGGGCGACGACCAAGCGGGTCGCGCTGTGCCTGCGCGCCGGCAACAGCCTCTATAATCTCGACCTCGCCGGCATGCGGCTGCGCTTCTTTCCGTTGGCGCCGGATCATGACGCGGCGATTGCGGCCCTGCGCGAGGATCGGCCGGACGTGCTGATCGCGCCGCCGCAACTGCTGCTGGCCCTGGCGTCCAAAGCCCCCGATTTCCGTTGCCCGCGCCTCTTCTACGGCGCCGAGAGCTTGAACGACGTCGAGCGCGCCTTCATCACCGAGCGCCTGGGCGTGCGGCCGGATCCGATCTACCAGGCGACCGAGGGCTTTATCGGCGCGCCGTGCCGGCTCGGCACATTGCATCTGAACGAGGACAGCCTGATCATCGAGCGCGAACCGCTTGACAACCAGGGGCGTTTTCGCCCCATAATCACCGATCTGAGGCGGCGAAGCCAGGCGGTGGTGCGCCTGCGTCTCGACGATGTGCTACAGGAAACGACGTGTTCCTGCGGCTCGCCGCTGAAAGCCGTCAAACCGCTGATGGGCCGGGTCGGTGATGTCTGGCGGTTGAAGGACAGGATCGTCTTTCCCGACGAAATTCAAGATCTTGTAGCGCCGCTTCTGCCGGCACACATGCAATGGGTGGCAACGATTGACGGGCTGGGGATAAATATCGCCTGTCCGGACGAGCAAGCATCCGCGCGTATCGCCAAGGCCTTGGCCATCCTCGGCCGGCCGGTCAAACGGATTGCCTACGATCCCGCGGTTGATTTTCCCAAACGTCGTCACGTTCGATCCGCCTTATGAGCCGGGTCCTGATCACCGGCGGCCGGGCGCCGATCGCGCTCGATCTTGGCCGTGCCCTGAGACAGGCGGGGCACGACGTCCATGTCGCCGACGTTTTCAGGACGAAGATGCTGGCAGGGTTTGCCCAGCACATCTACGCCTCACCCGTCCACGCGCCGCTGGCCTTTGCCGCCGATGTCCGGCGGCTAAACGCGTACCTTCAGCCCGACCTGATCATTCCGCTGTGTGAGGAGGTCTTCCACCTGGCGCCGCTGGTTGGGGACGGCGCGCTACCCCTCTATGCGCCGCCACTCGCCATCCTGATGCGACTGCATTCCAAACTGGCCTTTATCGAATGGGCGCGCGCGCTTGGCCTCGAAGCGCCGGCGACGGAGCGGGTGACTGCGCCAGTCGACCAGGCAACCGCCGAGCGTTCGGTCTTCAAGCCGGAATTCTCGCGCTTCGGCACGCGCTGCCTGGTCAGGCCCACCTCATCGGCCCTAAAACATAACGGCTTATATGATAAGGCCTTATCGAAGGACTGGGTGCGCCAGGACTATATCGACGGCGATGACCTCTGTTTTCATGCCCTGGCCCAGCGCGGCCGCCTCGTCGCCTTTGCCGCCTATCGCTCCGATTGGCGCACCAAGGGCGGCGCCAGCTATCATTTCGAGCCTTTGGCGCCGGACCTGGCGGCACGCCTGCGCGACATCGCGGCACATCTGATTTCCGCCGGCAACGTGACCGGTCAGATCGCCTGCGACCTGCGCCACGATGGCGCCGACCGGCTATGGCTGATCGAATGCAATCCGCGCGGCACGTCCGGCCTGCATCTCCTGACCTATGATCCGCAGGCGCTCAGCCGCGCCTTGTTGTCGCCGGACGCCGACCCGTTGGACGGCGATGCGCGCCCGGCCGGCGTCGGTCTGGCCATGCTGCTCTATGGCGTGCCCGAGGCCTTGCGGAGGGGACGATGGGCGCAATGGCGGCGCGACCGAACGGCGCGCGACGTCCTGAAGGGCGCCCGCCTCGCCGCGCTTGGCGACAGTCTCGCCTACAGCCTGGCCGCCGCCTGGCGCGGTCAGGACCTGGCCACCTTCCTGACCCGCGATATCGAATGCAACGGGTAAGCCTCTTTAATGCCGACGCGACCTTCGACGCCGGCTGCGTGGTACCCGGACCACGCGACGACTGCTGGGTGACGTCGCTTTGTACCCTGCTCGGGCCGATGGCGCGCGAGGAGATCCGTCGCGAATTGAAGGGGATGGAGGCTGTTGCTGCTATCGGTCTCAGCCATCTGGCCGAGGCGGTGCTTCGCCTGGCGCGGGCTGACCGGGTGGTTTTCCCGGGCCATGGATTGCTGACGACCAGCCTTTATGAAGACGGTGACATCGAACGCCTGAAAGCCATCACCTGGCCGGATCGCGCGGTGGTGCTGCGATCGCTGAATACGCATCATCATACCGATATATTGGCTGAAGGCGGCACCTTTTGGCCGGTCCGCGTGGTGTGGATCATCGACGATGTGGCCCGCGACTGGCGGCCGCGGCGCGACGCCAGGCGCGACCTGCAGAGGCTGGACACCCTGGGGCTTGAGCGACGGCGCTATAACGGTTCCATGCCGGCCGAGGCGCTTGACCAGGTCCTTGACCTTTATCGGCGGCTCTATATCGACCGCTATAGCCGCCATAATCCGGACTATGCGCCTGACTACATGCATGCCTTGCTGGCCGACGGGACTTTGGAGATCCTGACCCTGGAGCGCGCCGGCGACATCGAGGCCTTTTGCGCCCTGCACCGCCGCGGCCGGGTGCTAAGCGTGCCGATGGTCGGTTATAAAGAGAGCATCGAAGGCCTTTATCGCGCCATCATGGCCTTGCCGGCTTTGGAGGCCGAGGCGCAGGGACTGATGCTCAACCTGTCGGCCGGCGCATCGCGCTTCAAGCGTCACCGCGGGGCTCGGCCGTATGTCGAATACCTGCTGATCCGCGACGACCATCTGCCGGCCTGGCGCCGCCTCGCCTATCGCGCGACGGCTGGATTGTTGAAGACACTCGAACCGCAACTGATAAGGGCCGCGACCCGATGACCCTGCCCGCCGATCTCGAAACGACCTGGCTGCCCGTGGCCCTGACCCGACAGGTCGGGCGAAAGCCCCTGCGCCGCGACGTCGCCGGCCAGGCCATCGTGCTGTGGCGTTCGCCTGCTGGCATCCGCGCCTTTCGCGACCGCTGTCCGCACCGCAACTACCCGCTGTCGCAAGGCCATGTCACGGATGGCTACCTGGTTTGCCCGTATCATGGCTGGCGATTTGACGGCGACGGTGATTGCGTCGAAGTGCCGGGCTGTGCGGCGGAGGGCCTGTCGAAATTGGGCGCCGAACCGCTTGGCGTGGCGGAACTGGACGGCGCCGTCTTTGTCCGCCTGGCCGGAGAGGCGCCGTTTGACCTGCCGCCGATGCCCGACGGCCCGGATGTCGATCATTTCTGGTGGCCGCAACGTCCGACGCCGGCGCGAGTCTATGACGCGCTCGACAATGTGCTCGATCCCTTCCACACCAACTTCATCCATAACGGCCTGATCCGCGTGAAGGCGCGCCGCCAGCCGGTGGTGCAGACGATCGAAGCGCACGCGCGCCATTTCGAAGCCACCTACGTCCAGGATACCGACTACGGCTGGATGTCGCGAGCGCTCGAAGGCCCGCGCGCCCAGAGCCGCGGCTATTATTACCCGCCGGTCGTCTTCCAGGGGCGTTGGGAAGGGCCGAAAGGTCTTAATCTCTGCGTCACGATATGGTTCGTGCCGGAAAGCGAACAGACGATCCGCACCATGGCGCGCTTTTCGACGCCCAGGGCCAAGGGACCGGCCTGGCTGAAGGAAGTCATGGTCCGCCTCTTCCTGCTGCCGGTCATCGAACAGGACGCGCAGGCGCTGAAGGCGTTGCGCGACAATATCGCGCACTTCGGTGGGCCGCGCTTCAAGGCCGGCCCCGGTGACCGGCTGACGGCCTTGCTGACCGCGCTCTACCAGGGGCGGTCGCTGGAGCCCGGCGCGCACGGTCCCTTCCATATGGATCTTTGATCCGCCTTTCGGCATTGTCTTGCATAGTATCGCTGCTATCGCGCCGATCGGCTTTCGCACAATCGATCAAGCCTGGTATTTCATCTCGATCCGCGCCGAAAAATATCTCAGGAATTTTACATTACAGAATTGTTTTAAATAGGTTTTTTGAAATTCGGGAGGTTGATTTCCTTGATGGCCGAGAGCCTGTCGATTGAGGCTTTGGCCGTATCGAAACCGGCCCTTATCGCGCAATCGCTGCCGAGATGGGCAAGTCCGCTGCATTCAGGGCGGAAAATGATCAATAAAGGCTGTTTGCGCCGGCTATTCGCGCCGTTTCATCCTCTTAGATTGCGATCTATCAACATCTTCGCGTTGATGTGAAGGCGGTTATAATCCCCCAAGAAGATAGCTGAATCTTCCCAAGCCGGTGTCCTGATTGATCCACCCGCTTCAACATTGAGCCCAGACCTCATAGCTTGAATGAATTGAACATCGTTCAAAATTGCCATTGGCAAAGCCCACGCCCTGCCCTATGATCCCGGCCGGAGTCGCGATGAAGCGGCATTGGGGGACAGCAAATGGACGTGCAAAACGCCGAGCAACAGGTGTCCCAAAAGGTGCCCCAAAGCGTGCCAATGGGGCGGATGCTGGCCTTTATCGGGCCGTGCGTACCGGTGGCGGCGCTGGGCTTGCCCTTGGCGGTTATCTTGCCGGAATTCTACGCCACCCAGTTGCAGGTCGGTACGATCGTCGGCGTCGTTTTCGTGATCGTTCGCATGTTCGATATCTTCGTCGACCCGCCCTTCGGCTACTGGATGGACCGGACACGCACCAAGATTGGCCGTTTCAAGCTGTGGATGCTGCTCAGCCTGCCGATCCTGTTCGTCAGCACCGGCTTTATCTTCCTGGCCCAAAAGGGGGTCTCGCCGACCTATCTCGGTGTCTGGCTGTTCGTGCTCTATGTCGGCTTTTCCATCGCCGCCCTGGCTCAACCCAGTTGGGGCGGCGTGCTGTCGAACGACTATAACGAGCGTACGCGTATCTTCGCCTGGTGGCAGTTCGGCAATATCATCGGCATCATTTGCGCCGCCGTGATCCCTGTCGTCGCCCAAACGGTTCTTCACTACACCTATATCCAGGGCGTGGAGGCGATGGGACTGTTCATCATGGCGACTTTGCCGATAACGATCGGGATCGCCGTGTGGGTCGTGCCCGAGCGCATATCCAATACCGAGACGCATGACCTCAAGCTCGGCCACTATTTCGATATGTGGAAGCGCGCCAATGTTCGCCGCCTTCTGTGGGCCGACTTCTTCCTCGGCTTGGCGCCGGGCGTCATGGGGGCCCTGTTCTTCTATTTCTTCGAGGAAACCAAAGGCCTGACGCGACCGCAATCATCGATCGCCATCCTGCTCTACTTCGTTGCCGGCGTCGTCGGCGCGCCGATCTGGGTCTTCGTCTCCAAATGGCTGGGCAAGCACACCACCCTGATCGTCTCCAGCCTGATCTTCGCCGTCTTCTATGCCGGCATGTATTTCGTGCCCAAGGGGAATTTCATCGCCTGCGCCGCCGTGACCTTCGTGACCGGCATTCCCTATGCGGCGTCGCTGCTGCTGACGCGGGCCTGCATCGCCGATATCGGCGACGAGGTCATGCTGGAGAGCGGTCACGACCACAAGGGTACGCTGATGGCCATCCTGTCGGCGACCACCAAGATCGGCTATGCCCTGTCGGCCTTCACCATCACCATTGTCGGCGCACTCGGTTTCAACGTAAAATCGCCGGCGGACAGCCCGGCGGACTCGCTGGTCTGGCTGCAGGCCCTGTTTATCGGCCTGCCGGTGGTATTCCTGCTGTTGGGGGCGCTGGCGATGCGCGGTTATGATCTGAAGGCCGAACGCCACGCGCAGATCCTAAAGGCTCTGAAGGAAAAGGAAATTCTGTGACGGACGCGACGCATAAGGGGCTGGACGACCTGCTGGAAGTGACGCGGCGGCTGCGCGATCCGCAAACCGGCTGTCCCTGGGATCGCGAACAGACCTTTGCGACCATCGCGCCCTATACCATCGAGGAATCCTACGAGGTCGCCGACGCCATCGCGCGCGACGACATGCGCGACCTCAAGGAGGAACTGGGTGACCTGCTGTTCCAGGTGGTCTTCCACGCCCGCATGGCCGAAGAAATGGGTTTGTTCGATTTCGACGACGTTGCCGCCGGCATGTCGGAAAAGCTGATCCGCCGCCACCCGCATGTCTTCGGCGAAGCCAACCATCGCACGGCCGAGGAACAGACTCAGGCCTGGGAAGTGCAGAAGGCGCAGGAGCGCAAGGCCAAGGATAAGTCGGGCGTGCTCGACGATGTCCCGGTCGGCCTGCCCGCCCTGACGCGCGCCGCCAAACTGACCAAGCGCGCCGCGCGCGTCGGTTTCGATTGGCCCAGCGTCCATGAGGTGCTCGACAAGCTTGACGAGGAAACCGCCGAGCTCAAGGTCGAAATTGCCGCAGGCGATCTTGACAAGGCACGTGGAGAGCTTGGCGATTTGTTGTTCGTTATGGCGAACTTGGCGAGAAAACTTGATATAGAACCGGAAGACGCCTTGCGCGGCACCAATGCCAAGTTCGTGCGCCGTTTCCGCAGCATCGAGACGGCTTTGCAGGCGCGCGGCAAGACGCCCGATCAGTCGGATCTGGCCGAGATGGACGCGCTGTGGAACGACGCCAAAGCAGCCGAGCGCGAACCGCAAGAGCCAGAAGTCAGGGCGTGAGCGAGCCCGTCCCTTCGTTTCGCATGAAGCCGCTCCATCCGCGGCTGCGTAATGTCCTGCTGAGTTCGGGGCTGTGCGTGGCGCTGATCGCCGCCTACTACATGGCCATCGGCAATGAAACCGTGCCGCCCGATACCCATGTCGTGTTCAGCGAGGTCGGCCATCGCATCGACGTGGCGGCCGATGGCACGGCGACGATTTCGACACCGGGCGCCGCCGATGTGGTGCGCAAACTGACCAAGCCGCAACTGCGCCATGTGTTGCGCGCCTTCCGGCACGAGAACTTCCTGGAACTCGACGTCGCCAAGTTCGCACCCAGGCCGGGCGACGCGGTCTGCAGTCTGGGCTTGACGCTGGATCACCGCAAGGCGGTCATCCGCTATGGCTGCCCGCATCCGCCGGCCGAGGTTGTGACGCCGCTGAAGGGCCTGGCGCAGGAAATCCAGGCGGCGCATTCGCCCTGATATCGACCGGAGACCGGCCTTCATCGTTAAGGTACCTCCTCAAGTGAGCGCGGCGACCCAAAATCAAATCATCCACAGATCAGGCCTCGCTCGTCAATCTTGACGTGGCAAGAGATTATCGATTGGATTCAATCGGTCACCGTTCGAAAGGTAAACACCTGCGCGAATTCGGGGTTGATTGGGTATTATATTGACTCACGTCCTCTTATTTGAACGGTGCGGGATCGGCGGGCGGGCACATGTCGGTTTTGGCATGGCCTGAGCGGACCAGGCGCACGCAGTCGGGCTTCAGTCCCTGCCAGTCGGTCTCGCCGAAATTGGCGATCAGCACCCGCCCGTCGGCATAGGTCGCCTGCTGCACCAGATGGTCGTCGCTCAGCCATGCAAAGCCGGTCAGGGCTATGGGCATACCCCAGCCATGCGCCGTCTTGAAATCGTCCTGCGCCGCCTTCAGCCACGGTCCGACACGCGCCAGTTCCTTGCGGTCGAGGTTCCACATGGTCGGTGTGCCGTAGAGGAGCGAATGGGCAAAGCGGCTGCGTTCCATGCCGGTCACCTTCATCAGGCCGAATTCCCAACGGTCGGCGGCGACCACGGAATCGTGGAAGACCGCTTCGTAGAGCGGCAAACGGTCGCCCGGCCCGAACAGGGCGCGCGCCTCGTCGGGCGTCGGCTGGAAGGGTTTGAAGAAGACGTTCGGCCGCTCGGGAGGCCCCCAACCGGCGAAGCGATCGTCATTAAGCAGCTTCCAGACGCTGGAGGCATGGGCCTGGGCCGTACCGTGGGAAAAGTGCGTCACGCCGGTGGCCCAGGCGGTGACGTTCTCCGATCCCACCACCAGGTGGTAGCGCGTGATCGCCAGCCCCAGGCGGTCCAGGCGATTGACGCGGTCCCGGGCCATGGTCATCGGGTGGTCCGGACTATAGTCGTCGAAAAACTCACCGAAGGCGTCGCTGTCGACAAAGACCTCGGTCGCGCCATCGGCGACATGGGCGGCATAGCGCGTCGCCGGGCTGGGGGCACCGGGGTGACGGGCCTGGGCTTCGCTCGACATTTCGCAGCCGCCGTGCGCATAGCCGGCCATGACCTTGCCCGTGGCATCGTGGATGCAGCCCGACGGGTACAGGTCCTTGCCCCAATGGACATAGGGTTCATCGTCGCTGTCGTCGGGCGTTCCCCCTTCGAACAATTCGTAGGGACCGGCGAGATAGCCCAGGGCGTCGGCTCGGGCCAGCCAGGCCGGGCCGGCCAAATGCGCCGACGTCTTCGGGTTCTGGTCGTAGCTCAGCACGATCCGTTGGATGCCGAGCGCCTTCAGATCGTCGAGAAAGGCCAGGTCGCGGCCGTCGCCCCAGGCATAGGCCTGCGGGGCACCGTACAGACGATCAAGCTTTGGTACAGATTTATCGGCGAAAGATTTGAATTTGTTGTGTGATTTTAGAAACTTCCGATAGAATAAGGCTGGTGCCAGCGGCTCGGCCGGCTGGACGGCAAACAGCAGATCGAGCGTCTGCGTGCCGTCGGCGAAGTCGTGGGTTACCCTCGCCTGCAGGCCACCGGCATCATGCAGGCAGAACGACGACTTCAGCCCGTCGCCCAGGGCATAGGTCACGGCGCGTCCGCTATCCATATAGCTCCAAGCGGGAAACGACAGGCCCGCCGAAGCGCTGAGGCAATGTTCATGGCGATCGGCGGTCTGCCAGAACGGATCGTTCGCCTTGAACGCCATGCCCTCGCCGTCCGGCACCAGCCAGGTACCGTCGGTCGCTACCGGCAAGTCCCAGGCAAGCGACGTGCCCTTGGCGGCCGTAATCGTCACATGCAGGGCGCCGTCCTCGATGCCGGCGGTCAGGGTGCGGCCCTCGGCATCGGTCCAGGTCCAGCCCGCGCCGGCAACTGTTGGTGTTGCCGCTTCGGCGGCATGGAGCGGTGGCATGATCGCCACAGTTGCCGTGCCCTCGATCGCCTGGGTCTCCAAAGTCGCGGGATCGATGCGGTAGGTGGTGGTGCCGGCCTGAAGGGTGAGCGGATCGGCCGAGGCGGCTGACGCCCAGCCGCCGATCAGCGCCACGGCGGCGAACAGACGTGCGGCCGATGAAATCTGGCAGAGGGTTTTCTTTTTTAGATCAGATGATTGTGTAGCTATCTTCATAATATAGTTCCCCCTCCTGGTCGCAGCCGCTTACCGGCCTCTGCGCGTTGATCGCAATAAGCCTGTCGTTTCGGTCCTCGTCAATCAAAGTGATGCGACGCGTGTCGCACATGGTTGTGACTTGCGATTAGAAAGTCATTTATATTTGGCTTTCGTTATGCAAGTTGCCCTCTCGTTCCCTTGCGAATCGCGGGGGCTCGGCGCATCTGGATTGCCAGGCGCGGAACGCGCCACCTTTAGGTGTTGGTGATGAAGCGTCCTGCAGCCCCGCCGGCAAAAGCCGGGAAAACATCCGCCGCCAAACACGGCGGGAAAGCCCCTGCCCGGTCCGTGGCGGCCAAGGGCAAGGCTGGGCCGAACAAGGCGGCACCGGTCAAAAGCCATCGCTCCTTGTGCCCGATCAACCTGGTGCTGGAGGCGGTCGGCGACAACTGGTCGTTGCTGATCGTGCGCGACCTGATGTTCCGCGGCCATAGCTCGTACCAGGCCTTTCTGCGCTCGGAAGAAGGCATTGCCACCAATATCCTGGCCGATCGCCTGCAGCGTCTGGAGCAGAACGGCCTGATCAGCAAGGCGCCGGATCCGGCCGATGCGCGCAAATTCATCTATGCCCTGACCGAAAAAGGCGCCGACCTGGCGCCCCTGCTGGTCGAAATGACTTTGTTTTCCAACCGCCACGCCTCGCGCATCGACATGCCGAAGGAAGTCGTGGCCGACATGCAGCGCAACAAGTCGGCCTTCACGGCACGGATGATCCGCAGTTGCTCACCGAAGCGCCGCACACGCACGCCCAAGGCCGAACCCGGCGAGTCCCCGGACGAAACCCTCAGCCTCTTCTAACCAGGGCCCGAGGGCCCTGGACCCGATACCCATAAGCGGGTTGAGGATTGCAAGATT
>OUWB011172252.1_pt1 | contig 15445 bp, 36 predicted proteins | sample 1779821 | NCBI WGS metagenome assembly OUWB01 (sample SAMEA3914806, study PRJEB12502) | metagenome | biome: forest; material: soil | place: Canada | collected 2011-08-03 | depth 0.1 m
GCGAGGCGGGTGCCGACGTCGGCGTTGACGTTGACGGAGACAGACTTGGTAACTGGTGCGTGGCCGGTACGGTCGGCGAGGAGTTTGATGGACTCGTTCAGAGAGGCGACGGTGAATTGCTCGGGGGACTCATCCAGGCGGCGCTGGAGTTCCTGGAGCATATCCAGGGAGAGCCCACTGGCCGTTTCGTGGAAGCCGGCCCAGGTTTCCTCGACTTGGGTGGAGTAGTAGGAAAGCAGCTCCTGGAAGGCCGGGTCGGCCTTTAGGATGCTGATGCGGGAGACGGAGTAGTTGCAGACGATGGCGGCCTTGGTCTCGTCAACGCCGGAGGCGAGTAGCATCGCGAGCCGGTGGTGGGAGTGGCGGAGGGCCTTGATGGCGGTTGGCTGTACACCCAGCGAGGCCCCCGAGGAAATGTGGGCTCGGGCAAGTTCGATATGTTCGACCGTCAACTCACCGTAAGCGGTGATGAGGGAAGCCTCGTCGAACTTCGGCTTGCCTCGGTTGCCAGCAAATTCGACCAGCGCAGTCGGGTCGGCAAAGATAGTCGCGGCCTCGACTTGCGTCAGCCCCGGCAAACCAGATGGAGAGTTGAGATCGTCCATGTGGGAGAACTTCTCACGGGGCTGACGCAAGTGAGGTAGGCCGGGAGCAAGTCGGCTACCATGGGCGGCATACTATAATGAGTGGGACAGATGGGGAACGGGGCGGGGTGGGTGAATGGAATTGCCAAGCCGGTGGCCGTGGCGGTTGGGTGGCTATTTGCGCTGGACGACCGGTTGGCCGCCCCGAGTGCCACTAATCTGCACACCCTCAACTCACATCGCATGTACTCGGAGGCTTCTGGCGGCGAGGGCGGGGGATGGTCGGCGGGGTATGGGTGCCAGGGGTGGGGCTGTGAATGTGGTCGGACGGCTGGCTGGCCGATTGTCCGTGAGCGGATGGATATGGGTTGGGTTGACAATGGGGATGGGTTGGGTTAGCTATGGTGTGCGTGATAGGCACGCGGGAGGGCTTGTGTCGTGAATGAACAGCGGATCGAATGGGGTGTGGTGTGGTGGGCGTATGACGACAACGGGGAGTGGCGCTCACATAGCCAATGGTTCAAGACACGCAATGCGAGGCATCAGCGGGCGCAGGCTATGCGGAAGGCTGGGGTTGAGGTGTATTTGACTGATCGGAAGGTCAAGGCTGAATAGGCCAGCACCACAACCCACACCACAATCCGCCCGGCTTCGGCCGGGCTTTTTGTTGTTTGTCGATAAAAGAGTTGGCCGTTTGTAGTGAATTTGGGATGGGCTGGCGGGCATATGTACGGCCAAATTCGCGCAGGAGGCCGGGCCGTAGTTGAGCCCGCGCTGGCCTGTATGTGGTCTGGGGACGAGTGGCGGGTGGCTGGGGATGGTCGAGTATCGGCTCGGGCGCGGTATGTGGTATTGGGACCCCGCGCTTTGAGACGTATAAGCAAAAGCTTTCCTTGAACATGTTCATTATTTTTTTTTTTATATTGATATCAAAGGAAGACACCTCGCGTACCGGGGTCTCGATACCAGATAGTCCTTGCGCGCCAATACCGCGCCCGATACACTTTCGCGCCAAGCACAACTGGAGTCCAATTCCCCATGCGCGGAACAACCGGGAATACAATTCAAGTACGGCGAATGGCCGACAATGTATTGCGGACTAGGGAGGGGATTACGTACAGGTTGCGGGTTGCGCCTGAGCGTAGTTTGGAAGAATGCCATGGGGCAGTTCGGGCATTGCAGAGGAGTTTTTCTGCAATGAGATGTTCGGATAGGTCTGTGCGGCCAGTCAAAGATAAGGGCAAAGATAAGACACATGACAATGCGCGTAGGCCACAAGGGCAGAGTGTGTATGACGCGATTGCATGTAGTATATCCAAAATGGAGAATGATGAAGGTTGGGCCATTCGATTTGAATTGGCGCTCGCTGTTCAGTATGAGTTTGAGGCTATTGCGGATAGCGGAAAGCCTGTTGAGGGATTTGGGGATGAGGGCAGGTTGTCCAGACTGTTGGACATGGCTAGTTCAGCAATCGGCTATCGCACCATGTCGGCCGAGGACATTCAGTTCATGCGGGAAAATTTTGGGCCAATCGAGGCAATGGGCGATGTTCCAGAAATAAGGCAGATGATCAATGGGGAGATAGTTGTTACTCAACAACCCATGTTCAGCCCATATGGAACATGGGTTGAATACACTGAAGCCGCTGGAACGCGGATAACTAATATTGCGAAAAGCCTACCGCCTGTTGAGTTGGCAGTTGAAATGCCTAAAGCGGTTATTGCTGTCAAGGAAAAACCAGAGCCAACTGTTCCATTTGCTATTCCATTGCGTGTCGACAACATGGAAGATTTCGCCGATTACGAAGGCATCGACCCTGATGCATATGGGGACTTCTCATGAGAGTTGAATACAAATACATCGGAATGCTTCGATTGGCTAAGCCCGGCTTGTGGCAAGTACACATGCAATACAGGCGAAAGCTCAAACGACCAGAGTGGCTGTTCGATAGCTTATTCGGTCCATTTTTCCCATCCATGGAAGCCGCAGCCGACAAGCTGGCCTTATCCGGTTTCATTGTTGATTTTAGCCCGCTACAAGATGGCCGCACCGCTTTACCCATTTACCAACTCAAGCCGGTTGACACCAAAACTCAACCCGACTAGGATGGTTGGGAAGTTAGGAGATAGGTAGATGACACGCCAAGCCTACAACATCCGTTTCCGCTGTATCTTGAATGGCTGTGACTGGACGGCTCGCGTGTTCCTGCGGGACGCCAACGATGCATTCGACGCCATGTATCGGCGCATGGGCTATGGCTGCAAAAAGTACAGCCGCGCGGCGTATCGTGTGGTGAGTTGTGAACTAAGCGCCGACCAATCTCGACCCGTAGCTTGACCCTCATCTCTCCACATGATAAACTCGTGTGGAGTATTGAAGGCCAATTGAGGAGGCAAATATGGCTTACGGCGACAAGCGCGATTTTCGCGCAATCCAGATATTCGGCCGCACCTCGAAAGGGGAATGGCACTATATCTGTACCTCAACATGGTCGCGCACCTGCCGCGAGGCTAAGGCGGCTTTCCTTGAAATGTACCCCAAGTGTGATCCGGCCAGCATTCGCGCCAACTTCAAACCCAATTGACCCTCAATCAACCGCAGCCAACCCCGCTGCGGTACATTGAGCGCCAATAGGAGACAATTGTGTCCAACACCCACAAGGTCGAATATACCGACACATTCGGCGGGGAAGCCAACTATTCATGGCTCCGGGCCGCAACCGTCCACATGCCGGAACTGACTCACTACGGCTATGACGGTGGAATGAACTATGCCAAAGCTAACCGCATCTACAACCGCGAACTCATGCGGAAGGCGAAAGCGGCGGTTGGCTTGACTGGCGTGCGCGGGCGAGTTGCTAACCATGGCGACATGATCGAGTTCCGCCCCTACCGCATCGCAACCGTCATGTTCATCAACTACAGTGACGAATAGGAGCAACCCACATGCGTTTCACCCTCACCATTGATTGCGGCGGGGCGGCTTTCGACGACGACTCGCGCGACGTCGAGGTTGCCCGTATCCTTAAGCAACTCTCCACTCACCTAACAATATCCGGCGATAACACCGGCCGGCTATTCGACACCAACGGCAACCGCTGCGGCGAGTGGAAATTTGAGGAGAACGGCCAATGAACACGCACATCATGCAACGCACAACTGAGGATGACGGCAAGGGCCGCACGGGCTGGGGGCGATACGAAATCGTCTTCAACCCCAAGGGAGCTATTGCGGGCTATTGGCTGGTCAACAGCCGGGAAACCGTCTGCGGCCCCTACTCCACCCGCGAAGCCTGCCAACTCGACAACCCTTGGGCCATCGAGAACGCGTAATTCAACTTGACATTCAACTAGGGCACATGCAAACTGTGCCCAACATTGAGTGCCAACCCAACTAAGGTCCAACGCCATGACTCGTCAAGACTTCGTCCTGATCGCCACCACCCTCCGCAACACGCGCGAGGAGTACTCCGCCGAACGCATCGGCATCGCAGCCGAGCCCGTCGCCACCGCCACTCTCAACGCGCTTGCCACCAACATGGCTCGGGCACTCGCCACCACCAATCCCAACTTCGACCGCCAGCGCTTCCTTGTCGCTTGCGGGTGTAGTCAAGGATGACCCCATGCCAACCAACTCACCCGCCATCGCCGCAATCGCGATCGCCCTACGCGCCACGCGAGCCGAATTCGACCACCCCTTCGCCTTCCACAGCGAACAGGATGTGGCCGAAATCGTGTGCACCTACCTCGCGCACCGGCTGGCGGATGAGTTGATCCAAATCCACCCAGCCATGAACCGAAGGCGGTTTTTATCCATGTGTGGTTGTGCCTAGTCTGATGGCTGGCACTCACCACTCACCGTGTGAGACGGGCCACCACCACTCACAACTCACCACTCACCACACGGGAGCCGCAGGGCACCCACCACTCTCCACCCCTAGCCAACAACCACCCCTAGCCAACAACTGTCGGGAACTACAATGTCCAACATCCACAAACTCAAAGTCGAATATCGCTCGCCGAAGGCGGAAGCGAAAGCCAAGCGCGAGTGGGAAGCGCAGCGGCGGGTTGAAGACCTCCGCGACGATACCATGGCAATCGTGCTCAATGGCATCGCCACCACCAACAAGCACGCCGTCCGCAAGCGCTTCGAGGAAGTCGAACTCGCTCACGGCGCAACCGTCGCCACTCTCTACAAATGGCTCTACAAGTCCGTCGCCGCCCCCAAGCTCACCACCATCCGCGCCACTCTTCGGGCTTGCGGCCATGACTTGGGGATTATGGAAGGGAACCGCATCCGGTGACTGACATCCTTCCATGGTGGGCCATCCTGCCCGCCCTAGCGCCGATCGCGCTACTTCTAATCGGCTACCACAACGACCGCCCTCGGAGCTAACATGTCCATCATCCAAACCATCCGCTCCCGTCGCCGCCTCCGCGACTACCTCTGGGCCATCGGCCCGAGTGCAGTTGGCTGGGGCTTTCTCATGCTAACCGCCTTCGCCATCCTCGGGGCCATGCTGGAAAAGGGCTGGCTTCAATGACCCCCGACCTCGACCACATCTTCGCCGAAATCGACTCAACCCTCGACCGCATGGAGGAATGCGTCAACCAGTTGAGGGTTGTTCACAAGCCAACCACTCCAGCCCCAGGGGCGAGCAGGTGGACGGAGGAGCAGCTTGCCGAGTTGGGCAACCGCTTCCTGATGAACTGGCACGGCGTCGACGGGCGATACATCGACGCCGAGGAGCGGCAGATGGGTGCGAATGCCATGCGCGCCGCCCTCACGTCGCTGAACGCCGCCCCTGCCGCAGGGGGTGGGGCTGAACGGGAGTTGCTTGGCGAGGCCTGGGGCGCGCTGAACTTCATCCTCGCGTTCTACGACCCAGGACAGCGTCACCTCGATACCAACGCCTGGAAACAAGCTGAGGCCGATGGAAGGCGCATCCACGCCAAGCTGCGCGCCTTTCTTGACTCCGCCCCTCCCGCTCAAGACCAACCGAAAGGAGCGGGCGATGACCGCTGAAGACAAACAGGAGCACGAACTCGGCAAAGTCATCGACCAACGGGACCGTGGGGTGATCATTCCCCGTGATCTCGCGGAGATCATCGTCTCGCTCGGCGAGGTTCAGTGGGGCGCAACCGCCTCACTATCGGCTGACGAACACGCTGATCATGTACGCGAAAGCGTCAAGGCAACAGCCGAGCATTTTGAACAAAGCGGCCCGCAGCCCATGAACGGGCTTTACCTCGTTGGCACCGAGACCGTCCTTTGCCATACCGGCACCAGCCCAAATAGCGGCGAGATCGCCCGCGCCCTCACGGGAGCGTGGAACCGCTTGCTAGCGGAAGCATCCCACGCGCTCTACGCCACCCCTCCCACGGGGCATGTCGAGCCGAGCCGGGAGGCGGAATTAGAAGCCCGAGTTAAGTATCTCGAAGCCGCCATCCGTCAACTCGGCGGCAATATCAACAGCTACATATATGAGTTGCTCGGATGACAACCCAACCATACAACCTAACTCCAGCCGATCTCCAGGACCTCCGCGACAGCATAAAACAGGGCCGTATGGCGGACGGCTGTGGCGGCGCAATTCCGGCCCCCTTCGTCGTCTACGGCCCCCCAGACGACCACTATTACCTTCACGCCAACGGCTACGTCTGGGCTCGCCACCGCAACCCAGCGATCATATGCGCCGCCATGCGGATGGCCCGTACGGAGGGCGCACGCTGGCTTGCCCGTGTCTTCGAGAACCGGGACGAGACCTGCGAGGAACTGCTCCTGGCCGCCGAGGCATCCGCCTTCAAGCGCGCCCAACGGCAAACTGAAGCCCTCCACCGCGATCGGCTCGCCGCCAAACCCGACCTCTCATCAATCACGCTCGACGACCTTTTGGGCTAACTTGGCCCTTGACAACCCCTCCCCACTCTTTATACATTCCCCTCACCACCTCGGGGCACAACCACCCCACCCAACCGGAGCAAACCACATGCAAATCGAACCCCACCACAAGCGCCTGCCCCAAGTCATCCAGGGCGTCACCGTCCAGGCCCCGCATCCCTTCGAAGCCGGCCACGAACTCACCGCCGACCAGTCCACCTTCCTCAACCGCATGATCGCGACCCGCATCGGCCAAACCATCGGCCAGCGGGTCAAAAAGCAAGTCGAGGACCATAACGCCAAGCTGGCCGAGGGCGAGCCCAAGCTCAAGCTTGAGGACCACATCGCCACCCTCGACCTCCAGTCCATTCTCGACAAGGACTACGCCGACTTCGACTTCACCTCCCAACGTGGCCCCGGCGCCGCTACCGTCGACCCGATCACCAAGGTCGCCCGCACCATCGCCGAAGGCAAGCTCAAGGAACTCCCGGCCGTCGTCAAGCTCGGCGTGGGCAAGCTCATGAAGGCCCCTGCCACCGCCGGCACCGACTACGCCTCCAAGTGGGCCGAGATGATCGGCACCTACATCGACCGCAACTCCTGGGTCACGGACCTCGCCAAGCAACAAGTGGAGGCGGCCGCCGCCCAATCCACCAGCGAGGACTTCTCTGATGTGCTCGAAAGCCTGGAGAGCGAACCCGAACCGGCCGAGGCGGAAGCCGAAGTCGAGGTGGAGCCCGCCGCCCACAGCCGCAAGCGGGGCTAACATGATCGGCGCGGCATGTAACGATGTTGGACCGTTGGCGATGCCGCGCCTGGAGGTGGAGTTGGCTGGGTTGTCTCCCCTGGTCGACTCCACCTCCCCCCTCTGGCTGGCCGACGACCACTGCGCCCAATGGATCAACGGGCAACTGATCGTCGCCGACGAGTTGGAGTTGCTAGTTCAGTAACTCCCCTGGAGTTGTGGTGGTGTGGCTGAGTGGTTTAAAGCACCGGTGCACCGGAGGTGAAACCAGACATGGTCCACCCGAAGGTTCAAATCCTTCCATCATCATAACCCTATGGGCCGCTGGCATCTCTACCCTGAGACAGCCAGCGGCCCATTTGCATTTTGGAGCCAACCATGGCAACCGCCACCCCACTCGCGACCGAACTCTGGTACTCCGCCCTCCACCACCCACTCGGCGTCTGGATTACCACCCCGGATAAGCCGAGGCTACTTCAACTCCTATACTCCACCCGCAAGCGCCTCGATGACCCATCCCTCAACCGGGTGACAATTAAGACCTCTCCCCGCGATCCCAACGGCGAAGTCTGGCTCGTCCGCATCCCCGACTCGGCCACCTAACATGGCCCGCGGCATAAAACTCCCCCTCCCCGACACCCGGATTAACGTCCGGGTGTTTGCGTCTGACTGGGAATGGCTACGCAACCGCGACGGCGACTCCGCCAACGAGACCCTGCGCAACCTCCTCGCCGCCTACGTCCGCCACCAGAAAGCCAAAACCCAACCATAATCAACCCAACTATAGCTGAACACATTCACTGAACATATTCTCGCCAATCGCATTCACTGAACTCATCCCCTGAGTTATCCACAGACCACCACCGACATTGCCAAGATATCCACATATAGCGGCTTGACCTTAACCTTCCCTCCTGCCATTCTCCACTTGTCAGCGGCCGAGGCGCTCTAGCGCTCTAGCCCACCGGAAGTTCCCCCCGCAGCCGGTGGGTTGTGATGATGCTCGGCCGCTGACAACTTTTATTTGGCAGGAGCAATTCCCCATGCCCGAACCCACCAAGCCCAAGTCGCGTCGCGGCTTCGCGAGTATGACGAAGGAACAGCGGGTCGCCATCGCCAAGTTGGGCGGCGCAGCCGTGCCCGCCCACAAGCGCAGCTTCTCCGTCGACCGCAAGCTGGCTGTCGAAGCTGGTCGCGCCGGGAGCCAGGGCAAGGGGCAGTACACTCGCAAGGGCGACTCCAAGTGAACCGCTTCGAAGCCGCCGCCCGTGACTACTGCACCAAGTGGATCGAGCGCCCCCAATTCAAGTTCGTGATAGGGATGCCGGTTCCCACCGGGGCCACTCTCCGCCAACGCCCCCGCATTCACCCACTCGTCCCCCACCCTGGGTCCGGTCCCGGCGCAGTCCGCATGATCACGCGGCTGTTGGAGAAGGAAGCGGTTCTGGCTCAGCAAGCCACTCGCCACTCACAACTCACAACTCACCGCTGACCACCACCATGTCCAACACTCCGCTCACCACCACCACTCTCGACTCCATCGCCGAGCTGTTCCAGGGCAACCCCCTCGACAAATCCGAGGCCGACATCAACCGCCTCGTCATCGAACTCCGCCGCCGCCGCAACGAGTTCCTCTCCCAGGAAGCCGCTGCCGCCGCCAAGCCAAAATCCACCCGCGCGAAAGTTGGCAAGACCACCAGCGAGGACGCCGCGAAGTTGGACAAGCCGCTTGGTGAGATCAGCTTGGACGACCTGCTTGGTGAGAGTGGCGAGTGACCGAGGCACAACCCGAGGCACAACCCTCCACAAACATGTGGTCTGCGGCCGTCCCAAATTTTCCAGTTGCTTGGGATAGCACGATGCTGGGCCTCTACAAAGAGTGCCCGAAAAAATTCCACTACCAAATCATCCTCGGCTACCAACCCCGCGGCTTCAATGTCCACCTCAAGTTCGGCCAACTCTACCACTCGGCCCTCGAACACTACGACCACGCCCTTGCCCGTGGTGAGCCCTACGAGACTGCGGTACGTACTGCGGCTCGCACGGCACTCGTGGCTTCGGTCAATCCTGACGGCCAACCCTGGGAGTCAGGTGATCCTAACAAGAACCGCTACACTCTTGTGCGTTCTGTCGTGTGGCACTGCGAGCACTACCGGGACTCGCCCTGGCGCACGGTAATCCTCGCCAATGGCAAGCCGGCAGTGGAACTCTCCTTCCGCTTCGAGGCATTCGAAGTAGCCGGCGAACCCATCCTCCTCTGCGGCCACATGGATCGCCTCATCGAGTCCCCCACCACCAACGTCCGCATGGTCGCCGACCACAAGACCACCAAAGGCGAACTCAATGCCCGGTTCTTCTCTGGTTTCACCCCCCACAACCAGTTCAGCCTTTATACCATTGCTGGCCGCGTCGTCCTTGGCGATCGCTGCGATGGTGTGCTGGTTTCTGGAGCACAGATCGGCGCAACCTTCACCCGGTTTGCACAACAGCCAGTCGCCCGTCCGGTCGCCGTCCTCGACGAATGGCTCCGCGACGCGGCCTACTGGATTGGCCAAGCCCGCGAGTCCGCCCTCCGCGACCACTGGCCGATGAATGACAAGTCCTGCAACAACTACGGCGGCTGCGCGTTCGCCAAAGTCTGCAAGGTCAGCCCCTCCCACCGCAAGGCCCACCTGGATGCGGACTTCGCGCCATTCGAGTGGAACCCATTGGTAATCCGGGGGGACATATGAGACTTGGTTTTGTTCCTTCTCGACCCATCTACTGCGTCTATGACGGACACAACAACCTCATCGCACTGGTCCCAGAAGGGACCGACTACCAACCCGACATCCGCATCTTCCCAGGCCCATTCCGCTGGGAACCACAAAACCCTACTGGCGACTGGGACGCCAGCTACGACGACCCTCAACCCAACCAACAACTCCAGGAGCAACCAACCATGAACTTCTCCGTCGCCGCCCTTCTCGTCGACACCAGCATCCGCTCGGTCAAGGTCCAGTACGACCCGGACAACGCGCGCAACAACAGCACCTTCGCCTTCTACAAGGCCACCGACGACACGCTCAAAGTCGACGATATGGTCGTCGTCCCCACCAACACCCGCCACGGCTTCACCGTCGCCAAGATCGTGGAAATCGACTTCCCGGTGAATTTCGACTCCCACGAACAATGGGGCTGGATCGTCGGCAAGGTCGACACCACCACCTACGAGGCCACCCTCGAAATGGAGAAGGGCCTCATCAAGAAGGTCCACAAGATCGAGGAGAACAAGAAGCGCGCCGAGTTGGTCGCCGCCATGAACCTCGCCGAGGTCGGCAACATCAGTTTCGGGCGCCCGGCTCAAGTCACCATGCAACAGCCGGTCGAAGCGCCGCCCCCGGCGGATGCGATCGAACCTGCGCCAGCACCGCACAACGGTCCCGTCGAGTTCTAACCCAATTCGCTGGCGTGCTCCTCTTACCTTACGCCCAGGGAAGCGCCAGCTAGAGCTGCATATGCAGCTCTATTAATCAGCCGATCATCTCTGCTGAGCGGGATGCAGGAGTGGTGGACAAGGGCTTGCAGTTGAAGTCCACCACTCCTAATTTCCTCCACCCCCATTCAATTCGTGACCCTCTGCTTGTTCAATCCCAGGGGAGCGATGCCGCCGCATACGCGGCTGTGAGCTTCAGCTCACAAGGACGCGGGAGGAGTGCCAAGGGTTGACAAGCGAAGGCACTCCTCCTCACTTCTACCCGGTCCAACCCAAATGGCCTCCTGCATCAAGTGTGGTAAACCAAAACTAATCCGCAAGTACGGCTGTCGCCGCTGCGGCAAAATTGAGGATCGCTCATGTCGCCCGCCGCTCGCCAGCCAACCCCCACAACCCACAGCCGGGACATCCAGCGGGAGTTAGTGGCACTCCAACCGGAGTTGCTGCGGTTTGCCATGAAGCTTACCCGTAACCGCGACCTCGCCGAGGACATACTCCAAAGCGCCAACTGCAGGTTCCTCGCCGCCGCCACCTACATCGACAACGGCCGACTCCGCCACTACATGTTCCTTGTCGTCCGCACCGCCTACTACGAATACATCCGCCGCCCCTACAACCGCAACGAACTACCCACCAATCCGGATGAGTTCCGCCTCGCCGCCATCCCAACCACCCCCACCCAACACACCCGCCTGGAACTGATCGACACCCTCAATGCGCTCGACTCGATCAACCCCAAATGGGCTGCCTGCATCCTCGACTCAGCCCTCGGCCAGCGCATCGACGAGGCCGCAGCCAAGCACAACATCCCCGAAGGCTCAGTCAAGTCCGGCATCTCCCGAGGCCGATCTGCTCTACGAGCCCTGGTCTGACATTCGGACCGTCCCCAGTCGGTTCCTGTGCGACCGGTTCGAGGCGCTACTGATCGAAAGCGCGCACCGGCAAGCCATCGGGGACCAGATCACAACCAACCGCCTCCGCATCAATGCCAACAAAATATGGCGCGAGTTGAAGCTGCGCCTGCTGCCCACCGACCCATCCGGCAACCAACGGAGCTAACATGACCCTCGACGAGTACCAGCAGGCGGCACTGACCACCGCCATTTATCCCGGAGCTGGCCGGGGGACCCCCCCGGCTCTCACCTATTGTGGCCTCAAACTCAACGGTGAAGCTGGGGAGTTTGCCGAACATCTCGGGAAAGCGCTTCGGGACGATGGCTGGGGCTATCGAGTGCCCTCCCTCACCATTGACCGCCATGCCAAACTAATCAAGGAACTCGGCGATGTGCTTTGGTATGTGGCCGCTGCCGCACACGAACTTGGCCTCGATCTCTCCACCGTGGCACAAGCCAACATCGACAAACTCGCCTCCCGCGCCGAGCGCGGCCAACTCCAGGGCTCCGGCGATGACCGATAAGCCGGACCCAATTAACCCCACCCACTACAAATCCCACCCATCCGGCATCGAGTGCATCACCATCACCGAGCATATGGGCTTCAACCTCGGCAATGCGGTCAAGTACATCTGGCGCGCCGACCTGAAAGCCAACACCATCGAAGACCTCAAAAAAGCCCGCTGGTATCTCGACCGCGAAATCGCCAAGCGGGGCGGCTAATGTTCTGCCCCAAATGCGGCGAACAAGCCGAGGTCTACGACAGCCGGCCAGCCCCACAAGGCACCACTCGCCGCCGACTCAAATGCCCCGGCTGCTCCCGCCGTTGGTCCACCATCGAAGTCGTCACCCACGAAATTCTCGCCACCGGCACCAGCCCTACCCAACCCGACAAGCGGCCACTCCACGCCAAGCCTATCATCTTCTACCCATCAGGCAAGGTGCGTGTCTTCGACACCACCGTAATCGCCAGCGCTCTGGCTAAAGTCTTCGGTGAGTCTCCCAAATGAAACTCCACATCGGCGTTGCCGCTCTCGACCACTGCGCCACACCATTCGCTGGCGCACTTGCCTCCATGATGGGAACCAAGCAAACTTGGCGCAAGTTTGCCGCAGGCGACCCCAAGCCGATGTCACTCTCCCTCGGCATCCACCAGGGCTCCAACTACTGCGACGCGCGCAACGCGCTGGCGCAACAGGCCCTGGAAACCAACGCCGACGCCATCCTATTCCTCGACTCCGACATGGTGTTCCCGAATGACACGCCCACCCGGCTCGCCGCCCACCGCTCACCGATCGTCGGGGCGACTTACTGCACTCGCAATCCGAGTGGGGCTAATCGTGTACTTGGCACTAGCCTGGACGGCGATCCTTTGGAGCTTGGCAACGCAGCTCCACTCCTCCCCGTTCTCGACCTGCCCATGGGCTGTATGTTCATCCGCACCGAGGTCTTCAAGCTCCTCCCATTCCCCTGGTTCCGCTACCCCATGACCGACACTTGGACCCGCTCGGAGGATGTCTACTTCTGCCACCGTGCCCGCGAGGCCAAGTACCAAATCATGTGCGACACGAAGCTGTCGCGCGAACTGGGCCACGTCGGCCAATTCACCTACCGGATCACCTAATGCTCCATCACGACAAACTCATCCTCTGGGCCATGTGGGGCGTCGGCTTCGTCCTCGGCATCCTCTGGGGCATCGCCATCACCCTCACCATCACAGGCTAACCCATGCCCAAAGTCGCCCTCGGCCTCGCCCATGACGCCAAGTCCATTCTAGGGACGGTGGTCCCCTCCATGTTGCTGGATGTCTGGCGCATCGAGTACCAGCTACCGGGCGAGCCCACCAAGCGCGTCCTCGAAATCCCCAAAAAGATCGTCGGCTGCGAACTGAACCTGGGGATGGATGTGGTGGTGACCATGGTCCTCACCCAGTCCTTCATCCAACAAATGCCGGACGAACTACCCGGCCTCACTGGCCTCAACGGCCACAAGCTGAAGGGGTAAGCCATGCAAGACCGGATCACGGAATACAAGGGCGTCCGCATCACCGTAGTGGACGAGCTGCCCCCGGACGGCTTTTTCTCCGACTACGTGAAGAGAATGAACGAAGCCATTGCGAGAGCATACGGCGGCTCCCCTCCCGGCGCATATGTACTCGGTATCGACCCTGCCACCCACACTCCTGCCGGCTGCCCCACCTGCCGCAACCAATCCCTCGGCTCGCTGAAAATGAACATCGACGGCGAGCGCGTTTCATTCCAAACCTGTTCCAGTTGCGGCTGGTCGAGTAAACCGGAGCCAATCTGATGCTTGTCTGCACCATTGGAAACTTCTTCGATACCGCGATAACCAGCTTAATTATCGGTGGCGTCGTCGGCTTCATTGCTGGCCTTGCCATCGCCCATAGGCGCTAATATGTCCTCCACCCTCGACAACCATTCCTCCGCCAAGATCGTTCGCCTGCTCAACATCGGTGAGTCGGGCACCGCCAAAACCGGCCAGCTCGCCTCCCTGGCCCTGGCCGGCTACAACCTCTACATCCTCGACTACGACAACGGCCTCGACATCCTCGCGAACGTCCTCCGCCACAAGGACCCCGAAGCCCTCAAGCGTGTCCACTACGAAACCATTCGCGACAAGATCATAAAGCGCGGCAAGGGGTACGAGATCAAATCCCCACCCACCGCCTTCGCCCGAGCTGGCGACGTACTCACCGAGTGGAAGGCTGACGAGTTCACGGCTAAAGACATCATTGTCCTCGACACCCTCAACACCTTCTCCTCCGCTGGCTTCAACGCCGCCACCTTCGCCGCCGGTCGCCTCAACCAGAAGCCCCAACAATCCGACTACGGCTGGATGGCCGACCGGGTGTTACTATTCCTGGAGGGCCTCACCTCCGACGACATGAACTGCAACCTCGTCGTCAACACCCACATTCGCTACTTCGATAGCGACGACGAGACCGGGATGCAAGCCCGCGGCCTACCAGCCGCCAAGGGTCGCCAAATCCCCCAAAACATCTCCAAATATTTCAACACTGTGATCCACTCCCGCACCATCGGCTCTGGTGCCGGCACCAAGCGGATCATCAGCACCCAACCGCAAGGGGTTATTGAGGTGAAAACCTCCAACCCAATCGGTGTCAAACCGCAATATGGAGTTGAGAACGGTTTGGCAGAGTTGTTCAAGGACATCCTTGGCAGCACACCCAGCTCCCCCACCAAGTAAGGTAAATCCCCACATGGCCAAAGATTTCTCGAAATTTCTCACCGCCAAGATCGACACCTTCGAGGCGCCGCCCCTCCCGCCCATCGGCCACTACTTCGCCACCATCCGTGACTGGAAGATCGGCGAGAAGAATTACGGCGAACGCAAAGGGGTGGTCGTCACTCTCAACTTCACGCTCACCTCCCAAGACGAGGACTCCCGCGAGGAGCAAGAACTCGACGAGGCCGAACTCCGCAAGGCGCTCGCCGCCAAGGACTACGGCCTCGACGGCGACTTCCCCCAAGGCCACGTCCTCCGAGCCATCGCCGAGAAGACCCTTCAACTCCCGACCGAAGGGCTCGACCTCAACGAAGTCCTCGACGCCATGAAGGGCCACGAGGTCAAGCTCTACGCCGAGCACCGCGCCGACAAGAACGACTCGGAGAAGTTCTATTTCGACATCAAGAAGGTGCTTCCGGCCAACGAATAAGCGGCTAACCCCCGCTTTAGGGCAGCCTGGGGGACAACTATCCCCCACCGGATGAGCACCACCCGCCGGGAGTGGTGGCCTGAAATCCCGGTACTTTTATCTCAAGGAGCAAACATGTCTGAACAACCCACCCCCACCATCGGGCGCATCATTCTCTACAAGACCACCGACG
>OUWB010000636.1_pt1 | contig 15435 bp, 12 predicted proteins | sample 1779821 | NCBI WGS metagenome assembly OUWB01 (sample SAMEA3914806, study PRJEB12502) | metagenome | biome: forest; material: soil | place: Canada | collected 2011-08-03 | depth 0.1 m
TTTCAGAGCCGTCTGCCACGCCCCGGTCACGCTGGTACCTGCGTTATTGTCGTTACCCGCCACGTTGTCGACGTAGTAGGTTGTGGCCTGGGCCCTCCCCGACACCATCCAGACCGCACAACACAGTGCGGCACCAACGAAGATCCGTCCCGGCAGTCGCACGTCCATCGCTACGGTTGACTTGAACAGGCTGTCCCATTTCGTACGCATGTCTTTCTCCTCAACAAACCTAAGGAAACTCTCGTCGTCATTCGTGCCGGAAGCCGGCACAAGGCGCGGCGCTGCACACTGCGATTCACTTGGCCGACGGTTCGCGTCGCCTCCCCCCTTTGATTGACCATCAATCGCTGCCGGTCGCACGTACGACTTCCTCCAGAGACGTAAAACCACCCCTCAACCAACGCTCGGCATCTTCGCGCAAGGTCCGCAAGCCGTTGGTACGTGCCTGCGCGAGCACTTGTGCTTCGCTTGCTTGATCTCGGATCAAGGTACGCATCGCATCCTCGACCATCATCAGTTCATAGATACCCAGACGCCCGCCATACCCGGATTGCCGACATTCGTCGCAGCCGACCGGATACCAATGAGACTGGCCATCCGGCTCGTTGCGGGACGTCTTGCAGACCGGACAGAGTTGGCGCACCAGACGCTGCGCCAGCACACCCAACAAACTCGCCGCCAATAGATACGGCTCCACACCCATGTCCACGAGACGTGTGGTGGCCGACGCTGCATCGTTGGTATGAAGTGTGGCCAGGACCAGATGTCCCGTCAGCGACGCTTGCACGGCGATGGTCGCCGTCTCGAGATCCCGGATTTCCCCGATCATGATGATGTCGGGATCCTGACGTAACAGCGAGCGGAGCGCACGCGCGAAACTCATACCTATCCGATCATTGACCTGAATCTGGCTGATCCCGGCCAGATCGTATTCGATCGGGTCCTCGACTGTCATGACGTTGGCCTGCCGGACGTCGAGACGGGTTAGCGCCGCATACAATGTGGTTGTTTTACCCGATCCCGTCGGGCCGGTTACCAGGACGATACCGTGTGGTCGTTTGATCAATTGGTCGAACACCGATAACGTGTCCTGCGCCATCCCGAGGGTTTCCAGATTGAGCCACTGGGCATCCTTTTCGAGCAGGCGCAACACCGCTCGTTCGCCATGGCCAGCCGGTATCACAGACACCCGTACGTCGACCGGACGCCCACCGACACGCAAAGTGATCCGCCCATCTTGCGGTAGCCGCTTTTCGGCGATATCGAGCTGCGCCATGATCTTGATGCGCGAGACCAAGGCCCCATGCAAGGCTTTCTTGGGACGGACTACGTCACGCAGTACGCCATCCACTCTGATGCGTACCACCGATTCGTGTTCGAAGGGTTCGATATGAATGTCGGAAGCACCCTCTCGTGCCGCTTGTGTCAACAAGGCATTGATCATGCGGATGATAGGCGCGTCGTCCTCCGACTCAAGCAGATCCTCGACTTCCGGGATATCCTGCATCAGGCGCGACAGATCGACTTCGCCTTCGACCTCCCCTACCACCTGTGCCGCGCTGTCACCTTGGCGCGAGTAGGTGGTATTGATCCACTGACGCAAGGTATCGACAGGCAGCGTCACGACTTCCAAGGTGCCGAAATTTCGCGCCACTTCAGCCAATGCACCTTCCGTCGTACCGGCGCCTACCCATACCTCATTGACGCCCTCGCGCTGATGCGCGATCAGAATTTGCCTGGAGCGGGCAAATGCAAAGGGTAGCAGGCGCTCGGCCGACGGTGATGGTGCTTCGTGGTGCGTCTTGAGGTCGAGCTCATGACGCCGCGGCGCAAGTTCGATCGCCACCCGTAGTTGCGCATCGTCGAATGGCTTGACGATGTAACCGGATGGATCGGTCAGGCGCGCCTTCTGCAAAGTCGCGCGGTCGCTATGCGCGGTCAGATAGATGACGGGAATATTCAACTGGCTGCGCAGATATTCGGCAGCTTCGATGCCCTCGGGCCGCCCATGCAACATGACGTCCATCAGGGCGAGGTCCGGTCGTTCCGCCGTCGCCAGCGCGATCGCTCCCGCCGCGGTATCGGCGGCGCCGACGACTTCGAATCCCAGCGCACGCAAGCGCTGCTGCAAATCTTCGGAAACAACGATCTCGTCCTCGACCACAAGGATACGCGTCACGGTCTGGGTCGGTTCCATGCTGAATTACGGCGACTTGGTCACCGCCTCCCTGAACTCGACGTCGAATTCGGCAAGACCCGGCTCCGAATGCAATTTTGATAGCGGCCCGTAATTGCTTGACGAACATCCGCAACAGACGCAAGCCGAGCGTAACGGCCTGTTCGAAACGCCCGGCAACGAAACTCATGGCTCAGCTTCCATCAAAGTCGGAAAAAAGTCGACATTCAAACTAATTAGCTGTCTGAATCGACGCACGGTATGTCTGAGACGGACAATACTCCCTGTTCTTTTCAAGCACATCCCAATTCACACTGTCGACATGGCAATGTCTGGTTGCGTGACGTCGTGTCTCGAAAAATGCGATACAGGTGAATACGACTGTCGAAAACGGGGGGAGGCTCGCGTCGTGATCAAGCGCTTTGGTATGTTTGAGGTTATCTTCGCCGGAATCGGCGCTGCCGCGAGGGTGAAATAGACTGTGGCTGCCTACCGCTATGAAGCGCTCGATATGCGTGGGCAACTGCAACGTGGCGTGATCGAGGCAGACAGTTCCCGCACGGCACGCACCCAGTTGCGCAACCAAGGTCTAACCCCGTTGCGAGTGGAAGCCGCCGGCCAGACCACGGGAAAACGCCGCCTGGAACGTCTGTTATCGGGTAGCAAGCTTAAGAACCGCGAGCGAGCCACCATTACGCGCCAAATCGCCAGCCTGCTCATTGCAGGTTTGCCGCTTGATGAAGTGCTTACGATCCTCTCGGAGCAGGCCGGGCGCGAGTATGTACGCGACTTGCTGGCGGCCATACGCACCGAGCTGATAGGCGGACGCTCGTTGGCGAACATCCTGGAATCGCACCCGCGCGACTTTCCCAACATTTACCGCGCGCTGGTTGCCGCTGGCGAACACACCGGAAAATTGGGTTTGGTATTAACGCGACTGGCCGACTACATCGAGCAACGCAATGCCCTCCAGCAAAAAATACAGATCGCATTCGCCTATCCTGCCATAGTCTCGGTGGTGGCGATCGGTATCGTCAGCTTCCTGCTCAGTTATGTTGTCCCGCAGGTGGTCAATGTCTTTGTCTCGACCAAGCAGCAGTTGCCGCTTCTGACAACGTGGACGCTAGCCTTGTCGGGCTTTGTGCGCCATTGGTGGTGGGGCCTGCTGCTCGGCCTTGGGCTAACCGTCTGGCTTGCGTATCGCATACTTGCATTGGCTGGACCGCGCCTGGTCTTCGATCGCTGGATTCTCGATTCGCCCCAGCTCGGCACGCTATTGCGTGGCTACAACACGGTCCGCTTTGCCAGTACGCTTGCGATACTCAGCGCCGCCGGCGTGCCTATCCTGCGTGCCTTGCAAGCGGCCGGCGACACATTGAATAATCGCGCCATGCGCCACGTGATCGAAGAGGCCATCGGGCGGGTCAGGGAAGGTACTGCACTGTCGCGAGCGCTTGCGGGAACCCGGATTTTCCCTCCGGTTTTGGTGCACCTCATTCGGTCAGGTGAGGCAACCGGGGACGTCACTGGCATGCTGGATCGGGCCGCCACGGCGGAAGCCATGGAACTGGAACGCCGCACGTTGTTCCTGACGACCTTGCTGGAGCCGCTGTTGATTCTGGTGATGGGCGGCATGGTCCTGACCATCGTGCTTGCCGTAATGCTGCCCATCATTGACCTAAACCAGATGGTGCAATGAGTTCGCCGGGTGCTAACGCATGAAGATGGAGGTGTCGGATCCAGCAGGAGGCATAAATATCTCACTGCGCAAGCCCCGTCGGTCAACTACGATAGAACGGGGACGTACTTCGACTAATTTGGCGTCCGTTCCGATCGGCTGTTCAAGCGTAACCGCTTGCGGCGGATCGCTTCCCACACTAACGATCGCGGCCACGTGTTGATCCAAATTGAGGATACCAAACAGATGGATCTCGACAATCTGTGTATCGGGCGGCCCACCGAACAAATGAGATGCATCGTCCACCGAGGCTTGCGGCGGGTCAATCAAGGTGGCTTCCGGCGCAGGACGGCCAAGTGCACGTAGGTCGTTGAACCAATACAGCAGACTTGCACACAGGATCGCAAACACGACTAGCGAAACCAATGGCGGCATCAGCTTGGAAACACGAGACATCATTAAATGATTCATCGTTGGAGGCACTCAAGAAAATGAATGAATCGATTTTTAACTCCCCCATGCCAACGCCCGGCAGGCTACGTTGGCGCTTCACGTCGCACGCTTGCGATGATATCGCACCCATGCGGAAAGCGTCGTGATTTCAACGGCCCGGTGCATGCCGGCCCGCAATCCGTGGCATCCAGGCGCCCCACACCGGACACCGAACTGTGTTGCCTTGGTGGGAAATTGGGGAAACGCTGTGCAGCAAGGTCCTTCGTTCATTCTACTCTGGACGTTTTTTTTCAATACGTAAACCCGTGGCGCAAGGAGCAGCCCATGAACGCAACGACGGAACCGAGGGCAGAATGGGGAAGCGAGGCCGGGCAGCGGCGCTCGGCTCGCTACTGTGCATCGCTGCTTGCGCAACATCGGGTCTTGAGCCCGCTTGGTAGCCGTGCATTACATGCGGCGCCACGTTGCGCGGCGTTCACGCTGCTTGAGATGATGATCGTGCTCGTCATTGCCGGCATCATTGCCAGCGCCGCCACTCTGACGTTGAGCCGGAATCCGCATCGGGATCTGCACGAAGAAGCGAACCGGCTCGCTTTGTTGTTCGAATCGGCAGACGACGAAGCGCAATTGCGCGACGAGCCGCTCGCCTGGAAAGCGAATGCCGATGGTTTCCAGTTTTTCGTCGAGCGGGATAACGTCTGGCGGCCCCTGGCCGATGCGCTGTATGCGCCGCACCGCTGGTCCACGCCGATATCAAGCGTGGCCATCCGCTATGCGGACAACTCGCAAAACGCAGACCAGCTCGAATTCGGTGTCGAAGCGATCAACGCCCCAACTCTGGTGACACTCTATTCGCCGTTAGGACATATCGGTATTGCGAGCGCAGGCGACGGTCGCTTTGCGGTGGTGCCATGAAGCGAGCACATATTTGCACCCAGGCCATACCTCAACGTGGGTTTACCATGGTAGAGGTACTGGTGGCATTGTTGATCGTGGCGGTAGGCCTAACCGCAGCGATTCGTGCGATAGGCACGGTGGCTAACAACGAGTATGCCCTTCGACAAAGACTACTGGCGGATTGGAGTGCCGACAGTGTCCTGGCTGGGATCCGGTTGGCGGCGAGCTGGCCCGAGATCGGCACGACGCGTGTCAGCTGCCCTCAGGCCGATCTGGTGCTGACTTGTGTCCTTGTTGTCAGTAATACACCGGATCCGTCGTTTCGTCAGGTGGAAATTTCGGTGGTACGCGATCAAGATCACGTGCGACTTGCGCAACTCGTCTCTGTGGTCGGCCATGATGCCGCGCATTCGCTCTAACCGGCGCAGCGTTCGATCGCTGCCCAGCGCGGGTTTCACCCTGATCGAATTGATGGTCGCCATGGCTTTGCTTGCCGCTGTCGCGGTATTGGCTTGGCGAGGATTAGATCAAGTCGCGCGTGCGCGAGTCACGTTGTCGCGCGTCATGGACCGCGAGCGTGCATTATCAATGCTGTTCGACCAAATGCACAGCGACCTGCAGCAGACAGTGCGCGACGAAGATATCGGCCTGCCTCCGGTCCGTTTCGGATCTGACGGCTTGCAAATCGTACGCACACTGCGCGTCCCCGGCCAGGCTACCCGAATGCAAGTGGTCCGATACCGTCTGGATGGTGGCCACATCGTGCGTTATGCCTCGACTTCGCTCGTCAATGTGGGGCAGTTGCGCGCCGCGGCTACGGCATCCGAGATGATGCACTGGAGCTCGGTCGAATTGGCAGACGACGTTGCACGCTTCCGTATTCGGCTTTACGTGCCTCACAATGGCTGGGTCGACGATTGGCAAGGCGCGCAGAATGCCATCTATATCAAGCTGAACACCTTGCCCTTGCCAGGGAGTGGCGGCGAAGGCCCCGCGCCCCGGGATATCACAGGGGTAGAGCTGGAGATCCTTGTATCCGGACAAACCGGCCCGCTGACCCGAATCTTCCTGGTGGGCCAATGACAGCGCCCACGAACCGCCAGCAAGGCGCCGCGATCATCACCGCATTGCTGGTGGTCGCGATGGCGGCCATGCTGGTCTCGGGTCTATTGTGGCGGCAGCAAATCGAGATCAGACGCCTCGAGAATCAACGTTTCCGCAATCAAGTGCAATGGGCCGCGCGCGGCGCAACCGATTGGGCAGGCCTCGTGTTGCGCAACTCGTCCCAGCTCGCCGTGACCGATACCCTGAAAAGTCGCTGGGCAAGACCGCTCGCACCAACGCGCGCATCGGATTTGCTCAATCGGCATGACACGGTAGATGCTGCCGTGTATTCGACCTATGTTTCGGGTTCGATAGAAGATGCGCAAGCCTATTTCAACTTGCGTAACCTGCTCGCTTCGACGGTGCCCGGCGAGTTGCACGCCGATCCATCCGAACTACAGCACTTCCAGCGTTTGTTGCAACTGCTTGGTGTCGATTCCCGCTTGGCGGGGCCCGTCGCTCTGCGCTTAAGAACGGCCATGCTGGCTCAGGCCGGCCACATGCAAGGAGAGATGGCCTGCGGGACAAACGGAGTGATCGGCGCCGAACAGGCCCCACCGGCCACGGATTCCGGCATCTCGGACCAAGCCGGTCTCGACAACGACGACGCGCTCGCCCGGCCGTTGCAGCCGCTCGATCTCGATTGGTTGCTGGATGTGCCCGGCTTCACGCGGGAGACGGTGGATCGCCTACGTCCCTACGCCACGATTCTGCCAATGCGCAGCATGGTCAATATCAATACGGCGCCGGCCCAGGTATTGGCCGCGATGATCGTCGGTCTGAACTTGGGTCAAGCGCAGCAGTTGGTCCACAGCCGCGACCAGGTGGACTTCCTCGATGTGAACGATTTGATCAATCGCCTGGGTGAACGTCCGGCGGGCTTGCAGCCGGATGCGAATCAGCTGGATGTGAGAAGTTGTTTTTTCATCGTGCATAGCCGGATCGATCAAGAACGCGCCCACCTGGTGAGCGACGCATTGCTATATCGAGATCCGATCAATCACACGACCCAAATTGTCCGCGTACGCGACCTATATTAGAGGCTATCCGTGAGCACTTTAGTGGTTCAACTTCCGCCGCGCGACCCCACCTTGTCTCCGGAAGAGTGGCACCTGCATGAAATGCCGTTCGCCCTTTTAAATCAAAGGAACGAGATCTTGCGCGTCGGTTTGGGTGAGATTTCCGAGATGCCGCGCGCGACTACCGCCATATTGATCGTGGCGGCCCGGGACACCTTGATGCTGCGGCTCAATGTACCGCCGGTCAAAGGCGCCCGCTTGTTACAGGCGCTCCCCAACGTGATCGAGGACGCACTGATTCAAGACGTGCACACCTGCCACCTCGCCGTCGATCGTCCCAACGGAGGCGATGGCCGTCGCACGGTAGCTGCACTGGACCGGACTTGGTTCGGCTTCTTGCTGAACGCCTTTACCAACGCGGGCTATGAGAAAATCAAGGCGGTACCGATAGTGCGATGCCTGCCGCCTCCGAATCTGGCTCGGACACAAAGCACCGACGCTTCGTCTGACCTGACTGCCTCGCAGGTCCAAGAACCGGCACAACATGCCGTTGCACTGCTGTACCGCGAACCAAGCACGGCGGCGACAACACCGGACGCCAAGACCAAAGTCAGCTTGGAACTGGTCATTGCACACGGCGCTACCGGCGAGGGCATGGCACTGCGACTCGACTCGCTCGCCGCCACGCTGCAGGCGCTCTCGGCTGCGGGCACACTTGAGTTGTATCGACTCAGCGATGTGCCTGCCGTCCACCCTAGCCACATAGACAGCCTTACGGAAGCGAGCTTTCCGGCTGAGAACTATGCATTCGAACAATTGGTACGCGCAGCATTCAGAAGTGACTTCGATTTATGCCAATTCGAATTTTCCAGTCAGACACTGGGCCGTGGCTCCATCAAACGCTGGCGCCTATCGACCGCGCTCGCAGTAATAACGCTGTTGACAACACTTGCAGCGATCAATCTGGAATGGTTCATCGCGGCGCGGCAGCACACAGCGCTGGCCGCGCAGCAGCGCGCGCTGCTGGCCGATACGTTCCCCGATGTCCGAGTGATACTGGATCCGCCGGCGCAGATGACGCAACAGTTAAGAGCGCTAAGGGTGCGCGCCGGCGAAGTCGGCGCAGACGACTTTCTATCGCTCAGTAGCAATCTCGCCCGGGCCTTACCGCCGATTGCGCCCGAGGCCATAGTTCAACTCGGTTATAAGGAGCGAGACTTGCAAGTCACCTTTTCGCCCGACACCCATGTCGACGGCAGTTTCATCGAGAGATTGCGCTCCAATGGCCTAACTGCACACGCAGACGGCAACACCTGGCTTATTGGGAGTCGGCCATGAACATCCACCTGCGTGAACGGTGGAATCGGCTCAGCGTACGCGAGCAATGTCTATTTGCGTTCGGCGGCGCGCTTCTGGTCGCTGCGTTCGCCTACCAGGCAATCTGGTCGCCGGCCGTCGCGGCAAGGAACCAGTTGCTAGGCGACCTGCCCAGAATGCGCACGCAATTGGCGCGCATGGTTCAACAAGCAAGCGAAGCGCGAGCTTTGAAGGCCAACGCGTCGGTCCCGCCGCCCTCGGGCCAAGCCTTGCTCGACAGTTTGAAGGCCAGTTTGGTCCAGCGCGGGCTGCCCAACGCAGATTTAAGTCAGGTGGGCAACGCGGTGCGTTTGAACGTCCAGGGCGCTCGCTTTAGCCGCTGCATAACGTGGCTGGATCAAGTCCGTCGTGACGACAAATTGCAAGTTTCGCAACTTCAGGCTGCGGCCTCGGGGCACCCTGGCGAAGTGAACCTAACAGCGACGTTGCAAGGCCCCCCCCAGTAAAGCCGGCATTGGTGCCCGACTACTCGCGGCACACGGACAGGACACGGACACGGGGCGGTATTCCCGCAGCCGGCTAGTCCCATAGGCCAAGTAAATTTTGCCTATGAATTAGATAGAAACTATTAAATTTAATTTTTCATAAATTTCATGCAGAATAGCACCTGTTTACACGTCAGACCTTTTCGCAACCCACTCTTCGTTTTATAGGAAGCCTTATGTCGCTCATCAACACCCTGGTCCAACCGTTCAAAGCACAAGCATTCCACAACGGCAAATTCGTCGAAGTGACCGAGAAGTCGCTGCAGGGCAAGTGGTCGGTCGTGATCTTCATGCCGGCTGCGTTCACCTTCAACTGCCCGACCGAAGTCGAGGACGCGGCTGAAAACTACGCCGCATTCCAGAAGGCCGGCGCGGAAGTCTACATCGTCACGACCGACACGCACTTCTCCCACAAGGTGTGGCACGAAACGTCCGACGCGGTGGGCAAGGCAAAATTCCCGCTGGTCGGCGACCCGACGCACCAACTGACCAACGCCTTCGGCGTGCACATCCCGGAAGAAGGCCTGGCGCTGCGCGGCACCTTCATCATCAACCCGGAAGGCGTGATCAAGACGCTGGAAGTGCATGACAATGCAATCGCTCGCGATGTCGCCGAAACGTTGCGCAAGCTGAAGGCTGCACAGTTCGTCGCCGCCAACCCTGGCCAAGTCTGCCCGGCCAAGTGGAAGGAAGGCGCGAAGACCCTGACCCCGTCGCTCGACCTGGTCGGCAAGATCTAAGCGTCCTAAGCGTCCGAGTCTCTCAAGAAACGCCGGGCCGCCCTGAGTTTTCCGCCGAGTAGGAAGTCCCCTTGGGGACTCCCCCCTTGGGGGGGCTGTCGCAAAGCGACAGGCCTGGGACGCTCAGCATCGTCAATGAATTGACCGGACGGCCGGTATTGAAATAGCAAGTTCGTAATCATTCAAGCAACGGGAATCATCATGTTGGACGACAGCCTTAAAGCCCAATTGCAGGCCTACCTGCAGCGCGTGAACCAACCGTTCGAAATCGTCGCCTCGCTGGACGAGCAGCCGAGCTCGAGCGAGCTCAAAGCGCTGCTGCAGACCATCGCGGAGCTGTCGGACAAGATCACCCTGCGCACCGACGGCAACGACGCCCGCAAGCCTTCGTTCAGTCTCAGCCCCGTAGTCGGCCCTATGAGCGGCAAGCAAAGCCTGCGCTTTGCCGCCATCCCGGTCGGCCACGAATTCACCTCGCTCGTTCTCGCGCTCCTCTGGACCGGCGGCCACGCGCCCAAGGTCGAGCCGGAAGTGATCGAGCAAATCAAGGCACTCGACGGCGACTATCGCTTCGAGGTCTATATGTCGCTGTCCTGCCATAACTGCCCGGATGTCGTGCAGGCGTTGAGCCTGATGGCTGTGCTGAATCCACGTGTGCAGACTGTGGTGGTGGACGGCGCGCTGTTCCAGGACGAAGTCGACGCACGCCAGATCATGGCGGTGCCGAGCGTTTATCTGAATGGCGAAATGTTCGGCGCGGGCCGCATGGCGCTCGAGGATATCGTCGCCAAGCTCGACACAGGTTCCGCCCAGCGCGAAGCGGCCAAGCTCGACGCCAAGGACGCTTTCGACGTGCTGATCGTCGGCGGCGGCCCGGCCGGTTCCGCGGCGGCGGTCTATGCTGCGCGCAAGGGCATCGATACGGGTATCGCCGTCGAGCGCATGGGCGGCCAGGTCAACGATACGCTATCGATCGAGAACTATATCTCCGTGCTCGAGACCGACGGCCCGAAGTTCTCGGCCGCGCTCGAAGGGCAAGTGCGCCATTACGGCGTGGACATCATGTCGCAGCAGCGTGCCGTCGAGTTGATTCCGGCCACGCAGCCGGGCGGCCTGGTCGGCGTGCGGATGGAAAACGGCGGCGTGTTGAAGAGCCGCAGCGTCATTCTCTCGACCGGTGCGCGCTGGCGCAACGTCAACGTGCCGGGCGAGCAGGAGTATAAGAACAAGGGCGTGGCCTACTGCCCGCACTGCGACGGTCCGCTGTTCAAGGGCAAGCGCGTGTCGGTGATCGGCGGCGGCAATTCGGGCGTGGAAGCGGCAATCGACCTCGCCGGCATCGTCGAGCATGTTACGCTGATCGAATACAACGACCAGCTCAAGGCCGACGCAGTGCTGGTGGCGAAAGTCCTTAGCTTGCCGAACGTGACGGTCAAGACGAACGCTCAGACCATCGAGATCACCGGCGACGGCAACAAGGTCGACGGCCTGCGCTTCAAGGACCGCGCGAGCGGCGCCGAGCATACCGTGGCGGTGGAAGGCGTGTTCGTGCAGATCGGTCTGGTACCCAACACGGAATGGCTCAAGGGCACGCTGGAGTTGAGCCGGTTCGGCGAGATCGTGGTCGATGCCAAGGGGCACACCAACCTGCCGGGCGTGTTTGCCGCGGGCGATTGCACGACCGTGCCGTACAAGCAGATCGTGATTGCCGCGGGTGACGGGGCGAAGGCCGCGCTGAGCGCTTTCGACTATCTGATCCGCACGCCGGCGGTTGAAGAGGTGACGGGGGATTTGCGCACGGTCGAGGCATGATTGGATTGACTTAACTTAGCCTAGCGCCACCTCAAGGTTGAGCCAAACAAACCAAACGCCGCGTCTCAGGACGCGGCGTTTGGCTTTAAAAGGCTACGACTATCAGCCCGTGGCATCGGAGCGTTGCCCGGCAGATAAAAACGATATCCGGCTCAGGCGCCACGCTTGAGCAACACCACGGCTTGCGCTTCTATCCCTTCGCCACGGCCAAGATAGCCCAGCTTTTCGTTGGTCTTGGCCTTCACGTTCACACAGTGGTGCGGCAAGGACAGATCGTGGGCGATGTTTTCGCACATCGAGACGATGTGCGGCGCAAGCTTGGGCGCCTGCGCAATCACCGTGCTGTCGACATTGATCAGCGTGAAACCCGCCTTCGCCACGCGCGCCAGCGCCTCGCGTAGCAGAACCCGGCTGTCGGCGCCGGCGAAATCCGGGTCGGTATCAGGAAAATGGCGGCCGATATCGCCCAGGCCCGCCGCGCCCAACAGCGCATCGGTAATCGCATGCAGCAGCACGTCGGCGTCGGAATGCCCTAGCAGCCCGCGCTCGTACGGTATCGTCACGCCGCCGATGATAAGCGGCCGGCCCGGCACCAGGGCATGTACGTCATAACCTTGTCCTACTCGAAAATCCATGGTTTGATCCTTTCAGTTACTGTATCGGTGACGGCCCCAGCGCGATCGCTCAGGATGCCGCCGGCTTGGTCAGCATCGCCTCGGCTAGATCGAAGTCTTCCGGATAGGTGACCTTGAAGTTGCGCAGATTGCCCTGCACCAGCCGCGGCTGATGGCCCAGGCGTTCCAGCGCGCTGGCTTCGTCGGTCACCGGGACGCCGTCCTTGCGCGCGCGCTCCAGCGCGTCGCGCAGCAGGCCCAGGCGGAACATCTGCGGCGTCTGCGCGAGCCACAGCCCATCGCGCGGTTCGGTGCGGCCGATGCGCGGGACCACCTTGGCAGGCGGCACTTCGTCGCTCTCGGCCGCCGGGGTGGACAAATTCGAGAACAGATCCTCGGTCGCCGCACGCTTCAGTGTATCGGCTAGCGGCAAGGCCACGATGCCGCCGACCGCATCGTCGCGCACATCGGCGATCAAGGCCCGGATCAGCACCGGCGTGATGCCGGCACGCGCCGCGTCGTGCACCAGCACCCAATCGTGGTCGCGCGCGCCGAACTCGGCCAGCGCACGCAGACCGTTCAGCACCGTGTCGCTGCGGGTCGGGCCGCCGCAACGGCGCACCGCATAGCGCAGACCGCTGAAACGGCGCGGATCGAAGTGCGAGTCGTCGGGGGCAAGTACGACCAGCGTTTGCGTCAGTTCCGAGCAGGCGTCGAACGCGGCCAGCGTGTAATGCAGCAGGTTATGGCCGGCCACGGTTTTATATTGCTTGGGGAGCGGCGCGCCGGCGCGGGTACCGGTGCCGGCGCAGGGAATCACGGCAAACAGCCGGGCGGGAGGCGAGAAAGCATTCACGCGACTTGGGAACCTAAATAGAGACTTGGGAAGTGATCCGCGCCCGTATCGACGCGCTCGGTGGGTGAAAGTCAAAGACGGATTCTATAATAACGCTCTTTGCATGTACGACTGTGTACGGCGTGTACGGCGCTTGGCTGCATTCGGCGCGATTCGCTTTACATTGCGCGGTCATCGCGCAGGCCATTCCCGGGCGCGCCGGATACCGATTACCGGCCACCCGGTACGCCGGGCGGGGCGCCGCCGGCCATGCGCAGCAAGATGGGCAGACGCAACACAACCAGGCTTCTATGTCAGAATTCAGCACCGGCAGTACCGCAATCCAGCCGACTTCCCCCTTGCCGCTCGCGCTCGTCAAGGCGGCGCAGCGCTTTGCCTTCGACGGCTCGCACGGCTCCGCCGATGCGCTGCTGATCGCCCGCTATTTCGCAGCCTATCGGGATCAGGTGCCGGTGTTGGCCGTGATCTGCGCCAATCCGTCGGATGCCCAGCGGCTGCAGCACGAACTCGGATATTTCGCGCCCCAGGCCCGCGTGCGCCTGCTGCCCGACTGGGAAACCCTGCCCTACGACACCTTCTCGCCGCACCAGGACCTGGTGTCCGAGCGCCTGGCCACCCTGCACGACCTCGGCGAAGGCCGCTGCGACATCCTGCTGGTGCCCGCCACCACCGCGCTGTACCGGATGCCGCCGGCCGCCTATATGGCCGCCTATACGTTTTCGTTCGCGCAGGGCGACAAGCTCGATGAGGCCAAGCTCAAGGCCCAACTGACCCTGGCCGGCTACGAACACGTCAGTCAGGTGGTGCGCCCCGGCGAATATTGCGTGCGCGGCGGGCTGATCGACCTGTTTCCGATGGGCTCGCCGCTGCCCTACCGGATCGATCTGTTCGACAATCAGGTCGAAACCATCCGCGCCTTCGACCCGGATACCCAGCGCAGCCTCTACCCGGTACCAGAAGTCCGCCTGCTGCCCGGCCGCGAATTTCCGTTCGACGAAGCCGCACGCGGCGCCGCGCGCAGCCGCTGGCGCGAGACCTTCGAAGGCGATCCGAGCCGCGCCTCGGTGTACAAGGACATCGGCAACGGCGTGCCGGCCGCCGGTATCGAATACTATCTGCCGCTCTTCTTCGACGAGACGGCGACGCTGTTTCACTATCTGCCCGCAGGCACCCAGCTGATCCTGAACGGCGACCTCGACGCCGCGATCCGCCGTTTTACCGCCGACACGCGGCAACGCTACAACTTTCTCTCGTCCGACCGCGAACGCCCCATCCTCGAACCGCAGCGCCTGTTTCTCAGCGACGAGGACTTCTTTACGCTGGCCAAGCCTTTCGCACGCGTGGCCTTGCCCGCGATCCCGGCCGGCGGTTGGGCGGTGCCCCTGCCCAACCTCGCCGTCGATCGCCATGCCGACGATCCGGCCGAAGCCCTGCGCAGCTTTCTCGGGCGCACCGCCTACAAGGTGCTGCTCGTCGCCGAATCGGCCGGGCGCCGCGAAACCATCCTGCAGTGGCTGCACGACCATGCACTGAAGCCCGACGCCTGCGAGTCGTTCGAGGATTTCGCCACCACGGCGGCGGCGTTCTCCCTGGGGGTTGCAGGCATCGCCAACGGTTTCGCGTTGCCGGGCGAACAGCTCGCGATCATCACCGAAACCGAGCTGTACGGTGGGCTCGTCAAGCGCAGCAAGCGGCGCCGCCAGGAACAGGCTAGCAATGTCGACGCGATGGTGCGCGACTTGTCGGAATTGAAAATCAACGATCCGGTGGTGCACAGCCAGCACGGGATCGGCCGCTACCTGGGCCTGATCACGATGGATCTGGGCGAAGGCGAAACCGAGCTGCTGCATCTGGAATATGCGGGCGGCAGCAAGCTGTATGTACCGGTCTCTCAACTGCACGTGATCTCGCGCTACAGCGGCGCCGATCCCGACACCGCACCGTTGCACGCATTAGGCTCGGGCCAGTGGGAAAAAGCCAAGCGCCGCGCCGCGCAGCAGATCCGCGACACCGCGGCCGAACTGCTCAATCTGTACGCGCGCCGGGCTCTGCGCGAGGGCCATGCGTTCGAGCTGTCGCCACGCGACTACGAGCGCTTCGCGGAAAGTTTCGGCTTCGAGGAAACGCCCGACCAGGCCGCCGCGATCACCGCGGTGATCGGCGACATGACCTCGGGCCGGCCGATGGATCGCCTGGTCTGCGGCGACGTCGGTTTCGGCAAGAC
>OUWB010010028.1_pt1 | contig 15434 bp, 11 predicted proteins | sample 1779821 | NCBI WGS metagenome assembly OUWB01 (sample SAMEA3914806, study PRJEB12502) | metagenome | biome: forest; material: soil | place: Canada | collected 2011-08-03 | depth 0.1 m
CGTCGGGCTGGTGATCGGCGTCCAGTTCCTGGCCACCGTGCTCACCCGCGGCTATGCGGGGCGGCTGACCGACCACCATGGCGGCAAGCGCTCGGCGCTCCAGGGCGCGGCGGTCTGCGCGCTGGGCGGACTGTTCTACCTCGTCGCGGCGACGCCAGGCCTTTCGCCGGCGGCCAGCCTCGCCGTCGTCGTGCTGGGCCGCCTCGCGGCCGGTTTCGGCGAGAGCCAGTTCGTCACCGGCTGCGTGTCCTGGTCGATCGCCTCGGTCGGCCCGCAGCGCGCCGGCCTGTCGATGTCCTGGACCGGCATCGCCATGTTCGCCGCCCTGGCCATAGGCGCGCCGATCGGCATGGCGCTCTATCAGAGCTATGGTCTGCAGGCTGCGATGATCGCCTGCATCGCCGCGCCGCTCTGCGCCGCGGGCGTCGCCTGGGCCCAGACGCCCTACGCCACGCCGGCGGGCCAGCGCCTGCCGTTCATCAAGGTGGTCGGTCAGATCCTGCGCGAAGGCCTGGGCTTGATGCTGCAGGGCGTCGGCCTGTCGGGCCTGACGGCCTTCGCCTCGCTCTACTTCGCCGCACGCAGCTGGGGCCACGCCGGCCTGGTCATGACCGCCTTCGGCGCCGGCTTCATCTTCGTTCGCGTGGCGCTCGGCTCGCTGCCGGACTGGATGAGCGGCTATCGCGTGGCGTTCTGGTCTCTGGTGGTCGAGGCGATCGGCCAGGCCGTCATCTGGAGCGCGCCTGATGAGCTCGCCGCCTTCGCCGGGGCGCTGGTCACGGGCCTCGGCTGCGCGCTGGTCTTCCCCGCGCTCGGCGTGGAGGTCCTCAAGCGCGTCCTGCCCGCCAATCGCGGCAGCGCGATGGGAGCCTTCGTCGCCTTCCTCGACATCGCCTACGGTGTTTCCGGTCCCGCCGCGGGCGTGATCGCAAGCCAGTTCGGCTATGCGGCCGTCTACCTCTTCGGCGGCGTCTGCGCCCTGTTCGGCGCGGCGATCGTCGTCCTTCCCCGCAAGCCCCAGGCCTAGCCGTCAACCCTCATGCCGGCGGACCCGGTCCGCTGGCGAAAAAGGAGCCTCGTCATGTCACGCATCTTCATTTCAGGATCTTCCACCGGCCTGGGCCTGATGGCCGCCGATCTGCTCGCCGGCCAAGGCCACAGGGTCGTGCTTCACGCCCGCAACCCCGGCCGCGCCGAAGCCGCCCGCCGGGCGCTGCCCGAGGCCGAGGCGATCGTGACCGGCGATCTGGAGACCATCGCCGGGGCCAAGGACGTGGCGGCCCAGGTCAATGGGCTCGGCCGCTTCGACGCCGTGATCCACAACGCCGCGGTCGGCTATCGCGAAGCTCATCGTCTCACCGCCGACGGCCTGCCGCACGTGTTCGCGATCAACACGCTCTCGGCCTATCTCCTGACCGCGCTGATCGAGCGGCCCCGGCGGCTGGTCTATCTGAGTTCCGGCCTGCACCATCATGCCGACGCCCATCTGGACGACATCCTCTGGCGGTCGCGCCGCTGGAATGGTTCGACCGCCTATGCGGAGAGCAAGCTGCACGACACGATGCTGGCCTTCGCCATCGCGCGACGCTGGCCGGAAGTGTTCTCGAACGCGCTGGAGCCCGGATGGGTGCCGACCAAGATGGGCGGTCCCGGCGCGCCCGACGACATGGATCAGGCGCACCTGACCCAGGCGTGGCTCGCGGCGGGCGAGGATCCGCAGGCCGACGTGACGGGCCGGTATTTCTATCACCTGAAGCCCATGGCGCCCAACCCGCAAGCCGGTGACCCGGCGCTGCAGGACCGTCTCATCGACATCTGCGAGGCGATCTGCGGCGTGGCGCCGCCGGCGTGAGCCGCAGCGCGGCAATCGGACGAGGGCGGGCGCGTGTCGTCACCAGACGCCGCGCGCCTCGCGCCCGTCGGATACGCATTCAGGGCGTGCTTTGGCCGGCCGGCAGCATTTGTGACGGCTCATGAACCGGCGACGGCGGCGGTCGGTGATTATGGCTTGCGATTTGCGGCGAAAGGAGCAGTTCTATTAGCCGGCCAAGGCGTTTCTCACCGAACTCGGGGCGTCTGGCTAAAAAATTCGCATGGGAAATGGGCCATGTTTTTGAGCGCGAAGCGTGATGTGGGCGAGACTTCCCAGGGCAGGCTGTCCCTGATCGGGCGTGAGCTTGCGGTCAAGTTGACGGTCGCTTTGGGGCTGTTGGCGGCGCTGAAGGTCGGCTCTCATCTGGCCGAGGCCTATCAGGTCACCACGCCGGGCCTGTACCTGGTGGCTTATGGCGCGCCAATCCTTCTGGCGTCGCTGATCTTCTGGGGAATCGGGCTTGGCCTGTCGTCCCTGAGCCGGGCGAAGCGCAACCAACCGCAACTCACCACGGCGCCGTCAACCTGGTCGCGATAAGCGCTCCACCCAAGGCCGGATCGGAGCAGGGCCCCGATCCGGAGGGCGGTCATGGCTTGGTGGGTTATTGCGGCTGCGAGGCGGCCTGGGCCAAGGCAGGGGTGTCATCGAACACCACCGCCGTCGCGCGCACGGTCAGCTTCTCCCAGCACGGCGATTTCTGGTCGGCATGGCCGCGCTCATAGCGCACTTCGACCAGGCCGTTCGCGCCCAACCGTTGGGCCCGCGCCTCCACCACCTTCAGAGCCGTATCCTCCGCCGCGGGCGTCTCCCAGGCGGCGCGGCAGACGTGATCCTCCAGGGCGGCGACCGCGGTCCTGATCTTCGGCCGCGGCGCCGAGTCGTTGGCGGCGAACACCAGCATCGGCGCTGCGCCACCGACGGCGTCCTGGGCGGCCAGGGCGGAGGTGCCGCCCATGACGGCGGCGATACCTGCGACACACATGATCTTACGCATCTATCAAATCCCTGTTCTTCAATGCGCCAGACGGCGCGTTGAGGATTCATAGACCGGTCGGCGTAAAGGCTCCATAATTTGGGTATGATTTGCCCATATTGGGTAAATATGTCCAATTTCCAAGCCCGTCGACCGCGGCCGCGCTTGGCGATGGGGGCCGGAAGCGTGAACAGGCGGCCCGGACCTGACGCCAGCCCTGTCCTCCGTCGCCGCTCACCCTGCGTCTTGTGCCTTTCGGCGAAGAGCGATCTGGGCAGCCGCCGGCCGCGCCTCCTGCGGCCAGCCTTGCAAAAATCTAGATAAAACAGGCTATTATGCAAAGCCTGATGCCGTCGGGGAAGCCGCTTGCGCTTGCGATGAAGCGGCAGGCCTGGCGCAGGGCCGCAGCGAGGCGGCTACGGTCCGATGAGCTTTGGCGTTTATGAACTCCTTATGCGGTAGGGCTAATTCGCCCATAGAGCGCAAACATGTCGTCCTGATATGTATATGATGCTGAAATGGGCATTAGAGTCATAAATTGGGTCAATATCACCCAAAATATGATGTTAATCATTCGGCGAGCTCCGCCGCCTGTTGCCGAGGGCGGCGGGGCGTTGGAATTCGGCGAAACGCGCCTGATTGGGCCGGCCCTGGTGTGTGAGGGCGCCGGCCCTTCAAGGGGCGAACGGTTGGGGATCGCGCCGAGGTGGCGCGCAACACATAAAGGGGATTGAGAATGTTGAAGAAAGCGTCCGCCCGCCGATCGGGCCGACCCGGTGGGCCTGTCGCCGCCCAGCGCTGGTTCGGCGGTGCGAGCCCAATGGTGTTGGCGTGGGTCGCCGGGGTTGGCGTGGCTTCCGCCAGCTCCATGGCCTTCGCCCAACAGGCGGCGGCTACGGCCAGCGCTTCCCCTGGCGTGACCGTGGCCGCCGCCGACGTCGGCTATGCGCTAGGGGCGCAGCCGGCGGCGCGCATCATCCGGCTGGCCGACAACACCATGCCCGCGCCCGCCGCCTCCCAGGCCGCATCGTCATCTGGCGCCCAGGGCGATGTGGTCGTGGCGGACAACAGCACGGCCCCGGCCGCCGCGGCGCCGGTCGACAACCCCTACGCCCATCTGGGGACCAACCCGTTCGTGCGTTTCTGGAACTATCAGAAGCTGGAGATGGGCATGTCTTCGGCCCCGGTCGATCCGACCGCGCCGCCGGCGCCGCCCTCGGTTCGCGACGGCTGGCCCGCCGTGCCGCAGACCACCCCGCCCATGCCGTTCACCGACTGGCCCTATGGCGGCACCACCCTGATCGGCGACAATCGCACCGCCTCCATCGACAGCCCGCTGATGGTGGCGATCGCGCCCACCGATGTCGGCAAGTGGCTGTCCAGCACCGGCATCCAGGCCTATGGCTGGGTCGACTACGGCGGCAATATCAGCTCCAGCAAGCTGAAGGGCGGCAATGCGCCGGCGGCCTATGACTACCAGCCCAACAACATCCAGTTGGACCAGCTGGTGCTCTATGTGGAGCGCACGCCCGACACGGTCCAGACCGACCACGTCGACTGGGGTTTCCGCCTGTCGGCCATCTATGGTGAGAACTATCGCTACACCACCTCTTACGGCCTGGCTAGTTATCAGCTGCTGAACCATAACGCTCCATTGGGTTATGACTTTCCGATGGTCTATGGCGAGCTGTGGATTCCGCAGTTAGCCCAAGGTCTCATGATTCGAGTTGGGCGGTATATTTCGCTTCCGGACATAGAGGCGCAACTTGCTCCAAATAATTACATGTATACGCACTCAATAACCTATACCCTCGACAACTATACGAACGAAGGTATTCAGACAACCTTGGCTGTCACCAAGCAGTTCATGCTGCAGGTCGGGGTCAGCGACGGCACCGAGGCGACGATCTGGAATGGGGGCGTCAATCTGAACAACCCGTTCGCCAACACCCCGGCCAATCTTGCCAAGACCAACGCCTACTTGGCCGCTCAGGGTTTGGCTGCTGTCTCCAACGCCAATCCGCTCTATCCCAATTCCACCTATTATAAAGATCCCGGCGTCCAGCCGACGGGCACGCTGTGCGCGCGTTATCAGAGCCTCGACGGCGCCAACGACGTGAACCTGTGCGCCAACGGAATCAATCACGGCGCTTGGGGCTATAACAATCTGCAGTGGTACGGCCTGACCATGTACCACGCGTTCGACAAGCACTGGCACATCTCTTTCGAGAGCTATGAAGAGCACGAAGACGGCGTGCCCAATATCAAGAACCCGCAGGTTGGCTACATCGTCTCCCAGGGCGGCACGCCCTTCGCCAACATCCCCTTCAACGCCCCCACCATGGCCCAGTGCAAGAGCGCCACGGTCCTGCGATGTGAGGCGGATGCGATCGGGGCGGTGGACTATCTGAATTATTCGCCCAACCCGCTGAACAACATATCCCTGCGCACCGAATATTACGACGACATGGAAGGTCAGCGCACCGGTGTGGCGGCGGTCTACTACGACATCGGCATCGGCTGGCAGCACTGGCTGTCGCCGCAAATCGAGATGCGGCCAGAGTTTACCTATTACCACGCCTCGGCGCTGGTCTTTGATGACGGTCATAACAAGCAAGAGAAGGTCTTTTCTGGCGACCTTATCTGGCACTTCTAGTCTGATCGACTGACGGCGGGCGGCCGGACTGCAAGGTCCTGGCCGCTGCAGCCGGTTCCCGGAACGGGGGGCTCGAGCACGCTCAGCCCCAGGTCTGAAAGGCGCATGCGATGACGGACGTTCAGCTGACCGCGGTGACCAGCCTCGCCGTGCTGCGCACCATGCTGGAGGGCATGATCCTGGTCTTCGGGGTCCAGTGGCTGTTCCTGGGCGACCTGCGCAGCGCGATCGCCCGGGCGGCGACGGCGCCGTTCGCGCTGGTGTTCGCGATCATCGTTATGGCGCTGAGCGGACAGTCGGGGAACCTGCCGCTGGCCGGAAGCGCCGGCTTCGGCCTGACGGCCATCACCACCGTGATCATGGTCGAGACTCTCTATGGGCGCTTCGCCGAGATATCCGGTCGATCCGCGCGCGCCGTTGGCGAGACGCCGCTGGAGGCGAATCGGTCGATCTTCTTCTCCGCGGCGATCATCACCGCCGGCTTTCTGCCGCTGCTGGCCCTGGTGGGCGTGGAGGGCCATGCCGCCGGAGCGGCGGCCAAGGCCTATGCCTGCGCCATCGCCGGCGGGCTGCTGGCCAGCTTCGCCATCTCTCCCATTCTGGCGGCCCTGTTGCCGCCCCAATCCATGGCCGAGGCCGTCGCGATGCGCGTGATCCATGGGTTGCGCCGGCCATCGCCGGCCGGCGCCTTTACGAACCGTGCGCCTGACCCCGGCAAGCCCGGTGACGTTGCGTCCGAAGGCCGCCGCCGTCTTGCGGCTCTGAACCGGCGAGGAGACTGAAATGTATCCCGAGGCCAATATTCAATTTCAAAAGCCCGTCAGGAAGCGCGCCCGCCGACAGGGCGCCACCAGCCAGGATCATGTGCTGGACGCGGCCGCCTCGCTCATCGCCGGCGGAGACGCTTCGGCCCTGACCTGTTCGTCCCTGGCCATGCTGCTGCACATTCGGCCGCCGTCGCTCTACAAGCACTTCGAGAGCTTGGATGCTGTGCGCGACGGCCTGGCCGTGCGGGCCCTGAAGGAATTGACCGAGCTGGCCCGCGCCGCCATCTGCGGCCGGTCGGGTCGAGACGCCCTCGAGGCGCTCGCCGACGCTCAGCGGGTCTACGCCCACGCCAATCCCGGCATGTACGAGGTGGCCGTCCGGCGTGCGGCGGTGAATTCGCCGGATTCGAGCCGGGCTCTCGAGGCCTTCCTCAGGGTGGAGCTGGCCACGCTGCGAGCCTACGGCCTGACGCCGGACGAGGCGGCGCGCATGAGCCGCTGCCTGAGGGCCTCTATCTGGGGGTTCATCAGCCTGGAGCTGCGCGACCCGCACGCCACGTCCTTTGAGGCCGATCAGAGCTTCGACCGCTTGATCGACATCCTCGATTCCGGGGCGCGCCTGACCGCCAAGGCGCAGACGGTGGGTCTGAAGCTCGCCCTCGCCAGCGCGTAGGCCGCCGGTTCAGGTCTCGGTCCGTTTCCAGCGACCTCGGCGAACACGCCGCACGAGGCGCGCCGCCGGCTGATGGCCGTCGCCGGCCTGGCTCGATCCCATCTCCATCCTTCAGCCGCGCCCCTGAGGCGCGCACATACCGCGCACGCGCCGATCAGGCGCCCGATCGCACGACGGCGCCTAAAATATGGTGCGTCTCACAATTTTGAGCAATTTAACGCGGCAGGTTGCCAGGGTGGCGCGCTTTTAGCTAATGCCATTACCCATCCGAGGATGATGGCGTCTTCGGCGCCGTTAGGATATGAACGTCATTCCAGGCGTCGCCCACCATCAGCTCAGCAACTTGCTGATAATATCTGATATATTCTCTGTATTGACAGACATTTTATGATCTGGTGAGGCAAATATGGAATCTAGAAACACGGAATTGGCGGTAATAACCAAGTTGGAGTTGTATTTTTCTATCAGAAATACGGCAAGATCGATCCGGTCATTTGCCGAATTGTTCAATTATGATTATGATATGGCTATCATATTCCTATCCATAGCCGAGGTTTGCCTGCAGGCTGCGTTTCACTTGGCGCCGGCCGGCTATGAGCTGGATGAGGTCGAGAAAATCTATTCTCAGGTCGCCGCCGCTGGTCTGTCTGTCATGACCATCGGCGACATCACCGGCATTCCGCGGGAAACGGTGCGCCGAAAGGTGAAATCTCTGCTAGATACTGGCTTCATTAGCCAGTCAGAAGGCAGCAAGACGCTCTATATTCCCGCCTCTACGATCATCTCAAGCCGCGTCATCGATAAATTCAATACACAGTGTGCTGAGGCTATACAATTCGGTAAGGCGATAAACTATTATAAGCGGTATAGCGAATAGCTGAATACGCCTCGTGAAGGCCGCCCGTGACGCCCTGCGTCGGCGGCCGCGCATGCAGAATCCGTATCCGCATCTGGATTGGGCGATGGCCTTTGATATGGCCGCCAACGGCCAGGCGCCCATGTCGAAGCCCAAAATTTAGATATTTTCTAAAATTGGGTCGTTTGACCCCAATATGCGGCCAATTTCGCCGCAAATGCCTTATATTGATGTGTTCGTTGGCCCGGTGCGCGAGGCGTATTGGGCGGCGTTGGTTTCGGGGTGGGTCAATAATCCGTATCGGCAGCCTGCTTCGGCAGGCCTGTGGGGTGGTTTTTCTGCGTGATGTGGAAGCTGATTCTGCACCTCTATAAGAAATATCGGCTTCGTTTGCGTGTGATCGCCATGTGCTTGGACCATGGCGCGCCGGTGAATATGAGAATTATTATATGACGTTGCGGGGGTGGGCGGAGATAGTCCTCGCAATAGGTCTGTCTGTCGGGCTTGCGTGGCCGATAGGCGCGCATATCGGCCGGGTCTGGGCCGACGAGCCGACCTGGCTTGATCCGGTCATGCGGCCGGTGGAGCGCGTCATCTACCGGCTGATCGGCGTCGACCCGGAACGCGGCCAGGGCTGGGTCGAGTACGCCCGTTCGCTGCTGGGCTTCAGCGCGGCGGGGTTCATCCTTCTCTACGCGATCGCCCGGCTGCAGGGCGTTCTGCCGCTCAATCCGCAAGGGGTGGGCGGAATGTCCCCGGACCTGGCCTTCAACGTGGCCATGGGCTTCGTCACCAACACCGGCTGGGAATCCTATTCCGGCGAGCGCGCCGCCAGTCATCTGCTGCAGATGGCGGGACTGACCACGCAGTGTTTCGCTTCGGCGGCGTCCAGCATGGCCGTGGCTGCGGCCGTTTCACGCGCCTTCCTGGTGCGCCGCAGCGGGCAGATCGGAAACTTCTGGGCCGATCTCGTGCGCAACACGCTCTATGTGCTGCTGCCGCTCTCGATCCTGGTCGCGCTGGCGCTGGGGATCCTCGGCGTGCCTCAGGTCCTGCTGGGTCATGTCCAGGCCCATACGATGGAAGGCACCGCCCAAACCCTCGCCCTGGGGCCGATCGCCAGCCTGGAGGCCATCAAGCAGATCGGGACCACCGGAGCCGGCTTTTTCAACGCCAATTCCGCCCATCCGTTCGAGAACCCGACCCCGCTGACCAACCTGATCCAGATGGTCGCGATGAGCGTGCTCGGCTTTGCGTGCGTGGTCGCCTTTGGCCGGGTCACGCGCGCGCCGTCCGACGCCCGGGCGCTGATCACGGTCATGGCGGTGACGGTCATGGTCGCCGCGGCCGCGATCTATGCGGCCGAGACCCAGCCGACGCCGGCCCTGGCCGCCGGGCATGTAGCGCCCGGGCCGAACATGGAGGGCAAGGAGGTGCGCTTCGGCGCGCCGGGCTCAGCCGCCTTTGTCGCCATGACCACCAGCACGGCGGACGGCGCCGTCAACGGCGTCCAGGAGAGCCTGACCCCCGCCGGCGGCGGAGTCGGGCTGTTCATGATCCTGCTCGGCCACACCCTGCCGGGCGGCGCCGGCTCGGGCCTCTATGCGATGTTGGTCATGGCGATGCTGGCCGTGCTGCTGGCGGGCCTGCTGGTCGGCCGCACGCCCGAATATCTGGGCAAGAAGATCGAGGGCCGCGAGATTAAGCTGGCCATGCTGTCGTCGCTGGTGGTCTCGGCGACGACCCTGGGCTTTACGGCGGTCGCCGCCGTGCTGCCCCTGGCGCTGCGGTCGGTGTCCGCCCGCGGTCCGCATGGTCTGACCGAGCTCTTCTACGCCTACGCCTCGGCGGCCTCCAGCAACGGCTCCTCCTTCGAGGGCCTGGCGGCCAATACGCCCTATTGGAACACCACCCTCGGCATAGCCATGGCCCTGGGCAAGTATGGCGCGGTGACGCCGGTGCTGGCCATCGCGGGCAGCCTGGCGGCCAAGCCCAAGCTGATGCCGACGGAAGGCACCTTCCCGACGGATAGCGGGCTGTTCGTCGGGCTCATCGCCGCCGTCATTCTGATCCTGACCGGCTTGCAGTATTTCCCGGCCCTCGCCCTGGGGCCCATCGTCGAACAGTTGCAGATGCAGTCCTGGCTTTCGGACATGCGGCGCGAGGGGCTCAACCCACCCAGCACCGATCCGGCCAGAGCTTTGCGCTGGCCAAAACCCGGTGAGGCGAAATCATGAAATCGCACAAGAGCATCATGGCCTGGCTGAACCTGCCTCCGCACAGCCTGGCTGCGCCGGACGAGCTCTACGTCGCGCGCGCCGGCCTGACCTTTGGCCTGCACGCGACGTCGGGACGTCGCCAGGGCGCCGCCGGCCTGCAAGGCGCGGAAAAACTGCGCTCGCTCGGCCTGTGCGGTGATTTCGAGATCGTCCCCCTAAGACGCCGCAAGGGCTATTGCGCCCGCTTCAAGCCGCTGGGCCAGGTCGCCGCCTGGCGCGGACCGGCCCTGCCGAACGAGGACGCCGCCCGGCGCTGGATCAAGGCCCAGACCCAAGCCACCGAGGCGGTGATCGAGGATGTGCTGATGACCCTGGCGCGCCTGAGGAGCCGGCCCCCCCAGGCGCTGGCTCAGGCCTGGATCGGCCTGGCGGATGTTCGTTATGAGTTCCTGATCGGGCACGCGCGGCAGGAGCGCCTGGGCTGCGCGCTGGAGTGGCTCAACATCCAGGTGTTCGAAGGCGGCGTCGAAGCCTTCTGCGACATGGGCCCGCAATCGCTGGGCTGGTTCTTCGACCAGCTCTATGGCGCCCTGCACGAGCCCTACTGATTGGGGTTGGCGCCGGCCGATCCCGGGCGCGCCAAGAGTCGCTCGATTTAAAGCTAACCGTCACCGCCGAGCTTGTCCCGGCGGCCCATACGCTCGAACGCCTGCAGAAAGCCCGACAGGCCTGAGCTTATGGGGGCTACCGGCATTCCGCGCTGCGCGCTCCAGCCGGTCGTGACGCAAATGGGATAAACGCAGCGCCCCAGGATCCAGCCCCGGGCCTCAGCCCTGCGCCGCCGGCGTCCGGTTCCACCAGCCGCCGCCCAGGGCCTGGAACAGGGTGGCGGCGTCGCCCAGCCGGTTGGTCTGGGCCTGGACCCGGTTGATGATGGCCAGCTGATAGGCGCTCTCGGCGGCCAACAGCGTCTGGTAATTGACGTAGCCCACATCGTACTGCGAGCGGGTCACGTCCCGCGCCACCCGGGCGGCGGCCTCGGCGTCGGCCGCGGCGCTCAGGGCGTCGGCGTCCGTGGTGATGGCGTGCAGGGTGTCGGCGACGTTCTGGAAGGCGGTGATCAGGGCGCTGCGATATTGCGCCCGCGCCTGGATCAAGCCCTGCTCGGCGGCTTTCTGGCGATGCAGCAGCGTGCCGCCGTCGAAGGCGGTGACGCTCGCATCCCCCACGAGGCTCCAGAACGGGCCGCCGGCGCTGAACAGCTGGCTGACCTGGCTGGCGGCGCCGCCATAGGCGCCGGTGATGGTGAACTGGGGCAGGCGGGCGGCGATGGCGACCCCGACCTGCGCGTTGGCCGACCGCCATTGTTCCTCGGCGGCGCGCACGTCGGGCCGCTGATCAATCAGCCGCGCCGGCAGGCTGACCGGCAGGTCCTGGGGCAGGCGCAGCGTATCCAGGTCGAAGCTCACATCAAGGTCGTCGCCGGGCAGGCGCCCGACCAGGGCGCGCAGCAGGTCGTGGGTCTGCTCCAGCTGCTTCTCCAGCGGCGGCAGCTGCGCCCGGGCCTGGGCCAGGGCGGATTCCTGCGCCGCCACGTCTATCCGCATCACCAGGCCCTGGCGCAGCTGTTCACGCAGGATGTCGAGCGCCGTCTGGTTGGCCGCGATGTTGGCGTTGGTGGCCTTGATCTGGGCCTGCAGCGAGGCTTCCTGCAGGGCCGCGGCCACCACATTGCTGGCCAGGGTGATGTAGGCGGCCTCCATCTGGTAGCGCAGGGCTTCGGCCTGGGCCTGCAGCGACTCCACCTGGCGGCGGTTGGCGCCGAAGAGGTCGGGCGTGTAGCTGACGCCGACCTGGGCCGTATAGAAGGTGTAGGTGACCGGCTTGGGCGGCATGGCCTGGATCGTGGTCCCGTTACCCTGCAGACCGGGATCATTGCTGCTCAGGTTCCCCGCGATTTGCTGGCGCGAGGGCGAAAAGTCCGGGGTGATGGTCGGATAGAAGTAGCCGCGCTGGGCGGCGGTCTGCTCCTGGGCCTGGCGCAGGGCGGCCTCGGCGGCCGGCAGGCTGGGATTGTCGGCCAGAGCCTGATCGACCAGCGCGTCCAGCTTCGGCGAGCCGAACGCCTTCCACCAGGCGAAGGGGATGTCCCGCCCCATGACGAACCGCTCGGGGTCGCCCGCGGGAACTCCTGGCGTGGCGGCGGTGGAGTCGGGCAGGGGCGTGACCGTATAGCCGCTGGCCGTGGGCGCGGCGGGGCGCTGGAAATTCGGCCCCACAGCGCAGGAGGCCACCAGGGTCGCCGCCGCGGCCGTCGCGAGCAATCGGCCAGCGCCTTGATATCTAACGCCTTTGGATAGAGCGCCTCTAGATGGAACGTCCAATCGCCCACTCCCTCGACGGACCTGACCGCGAGAGCTTAGGCGCCGGCCTTCGGGCGCGGAACTGTGACTTGTCACAGTAGCCGCCCCCCGCGCCGGCGCACAGGATGCCTCGCTTTTTGAGCGGGGGATCGACATGGATTTCGGTAAAGCGTCGCTTCGCGGCGCCGCCAAGACGTTGATGTCCGCGGCGCTGATCAGCGCGGCCTTGGCCGGCTGCAAGGGGCCGGCCAAGCCGGAGACGGCGACGACGGCCGCGCCGACCGAGGACAAGGTCGAGCTCACCGACAGCCAGCTGAAGGCGATCGCCGTGGCGCCGGCGGCGCAGCATGCGTTCTCGCCCCAGCGCGCGGCCGTGGGCAGCATCGATTTCGACGAGGACCGGTCGGTCCAGGTCTATTCGAGCTACCAGGGCAAGATCGTCGAGGCCCTGGCCCAGGTCGGCGACGAGGTGAAGAAGGGCCAGCCGCTCTACACCATCGAGAGCCCCGACCTGATGGCCGCCGCCTCGACCCTGATCTCGGCCCAGGGCGTCTACGACATGAGCGTCAAGGCCCTGGATCGGGCCCAGACGCTGCACGAGACCAAGGGGATCTCCGATCAGAACCTGGAGCAGGCCCAGTCGGCGGAGATCACCGCCGAGGCCGCCCTGAAGGCCGCCCGCGCCGCCGTGCTGGTGTTCGGCAAGTCCGACGCCGAGGTCGACCAGATGATCGCCAAGCGCAAGGTCGATCCCGACCTGGTGGTGCGCAGCCCGCTCACCGGCCGGGTGACGGCGCGCAACGCCCAGCCGGGCCTGCTGGTCCAGCCCGGCGCCGCCCCGGCGCCCTATGCGGTGGCCGACCTGTCCGTCATGTGGATGCTGGCCAATGTAGCCGAGGTCGACTCGCCCCTGTTCCGCAAGGGCCAGGCGGTGCGGGTCAAGGTCATGCCCTTCCCCGACCGCGACTTCGGCGGCGTGGTCTCGGTGGTCGGGGCCACGGTCGATCCGGGCACCCATACCGAGGTGCTGCGCGCCGATGTGAGCGATCCGGGCCACGACCTGCGCCCGGGCATGCTGGCCACCTTCGTGATCAACACCGGGACCTCGGTCACCGGCCTGGCGGTGCCCCCCGACGGGGTGGTGCGCGACGGTGACGGGAGCATGACCGTGTGGGTGACCGCCGACGGGCGCCACTTCACGCGCCGCACGGTCAAGCTGGGCCTGCAGCAGGACGGCTTCGACCAGATCCTGGACGGGCTCAATCCCGGCGAACAGGTGGTCACGCGCGGCGCCGTGTTCCTCAGCAACATGGCCAACGCCGCCAGCTCCGGCGACGACTGAGGCGCGGCGCCACGCCCATCTCTCTCGCCTCCAGACTTCAATTCATCTGAAAGAGATCGCCCGTGCTTCGGTCAATTCTCGCCTTCGGACTCACCCGCCGGCCGATCATCATTCTGTTCCTGCTGGTGTTCCTGGGCGCGGGGGTGTTCGCCGTCTCGCAACTGAACGTCGAGGCCTATCCCAATCCGGCGCCGGTGATCCTGGAGATCACCGCCCAGGCGCCCGGCCTGTCGGCCGAAGAGATGGAGAAATACTACACCACGCCGATGGAGATCGCACTCTATTCGACGCCAGGCGTGGCCAATATCCGCTCCACCTCGTTCTACGGCCTGACCTTCATCCGCGTCACCTTCAAGTGGAACGTGGACTACTATTCCGCCTACACCCAGGCCGCCCTGGCGCTGCAGCAGAACGTGACCCTGCCGCAGAACCAGGCGCCGCAGATCCAGCAGTCCAGCCTGGTGGGCGAGGTCTATCGCTATCAGATCGTCGGCCCGAAGAATTTCGGCCTGACCAATCTGCGCACCATCCAGGACTGGGTGGTGCTGCGGCGGCTGATGACCATCCCCGGCGTCGCCCAGGTCAACAGCTGGGGCGGGACCACCAAGGAGTTCGAGGTCGAGGTCAATCCGGCCAAGATGCAGGCCTACAGCCTGACCGTGCCGCAGATCATCACCGCCCTGGGCGACGCCAACATCAATGTGGGCGGCCGCGAGATCAACATTGGCCAGCAGTCGATCAACATCCGCGGCATCGGTCTGATCGACAGCGGCGGCAATGACGACCTGACCCAGGGCTACAAGACCGCCGACATCGAGAACGTGGTCCTGACCCAGTCAGGCGGCGTGCCGGTCAGGATCAAGGACATAGCCCGGGTCTATGTGGGCTATGTGCCCAGGCTGGGCGTGGCCGGGCGCGACAACCAGGACGACATCGTCGCCTCGATCGTGGTCATGGGCCGCACCCAGCACACCAACGACATCGTGCCCAAGATCAAGGCCGAGGTGGCCAAGATGAACTCGGATGGCACGCTGCCGCCCGGCGTGAAGATCGTGCCCTACTACGACCGCTCCTCGCTGGTGCAGGTCACCACCCACACGGTGTTCGAGAACCTGATCACCGGCTGCCTGTTCGTGTTCCTGATCCAGTGGTTCTTCCTGGGCGACCTGCGCTGCGCGATCATCGTCGGACTGAACATCCCCTTCGCCCTGCTGTTCAGCATCATCATCCTGGTGCTGACCCACCAGGACGCCAATCTGCTGTCGATTGGCGCGGTGGACTTCGGCATCATCGTCGACAGCGCGGTGATCCTGGTCGAGAACATCTTCAAGAACTTCCAGGCGGCGCCTGCGAAGCGGACCCAGCTGATCGAGAACCTGCATCAGGGGACCTACGGCCCCAATCCGACCGAGAGCAGCATCCGCGGCGGCCCTGCCTGGACCGACCGGCTGCGCCTGATTTACCTCAGCGCCCTGCAGGTCGACAAATCGGTGATGTTCTCGGTGGCCATCACCGTGGCGGCCTTCATCCCGCTGTTCACCATGCAGGGGGTAGAGGGCCAGATCTTCGGGCCCATGGCGCGCACCTATGGTTACGCCCTGGCCGGCGCCCTGATCGCCACCTTCACCATCACCCCGGTCCTGGCCTCCATCGTGCTGCCCAGGCATGTGGAGGAGGTCGAGACCATCGTGGTGCGCAGCCTGCGCCGCCTC
>OUWB011171168.1_pt1 | contig 15427 bp, 12 predicted proteins | sample 1779821 | NCBI WGS metagenome assembly OUWB01 (sample SAMEA3914806, study PRJEB12502) | metagenome | biome: forest; material: soil | place: Canada | collected 2011-08-03 | depth 0.1 m
CACCGCCTATAGCCTCACCGGCGCTAGCGACACCCTCGACAACGCTGGCGGCGTGACCACCGACGTGTTCGGCTCCAATGACATGGTGAACCTGGGAGCGTCCAATACGCTGATCGTCGGCTCAGGCGATGACGATGCTGTCACCAATGATGTGGCCGGAAGCGTCGTCGACCTTGACAGCAACACCACGACCACCATCGGCGGCAGCGGCGGCTCCATTGGTGTCCTCGGCGCCGGCATAACCGTCACGGCTTCAAATGAGACCGAAAATGCGGCGGCCGGCGCTTCCTACACCCTCGTCGGCGCCGGCGACGTGCTCAATAGCGCGGCCGGCGATGCGACGACGATCATCGGAGATAACGACACGCTGTCTGATGAAGGCGGCGTCACCGGCGGCATAGTCACCTTGGGCGCAGGAGACCAGGGTGAAACACTGAATATATCGAGCGGTACCATTGAGTTCAGCGGCTCTGTAGGACTTACAGTCAACTCGGATAACTCAACGGCGATTGGCGGTGTCGGAGTCGTCACTGGGACCGGGAACGCCTTTGTTGCGACTGGGACGGTCGGATCGATTTCAGTAGCGGCGGGCACCTCCGCCACGCTGGACGTCAGCAACGCCACGATCAACGCCGGATCGGGTGCGACCGTCAATATCGATGGCCAGAACGACATCGTCGACATGTCGAGCGGCACGGTCAACTACGAGACCGCCTCCACCACGGCCACGGTTGATGGCGCGGACGATGACGTCATCAGCGCCTTTGCAAGCAGCACCGTCACCTTTGACGGAACCAATGAGAACGTAAATCTGAATGACGGCTATATAGATTATGCGACTGCATCCACGAGCGTTACAGTTCATGGCGTAGGCGACACTGTAGATAGCGCGTTCAAGGGCGTGACGATCGGGTATGACGGTCAAGATGATATCGCGGACGCGTCGTCCAGCACAATTAACCTAGATACCGCCAGTACTGGCGCGGTAGTTACCGGCTCAAACGATACAATTAATGCAATATCGGGTGCCGAAGTTGCACTCACAGCGGGCGATAACAGCAATGCAATTTACTTATCCAGCGGCACCCTTGACCTAGAGGGCTCGGGTCAAATCGTCGGCATCGGGGAGAGTGGAAAGAGCGGCCAGGAAAACTTAGAGGGGACGGATGATACCGTCTACGGTGCCTCGAGCGGAGATGATATATCGGTAGGATCCGGTGAAACTGCCACTATAGACGCAATAGACGCTGCGATTGGCACATCATCTAGCTTGTCATCTCCAGCATTCTTGGACGTAGAATCTACAGGCGATGATATAGATGGTAGTGACGCTGTCGTAAGTATCATAAGCGGAGCATCTGCTACTATAAACGGGTATGTCGACGACATCTACGATGGTGAAAGCGATAGCTTATCTATTGATGGTGGCGATGATCCCGTGTTTGGAAATTCTACTGATAAGGTAGATTATACTGGAGGTACTTACACGGGCGATTATACGTCAGATGATGTCGATCTTGACGGTTCAGGTGGGTACGATGATGCTAACCTAGCGCCCCCATCGTATCTTAACGATGAGAATTCGGACTACAGCAATATAGTTGACCCGACCTATGCCACTGATGGCGCCGACTTTTCCCAGATTGAAAATTATCAGGACAACGATGCCTTATGGGATATACCGATATCTGACGATGATATGTTTGATGATTCCTTCGATGATGAAATAGATCCGCTTGTCCTAAATCTGGCTTCCGATCCAGTTTCGACAGTCAGCGACAACCAGTCTTCCGCATATTTTGATGCGCAGAACAATGGGCAGGCCGTAAAAGTCGGCTGGACGACGCCCGGCGAAGGCTTCCTGGTCTACGATCCCAACAATGCCCCCATTACGACCCAGTCGCAGCTGCTCAGCGGCTTCTCGGCGCTCGAGGCGCTCGCCCAAAGCGGCGGCGTCATAAATGCGAACAATCCCCTGTGGGGCGACCTAAAGGTGTGGGTCAACGCTGCGGGGAATGGCGTATTCAACGCCAAGGATCTTTTCACCCTCAGCCAGTTGGGCATCACCTCGATCAATCTGGATGCGACCACGGTCGACGAGGCCAGCAATGGCAACACGATCGCCGCTGAAAGCACATTCACCTACGCCAACGGCTCGGAAGGGTCCATTGCGGCGGTCGACCTTAGCTTCAATCCCGACCAGGTTGAAGGCCAGTTGAGCAATCTGGTCGCAGCCATGGCGGCCTTCCAGCCTGAGGCCTCGGCCTCGCCGATCCATCCGTCAGCCATCGCCGCGACATCGACAGTGATCGCCGCATCTCACGTCTAGATTAGGCCCCCGGGGATGCTCCAGATGGGCCCATCGGGGCCTTAGCCGATATTGAAGTAGGTTCGCGATTCCATGGCCGACGACCAACCCTCTACTGCAGGCTTTACGGCCCGGACGGCCGATAGGGATGCGCCGCCTACAACGAATAGGCTGCCCACCCAAGAAGGCCCCTACGGGGTTCGCTTCGATTTCAACAACGGATGCCAAGTCTACCTGCCCGACGATGAGAACCATTGGCGCGTAAGGCTGAACGACATCCCAACCGGCAACACCATTTATGACACCCGGCTCAAGCCTAGCGGCGAGGCGGGTGACGCCCGCTATCATCGCGTGCGTAGCGGAAAGAAATATCTCGTGCGCTTCCGCATTGAGATCTGGCGCGCCGACGCGCTTGTCATGACCCACGATTTCGATCCCGCCGGCCAGGCCATGCTAGTGCGCCTACCCGTCAGGACCTTGGGCGACACGATTGGTTGGGTCTCGTATGCCGTGAAGCTGCCACTGGCCTTGGGGTGCAAGCTGACAATCGCCATGGCCGAACACCTGATCCCGCTATTCGAAAGCGCCTATCCTGAAGTTCGGTTTATCCCGCTAGGTCGGGAGGATCGGCAATCCTATTATGCAAGCTATACTGTCATGCTGTTTTATGACGATGACGTTCAGAACATGCAGCCTTGCGATTTCCGACTGGTCGGGTTGCATAGGACCGCCGCCTATATTCTCAATGTCGATCCAGCTGAAACGCCTCCCCATATCGCGGTGGCCGAGGGCGGTCGTCCGATCGCCGAACCTTATGTTTGCATTGCGACCCAGGCCACAACTCAGTGCAAATATTGGAACAACCCCAATGGCTGGCGTGAACTCGTCGATTTCCTAAAGCAGGCCGGATACCGCGTAATCTGCATTGATGAAAAGCCTTCCCACGGTCGAGATATTGTTTGGAACCATATCCCGTTCGGATGTGAGAACATGACCGGCAGGCGCCCCTTGAGCGAGCGCGCGTTGTGGCTACGCCATGCCGATTTCTTCGTTGGCCTGTCGAGCGGACTATCCTGGCTCGCATGGGCGGCTGGCACGCCCGTTGTGATGATCGGCGGTTTCACCGATCCAATCAACGAGTTCTCCACGCCCTATAGGGTCATCAATTATCAAGCTTGTCATGGCTGTTGGCACGATATTCGCCACACCTTCGATCGCAAAGATTTTCTGTGGTGCCCACGGCATAAAGGAACACTTCGGCAGTTCGAATGCAGCAAGCTTATCTCCACGGAGCAGGTCAGAGCGGCCATCAGGACGATACCAGGGTTTAAAGAACATTCAGCAAGCTGACTGGACTTCAGATAATCAACCGCCTGTCGGAACAGTCCAAACCCGTTGCATCGAATGGTGCGATCGCGGCATTAAGAGAGCCGTGCACTCTGATCCATGGGTTCCGTTGAGCCCGCCGTCATTCGATCTAACATTTCACGCAACGTCCAAAAATCAGCGGCGGTGAAGGAGCCGCCCCCAGATCTATTACGCTCCCCCAGTCCCCGGATCAGCGCCGCCTGGCGATGCGCCGCCACCGCTCCGTAACTGGTGAAGGTGGTCAGCACCTGCTCATGGCCCAGGTTCTGCGACCAAGCCTTGAACTGCTCGGGCGTGGCGCAAACCTGCTCGCCGAGTTGGGCCAGTGTGTGGCGCAGGCTGTGCGGGTGGAAATAGGGGAGGCCCGCGGCGGTGAAGGCTTGGCGGAAGATGCGGCGGATGGGCTCGGCTGTGCTCCAATGGGCGCGCTCCAGGCCGGCGACGGCGAAACCACCATCAGGGCCGGGCGCCATGCGGGTGGCCGGAAACAGCGGATCGCCCGGCCCCCAGTTCAGTTCGCACAGCCGGGCCAGCCAATCGGCGAGGATTTCGCGCGCCTGGCCGCCGACGGGAAAGAACCAGGTCTGGAAGGTCTTCGACGCCTTGGTGTTCACCTCGCGCGCGTCCTGATCCAGGCGGCCCTCGACGAGGTCGAGGTGGCGCAGCTTGAGCGAGGCCAGCGCGCCGTCGCGGGCGCCGGTCAGCAGGGCCAGGGCGATCAGGGCGCGGTCGCGGCGCTCGATGTCGCTCTCATGCGGCATGGCCGCCAGCACATGATGCACCTGGTCCAGGCTGGGCGCCGGGCGCGGGCGGCCGGCCTTGGCGATGCGGGTGTCCTTTTCCGACAGATTGAAATAGTCGGCGTCGGAATAGCTGAGCTTGCGCTTGAACCCCGGCTGGCCCGCCAGCCACAGGAAGAAGGCGCGCAGGGCCGACAGGGTGGCCAGCACGGTGGCGCGGCTGAGACGCTCACCGGTGCGGGCGCTGATCTGGTCGTCCAGGCGGCGCTTGAAGGCGACCGCCTGTTCGCGATGGAAGGCGGCGAAGGGCCGGCAGCCGGTCGACTCCTCGAACCGGCTGAGGGCCTTGGCCACCTCGTCGGTCGAGGCCTCACTGAGGCGCTTGGCCTCGCGCAGATAGGTCAAGTAGGCGCGCTTGAGGCGCTCGTTATCGGGGTTGATCTTGGTCATGATTGGCGGTCCCGTTTGGAGTGCGGATTCAGGCTGGGGTCTGGGCTATCTGCTAAGCGCGGCTGGCCCTGCGTGATGCGGACGGCGACATCGGGCAGGACGACGCCGATCTGGTCCTGGCGGGTGCGGCGATGCATGAGCGCACCGCAGGCCTCGCACAGGGCTTTCAGGTCGCCGGCGCCGGCGGCGCGCGGAGCATAGTCCGCCATCGCCAGAGCGGGCCGGCGCGGCGCCCGACAGCGCAGGCAATAGAGGTGGCCGAGCAAACAGGGCGACTTGGCCGAGGCGCGCCTTTGCTCATGAAAGGCCCGCAGGTCGCGCCCGTGGATCAGCGCAGGGCGCTGGTCGTCGATCGCGGCTAACTTGCCGCTCTTCAGCCAGGCCCGCACCGTCCCGCGGCTGAGGCCCCAAAGGCGGGCGGCCTCCTCCACGGTGTAGGTGCGGTTGGTTTTGGCCAGGCGAGGATTGAGCCGGGTGCGGGGCATGGCCTGGACCTCACTGGTGACCCAGCAGCCGGCGGATCGAGTCCACCTTGACCAGGGTGCGCCGACCGAGCTTGACCGTCTCCAGGCGGCCTTCGCGGATCAGCTGATAGATCGAGGTGCGGCCGAGGCTGAGCGCTTTGGCGGTTTCGTTGATAGAGGCGGCGATGGGTTGCATGTGTGCTCCGTTCGTTGATGAACGGATGCATACTGGCGCGTTCCGGGCGGTGCGGGCAGCACGGTGGGTTAAAGAAAACTCCACCCAATCAGCAGGTTAAAGCTCACCCTGACCAAATGCGCTCTGGCGCACGCAGTGTCGGTCAGGGAGGGGGAGGGTTTGGCCTCACCAGGGGGTGGGCTGGCGCCAACCCAGGGGGCGGCTTGGGCCTGACCCTATCCCGCCTTAAGTCTTTTGGTCCCTAGAACGGGATTTCGTCCTCTAGATCGGCTGTGAACATCGGACGGATTGCGGTGCGGGCGGCCTGACGAAATCCGACGAAGGCCGCAGCCGGGGCGGTAGGCATCGGAGCGGATGACGCGATCGGCGTAGCGCCTCCACCTGGTTTCCAATTTGCGACCTTGCAAATCTCTTCGATGCCAGTCGAATTTGGCTTTCCGTGCCGATTAAGTAATCCAAGCTCAGCCGCATTCTCAATTAGCCACTTCTCAAGCGCCTGCTTGGGCGATTTGCCACGAAGGCGGTTCGGATCGGCGGATACCGCCGACCATGCTTTCAACGCCGCATTGAGCTTGACCGGCATAGGCGGCTGGTCTGGACCCGCCTTCTGATCCCGCCCAATCAAAGGCTCGAAAAAATCGCAATCAATCCCTTTTGCCCGAATGAAGCGGTTTATCTCAACACCGGATATCAATGTTGTGTGCAAATCCACATGGTCTAACTCATGACCAAGATCGTCGCATAGGAACACCATTTTGGCTGGCTGCAGATATCCCGTCTTCAATGCATGGACAAACGCTGTCCTAAGCGGGATGTATCCTGCTGGACATTGGGTTTCAGATATTCGTTCGACAGTGTATTGCTGATCTTCCGGTGGGATACCGCATATGATCAACACGGCTTGTACAACTGAGAACTCGTTGCAAAGCTTCCAATAATCTAGCCTGTCCAATTCGTTCGGTCCTGATTGTCAGCGCACGCTGACGAACATATCATGAACCTTCTGATTCCCAGACCCCTCCCGCTTACGCTCAGCATCGGGCGTCAACCGCTATCCGGCTTGGCCAAATGGGATGACCTTCCGTCCCTCGCGCAGTCGATCCAAATGATCGCCCCACCATTGCGCCATGGTTACCCGCTCTTGCCAGTGAGCGCCGCGGTGATAGGCGGCGCGGACGCTGTCGGCGTCGCCGTGGGCCAGGGCGCGCTCAATTGCGTCGACGCTCCACTTGCCGGATTCGTTGAGCAGGGTGCTGGCGGTAGAGCGGAAGCCGTGAGCGGTCATTTCGTCTGAGCCGTAGCCGAGGCGGCGCAGGGCGGCGTTGATGGTGTTCTCCGACATCGGCCGTAGCGGCGTGCGGACTGAGGGAAACACATAGCGGCCATCGCCGGTCAGGGCCTGGGCTTCCTTCAGGATCGCCACCGCTTGGCGCGAGAGCGGCACAACGTGTTCGCGGCTCATCTTCATGCGCGAGCCGGGGATGCGCCAGATCGCGCCTTCCAGATCGATCTCGACCCATTCCGCCATGCGCAGCTCGCCGGGACGCACGAAGACGTGCGGAGCGAGTCGCAGCGCCCACTGGGTTGTCGGGTGGCCGTCAAAGCCGTCGATGGCGCGCAGCAGGGCGCCGACTCTAGCCGGGTCGAGGATGGCGGCGTGATGCTTTGGCTTGGGCGAGATCAGCGCGCCCTGCAGGTCGGCAGCGATATTCCGCCCTGCCCGCGCCGTGGCGATGGCGTAGCGGAATACGCGGCCGGCGAAAGACAGCAGACGCTTGGCGGTTTCATTGCGGCCCGACAGCTCCACGCGCTTGAGGATCGCCAACAGCTCATACGGCTCGATATCGGCGATGGGGCGCTCGCCGATCGCCGGCTCCAAAAGGGCGAGCAGCCATCGCGCCTTGTCGGCGGTGATCGCCTTGACGCCCTCTTGCTCGCGCTTGGCGATGAACTCCTCGGCGACAGCCTTGAAGGTATTATTGGCCTGGATCGAAGCGGCGATGGCGGCGCGCTTCTTCTCGAAGGACGGGTTGAGGCCAGCCGCCAGCTGCTCGCGCGCGGCGTCGCGGCGCTTGCGGGCCTCTTTCAGGCTGACATCGGGGAAAACGCCGATGGTTAGCTGCTGCTCTTTGCCCTGGTGGCGATATTTCAGCCGCCACAGCTTGCCGCCTGACGGCCGGATGATCAGGAACAGGCCGCCTTCATCAAACAGCTTATATTGCGCGGCCTTCGGCTTGGCGGCGCGGATCGCAGTGTCGGATAGGGCCATGGTTGGGGGTCACTCCGCTGGCGGCCTGGGCGCGTGACCCCCAGAATGACCCCCAAATCGTGCGATCAATTGCGAACACAGGCGGACATCGGCGGCTCAGCGCCACCATCATATAGCTGATTTTCCGATATTTTTCCACCCGTAGCCGCATCTCGGCGAACAACCCCTTGGTGCCCCAGGCCGGACTCGAACCAGCACGCCTCTCGGCAACAGATTTTGAGTCTGCCGCGTCTACCAATTTCGCCACTGGGGCCCCGTCAGCCGAGCGCCAGCCTGGCGGAGGCGGCGCGGGGTGGCGGCAATGTAGTCATGGACGGGGCGGCGTCAACGTCACACGGGTTCAGGCGGGGCGGGGGATGATCCGGCTGAGTCGCACGCCGCGGTCGTAGCGCGAGGGGCCGCGATAGACGGTGACTTCGCACAGGATGTCGCCGCCGGCGTCCTCGCGCCACAGGTAGCTGCGCTCGAACACCACAGGGCCGCCGGCGGGGCCGAAGCCCTCATAGCTGTCGCCCCAGGGCGTCAGGCGCGACAGCTCGCGCCAGGACAGGCTGGCGGCGGCGGCCAGCTCCTCCTCGGCGGCGGCGAGCAGTTCGGGGTCTGTGGCGTCCATGGGCCGAGTGAAATCATATTCGGGGCCGGCGCGCAGTCGGCTTTAATCCGGCGCCGCTTCTTTTTCGCGCTCATTCCCGCCTAGGCGGGAATCCAGGCCGCATCCGCGGTCGGCGCCGCTTGGATCCTCGCCTGCGCGGGGATGAGCGCAGGTGGGGCAGGTCCGGCCCGTACCCTACTGCTCGTGGAACGAACGGGTCAGGGTCTGGGTCAGCGGCTCCAGCCAGTATTGCAGGGCCGTGCGCTTGCGCAGCGGGATGACCACGTCGGCGGGCATGCCCGCGCGCAGGGTCGGGTCCTCGCCGATGTCGGACAGGCGTGCCAGCTCCTGTTGCGAGACGGTGATGTCGGCGGTGAAATAGGCCTGGCCGGTGCGCTGGTCGACCATGCTGTCGGCCGAGATGCGCGACAAGGTTCCGCTCAGCACCGGCGCCCGGCGGCTGTGCAGGCCGGTCAGCCGCACCTGGGCGCCAAGGCCGGACCTGAGGTCGGTGGCGTCGCGCGGGGCGATCTGGGCCTCGACCACCATGGGCAGCTTGTCCGGTTCGATATCCATCAGCTTCTGGCCGGCGCCGGCCACGCCGCCGACGGTGTTGGCGGCCAGGCCGACCACGGAGCCCGAGACCGGGGCCTTGATGTCGGTCCGGGCCAGCTGGTCGCGGGCGGCGCTGAGCTGGGGCGCGGCCTGCTCCAGTTCGGACTGGGCGGTGCGCACCTGGTCTTCGATCTGGGCCAGCCGCGCGCTCTGGGTCTGGCTGATCTGCGAGCGGGCCTCGCCGGCGACGGCGCGCAGGCGGGCGATCTCGGCGGTCTGGGCGCCGGCGTCGCCTTCCAGGCCGGCGGCGCTCTGCTGCAGGGCGCGCACGCGGGTCATGGGGGCGTAGCCCTTGGCGGCCAGGTCCTGCATGCCGCGCAGCTCGTCGGCGTTGAGGGCGTACTGGCGGGCGTTGGCTTCCAGCTGACGCTGGCTGCCTTCGATCTGGCGGTCGGCCTCGGCCTCGCGCTCGAGCAGCATGGCGCGGCTGGCGCTGTCGGCGCCATAGGCGGCGCGCAGGGTGCGGGTCTCCAGCGCCATGGCCTGGTCGGCGATCGCCGCGTCGGCGGGGCTGAGCTGGGCGAAGTCGGCGGGGCGGACGATCGTGGCCTGGTCGGCTTCCTGGGCCTGCAGGCGGGCGATCTCGGCCTTGAGCCCGATGACGCGGGTGGTCAGGGCGCGCTCCTGGGCCTGGGCGTCGGCGGAAGCGAACTGGACCAGCACCTGGCCGGCCTGCACATGGTCGCCTTCCTTGACCAGCAGGGCCGAGATGGTCCCGCCGTCGCGGCTCTGGATGGTCTGGCGGTGGCCGGAGACCACCACCACGCCGGGCGCGGAGGTGGCCGCGTCCATGGGGGCGAAGGCGGCCCAGCCGCACAGGCCGACGAAGAACACCGAGGCCACGGCCGCGCCGAGCAGGATGTCGGCGCGCGGGTCGTCCGGGCGCGGGGCGCGGCCGGCGGCGGAAGGGAACAGGATGTCGGGCGAAGCGGTGGTCATCACTTAGGCTCGCTGAAACTGGGCCGCCGACATCGGGTAGCTCACCGCCGTCGCGGCCGGGGCGGGCGCGGCGGCGGGTTGGGCGGGGGCGGCGTTCGGGCCGCGCATGGCGGCGGCCACGTCGGTCAGCTGGCCGAACATGTCGACGCGTCCGTCCTTGAGCAGCAGGAGCTTGTCGGCGTTGGCCAGGATGGCGCCGCGGTGGGCGGCGACGATCACCGTCACCCCGTCGGCGCGCAAGGCCTGCAGGGCGCCGATCAGCCCCTGCTCGCTGTCGGCGTCCAGATGGGCGTTGGGCTCGTCCAGGATCAGCACCTGGGGACGGCCGTAGAGGGCGCGGGCCAGGGCCACCTTCTGGGTCTGGCCGGCGGACAGGCCCGTGCCGCCCAGGCCGACCACGGTGGCGTAGCCCTTGGGCAGGGACAGGATCATCTCATGCGCGCCGGCGGCCTTGGCCACGCGCACCACCTCGGCGTCGATCGCCTCGGCCTCGCCGCCCAGGTGGCCCTGGAAGCGGGAGATGTTGTCGCGGATCGAACCGGCGAACAGCAGGAATTCCTGGGGCAGGAAGCCCATGTGGCGGGCCAGGCGCTCGCTGTCCCAGTCGGTCAGGGCCGCGCCGTCGATGCGGACCACGCCGCGCTCGGGGGCCACGGCGCCGGCGATCAGGCGCAGCAGGCTGGACTTGCCCGCCCCGCTGGGGCCGATCACGCCGATGAACTCGCCCGGCTGGATCGCGGCGGAGACGTCGTTCAGGGCGATCCGGTCGCGGCCGGCGGTCAGCAGAGTGACGCGCTCCAGGCGGATCTCGCCGCGGGGCGCGGGCAGGTGCATGGGCGCGGGCGCCTTGGAGGCGCCGTCGAACAGGCGTTTCAGGTCGGCGAAGGCGTCGCGGGCGTGGACGATGCTCTTCCAGGCGCCGACGATCTGCTCGATCGGGGCCAGGGACCGGGTCAGCAGCAGCGAGGCGGCGATGATCGCCCCAGCCGACAGCTGGCGCTCGATGGCCAGCCAGGCGGCGAAGCCCAGGGCGGCGGATTGCAGCACCAGGCGGCAGAACTTGATCAGGCCGCTATAGTGGCCGGCGGCGAAGCTGGCGCGGGTCTGCAGCTCGACCACCGTCTGGCGTTCTTCCAACTGCTTGGCCACCAGGGCGCGGCCCATGCCCAGGGCGCGCACCTCGGCCGCCCAGGCGGAGGTGTAGTCCTGGCGGCCATAGGCGGCGGCGGCGGCGTCGTTGGCGGCCTTGAGCGGGGCGTGGGTGGACTTCTCGTTCATCCAGGCCAGGCCCAGCATCAGGCCGCAGGAGAGCAGGCACATCAGGCCGATGGCCGGATGCAGCAGGAAGCCGGCGATCACATAGATCGGCGACCAGGGGGCGTCGAAGGCGCTGATCATCGCCGCGCCGGACAGGGCCTGGCGGAAGGTGTCGAACTGGCGCGTGGCCTGCGAACGCTGCATGCGGCTCAGGCCGGGCTGGGCCAGGACCGCGGCCATCACCGGGCCGGCCAGCTCGCGCTCCAGCCGGGCGCTGGCGCGTACCAGCAGGCGCGAGCGCACCCAGTCGAGCACCGACAGGGCGGCCACCGCCGACAGCCCCACCAAGCTGGCTAGCACCAGGGTCTGCACGCCGTTGGTCGGCATGACCCGGTCATAGACCAGCAGCATGTAGAGGGTGGGGACCAGATAGAGCAGGTTGACCAGGGCGCTGAACGCCGCCGCGGCCAGGAAATGACGCCGGCAGGCGCGCAATGCGCGGCGCAGCGGCGACGCCTCGCCCAAGGGGGAGGACGGAGCTGTCATACGACCAAACCCTGATAATGCTGGGCCGGAACCATCCCCCGGCGACCGCGCCATTAAGGCTGATCACCTTTGAAGATAGGGTAAATTCGCCGGCCACCATGTCGCCCGGCCAAGGTCTTTGCGGCCTGGCGGGGCGATAATACTAGGCTCGATTGTATAGCGTTCGTAGAGCGAACGGCGTTCTACAGATTCAGCGCGCGGCCCGGGGGCGAATTTGTCGCGGGTCCAGGCAGCCAGGCGATCAGTAGGAGCCGCGCTTGAACAGCACCGCCGGCACGGTCATGGCCAGGATCTTCAGGTCCAGCAGGCCGGTGCGGGTGCGGGCGTAGCAGGTGTCGATGGCCACCCGGCGACGATAGGAGACGTCGCTGCGGCCGCTGACCTGCCACAGGCCGGTGATGCCCGGCTTGACCGAGCAATAGTCCTGGAAGCGACGGCCATAGCGGGCGGCCTCGGCCTGCACGATCGGACGCGGACCGACGAAGCGCATCTCGCCGCGCAGCACGTTGAACAGCTGGGGCAGCTCATCCAGGCTGGACTTGCGCAGGAACGCGCCCAGGGGGGTGATGCGCGGGTCGTTCTTCAGCTTGTGGTCCTGGGCCCATTCGGCGCGGGCTTCGGCGCTCTGCTCCAGCAGGCGCTCAAGCCGGGCCTCGGCTTCGACGGCCATGCTACGGAACTTCAGGCAGGGGAATGTGGCGCCGCGGTAGCCGATCCGGCGGTGAGCGAACAGCACGGGGCCGCCGTCCTGCAGATAGACCAGGGCGGCCACCGTCAGCATCATCGGGGCGAAGAACACCAGCAAGGCAAGGGCCAGGCAGATGTCCAGCACCGCGGGCCGTCCGGCCTGCGCCTGACGCGAGTCGACGGCGAACTGTTCTATGAGACGAGCCTGAGCCACGGAAACCGCTCCACGCATATTGCAATGCAACATCGCATGTTCGGCGCAGTGAAGGCAATAAGGCTTACGCCCGATTAACGGCGTTCTCCAACGCTTTGCGCAAAAATACGGCGCCGCTTGCGGCGCGGAGGCGTCAAAGCAGCCTGTGCTCAAGCAATCGGGCGAGCGCCAGCAGATCGAGCCAGATCAGCCCGTTCACCAGCAAGGCCGCGAACGGCTCGATGCGCAACATAGAGCGGCAAGTGGTCAGCACCGCTATCAACCTTTTTCCTGGGCAGTTCTTTATTTTGACAGGCTTATAACACAGCTCGCCTGGATGGCGAAGTTTTATCCGCGAAGATGAGCTTGTCCAGGCCCTCGCGCCTGCTTGGGCGACCGGCAGGGTAAACCGATTTTAAATCAAATAGTTGCGCGGTCGCAGAGAGCGCTTGCACGACGTCGCTGCAAGCGCTGCGATCCATCCCGCCATGAGGCATTTGATCACAGGATCGTGGGGCGTGCCTTGGCAGGCGGACGAACCGCTGTCTCACGCCTGACCACGTCTGGATAACCCTGGGCCCCGGTCTTTGCTGGGTAAGCGGATTCGAGGCCGGACGGCGCCCAGATTCAAAAGTTTGAGCGCGTTTCGATCCGATAGCCGGATCCCGCTTATCGGATCGCGCTCTACAGCGTGCCGATGACGTCCTGGTGCGCGCCTTCCAGCCGGGCCGCGGTCAGCAGGCCGGTGGCGTAGGCGCCGGTGTCGACCCCGATTCGGGTCGAGCCGATGAAGGCGGCTTCAGCCGGCGTGTGGCCGTGCACGATGATCTTCTCGAACGGACGCCGCTCGTTGAGGAATTCGCCGCGCGACCACAGGAGATCGTTCTCGCTCTGCTCGGCCAGGGCCAGGCCCGGGCGCACCCCGGCGTGGACGAAGAAATAGTCGCCGACGGTCATGCACAGCTCCGTCTCGCGGAAGAAGTCGACATGGTCGGCCGGAATGGCCTCGGCGAAGGCGGCGCGCGCCGCTTCCCAGCCGGCCTTGTCCCCCCGCTTGGACGGCGCGGTCACGCCGTAGGAGGCCAGGGTCGCCCCGCCGCCATGCTCCATCCAGACCGGCCCCATCTGGGCGTCCTCCAGGAAGCGCAGCAGGGTCTGTTCGTGGTTGCCCTTCAGGCAGCGCACCTCGAAGCCGTTCAGCGCGCGCAGGGCCAGCAGGTAGCTGATCACCCCGGCCGATTCCGGGCCGCGATCGATATAGTCGCCCAGGAACACCAGCATGGGCTGCTGGGTTACGCCGGAGGCGATGGCGTCGACGGCGATCTTGCGCACGATCAGCTGCAGCAGGTCCCGGCGGCCATGGATGTCGCCGACGGCGTAGATCAGCCGTCCGTCGGTGCTGTCCGCGGTCAGGCGGATCGGCCGGGCGGGCGCCGCGGCGGGCGCGGTCCAAAGGCGAGACGGTCTGGTCCAGGTCAAGGTCATGGCGGACAAATCAATCGGCTGAACTCACATAATCCCTGCCGCGGGGCGGATGGCGGTGGCTGGACGGCGAAGTCCCAGCGACACCCTGGCCGCGACGCGGTCATACGCTACTGCTTCCTCAGGCTTCTCCCCTTCCTGGCGTCCGGCCTCGGCGCGGAGGATCATCCGCATCCAAGCTGGGCGCTAAGCACGGGCCTGACGACCCAATGCGGCCGCCCGGTCCTTGTTCCATTCCCTAGGGTCCGGCTGTCACCGCCGTTATCGCCGACGCGAGCACTGGGTTCGGCGCGGACCGCCCTGTCGACGGTCACGCCCAGCGACGGAGCGTGCAGCTTGCTTCCATCGCGTGGCGTTCCCGTGACGAAAACGGGACAAGATCGGCGCCGCAACGCAAATTATGTTCCGCCAGCTGCAATTCCAGGTTTCGGCGGGTCTGCGCCCTATTTCCGATCACCTGGCGCGTGCTGATGGATCTCAGGCACGAAGGACTGAGCCAGAGCATAGGACTCCGGCAGGCCGATGTCGATGAACGGTTCGTCGGCGACCACCGCCAGGGCCCGCAGGCTCCCGATCTGGGCCGCCAGCAGGTCGGTCTCGAACGAGAATCGTTGCGGCAGATCGAAGGCGTCGAACAGGTCGCGGCGCAGGGCGTAGACCCCGGCGTTGATCAGGCCGGGCCGGCCCGCCTGGCCGGGGCCGAAGCCGGTGATGCGCCCACCCTGCACCCGGCAGACACCGAAGCGGCCGGTGTCCGGCTCGGGGCGCACGGTCAGCACGATGTCGGCGCCTGCGTCCATGGCCTGGGCCAGCGGCGCCAGGGGCCGGGCGAGGAAGCTGTCGCCGTTGAGCAGCAGGCCCGCGGGGCCCTCCAGCGCGGCGGCGCCCAGCCGCGCGCCGCCGCCGGTGCCCAGGGGCTCTTCCTCGACCACATAGTCGATCCGCAGCCCATCCCAGGCCGTGCCGAAATGATCCATGATCACCTCCCGCTTGTAGCCCACGGCCAGCACCGCGCGACCGACGCCTTCGCGGCGCAGGAACTCCAGCAGGTATTCCAGGAACGGGCGCCCGGCGACCGGGGCCATGGGCTTGGGCACGTCGGAGACCACCGTGCGCAGCCGCGTTCCCAGGCCGCCGCACAGCACGATCGCCTCGTCGAGCACGGAGGCCATCAGCGCACCCGCCAGGCGACCGAGCCTTCGGTGGTCAGCTGGCAGATCATCGGCTGGCCTTGACCCAGTTCGGTCAAGGTGCGGGACAGCTCCGTGCGGCGGGTGGGGTCGCACAAGAGCATGATGAATCCGCCGCCGCCGGCGCCGGA